>Ga0163217_1002314_pt1 | contig 15402 bp, 15 predicted proteins | sample SynspAceP_FD_185933 | JGI IMG/M metagenome (GOLD analysis project Ga0163217, IMG submission 185933) | Saline lake microbial communities from Ace Lake in Antarctica - Synechococcus sp. Ace-P (PacBio error correction) | ecosystem: Environmental > Aquatic > Non-marine Saline and Alkaline > Saline ...
TGTAAAGGAAAAAGGGGAAGAAAAATTTTTTTTGGGGGTTCCTAATTCCGCCGCTTTTCGGCGATTTTTTATTCCATGTTTTGAATCCTGGGCCTGCGCCGCGAATGGGGCGTGGCCCCGGCCTTCCCGTCCCCCAGGGGCAACCGCCTTCGCCCGGGAAACGCCGCTTGCGCGGCCCGAAAAAAAAGTTGCTGGCTCAGAAGGTCGCCAACCCATGCAAAAGGTGGCGGGGCACGGCCGGTGTGGCAACGCCTGGGTTGCCTTGCGGGCGTCGAAGGTGGCGCAAGGACAATCCTTGGCGGGAAGGGGCCGCAAGGGGCGATCCCCTGCCCGCCTTGGTGCCCCGTATCTCCGAACAACCTGCGCTGGGTGTTCATCGCCGTGGCCCCTCGTGGGGGATTGCGGGTTCCAACGAAAATTCTTATGCGCGGCTTGATGAACTGGAAGCGGGGGCCAGCGATGATCGGGGGCGTTGTTCGGTTGGGATTATCGCCAGCCCATGGGCCCGGGACTGGGGCGGCTGCGCCTACCGGCGCCTGTCGCCCTTTGCCAATCCTGCTGTTCTGCTGTCGATCCGCGCTCCGGCGAAAGCGTCGGGCGGCTGGCAGAACGTTTAGAGTCCCATGGAAGAAAGCCAATGAACGTACAACGCCGGATGCCTGGAATCGGCGCTTCGCCGTCCTCGTGATCGCGATGAAATCTTGTTTGACCGGCTGCGGGGCCGGTGGGTTTCGACGCCCCGCCCAGCCGCAATGCCCACCTCGTGGTGGAGTAAACAAAGCCGGCCTGAGCAGGCGCGCGTGCGACGAAGTGGCCGGGCCTGCCGGAAGGCGCACTGATCACAAGGCTGGCTGTCGGATTACGCTGTCCGCGTGATCAAGCAAAGGCGTGCGGGCCACTGACATCGTGGGTATTCAAATTGATGGCGTGCCGTCTTCCTTGCCAGATAATCTGCGCCCATGACCCCAGAGGATGAAAAGCCATTGCGCAAAGCTCGCCAAGCAATGGCGCTTTGCTCTGCGTGCGCAACACCGCAGCCTAGAGACCATCCCATGGGGCAAGACGCCCGGTCACTAAGATTGGCGACTGGGAGCGACCCGATCACCGTGTGGATGCCGAGGGTAAACCCGTATCCCTTGAACCGCGTCTCCCCAAGTCAGCGACGATTGAAATGAGAAGCCTGAATGCGGACATCGTCAACCGCTGCTACACATTTCACTTTGTGCGCCGACGATCCGGGGCCTGTTCAGGCCGAATCCGAAAAGTGGTGGCGGTTTGCGGGAAAGTGGGCCGAGCCGGAAATCGATCCTCCGATGTCGGTGGCAAAAGTCGAGCAGCCTAAAAACCCACGGCATAGCTGTAACATCGCAAGTAACAACGCTCGTGCCGTGTATGGCCACAAAACCCGCCCCGACCACGGCAATTTAGATACCACGCCAACAATGATCCATGGACGCGATTTATTTGTCCTTGGTCCGGATCCCTAATGGATCACGCTCTGGCTCGTCATAAAACCTGACTCTCGTCCATAGAAAGTGGAGCCGCATACTCCATCCTGCAAAAAGGTTTGATCAAAGACAAGAAGGCGTCCCGCGTCCAATTCTTTATCGTCGACTAATAGACGACCAAAGTTGCCATCTTCGGTCAACGGACAAATGGCAACCGCAGCACTTGTCCCCTTGCGATTTGCCGATTACGAACGCCGCCATCGTGCGCGTGACCGCGATCCAGAACCCAATTGACGAAAAGCGGGCAGGACAGGTCTGCCCTGCCGCGCTGAAAGACGTCGCTGCCGGGCGAGATGAATGCGGGCTTCGCGGCCCAATCACCCACATTCGGCGTTCCGGCGACCGCAGACGACGATTGGATCGGACAACTCTGATCTATCAGCAAAAATTCGAAAACGATTTTGGCCATTAACAAGGCTTGCTGAAAAAGTTCTCGGCGCGCCCGTTGCGGCTCCGAAAGTGCAGAATTTCGCCCGAAAATGGCAGAAAACGCGCTCCGAAGGGTAGTTGCGGGCGGTTCATGGGAAAGAATTTCCCTTCAGGTTGCGGATCGAAATCCTTTTATCAGCAGCCTGTTAAAGCGGCATGACCACTTGGGGAAATGTCGGACGAAGACTCCATCCGATTTCCTGTTGCGCAGCAAAGCTCCGTTGGTTTAACAGAAACTTGTGGTACATGTTATGTTTCAAAAATACCCTTACATCATTTCGGGACGGGACAACGCCTGAATTTCATGGATACACCTTTTGTGCGAATGGCAAGAACGCATCGGCGATTTTCCAGAGGGCGAAACTGCTTATTCATTTGTCCCCCCTTAGCGGGATCGAACCTAGTGTTCTTGAAATCTGACGCAAAGTACCCGCTACTGCTGCAGTGGTGCTTAATGGCGGATCCAGCAGTCCAAGATCGGATCATCTTGGTAGGGGGTAATCTGTGTCGGGTGGCAAACACCAGGGTATTCGCTTGCAACTCGCGCTTGCTCCACCAGAGCAATATTGGTGACAAAAATTAAAACGCCTCTCGTCGCGTTTCGGTCGGTGGCTACGAAGAAGCCGTTTCAAAAAACATCAACGCGGCCTGTCAAGATTCCCCCCCCCCCTTGCTCGGGTTGGGCGCAATGAACGAAACTTCGTCGTTTTGCCTTCCCTTGAACGCACGAAAAATTTTGCGACTGAACTGGTTGCTCCGTTCGAAATTGAAAAAGCCGAAGATACAGCTAAAGAAGATCCTCGCTTTTGCACGGACCTTGCCCGTTCTTTTCGGACTGCACAAGGCTCTGCTTGCGCAAGGATTTTGGCGTGCAGCGCGTCGCGTTCAATGGCTTGCGACCGTTTGTTCTCAACCCGTGATGAATGCGTCCGCTTCTCTGGCGGTCTGAACGAATGGAAACCTGGCTTCGCTTCGAGCTGTCGTCGCAACACGCCAGAACGCAATCGTTCTATTCGGTTCCCAACGCCGGCAACATAAACTTGGCACGTTCACATTTGCAGAAATCTACGAATATCAACGTCATTAACCGCTTGAAGAGGGCTACCTCGAGCAGGTTATTATCACTGTTGGCGAGAACGGAAGGGAAATAACCAGCATTCCTCGCTGTCCCACTGGCAACCAGGCACGGAGGGTCACGGCGACGCGCACCCGAGTCCGCCAACACCTCTTAGCTTCGTCCTTTGCGAACCGAGCTTGGGCGCACTCTATACTGGTCCGAGACATTTTTTCTCAGACCCTCTGATGAAGCCGCTCTTTCAACCGGCGCAGAGAACGGCATTGTCGTTGGCTTATAGCTGGTCCGCACACATATTCGACGGGCAGGTCCGCAAAGGTCCTTGAGCTCGCAGGTTCCGCTTACCTCCCGTGGTGAGCCGCCGCTATACAACTGGTGCCCCCTGCAGGTCCCCTCAGACAGCCAACTTGTTGGTCGCGTCAACGAGGTTGGAACTCGCAATAGGCTTATCAATGACTGCTTGCTTGCGCTATCCTCGGTCTGGCCTCTCACCAGCGAGTTTGTTTTCAAGCTAACAACCCGCTTGACCGGGGAGGCGCTTCCCTCAAAGCGTGATATCCTGCGGCGCACAAGACATTTGTTAGGTCTTTCAAGTCGCGGGTTCAGGTCCTTACCATACCGGCCGCCTCGGCGAGCTTGCCCGCCGTCATGCCAAGCGGCATGGTCCGTCATTAATCGACCTCTGCGTTTTCAGCGCTCCATCATAAACGTTGCCCCGTATTTAGTCCTCGCGAGGCCGTATACCGCCACGAAGATGTATGTCACCACGGGCAAGACCGAGGCGGACCGTCGCGGCTTTTTTTTAAAACCTTCGGCACGCGAAAAGCAACGTGACGTGATCGACGATTTCCTTGGCTGCATAAGGCCGGGGGCACTTGATTCCCCGGTGACTTTTACGGCCGCAGCGGCGTTCAATTGCCATCGCTGCCATTATCGCAAAAGGATCAATCAACTCAAAGCCTCATCAGGTTCTAGCAGCGGGCTAAGGAATGACCCCCCCCGCCCGAAGACAAAAGCAGATCCAGTGGTTCAGCAATTACTGCGCTGACGTTTGTTATCTCTGGGCTGTTCAACGATGCCATCGTTCGGCCGAGTTCTGCGGCTGTCAACACGCGGCCCGTCGAGGTGTTGGCCGACGCTTGAAGATGTGCTGCCCTTCCGGATCATTGATGTATCAACCATCAAACGCTGCCATCGGTTTGAGGCTGCCCGCACGCAGCTTTCCCTCCACATTCGGCGGCAGGGTTTTCGTACATCTGATGAACGCATTCAAGTCGCCGACATGCTTGAAAATCAAAAAATCTGGGAAGTCGCTTGAGGACGGTCCTGTTTTGCAAGCGCAGGCCCGCAAGGAAACTGTCCTGCAAAGCAAGCGTCACCAACTCAGGTTAAATCAAACCCTACCCTATGCAAATACGATCGCGGTCACAAAGTCTGACCGACCGCGCAGCTGTCGCGAGCAGCTACTGGAGCGTTACAAAGGCCAGGCTGTCGAACCGGAAATCGTGGTCAAATCTCCGAGCGCAGTCACGCAAGTTACCCGTTCTTGGAGCGATCAGAACTCCCGGCAGCGCGCTCCATTCCATCGAAGGGCGTGCGGTTGCTTGATCTGCTCGTCAATGCCGGTGACTTCCAGCCAGCCTGGGAAGTCAGCAATCAACCGTACAAGAGTGCGACTGGCCTCGGCAACCCTGTCCACTGGTCAGACGTGCTGGATAGCCTCTTCCCACAACATCATTTGTGTTCCCGGTGATATCGTCGCGTGGCCCACGTGCCAACGGCGCTTTGCCTTTTATGGGCGCATCGCTCGCCCGGCAACATCGAAATTCCGACAGCCGCGGCCCATCTCGCCTATCTTGCTTGCCGATGTGGGTGGTCTGAATGACAAGGTCTCCGAAGCAGATCCGTGTTTTGTATTCGCCCTCCGCAAATACAGCGACAAATTCCAAGGCACCAGTCCGGCCTATAAGCCCTACAGGTTCGATTTTTCTCGACCTGAACGCTTCCTTGCTGGCCGGACTGTTCAAAGCTCCAAAGCCAACTGAACATCATTAACATAGCCTCTGCCGACGCCGCCGATTTCCAGAAATTTGTGACGAATTTTTTCTGTCACGCATTCTGGAACAGCGACCAGAGCTTCAAGTATTGGAAACTGATATGAAGTTATATTTCTGAACACAGAAAAATTATTTCAAGAACACGCCTCACTTGAACAGGTACTGAGAAACTTTACCCACATTCCCCCCAAGTAAATCTGTTGATTTCGCTGTCCGCTGAACTTGTATTTACTATATAAAATCATAGTGTTGATGGCCTGTTAGGGAACGTGTTCTATGGATCACCCAGAGGGTGCGGAGTTGGATCGGGGTGATCGGGTCGATTTTCGACCTGCCGCGGCGGTCTGGAGTTCCGGGGTGCGCAGATCCAGTTCGGAACGGGGTTTGCTGGTGATGCGCGCGCTCGATGACTGCGCTCGGACCTGGTCGGGCCCTTGCGTCAGAGGCGCTATGCGATAACCGCACCCGGCAAGAACACCGTCCATCGGCTCGACGCTGTTCCGCAGTTCAGTGTCGGGCGGCTGGGCCGGATACGAGGACGTCAACGATGCCGACCCGTCCTCGCGGCTCGATCCGGTGATGCGTCAGGTGTTGTGGTCGGGCTTGTCGATGCGCAAGCGGCCTCGGCAATCACAGATGGGCGGTTCCGAGACGAGACGCTGGCCTTGGCTGAGAAACCGGGCGGCGCTGGCAGACTGAACGGCCATGGATCGACAGCTTCCACGACCGCAACGGGCTGAAAGTTCATCGTGCTGGACATGGACGCTCGGTCAGCCCGCCATGGTGATCAGGAAGGCACGCGCCTGGAACGGGCATCTTTGACTGCACCTGCTACCACCCGAACTTTCTTGTTTTAACCAGTTCGGCATGCTGGAACGCTGCACCCTGCGCGATTGGCAACGTCCACAGTGCCTGACGGGCTGCAGGATGTGCTCGATCCTTCATCGCCGAATAATGCCAAAGCGCGAACTCAATCGCTTCTTCGCGTGCCGACGCCGCCTATGCGGATCCTGCGATCTAACGCGCGGCTCGAAGAGACGGGCTATTTCCTCTACACCACCGGTTGCCCTCCATGCAGTGCTTCAAAGAAAGAAGATCGCGCATCGGCTGACACGAACCGGTCGGATCGTCCGTCGCGACAAAGTCAAGGCGGCACTACGAGGACATCGAGTATCAGGCGCCAAAGCTGGGATAAGCCCGCGGGTGATCGCCAAGATCGAAATGGCAAATCCGGCGGCTGTTCCCCGAAGTCCGGTCATCGTCACCAATATGCCGGATGGACCGGAACTGGGTGGTGCTCTTTCTACAACCAGCGTGGCACCGCCGAGCAGCACATCAAGGAAGGCAAATAACGCCTTCCGCTGGACGCGGCTATCGGCCGGAGTTTCCGAAACGAGGTGCGGCTGCAACTGCAGCGCCTTGGCCTACAACCTGGCCAACCTTCTTGGCCGCTGCATCGCGTATGCCCGAGCCATGGCGACTGGTCCGTGGTTAGAACCGCTTTCAACTGAAAGCTGTCAAATGGGGGCCCGCGTCGTGCGTCATCGCCCGCGCCAATCAACCTTCCAGCTTGCCGAGGGGCGGTCACAGGCCCATGGTCAGGGCCATCCTCAACTGCGATCCCACCGCCTTCGAAGCGCCTCCGTCATGTGCGTGACCGCGATCGCTGACAGAAACTGAACGAAAGCGACCAAGGACAAGTTCTGTCCACCGCGCTGAGAAACGGCGATGCTGGGGCCAGAAGAATGCGGGTATCGCGCCCCGAATCCGCAGAATCAAGGCGCTTGCGCGACAAGACACCGCTCAGGGCGAAACGCTTTGAATCAAAGGGCAAAAATCGGCGATCTTGACGTTCAGAATCGCAGGCCACTTGGGGGAATGTCGGTTTAAACATAATGGCAGTGGAATTTTGGCATGAAAGTTCTAACCGTCTTTGGCAAACTCGACAGAAAGCAATAAAAAATGGCGCCTTTGGGTCCAATGCAGCTTGCAGCATCTCCAGATATTAAATGCAAAGCTATGTGTAACTGCGCAGCACGTCAAATGCCTGGATCAAGTTTTTACATCTTATTTAATATTATTTCCGGATTACCGACCTTGAATATAATGAAGCCAGGCCAGACGCTTTGGCGGAATTTACCAGTGCCTGTTCTGCAAGGACTTGATGAAAGTGTTGGTAGATTTGTGTCCCGCCGAGCATTGTACTAGTGTTCCGAGTCTGACACTTGCTACCTGTTTCCTCTGATTTCATCGAGTTTGTCCCAGCGCGCGGTCGTGACCCAGAGCTGGGTTTATCGAGACGATTTAGTTCCTATCCTGCGGCAAGAAGTAACAGTATTTAGGCTGTCATCACGAAGTTCCTTTCTGCCTTGTGCTGGAGCGAATGTTCCGATGGGCCCAAAACGAAACGTTCCCGTGGATTGAACCAGTGGACCCAATCGAGCGTGGGCCAATTCGACGTCTTTTTTGCCTTTCACGGACCCTCGTGCTCGAGTGACTTCCGCTTGTAGAGACCGTTATTGTCCTGCGGCCCATGGAATTGTCATAGCGTGTCACCATGCTGCCAGACCGGATGGATCTATTTGGCTTCCTCAACGCTCGGAGTACTAATCGACAAGTATTTGAACGCCTCTGTCCGCTTGTGAAGAATGAGGGTTTCGGGATCTGGTTGACGGGCAGCTAGCTGCCTGATCGGGAGCAAATCAAGTACCATCTGGCCAATTGGGAAGACGATGAGACCTTCGCAGCCCAACGATGTAGCGGCGCAAAGACATCAATGATGAATGCCACATACAGCGCGAAGCCTATTGCGGGTTCTGAACGTAGGTGAAGTCCGCACCCACAAGATGTTTTGGAGCTGGTGCTTTGAATTTCTCGGTTCACCTTGTCCTGTGGGCCACGGCAAAGCTGGATTACTCTTCGTCGTTGTGACGCTTTTCCACGTGTTAATACCCTGATATCCCTGTTTTCATCAGGCGAACGAACCGTGCAAGGGGCGACCACAGTCATCCTCTTCATCAAGTCATCAGATTTTATCAGCGCCATATCGTTTCCCCACTCTTCTTCCCAATTAATGCCTCAATCTGGTCATTATGAAGGTGTCGCGCTTTGGCACGATCCGAGCCTTCGCGGGATCAAAGCTCAATCGATTTGTGATGGTAAATAAGTGGATTGCGCGAAATCGGACAAAACCTTGCAAATCGCCCTCGACGCCCAAGATGATCAGCGGTGGTCATCTATAAACATGATCATCTCTTTGAGTAGGCGGTCGAGGTCCGCCGCCGCGAAAAAAGCCGACGCCTTGGCGAAGAATGTCGTTGGCTTGTTTTGAGTTTTCACGGACTTCCCGCTGCAGCTCTTCATCTCGCACGTTCCGACAGGGTCAGACTTCCCGATCCCAGTCCTCAACCGCCTGCTTGTTGACCCAGTCCCCGAAGCGTTTCAGGCTACATCCTATTCCTTCTCGAAATCCGATCTGAAGCACTCAGATCGCGTCTTATATATCCGCTTCATCTCAGCAAGCCAAAAAACGCACTGCTCGCGCCCGAACTTCCGTCGAAAAACGGTTCCCTGTTTTCCTTTGATCAATGAACTTAACCTTCCAAGCTTTTATGCTCTCCGGTAAACCCGGTCTGGTTCATCGTTCCCGAGCAGGATGTTTCTTCGGCCGTTTTTGGTCCCAGGTGAAGGGCTTTGGCTTGCGTTTGTGCTTCGCAGGTAGTCGTAGTCGTGGTCCTCCAGGTCATCGACGCTGGTATAACTGCCCCTTCGTACGCTTTGACGTGATCTCGGCCGAAGAAACCGTTTCTGACGAGGTTCAGCCACGAACGCGCGTGGTTGGGGTGAAAATGCAGCTTGAAGTCGCCGATGTTTTTCCAGCCAGGCTTTGGACCTCCGCGTCCTTGTGGTGGCGTAGTTTGTCGAGCACGAGATGCACGTGCGCGGCTTGAGGAACGGCACGGGTCAATGCGGCGCACAAAAAGCGCAGGAACCTCCTTGGCCCCGGTGCGCGGCAGGCATTTCGCCGATGAACCATGCCGAACTTCACATCGAGCGCCGCGACAGCGTGGTCGACCGTGGCGCTTTGTAAATCATGGGTCCATCGTGGCCGCGCGGACCTTCTTGAGCGGCCAGTCCGGCTGGTTCGATCAGTGCTTGAATTTGCGGACTTTTCGTCACAGCCAGCAACCACCTGCACGCTTCCGGCGGTTCGAGGTAAAGCGACGATATCGTGTGAACTTTCTCCTCGAACATCGGGTCATTCGAGACTTGAAGCCGGCGCGTCCACGATGCGGCTTGAGCCAGCCTCAGACCAGAATACCCCCACCGCTCGACGCGAAATGCCCACGGCCCTCGGCATGGCCGGAGCGGGCTCCAGTGGGTTTGGCGTTGGGAGGGGTCCTCCTGCACCGTTTTAACAAATCACGACTTGGAGGCGGGTTTCCCGTGCAGCGGCGGACCCGCGAGGGCGGGTCTTGTCGCGCCTGAAGGCCCTGTCTATACCCTTTCATCAAGCGTAACGGGCCCTGCCAGCGCCAACGGCTGGCTTTGAAGTGTTCGCGCTCGCATGATCTCGTTCGTGCCGCAGCCGTCTGCCCGTCGCCAGCCACGAATCTCTGCTCGCCCAGACAAGCTTGCGCGGGGTGTTTGCGGTCGGCGAGCAGAGCTTGAGCTTGCGCACGTCATTCGGGGCCAAGTAAAGGGTACAATGTCATCGCGTCTCATGCCCGACAATGGACACAGTGCCAACTCAAATGGGAAATCTTACGTCCAGATGGGGAACACTAGGTGCACGGTTGACACATCCACCACCTTCGCCTGCGGCTCTTTCGCATCCACTAACCGACCAAATACCGTGGGTCAATGTTGAGCAGGGGCTACGTACTGGTGACAGCTTATTCCCCTTTGGCCCAGAAGAGGCAAATCGCAAAAACTCACCGGATCTCTGGCCGCGCTGCATTTCACGCCTACTTTTAAAGCGCGTAATAATCTTATACTTAACGCGAAGGGGTAGAAATGGAATAGCAATGCCAATGTCCACTGGTACACGTCCATAGACGCCTGCTGTGGACTACCCAGCAACCTTGACCAAAACACAGCCCTAGATTACGACATCGGGGGAGCAGTTCTTATATGCTACGTGAAGAACGCAAAACTGGGTAAATTAATCAACCAGGCCACCGTCGCGAGAATTTTTTTGGGGGCTGGTTTAAGAGGGTAAATCTGTTAAGCAATCCGAGATGCTCAAGAATTTGTTGACACAGACTTTTCTCTATCTTTGCACCTTAACCCCAAATGTTCGTGAACCAGTAAACTGAATTCTCGTCAGGCTTTGGCTAATATCCATCTGATTGAAGCCGCAGGACTATTTTACCCTTTCGTTTATTTGATGCGAAAGAGGCTTCTCTTATTAGTTCCGACTTCCGGAGGCATCCAGGAGGAGGCGCCCATCATGTGGCAAGCCGTCATGGTCATGCCGCGACACAACAAGAACCCCCTGAGGCGAATCGCGGCGGGCAACTGCAAAATTAGTTTTGGTGCAGACCACACGCCGTATCGTTGTGCAGTGCAGGCTTTTTCTTACCCAGAAGAGTATCGCCCAGCAAATGCCAATTGCTCAGAAACCCATAACGGTAATGGGAACGGGCGAGTGAACTCTATCAATCAAGGCGCCTAACTTGCATCATCAACACAGTCCTCTTGTTAGAAATCAAGCCCTAATAGGAAATAAACTCTTCATGCTTCAAAACAAGTAATCAAGTGATTTCAGTAATTGGATTGGCTATATTGGCCTCCCAACGGCTTGCGGCTTTTGCGAGCCACGGTAATCAGGGAAACTGTGTTGATATTAAATCAAAGAGGCAGTAAGATACGATCAACCGAAGGTGAAAATTCATATTGTGGAGCAAGGTTTGGACAAGCTGGTAAAGCAGGTGGTCGCCAGATGGCATCTGCGCGGCTGTGTTGACACCTGAGACCAGCCGATGCGTTCCTGATTGCAGTGCCGACGCCATTCAACCGGTGACCCAGTCATGAACCCGACCTTTCCTATATTGAAATCGGCTGGCCGCGTTATAGCACGCGTTCAAAAAGTAGTGATTTGGTGATCCTTGGGAATCAACATCGCCGGTGGTGCAACGGAGCATTGTCCCTGCATGGTTGGCTGAAAGACGTCCTGATCTACCTTCCCCCATCGAAGCTGGTGAGACCATCGGCATCCGCGTCGCACATTGCCCAGAGCCGCGTAAATTTACCTGGGAAAATCATGCTAGAGCTCGTCCAGCAACGATCGCATTATTGGTGGCATAACACCGCTTTGCGGGAGCGCAGCCAAAGCACTTTACGAAATAATTTCGTTCGAAAGTGAGTGCATCCTTAACTAACGCTCGCACCGTCGGAGATGTGCAAACTTGCAGAAAATGCATTTCGCGACCCGTGAATATCGCTTATGCAAATGACTCTCTATCATTTGCGGAAACAAAAAAAAGGAAATCGAAGTCTGGAAATTAATCCAGCTGCAAATTCCGCCACCGCGCGGTTCAAATATTCTGCCAACCTGGTGCTGGAGTCGGTGGACACTGCATCGCGGTCGATCCTGGTTTATTGTGGCAAGTTCGCCTAAAGAGCGCGGCTCATTCGCACATCGCGCGAAGTTAACGATGCCAAACCTGAATGGGTTTCTCGAAAATGGTGAATGCCGCTGCTTCACGGTTCGCTGCCTTTCATCCGGGTAAAAAAACCTATTATCGCTGCTCTTGGGCTTTCTACAAACCCGACATTGGACGATCTACGTGAGAGTCCCGCGCTCGGTATTGCCAAAGAATTACATCGTGTACACGTTGAACAAGTTAATTGTGGTCGAACCACACATAGGAAGAAGCGTCAAAAAGTTCTTTTTGACAAGCCGCTTCGTGACGCTAGAAGTTGCGATAGAGCAGGCCCAACATCCTCGTCGTTCTGGTCAAACACTCAGATTTTCTAGCTTCTGGCAACATCGAACACTGGCGTCCAGGGCAACAGTCATAGAACGTAGTGGGGCTGTCTGACAGAGCATGGGTTCAATCCCTGATCCCGGAATGTCATACAGCCGGTTAAATCTGACTGTGGAAAAAGTGTTATGACGATAAAAGTTCGACAATCTTGATGAGACTCATGTGAAACCAAACCAACTGCCGAACAGACTTACTTCTCGGACCTGCATGACCGATCACAAGGAAGGCATATTTTTGGCAAGATGGGTGAAAATTGCACGATCTGCCCAAGAAGCGCCATTCAATGGGTCTGCTCCAAGGTCAAGGCTCCCGAGTACTCGACGTAGGCCTGCAGTCAGGGCATTGCCGCAATTTTTGCTTGCGCGTAGGGCCAAAACGTTTTTGTGGGAATAAGATGTTGCGAAGCGCATCTGTAGTAAGGCCCGCGGCGAGAATATTTGGCTCAGAAAATGCCTCGCCGATCCAAGAACGAGTTTTAATTTTTTCAGGGAGAACTTTTCTCACCGCCGATCTAGGGAGAGACGGGTTACGAGAACTATTATCATGGGAAGAGGTTCTGGAACAATCTACCCGTCCGAAGCATTTGTTGAGGCCGCCGCTGAAGCTGATTAATAATAAACGGTCGCTTTAATAGTAACCGTTCCGTTCGGGATCAATGGACTTCGCGGACCTAATAGCAAACGTTCTATTTGAGTAAGCCGTGGTGGCTTCATCGCCAACCCTTTCATATAGATGAAATTAAGTTATTTGGAAAAATGGATTGGATTTGTCCCACATTGCCGGTCGGATAATACGATAATTGTTCGACACGTTCGTCCGCTTGAGGGGGGGACTAGCCGCAGGTCGAAGCTTCTTTTTCAGAAAATCGAGCGGATCTGATGACACGAAGCTAGTGTAACAACAAGCAGGAAATGGTACAATTAAAAATCTAAATTTCATGCAACGCTTAAGCAGGAATCTTTTAAGTCAAAAAAAGTTTGGCGGGAGTGAAACGGCCCGCAAGAGAATGAGCCAGTCACTTGAAGTCCTAAAAGAACAATTCGAAAAAAACGAATATGCTCTGGGGTACTACATGCGAAACATGAAGACAAGCGAGACTGAAATTGGCGCCGAAAAGATGCGGCTTTCGCAGGAAAATAATTCGCCTAGAAAACCCAAGACAGCTTAGACTCAAGTTTTCAAAGTGGCAACACCCAGCGCCCGTGGGGCATAGGATGTTGCCGATGGATAAACCGATACAAGCACCTTAACCGGTGAGGAAACGCGGCGTGAATTTTTGGCGGAGCATCTGCGCGGGCGAGCCTTGGGCGATTGGCTTGTTGCTGGGGCGTAGCGCCTCGACGATCGGGCGGGAACGTTGCGTGGGCCGCCCGGGAGGAGAACCTGCCAGCCGTATTGCGCGCAACCGTGGCGGTGAGCGATTTATCCGGAAACGCGCCCGCAAGCGGTGGCGGACGAACGTCGCAAGCTTGGTCTGTGGCGGTTGGCTTTCATACTTTGTGGCAGGGCAAGCTGAATCCAGCCGGCGCTGTCCCCTCCCGGAGCAGATTGCGCAAGACTGAGGCTTTATGAAACCCAATGACAGCTTCGGCCCGCCGTGAGCCATGAGACGCATCTTATGCCACGATCCACCGCCCCAAGCCACGCGCGGATTGAAACGCGATGGTTGAGGCCTCTGCGGGCAGGCCAGCCCCGCCGCGCGCGCCGGCGCACGACGACTGGCTGGTAACTCCATGGTCCCGGAATCGGTTACGGCATTATCAAACCGCCCCAGGAGATCCAGCGCGCCTGTGCCTGGCCACTGGGAGGGAGACTTGATTCAAGGGGGCCCCCTTCAACCGATCGTCGGTGGGCACGCTGGTCGAGCGCAAACCCGCTTCGTGTCTCTGCAAAATGAACGCAACCGCGCAGAGCGGTTCCTCGACGCAGCTTTCCCCGCCAGATGAATACGCCTACCTGCAAGCTTGGCGCAAAAAGCATGACTTTACGACCTGCGGCTCGAAATGGCCTGCCACCCCGAGCTTGGCGGCGGCGGCTGAAGATCGACATCTGGGTTTTCTGCGATCCCGCACGCGCCCTGGCAGCCGCGCTCAAAGACGAAAAACAAACCAACGGCTTGCTCCGACAGGTTCATGCCAAGGGAACTGACCTCGGCGTGGTTCAGCCAGACCTGGCTCACAAACGACATCGGCGCCCTGATGAACAACCGGCCCAGAAAGACACTGGCTGGAGAACCCCGCGCCGAAGCCTGGCCGACGAATCGTGCCTCAAATCAACGTTGCCACCTTGAGGTTTTGAATCCAAGCGTACCAATAACCTAGGATTGCCAGTCTGGAAGCATCTTTTAAGAGATTGAACAAAGTTGCGTAGATTCCCTGCGAGAAAGGTTCCTCTGAATCGCAAACCATTGGCCGGTGAAAAGGACAAGGGAAACTGTCCGTCTCAATCGCTGAGAGCTGGCTGGCCTCCAATCACTTGGTAGATCTGCTACCTGAGCGAAGCCAAAAGCCATTGGCGGAAACATTGGAAACTAGCGCTCCTGGCGGCGCAAAACGAACTTGAAAAAGGCACTTGCCTTGCAGAGCATCAAGGTGGACCAAAACACGGGTCGCCCGTTTTTGCCAATACGCGAGTCTCGCTTAGAAGATGCCGAAGCTAAATCCTTCGCGATCGGACTCAGGAAATGGTATCTCTCCACTCTCGCCTGGAAACAACTGGCGAGCTGAACGCGATGACAGGCAGAGGAAAGACCTTTCTCTCGATCGAAGAACTTGATGCGCCAAGGCCCGGAGCGGAAACTGGAAAGAACGAGAGGGATAAACCTTAAATATTCATATCGAAAATATGCCGGATGAGGCAAAACCCTACCGAAAGACCTGGCCCTACAATGGTTGGAGGGCAACTGCAACGCAAACGGCTGGGGAGCTGGCAGAAGTCAAAAAGGCCTTATGATTGTTTTTCTGATCTCAAAACGGGTGAATTACTGGAAGCCATACAAAGAAAAAACACAGGAAAGAGTTGGCGAGATTGGAGCGTCATAATTTTGCTGGTTGAGGGAAGAAAAATAATTCTTAAGTCAGAAAATAATATTCTGTCGAAAGCAGTTTCCACCAGGCTGGCCAAAACACAGCCGATGAAACTTACAGTTTTAACTGAAAGAAGCGAGGTAAAGAACAATAAATAGATAAGTCAGAGCTGAACTTTTAGCTAAATAGAGCTACAATAAGGTAATTTTAGAGGCCAAAAGCTAGCTATCAAAAGTTTCGCAGCTTTAATGAGTTTTAGGATAAAACAAGGAAATCCAATGTTATTAATTAGGCGAAAAAAAAATCAGAAAACAA
>Ga0163217_1056071_pt1 | contig 15401 bp, 19 predicted proteins | sample SynspAceP_FD_185933 | JGI IMG/M metagenome (GOLD analysis project Ga0163217, IMG submission 185933) | Saline lake microbial communities from Ace Lake in Antarctica - Synechococcus sp. Ace-P (PacBio error correction) | ecosystem: Environmental > Aquatic > Non-marine Saline and Alkaline > Saline ...
AGAGAGAAATGCGGAATCCGGGCCTTTCCGAACAACAAACCGGCTTTTGGAACCAACCGAGCCCCACGGGGGCACCTGAGGCCCGAGTTTTTTCCCCTGGGGTGGTCCCTCGGTTGGAGCTTTGGTTTGAAAGGGTTCCACGCTGTTTCTTGGGAACAGCAACACGCCAAAACCCGGCCGGCCCCCCCAACGGCCCAAATCGCGCACGGTCTTTTGCAGTTTGAAACAGACGGACCGACAACCCTCAACGGGCTTCCCAGCCACCCGGTTACCCAGCGAGCCAGGGAGAAGCCCAGCGGTTTTTTCCGACGCCGGGTTTTCACACGCCGTATTCGTTTCCCTGCAGCCGGTTATTGCCCACCTTCCAGCTTGCAACCTGGCCGACTGCCGAACAGGATCGGGTCCGCGCTTGCTGAGATCGGTGTCCGTAGAGCACCTGCACGGCGCCTTTCCTCAAAAACGCAGCTCATTCACCCCTTGCGGAAAGGCTGAACGGCCGAGGGGTTGGGGTTGCGGCACGCCACGGAAAAGATCTTCAGGGCTGAGCAGGGAAACATGCCTTTCGGTACCTCCACCCTTCTGACCCACATAGAGAGTGTCCCCGCGATGGCGAACATGCCGGGGTTGTTCAGGCCGGATCACGTCGCCGGGGTAGGCGTCTTCGAACCACCTCGCGGTCTGGCCGACACACGCTTCTGGGGCGCGAGAGCCGGATCGAGCGGCCGGTGCGGCATGGCGCACGGTCAATGTCCTTTGGCGAAGTGGCCGGAGGGCAGACCCGCACGAAGGCGATCCGGTCGCGGTGGCGCGGATACCATGTTTGGCCTGAGCTTTGACACACAACACGCCGCTGAACTCGGGCCGCAGCGGACATCCACCGTGCCGTCCTGGCTGTGGCGGGCCACCGGCCGCTTGGGCCACGCTCCAAGGAACGGCATCGAGAAGGGCCGCACGCCGAAGTTGGTTCATCGCGAGCCGAAGAACACCACCGGGCTTCAGCTTCGCGGCAATGGACGCAGCTCCAGATCGAGCTTTTCGCACCGGCGCCAATCGAGCACTCCAGTTCGTCGAGGCGCCTTGAGGCCAGGAGTTCCGGCTCCACCAGTTCGGGCAGGTTCGGGCTTGCCGGCGGCCAGGTGCCGCTCGCCTGCTGCGGCCGCGCTCGGTCTCGCGTACAACCAGAATCACGTCCGCGGCTGCGGCGATCGATCCACACCGCGAAAACGATCGCCGCTACCGATCGGCCAGTTCACACCGGCCAGCAGGTGACAGCCCCACGCTCGCTTTCGTCTCGTCGATCAGCTCCAGGGGCTCACGCCCGGCCGGTCCATCTGTTGATGACACGGTGAACGATCGGCACGCGCCGCATCCGGCACACTCAAACAGCTTGCGGGTCTGGGGCTCCAGGCCTTTGGCGGCGTCCTTCGAGCATCACCGCGTTATCCGGCGGCGGCCAGGGTGCGGTAGGTGTCTTCTGAACAAATCCTGGTGGCCCCGGCCGTGTCGAGGCAGGTTGATCGTGCTGCCGGCGTAGTCGAACTGGAGGCACGGTGGACGGGTGATTCCCGGAGAATGCCGCGCTGCTTCTCGGAGCTCCCATCCAGTCGAGGTGACCTTTGCGTTTTGCTCGCCCTTGGCTTCACCGCGCCCGCCTGCTGAAATAGCCCGCCGTAGACGGCAACCAGTTTTTCGGTGAGGGTGGTCTTGCCCGCGTCGGGGTGGGAAACTGATCGCGAAACTTGGCGGCGCGGGCGCCACGCTTCGGCCAGGAGCTCAGGCCCGTGGCTCACTGGTGGCTGCTGGAGGCTGCCTGGTCATGGAGGCCAGCCTGCAGCAGGCTCACCCGGGCTTTCGCCGCTGCTGCCTCCACCCGCCGCCTTTGCACCACTGTCTCTGGTGCTTTCGGAACCTTGCCGCCACTCCCCCCCCCCACGGTGGCGTTTTACAGCTGAGCCAACCCAGACCAAGCATGCGCTGCCGTGACCCTCACCCCCACCCGTCCTCGACTGGCTGATCCCACGCCGGCGCGGCACCAGGAGCACACCCGATTTTCCGGCCAACCGCTCCGGCGGCCAAATACGGTCTTTTACCGCACCTATCCCGCCGCCACGAACGCGCCCGCGAGAGCTGGCACCAGGTGCGGAGCGCAAACCTCCGAGGGTCTGGCCAGTGGGGCGACCTGAGCGCTGAGGAAGTGGCGCTGATACCGCCGCATGCAGACCTACCAGCGGCCCTGCCCTCGGGGCGCTGGTCTGGATCGGTGGGCACGCCCTGGACTTCAGCAGCGCACACACTTCCTCCGGCGCCTACAAACTGCACCTCCCCCAACCTGATCGACTGGGAAGGCCTTCCGTCTGATGACTGGACCTGGCTTACTGACTTGGGCTGCGGCACCGGCGCCATCATCGACCGCGCTTTAATTGAGCGGCTTGCCGCTGCTGCGCAACCGGCTGGTGATCGAGAAGCGTCAGCCCGATACGGTGTCACCCCCGCACGACGAGCGCCAGGAGGCCACCCGCTCCAGCACGCACGCGGCTACCGGGGTGACCGATCCACGGTGGGGGACACCCGCCGCGCTGGGTGGACACGCTACCAGCGTTTGGCTGGAACTGAGGCACGCGGACACAGCTTCAGCGCCGATGCTGCGATCAACGGTGACGTGGATCTCTCCATGTGCGGCCAGTGGGCGAAACGCTCAACGGGCTTCGGCGGCATGGCCACACACCGTGAAACTGGGCGATCTCTAACGGCCCGGTGCCAGATCCTCAACACGGCGAATGGCCGGCCAGCTCACGTCGGTGGAGTGCTGCCTGCTGATCGATGAGGCGCCGTCACGATCGCGTGGCGGGCAACATCCGCCGCAACGCGCCGGCATGCGCCACGTTCGCCGCCGAGGATGGCTCCGCCGCTGGCGCCAAGAAAACCTCTGGCAGCAAGACGCTGAGGCAACTGGGCATTGACATTCCCGACCCGCGACCGCGCTGCGGATGGGCCAACCACACCCGGGTGTTCCACACACCGCCCCTCCAAAGAGTGGTGCTTCGAAGCGTGGTCAAGCAGTTCCAGACGCGGCGACAGGCGCGACTCCACGTTCGCCCCTGAGGCGATTCGCCCGCTCCAACTGCCGACTGCTGCCACCGCCTGAGCTGCGCACGCGAGTTCATCGACCATCTACGCGTTCGACCAGGGCCGCGAGGAAGCCGGCCCTGGCTCAACCTTTCCATCACCCGAGATCAGCGCGCGCGCTGGACGCCCGGCCTGGGACCGTTTATGGGCTCAATCCCTGGCGGCGAATCCTGGGGCTGATTTCCACTGCAACCTGGCCGAATCGCACCCTCACCGCATCGATCCACGCCGACCCATCAGGCCCACGGCCGACTGCTTCAAGGCGCTGGCCTGGCGGTGGCCTGCCTGCTCACAACCACGATTTCGAGTGGAGCGTTCCGGCCAGACGCCGCGCCTCGGCGATCCGATTGTGGGCGTGAGCTTCACCGCCTGTTCGATTTCTCGTGGCATGCCTTCGGCACCCCCTGGCTGAACACTGGTGGGAGGCGGGCCGCCCCGAACACCAGAAGCGGTATGGCCTTCAAGGCGCAAGGAACGCGGAGTATCTGACAGCCGCTGGAAGCAGGTGGTGACACGGTCGGTGGGGACTACCTGCGATCGCCACCGGCCTGGTCGCCCCAATCGTTGCAGCCCCGTGCAACCGCCGGACCACGACGCTCTGCTCACCGGCGCGCCCCGCTGGCACCGCTCGCCAACGGCGCGCGCTTCATCCGCCGCATCATCACTTCCGAAGAACGATCCGGTGGCCCTGCCGCCTCACTACGGCTACACGACTCGTGCAAGCCACAATCGGACCACAAGACGACACACGGTCGCCTGCTGGATAATCCCTTCGGATCCACGCTGCACGAATGGCTGGTGGACAACCCCACCGAACGTGAGCCTGGGCGAACATCCCTGGCCGCCGATGCGGTGGAAGTCAACAACCTTCTGCCGCCTGGCCCCCAGTTCGACTTCTAGATTGCAACGTGCACGACGCACTACACGGCCCACAACCACTCTGCCAACCGTCGAGTTTCGCGAGAAACGAAACTCGAGCCGTTGCCGAAGCGATCATCAACGATCGATGGCGCAAGGCTATATCTCAGCACGCCCTGCTGGCCGCGCTTCGACTTGCCAACCGCCACCTCGCGCCTCGTTTTGAAAACCCATCGATCAGGCCACCTACAGCGCCTGAGCGAAGAGGTGTTAACGCGCCGCCGCACCTGATTTCCTTCGAACGCCCTGCAGCGCTCGACCGCGGCGACTGGTGGAAGCCGTCCGGCTGGGTGTGGACTTCCGACAAGTGGTTTGCTGGCCCTGGCCACAGCCCACCCCACTGAACTGGCGATTGCCTGGCGTTTGGTGAGTGGCTGCTGCGGTTGGCTTTGCAGGCTTCGCCTGGTTGGGCCAATCAGTTCACATTAACCCCAGCACTCGAAGAGATGTGCGAGTGGGCTTGGTTGTGATCAACGACAAAATCGGACGCCACTGCGCCCCAGGAACCATGCAAATGGGAGCGCGGCATGCACACACGGACACTCTCACTCTCACCGGGCGCAACTACGGCGCCCTCTGGTCGTTGATGAAACTCACACCCCACCCCACTTGCACAAAGCTCTACTGAACGAAGTCATACCCGCAGTGGCCTGGCCATAAAAAGAAAGTTGCTCTCCACAGGCAGCAGCCAGGTCCGAAAGCTGACCAGAACTCAGTTGGAGCATGAACATCTGGAAGGCCGCAATGAATCGGCCTACTCAAGAGCTACTACGTCATCGTATTTTGCCGGGATCCTCTATGCTATTGCCCTCAAATATTTCATTCTTCCCTCGAAGGTGATTCTAACGGGGACGAGGGTATTGCACAGCTTTGTCGTACTAACTTCGAAAGCTTCAAATCTATTCATTGCTCTACTGTGAATCTTTTCAGGCCCTTTTGCTGTCTTTGCTTTTACGCGGATCAGCAAGGTATTTGCCCTGCGACTCGCTGGTTGTCGTCACGCACCGTTGTGCTTGACTCTGTTGATCTTGCAGAACCAGGCTTTGCCCGGCCTGAACCCCAGAATGACGCATCTTCTGGTGATTTTTTCGGTGGCTTGCTGGCCGGGGTGGCCAAGGCTCTGGCCTTCAAGAATCGTGGGTCCACCGGCGATGAAGAACATCATTGGTGCCTATTACGCCACCAAACACACTCAGCCAGTTGGATCGATCGCCGTAATCGCCTCGGTTTGGATCCACCGCCTTCGGGTTTGATTGTTGACCTTCCTCACAGAAATGGTGAGTTTGAGTCTGTGGTCAACACACTGAATGTACACCTGCCTCTACACTCTTTGTTTCCCCCAGAAACTTTAAATGACCTTTAACCACAAGTTTCAACGATCACGATGCTGGCGATCATCACCGCACCAACGCGATGCCATCGGCCGGCATTTGGTGGTTCCTCCCTCGCATCGCACCTAACTCGGCCGCACTCCGATCACCCGGTGGCCGCAGTGAGACTCCCTACCTACGTGGTGAAACGATCATCAACCCAGGAAGACACCTACCACCGATGAATCACTTTCAATCCAAGCCATTGACCCCGATTTGCTTCTAGCTATCTATCATCGACGTTGACAGGTGTCTCCAGCCAGTACGAGCATCACACCAACTTGGCTGACTCCACCAACTAAACTGAACACAGCACAGCCATTGACATCAAGACCGATCAAAACCCTATGCACTGAGGCTGTGGCCAGCTGCCACCACCATCGCCGCCCGCCTCCCCACTCAGATGGGCCTGCAGCGCTGAGGGGCATCGATTTGTGGATTTCATGCCCCTGGGAAGCCTTTTTTGACAGGCCTGGGGCACATGGGAAGCTAGGAGACGCCTGCTGAGCCGTTTCGGGCTCCATGGCATTCCCTGGAGGGGTGGTCGAGTGGTTGATGGCTCTGGTCTTGAAAACCACGCGCAGGCGAACACGCCTCCGCGGGTTTCGACATCCTGCGCCCCCTCACGTTGCCCCCGAGTCCCTGCTCCACATCGGCTCGATTCAGCAGCAGCGGGGAAGGCAAAGTACGGCGACAACAACAAGCCAATTGTAATGCCGTTGATACCGGCAAAACTTTCATGCCTTTGCTTCTCTCACTGAGTCGCAGACGCCCTTCCAATGCCTTGATACCAACTCAAAAAACATCAATTCTAGGTTGTTTAGACCGCCAGCACCTGAAGAGCACTTCCACAGCATACAACTCATCCATTGATTCGAAACGATATTTCTTGGTTAAGACACAGATTCACTATTTAAGCTACTGGCCATTGACCATCAAAGCCGCTGAATGCAACAACCGCACCTGCCCGCAAGGGGCTGATTCTGGCGGCGGCACATGGCACACCGGCTGGCACCGCTCATCAAACTGCCGTCAGCAAACAGTTGATGCCGCCTATGACAACCGATGACTCTATTACCTCACTCAGCACCTTGACTGCTGGCGGTATTCGTGAAATTCTGATCATCACCAGCACCGGTCGACCGCGCGCTTTGAGCGTCTGCTGGGCGATGGGCACGTACAGCTGGGGAATGGAGAACTTCACTAGCCGTTCAGGCCCAGTCCTGATGGCTTGCTCGGCCCTTTCTGATTGGCGACGGAACTTTCTAGTGGAGCACGCCGCAGCCCTCGTCTTTGGGCGACAATCTTTTTCATGGCGCATGAGCTGGCCCAGCAACTCAAACCTCTAACGCCAGCCTGATGGCGCCACGGTTTTTCGCCTATGGAAGTCGGCGATCCTGAGCGCTATGGCGTCGCTCGAATTTGCTGCTGATGGACGTGGTCTTGGAGTAACTCGAGGACAAACACCCGAAACACGCCTAAATTCCCGCTATGCCACTCACCGGCCCTTAACGTGTAATGAACCACACGGTGGTGGAACACGCCAACACACAGGTGAAGCCTCAGGGCGCGCGACACTGGAAATCCTGATCTGAACTCGCCATACCTGGATGAAGGCCTTTCCTGCGGTCGGAATTGATGGGTCGCGGCATGGCCTGGCTGGGATACCGGGGCACCCCGGATTCGCTGCATGAAGGCCCGCCACGTTACATCCGGCACCTTGACGCAACCGGCAAGGGCTTCAAGGTGGGTTTGCCCTGAAGAAGTGGCCTGGCCGGCTGGGGTGGATTGATGACCGACAGCTTGAACGTTTGGGCCCAACACTCAAGAAAGCGGCTACCGGCAACTTATCTACTACGCCTGCTCAGTGATGGCATGGATTCCGTGCTGACACGACTGCCGCGACTCAAAGGACGCTTGCTTGATGAAGCCAAGACTTACCGCGATCGCAGGGCCCTCTTGCTCACACCCAGAGGTATTCGAAGATGATCGAGCTTTTTTCTTCGAGAGCTGGAATGCGCGCAGTTTTTGCTGCGGCCCTCCGCCGGTCAGCGAAGCGGAGCGCCGACTCTTCATGCAGGACAACCACTCCCGCTCGAGCCAGGGAGTGCTCGTGTCTTCACGCTATCAACTGGACGCCAGAACCAACAAGGCAAGCTGGTGCGCTGCGTCGCCGGCGAAATTTTTGATGTGCCGTCGACAATCCGGGGCAGCTCGGCCACTTTCGGGCAGTGGGTTGGTGAGCGTCACTGAGCGCCGAAAACCCATCCATTGCTGTGGATAACACCCGGCTTTGCCATGGGTTTTCTCACCCTCAGCCCCTCAGCCGACGTTCTCTACTAACGGCACGTGGCCTATGGAGCAAAACTTTTGTGAACGTCTCCCTGCTCTGGAGGCGACCCAGCCATCGCCCATCGGCCTGGCTTACTGGGCGACACTGAGCGGCGTGGACACCGTTGCTGGCGCAGCAAGATGCGTCGGCGCCGCCTGTTGGTGGATGCCGAGGGTGTTTGCGTGAAGGTGATCATCACGGGCAAACGATGGCGCAGCTTGGTCACGGCCTGATCGATTCCGTGCCCCACGGGGGTGGAACTGATGGCAAACGGGGAAGGGATCAGCTCACACCTCGCCATGCCGGGGCCTGCGCAATCGTCTACTGAATTCAACGCGACTTGGGTCATCAGCGCTGGGGCTACCACGCGTCGATTCGCGCCGAATCAAGAACCAGACTGGCCATCGGCGGTGAACTGCCATGCACCGGGGGCCCTTTTGCCGAAGCCCTCGCTGAAACTGGCGGAAAGCTGCTCCAAAGTGAGCACCGACTTTCGTCCTTCACACCGTGCGCCCACACGGCCATCCTCTAACTGAACCCGCCCAAGCACTGCAACGCGCCTGGGGTCTACGGCACAGACAAAAAGGCGGCAGGTGGAATCGCGCCGCAGCAGGCCCGCTTTAACACCACGAGCAGCTCACAATCCTGCGCACCAGCTGGGTCTAATGGGCCGGTGGGCAAGAACTTTCTGCTCACCATGCTGCCCTGCAACCGGCAGAACACGCCGAACACGGGAGACACCCCTCGGAGTGTGGCCGATCACGGTGGGATGCCCTACACCACCCTCCCCTGGCACGCGCCTGCTGGGCTTGCCACCCGCAAAGCACAGGGGGGGTGGAGTGCTCCATGGTGCGCATGCGGTGGGCACGCCAGCTGGTACGACCTTCGCCATCGCCATCGGCGAACTCGGTGTCAGCGCCGGACTGCTGCACCAAACGCCGCCCAGGTCAAGCCGCTCACAACCGCCGACTACCGACCACCAGCAGACGCGGCCCTAGCTATACCCTGCTCGATTGCCACAGTACGCCGCCAGGCACTCAATCCTGCAGGCCACCCACTGCGAGAAGCTCTGGCCGCTGTGCCGGAGCGGTGTCGACCAACCACAAACACGCTAAGGCCCATCCTTCAGGAGATACCCACACACCACCCCACCAGGCCCATGGATCATCAGGCAGAACGACAACCCAGAAATCGCTGAGTTGCTGGAAGGCCGCCAACGGATCTTGGTGACTGGTGGCGCCGGCTTCATCGTGGACGCGTGGTGGCGGCGCTGTTTACGCGAGAGCACGGCCACGTATTCAATCTCGACAAGATGGGTTAACGCCACGTGACTTGAGCAGCATCGAAGGCGTGCTGAAGGGAACGCAGGCGAAGCCAGTGAAGAGCGCCATCACTGTGCAGGTAGACTCTACCGAATGCAGACGGCATGGACAGCGCCACATTCGCCAGGCTGACCCCGATCTGTCATGCATCTAGCAGCAGAGAGCCACGTGGATTCGTTCCACGTCGAAGGCCAGGTGATTTCATTGCCAGCACATGTGACAGGAACCTTCAATTTTGTTGCAAGCCATCAGAGGACATTGGGATCGCACTCGGTGGTGAAAAGAACAAGAACCACGTTCCGAATTGCACTCAAATCAGACGGATGAAGTGTTCGGGTCCGCTGGGGAACACAGGTCGCTTTTCGACAACGCACTCCCTACGATCCACGCTCTCGCTACCTCGCCAGCACAGGCTGCCAGTGATCACTTGGTGAGTGCTGGCATCAACACCTACTGTGCCTGCCTGTTGTTCTCACAATTGGCAGCAATAATTATGGCCGTGGCAATTTCCCGAAAAACTTGTCCGTGTGATCCTCAAGGCAGTCGCGGGTGAACGCCCATTCCGGTTGTATGAGATGGTGCGAACACTCCGCGACATTGGCCTGTATGTAGAAGATCACGTTGATTGCTCTGCTGCTCTCCAGCCAGAAAAAAAAAAAAAAAAAACAAAAAGGACGTTGGCCAGACGCTATTGCGTGGGCGGGCAATGGCGACGCGCACCACACAACCAGGTTGTTGGACGGCGATCTGCCTCTATACTTGAATGAACTTCTAACAGCAAAGCTGCTCACTCAACTGATTACACTGTCACTGACTACGGCCCGGTCATGTCGTCGGATATGCGATCGATCCAGCAAAATCAGTGACGAATTAGGATGACAGCTTCAACAGCCACACGTTTTGAGACGACGGGCCTTGAAGAATAAGCTAAATGGTTCTAAGTCAAAGTTTGGTGTCCGATACACGTTCGAAAAAAGGGCAACACTATCGGGGGAACACGATTGGGAGTGGTGGAGCACTGGCTTTGGTCCATGCTCACGGAACCAGTTAAACCTTCTTTCATCGAAGCATTCGAAGAAATTTCGACCCACTTTTTGCTGGCCTCACCGCCTGCTGAACCTGCTCAATTTAACACATACTCACCTTCGAATGGATACTGCCTGGCTTTGCATGCAGTGCCCCGTTCATCTTGAACGCCTCCTCCGCCAATCGATCACACGTTCAGCTGCAATTTCCTGCCCAACGCGCTGATAGCAGGCCTCCACATAGGGGCGATCACGGCTGCGGCCGTGGGCCGGGTTCGCCCGAACAGGATCGGCGGCAGACACGGGTGTGAAACTTTGTGCCGGCAGGGGATATTGGGCAGAGGGGCCGAAAAGCGATTCCCCAGGGCAGGCCGAGGTAGATCCGGAAACACTTCGGGATCGATTCCGCACCACCCAGGGCAGCCCAGGGCATGTAACTCGGCTGGACCCTGTGTAGGCAATCGTCGAGACGATCAGGGTGTCGTGGCTGCCCAGGAAATTCACGTGAATGTCGGCAGGGAATGCAGAGGCCAGGCGCAGGAAGCCGGTGCGGCCGGGGCCGAAACTGAATCTTGGCCACGGTCCACGATGGGGGCGAACGGCGTCGTGCCGCCTCCCGATACACCAGCAGGCTGTGGCCCTCTCAGGATCGGCAGGGCACTTTCCTGGATAGACAGGGGAATCCGCACGCCCACCCGTGGCCGCGCTGCCAGCTGGGCCATCGGCGCATAGGTCTGGCAAGACCTTGGCGTGGGGCGAGTCCGTACACCTGGCGTTATATGCCGAACCGCCTGAACAGTCGTACAAAAACATCGGCACGGTCGGGGGTGGCCGGCCACCGTTGTGGGGACGCCCACCCAGCAGCTAGCTGCCCCCCGGCGCGGGATGTGCTCCCAGCCGTCTGGTTTGAACGTGGAGTAATGGCGGTAGAACCACGCCCAGATCGGCACATCATTCCCGACAACTGGGGATGCGCAGCGGCTCCAGGGTCTTCGATCAGCGCTCCGGACTCACGACTCAAAGGTGCGTGGGGCATCACAGGAGGAAACGCCGGGCGCGCGCGCCAAGGGGAACTCCGGGCAGCTGGCACCGTCGAACCCTGCGCTGGCCCCCGTCTCAGGGAGTGGGCTTTCTGCCAGCAACGCATTCCAGCTCTGACGCGGCAAGGGCTTGAGGATCGCAACACGGCCAGGGCCCTGACACAGATCGCGAGTTTTTGCAGGCGACTTCAGAACGCTGTCGCGGGAGCAGCCCTGCTGCTCCAACTGGGCACAGCAGCGTTGCGCGGCGCGGGCCTGGCTGGCGCCGCTCGGGGTGAAGAAGCGAAACGCCCCCTTGGGCTGTGAAAGAAGGGGGCTGGCGGCCTGGACAGCCCGTTCCGCTGCTGACCGACAGGCGAGCAGGCCACGATATCGGTTCCTGAATCGGGGCCTCTTTCAAGTTGGCACACCGCCTTCTCGAGGTGGTTCGAGACTCCGGGCAGAGGCGCCGGCGGGTTGCCGAGAGCAGCTCAACCTCCGCTGGATGGCCTCACGCGAACAGGTGTTGACTCTCCGCTCGCTAACGCCCGCAGTCACGGAACTCAGCGGGCATCGCCAGGTGCAGGGCAGGCTGGAGGCCAACGAGCCTCCGGCAGCCTCACGACAGCTGTACGGGGCACACGCCGCGCCTAGGTGAAGAATCAGAGACAATGCCGAGAACAGCCACCATCAAGGGCGATGGCCGCGACCGCCCACGATCGCATGGGACTGGGCATCGGCCCTGCCTTTCGCCAAGCCTGGATGGTTCCTTCCTCAGCGTAGACGATTGTCGTGTTGCTCTCGATCCTGGGTACGCAATGGGCCGTTCCTCGATCACAGGTTCACTTACCCGATCCACGCCTAGAACTGGTCGGTCCGTTACGGCCCACAGATCGTCACACGGCCCGGCTGGGGGATGGCCGCTGTCCGCTCCGCCAGAGTTGAAGCCAGCGCTTCGGCCTGATCCCGATGCCAGCCTCCACGTCCCAGCTCCAACAGACGCTGACTCGCCAGTTTCCGCGGGCTGGGTGGCGGTGCTTGCTCACTGGTTCCCGGGTCTTGCACCGGCTAATACATTCTTACCACACGCCGCTGGAAGGCTTAACTGGATCTGCTCGCTGATCACCACCCTCCTGGTTTCGTGCTCGGCGCCGTGCTTGGGGCACAGGCGAAGCAACTGGCGGCAGAACAACAAGAACCACGGATCGGCCTGGCCGGTCTGCTGCTGGTAAGCCCGTGGGTCACCGCGGTTGAGGCGGTCTGGCCACAACGGCGCCCGCCAGGAAATGAGCGAGCACAGCAAGACTCTTCGCCCTTGAACCGGTTGCTGCTCGGGCGTTACCGCGTGCCCGACTGGTGGCGAGCTGCTCGAGGCGTGAAAACGGATCACGCCGCCGCAGGACAGCGGCATCGCAGCCCCCGATCCTTGGTTGGCACACCTGGCTGCTGCAGAAGGTCTGGCGCGCGCCACGTCCAGCAACCCCGCCGCGATCAGCGCAGCCACTCCTGCGCAGCCTGGGGGCCAGCTGACCCTGGTCAGCCCGACGCAGCGATCCTGATGATCCTGAAACCACGCGGCGCCATTCCAGATCGCCAAATGGTTGGGATCGGGGCCCTGGAGCTGCCGTTTCCAGGGCCACGGCTGGCTCGACAGGCAAACGCCCGCTGCTCCGGTTCCGCTTCGACGCGGCTACAGGTTCGCTTCGGACAGTCGCTGCTGGCTTGTCGTCCCCTGTGCCGCACCCCCGGGCACGGCTCCGCCCACTATTTTCGCCTTGATCGCCCCACAGGGTCTGGGACTGACCTCTGGCTCTGAACCTGAAACCGTCTGGTTGGCTGCCGGGGAAAGGGAGGGGGGGCTGGCGCTCCTGGCGGCGGGCGGAGACGCCCAGCCATCAATGACGATTGAATCGGCCCATTCATATTCCTGCGCTGAGGCCGCCATGCTGCCTGGCTGACTCCTGGCTTCTGGTCCACGTTGGCGTCAAGCTGCGCTGAGACCCAGCCGCGACGGAAACTTTCCAGTGGTTTTTCTGCAGCTGGCCGGCCGGCCTGGCTGACATTCGAGCGCCTGATCCCTTGATCTGGCTGGCGATCTACCGCCTGCTTCTATGCCTCCGCCTGTCAGCTGGCGGGCCGGTAGTGGGCTGGTGGCGATGGCCGGCTACCTGGTGCTGTTGCTGCTGGTCCAAGCTACCCTGGCTGATCTGCCGCACCCGCTCGCTCACCGCAGGCACGGCCGTCGCTTCGCCGGCTGGGTCTGGGGCGTGGCGCTCACCGGTCCTGGTGCCTCCAGTTTTCGGCCTGGCGGCCGTGCTGGCTGGTGCCCTACCCTGCTCTGGAGGCCCCCTGGGGCACCCTGCTGACCCTGGCAGATGCGTCGCCTGAATCGCTGAGACGGGAAGCACATACGCCGCTGGGCAGCCGCGCTGGACTCCGTGCCAGATCGCACTCACTGCCGACGCACGACTGCCTGCTCACGTATGGGCTTCTCCCGATCCGTCATCAGCACGATCCGGCCAAACCTGCACACACCAGCGGAACCTGCACACCCGGCTGAACCAGTTGGAGGCCTGGCCTAAACCGGCTGGGCGCCTGGTTGCCGTCGTTTCTGCCTTGGTCTGTGGCCGGCCTGGCGCAGCCCGGCCTGGGGGCAGGTGGTGGAGCTCGCTACCGCTGCGATGGGATTTGCTCGCCGCCCTTACGACAGCGGCCCCGTCGATGATCCGCTGGTGGGGATGTTTTCAGCCGGCAACCATCCCGGGCGTTCGCGGTGCTGCGCTGGCGCGAGGTGAGTTTGCAGTTGCCGCGCAGCAATGACGCGGCCCACCCCACCGTTACAAAGCCGATGGAACGTGGTTCTGGGCTGGAGGACCCGGCCCATGCCCCGTTCTGCTCAATAGAGCGCTCAGTATTTCATTTGGCTGCGAGGCCGTCAACGCAGGTTGAGAAGCGCACGAGAACTTCGCTCTAACCTGGCGCTTCGCCACCTACCAGACGCCCGGCAGAGCATTTTTTGATGGACCACCTGCAGACCCAGCTGCGACGGTCATCACCTGCTGCCGACTCCCCACCTCAACAAAGGCACCGGCCTTCAAGGCCGCGAGGAGCGCCACGGCGCTGGGGCTCGACGGACATTGCTGCGCTGGCGGTGGAAACCCCTGGAGCAGGCAGGTGGCCACAGGGTCTGGCATGCCTTCAACGATCTCTCGGCCGATCTGGACGAAATATCGCTTTCGCCAGGTGCTCAGGGCCAGCAATGCACCGCTCTTCCACCGCTTTCTCGCCGACCCACATTCGACGCCCTGCTGCGATCGTTCTACCACCCCACGGTGGGAGCGGCGATTCAAGCGCTTCAGCCTGGATTTACCGCAGCCCCCTCCCGGTGGCGTTTACCCTCCACCACCCAGGCCAGGACTCACCTTGACAACCCATTCCTGCGCAGTCGGGCCCGGGGCGCGGTCGATCTGATTTCCTGCACCGATGCCCAGGGCACTTCTTGGGCCTGGGGCGACCACGTGCATTGGTGGCGTTGAGAACTCTGCCAGGCAAGTTTGGCTGTCTTTACCTCTGCGCGGACTTTGACCTCAGCCGCATGCTTCCGGTGGTGCTGATGTGGGAACCCGACAACCCGCAGTTGCGCGACGATCCCCCTCTCCCCCGGCTGCCGCCAGCGCGCCTGAGCGGCCGGCGCCTACGACGCCGTGACTCGCCGCCTTCGTGCCGCCGTTCAGCGCCTTCCCGGCGCCCTGGTTGCTTGGGAGGATTTCGGCCGTCGGCACGCCCGCCGCAATCTCGACCCTCTACCAGCGCACAGCTGCCCACGCTTCAAACGACGAACCATCCAGGGCACCACGCGGCGTGGGCCACGGCCCTGGTGCTGGGCGGCCTCCCGCGGAGGCCGGGGATGGCCGTTGAGATGCATCGATGTGGTGTTCGGGGTCCGGCACTGCCGGCTGTGGGATCGCCGAGGGGGCCCCCCCCCCCTTTTTTTTTGGGGGTTTTTGGTGGGGCCTGCTCCAGGCGGCGCTGGCCTCTCACGAGGCAACAAGGCCGGCCGCGTCTCTGACATGATCGACTCGCGACGGTGCCCTGCTGGCGGAAGGGCTCAGCTCGACTTCCAGCGATGGCCGCGCCGCTGGCGCGATCGGCGGCCGAGCGGCAGCTTCGGGCGGGACCTCAGGCCGGATCGGACTGCCTGAGGTGTGTCGGTCAGGTTGCACAAGGCCCCACCGTGCTGATCGCACCTCACCGTGGCCGGACGCCTTCGATCAGGTTCGTGTTGAGGC
>Ga0163217_1011604_pt1 | contig 15398 bp, 17 predicted proteins | sample SynspAceP_FD_185933 | JGI IMG/M metagenome (GOLD analysis project Ga0163217, IMG submission 185933) | Saline lake microbial communities from Ace Lake in Antarctica - Synechococcus sp. Ace-P (PacBio error correction) | ecosystem: Environmental > Aquatic > Non-marine Saline and Alkaline > Saline ...
AAAAAGAACCCCCCCCCAAAAAAATCCCACCCCCTTCCATGACCAATACCGTTTAAAAATAAAACTCATTAAAAACACTCCCCAAAAAGTCTACCAGTAAACTGAAATTCCTGCCAAAACAAAAACACCCAACCCACCAAACTGCCTATTTAAACATTAAAACTTCCAAACAAACGACTACAAAAAAACTGCTACCAATCCACAAAATATCAAAATCAATCCATATAGGCCCCAATAATATAATCCAAACACCAACAAACCACCAAACAACCATCACAAACCCCCAAAAAAACTCCAACCCAATCAATCTCAAAACAACTTAACAAACAACCTCCAAACCAAACAAAATAACAATAAGACTAAACCCAGCAAACAAACTCAAGATATGCCCCCCCCAACTAACACGACACAACGACACACAAACACCAATCCCCCACAGGACAAAAAGACCCCAGAAAAACACTTAACACAACAACCAAACCAACACACCACAAACTCTCCCAACCCAAAAACATAAAAACCAGCCCCACAATACCAAATCCCAAACCCCTCTAATACACAATCCGCACAATCCCAACCCCAGTCTAAACCTACCATCAAAACCAATCACATTTACACTCTATTAAAACCCAATTAACCAAATCAAACTATCACCCCAGCATCAACCACACCACGCAAATAATAAAAAGACAAATACTCACCCCCGATCACTGAAGTCCCAATTTTTATGATACAACACAAAATCTTTAGCTAACACAGTCCATCAGACAATATCCACATTTAAGGGTGCCAATAACTCAGACCTCACAAACAAGATCCACTAACTCATCCCAGATCTACCCAAAATACCTACGGGCCATATGCTAAACCGCAAACTGAAATTTTTATCGTTGAGGTAAGATCATGAAACAGAAACCAACTTCCAAAATCAAAAAAGCACAAAAAGTTATTCAGCAACACACTAATATCCCACCGCAGAAACACGACGTTAACGAACGTTGAAAGCAAATGACAAAAGGAACTCTGAACATCTAATGCCATCTGCTACCACTACAAACCGAACAAAAAGTATATCTGCGCATAAACTGAAATTGCCCTCATGAACAAAATTCCCCAAACGGCAATCACATCAAACAAAAAAGATTCGTAAGAATTAAAGCCTTTAAGAAAGAAACAAGACCTCTTATCCAACAACCTACATTACCGGGATACCGAACACACTAAAAGCCAAAAAAGGCACAAAGTAAATTTAATCCTCTTTTGTAGGAGCCGCCGTACCGCTCAGAACTCGAACACAAGGGGAATGGAACAACCGAGCACTTATGTAAAATCCTGTATTAAACGCCCCTCCTTTAACGCATTCAAACCAACTTCGATATCTTACAGACGATGATTTAAAATGACAAATAGGAAACAAAATGACTACTGTGCGTTGTCAAAGGAGTCAATAAAACTCACCTATCACCTCTGGTAACAATAATAATTTATACCAGATCGATCTCAATATACATCCGACTTCACAAGTCGATGGTATAACTAACTCAATGCGGCAAAAAATACCTCCCATAATTATAAAAACACCACTCTATCAATTTAAGCCTTCAATGCATCATTTCAATATACGTAACAAAAAAACGTTAGATAAAGACAATCAACCGACACAAATGAAATCCTTTCGCCCATATCATTTTAATTCGTTAACGGCCAAAAAACGATCATCCGTGAGCTAAACTATTCCAAACACTCGGAATAGCCACTACCAAATGCATAATTCAAATTTCAAACACGTCAACCACCAATACCCTTGCATCCATACTTTGCGGAACCAACTATAGCAACCCTGCTGTGGAAAAAAAGCATCATACCAAAACCGGCTCACGAATGGGACATAATTAAATTCGAGTAACCTCAGACGATATTTAAAAAAAAATTAGGATCAAATATCTTTAATCCATTACAATAAATCACCAAATTCTCAGTCTTAATTCAAATCCGCCAATTACTCTTTTGGGTTAACAGCTATGCAATACTTGGTACATATGGACGTTATCCCAGGTCCGGCCTGAATAAAACATTTGCCTACTACAAACTATAAATAAATAGCATAACAATTTAACTCACCACGGGGAAACTACCTCGATGACCAATCTGCTCCAAAAACAAAATAAACACCAAAACCAAAACGTCCTTGATACTAAAAGAATAACAAACTAGTTTTTGATATCCCTATAAGATTCATTCCAAGTATTGCAAACACGACGACTAAAAGACGCTTACTCTTATGTCACCAAACGATTTTTCAAATAGCCGCAAGTAAGTAACTCAACTACCTTATTCCACGGATTTGACAAGTTTGGTTTCCATAAAATTAAATCATTGGAAAGACCCAAAGCCATTTACTTAGGCTCGTATCAAGTATCAGAATACCCTATCATAAGTTTCGACTAAACCATCAAATCTAAATAACTTCAACCGTGATCAAAATTTAAAACACGGGCCGCAATTTAAACATCGGTAGTTCCAGTACAAATAACACCTCGCGGCAACTGTACAAAGCCATAACAATACAATTTAATTAATAAACGGGAATCATGAAAGGTCCAATGAGCACGCTAAAAAATATCGGCAAAGCCAAAATAAAAACTTCCCAATTCAAAGCAAAGGGGTGAGCATTTTAATCTGAGTCAACTTAATCCAAACACGCCACTGGACTGTGACTTCAAAATAAAAAATTTAGTCTATACAAATTGCCACAACCTTTGTAACCAAAGCCCATCCAACCCCTCCGGCCACAATCCATTGGCAGTTCGAACCAAGCAAACCTAATGCCTCACAATACACGCCCATAAAACAAACCCAAAATTTCGGGCATAACCCACCGTGGTCAAACCACTTCAAAAACCGAATCCCACCAATGCCCCGTATCCACGGAAAAAACACTACAAAAATAAACCACCCCAGACCATAAACGTTACAAACTACTCCAACACAACACCACAACGCAACATCCGCCACACAACAATCGCACAAACAAGACCGTAAAATGCACCAAAAACCAACAAACCTAAAACAGTACGGAATAAACCCATTCACTACGCATCAGCCCTCTAACTTACCGCCCATTCTAAGGCTTCACCACTCCCGTCTGCTGCTTGGGACTTCAATTTTGCCCGACTTAATTTACTTCCAAAATAGCGAACACACCATAAAACGCACCCACCCATAAAAATGAACAAATCACATACTCCGACACCGAATAGAAGAATATTGGGATTCAAACCGCTAATCAAAAAAAACGTAGCATTAAACGATAATATGGCCGGGACAAAAGAAAGCACACAAACAAGATTTTTTTTTACACACAATATTCACCGCCACACCGTTAGGTTAAAAAATAAAACTAAATATCGGCGAAATCCGACGACATGGCAAATAAAGCCAGAAAGTGCGATACCGTATCGTCAATGACTACAAACCAACAAACAAAAAGTACGGGCGCCTTGAACCAAACCACGGTAATGACCAAAACTCACGATTGCCAACCAAAATGCGCACAAAAATGCCAATCTTGGCACACAATGAACAAAAATAAACAAATAACACTGAACGGGTGCCAACCTTGGCACGGATTTTAAAACCATACACTACTGGGCCCGACACTGATAAACCCGCAATGCAGCAATGCCTAAGCAGGAAGCAAAATAAATTGTCAAACCAAGCATTCCCCCAGTCTTCCTTACGATCTTTACCCTCCACGTTCTAAAATCTTAAGACTTTTTCCAGAAGCTCGTAAAAAATAAAACACAAAAACTAAACAACGGAATGTGCGAACATTTAACCCAATCCAAGCCGACTTACTGCACCATGCTGCCTCAGGTAACAATTTAAACTCACCTACAAAGAAATATACGGCATTGGGAGTTAAGAAGTTAGCCCAAACAACGCCGTAATAGTTTTATTCAGTAGGGGATGACATCAATGAACACAACTTTCCATTCAAGCATTCCTTAGCTACTTGTCGGGCATCAATAATGCCAAATAGGGATTTTTCGGCCGCTTAAACCTAACTCGTGGCTAAACTGTCTGGCTTAACAGTGTATATTTGGTCACTTATAGGTAAAAAATTGAATTTTTCAATCAGGATTCGTAGTTTGGCTTGCCAAAATAAATGAGTGGTGTAAAATTTCCTTCATTAATGTACCAGTCGTCACGGCCCTCTTGCCGGCAAGCCAGAACAAACACAAAAAACCCGAGCATCGTAACTGTCCAGTGCAAATTAACTGGACAATTGGGAAAACTGGGCCTTAATTTGCTGCTCTGGCGAAAAGCTAAGCTATTTTTCGTTCCGACACGGGCCACTAAAACAATACTACACATACAAGCAAGATTTGCTAGCACGACTAAAAATGAATCTTGTTTAAGCTGCCTCGTTATCGCCTCACTCGCGCGGTCTGCACGCGCTTTCCATTTTGTGAGTCCTGAAAAAATTAACTCGCCAGCCCTAACGAACACAGCAGGCATCTCGAGCAAGACCCTCTCACGGCGCATCTCGCCTATACCGGTTCTTGGTGCCAAATACACTTCGGAAGCCACATACCTCAACTCCTGATTCGCAGGGAAAATACTGTTGTCAGTCAAAAAGGAGTCTCTTCGCTACGAATAATCGGGGAGTTCAATCGTCTTATTACCGTTGGTCGGCGGGACAAACCGGGTTTTGTGCAACTTCGTAGGACAATCAAATTATTTCCACCTCAATACCACAAACTTTGCTAATGGTTCATTAAGACCTCAAATTTTACCTTCGTCCTACACTGTTCGGCTGTAACTTATTATTCATCAAATTTTGATGCAATTGACTCAATCGCCGGTTTACTGCCCGCATCGTTTAAAAAATTACAGGTCCACTCGTGTTACTTACTTGCTCCCAGAAACCAGAGCTTCAGTTTATGCATCAATAGTTTAAAACGTCCACGTATTTCAAGTAAGACCAGGGAAAATAAGGCAAATAAAAACAGAATCCAAACTCGCATCAGCACGAATTACTCCTGATAATTTCGGCTAGCTTGCCCACAAATCTAACAATAACATATGGTATCACAACATATCTAAAGCTATAAGTAAAGACGACCCAAAAATGCGCACCTGCCAATATTCGTTCACTTACAAAACCTATTATGATCAATTACTCACACCCAGCGAGACTAACCCGTATTGGATTAATCACTAAACAGGGCACCAACGCAGCGATTCATAAAAAACCAAAGGCATTCACAATCGCCACCTTTAAATTCGGCCCTAGCTTGGAATCCAAACCCCTAGGCTTTGACCTTACGTCACAAATTTTGGTTCTCAGCATATTTTCCATGGCCTCCACCAATACCTAAATAATACCAAACCCATAAATTAAAGGGGGGGTCTGACATGCCCCATTACAATAACCAATCAATGACCCCAAGTAAAGCAAACCTGGGCTCTAAAATACCCACAAAACTCACCGCAATTGCTCTAGAAACGGGTATGTTCAATAAGTTAACGAGATAAATAGGATTCCCCAGCCACCCTATACAAACAAAGCACTCAAGTTCTGCTTAGGGTAACCATGCACAAGTCAAATTAAAGGCTAAAACCCACATACAAACGGCGCACGCCTATTATCATCATAACTAGGCCAAACCGAGTAAGATTCCCCAAACCTGCACCACCAACGGATACGAAACCCCGCTCACATACCGTCAAAACCGCTTCACTGTCCTGGTGCCTCTAAAGACGGCATCTCAGTAATCACCCGCGGGCCACCCTTAATATCCTTCAAACCTCGCACTGAAAAACGGTTGCCACCACATAAAAAACTGGTCACTCTCCACAATGCCCATCCCCAAGTCACAGCAAAATAACATATTCACTCGGCAGTTCTTGTCTTGAACCGGGAAGTTAAAGCACAAAGGACTTTGCACACACCACGAATATGAATATATAAAGACAGGGTAAACTACGCTGACTGGATAGTAAAGCAAGCAATTGCTTCATGCAACTAAAAAGCAAGGTCTGGCCACAGATCAATTGTTTGGCTCGACTAACGGCAAACAACATTGTCCTAAGCAAAAACCGGTCATAACCAAACCTTACCCCAATTATTTAGCGGGAACGCGCCATGCCAAGCCCTGCAAATAAGTGTGGATCATCATACCAATACCAAAACCATTAAAAAACTCCTACTTGACCTCATACTCCTTAATCCTAAAGGGTTTGATGTCTGTCATAAGCTGCCCGCAAAACGGCCGAATAAACCCAGCCACCACCTAAGCGCCTACCTAAACCTGACATCAGCAAGGCACAAACCCAAACCTCCGCTTAATAAACCGTTCAACAAAAGTAACGGTTCGGCACCAAACAAATCGCTGCCAACGACATCAAAGGAAGCCAGCATGTACCACTCGTTACTCCTGTTACCCGTCAACACTATGACTCACAACCTTTTAACCAGAAAATACGCTTTCTATTTACACGTCGCCTGTCTTTTACATGGGTTCATACTTTTTTAACTAACTCTTTAACTTTCACTACCTGGGTTTTTTAAGGACCCCTCCTCTATTAGCAATTCAACATCACGCGCTTTAAGTCGTCTAAGCGCCAATTCTAAGAATAACAGCCAACTCAATTTGTAAGGAGTACTCCCTTTTCCAGCACACATGCCCCAAAACACATACACATCGCGGTCGGCAGTCGAAATAACAATGCGATTCTCCAACACTACCCCGCCCACTCATGGCGACCAAGATTTACTTCAACATCCGTAAACGCGCATTCACGCCCGGTACTCGCATTTCACCTGAACACAAACACTAAAACCACACTCAGCAATGTTTTAATTCATTACATCACGATTGACAAAACACAGCGGCACGACTATTTCTAAAATATAACAAAAGCAGGGCAAGTGTTTTACCATCGTCCTAAATCACATATGAATTTCTTCTACGCGGAATGGCACTGACTGCATCCATTAAAATCTAGCAAACCCATACCGCCACTTCTAAGTGGTGGAAAACAACACCTGTACGCCAGCGCCTCTTCATGGAGACGAGCTGAAAAGCCCATCGACAACATCCCTTCGGTCCAAAATAGCATCATATCCCACAATAAAATTTTACGGGTCATTATGCAAAAAACACCGTCCGACCAAATATCCCAACCGTCCATAAATCCTAAAGTCCGTCCGATTAATACCGTCCATGATAACGCACAATGAAACGCAATACTCGAATACTTGCTCAAATATTTCAAGCTAACTCAAGGTGGTGTTCAGATCAACGATTGGCAACCCGCTGAAACGGCGCGAATAAGTCAATAAAAAATGGCAAAACACCCAAAACGCCCATGTACCTACCCCAGACTGAGCATATATCATCGTTTGCCTTACCACGCAAGGCTGGAACTAACGTTGAATACGGGTGCCTGTAGCCTAATCGCACTGCCCATAAACACGTCTAAATCGGAGTCTCGAACACATTAAATCTCTACAAGCACAAACCTACAATATCGATAAAAGGATACGCAATAGCAAAAAAATCAAAGCATTTTCACTATATACCAAGAAAGGCTGAGCTTAAAAAAAGCAACAAAGCAAGTAAATAGATCGAGTAAAGTGACTAAAAAGACAAAAGACAACAGGCAAAGCGAGTTTAACACAAGGAACAGAAACACAAAGCAAACAGAAAATAAAACGTGTTTATATTGCCGAAAATGAACAGTTGCAAAGTCCTATACCCGTCATGGGTTTAACTTGCGAAGTTGGATAAGAAACAAATGAAACCACACACACAAGTTACAGAGGAAATCCATTAAAAAAGAAGTTATTATTGGACGTAAAGGCAGACTGGACTTCTTAAGCAATACCCTCATTCGATCCACTTACAAAACGGGATTCGCGATAAGTTAGTAAGGCACCCAAAAAACCTAACGACTAAAACTCATACAATCGGAATTTGAAGGCGTTAGTCACTTGAATTAGACGCCACGCTATTTAAGCTACTGGTCGCTTTGCCAATGGGAAAGACTAACATTCAGAACACTCTAAAGCAAAAACCAGACATCAGCAAAAACATGCAGACAAACATATATAACTTTCCAAAAACATCCATCCAAAATAATACGAACTGGTTTTCTACTGCACCGGGAATTATAAGTGCATTATAGGAATTTAAACAGGTCGAATTTTGTACAAATTCAAATATTACAATTAGCCATAGAACTTAATATGTATATCCTAATAACTTGGCAATAGGCACATCTAGACCATAACTGGGGATAAAGCAAAAAATGAATAAAAAAAATAACAATAGAATCGTGGCTTATTTGGGAATGATGGTTCGCGGGGTCGCAAAACTCTCGGGCCATTCATTTCCTTTCTACCAACTCCTCTAATGCGGGATCGTCCGTGAAATTTAGTTTGAAACAACGGGAGCGGCAAACCATGTCCGTATAACTAACCGGGGATGGGCAATACACAACTACCCCTTCCTAACATTCCTCGGATCGGCTTATAGTTTATTTAAATTCGCGTAAACAACAGTTAACATGCACTAGATCGAAGCCTCACTTACCCCGCGCCATTCGCATGTCCGGATAGCCGATAGTCCAGATCCACGTTAATTGGTTCCCGGTACAAAAGTTCCTGAACCATATATGTTGTCCAGGATTGCAGTTTTTAGTTCTCCACAGAAAGCAATCTTACCTTTATCCAGCCCACACCATCGTAACACGGGTAATAATCATCAAACATAGCGCTCTTGACCGTTCTGCTCAAAATCTGACGCACTATCACCGCGAGTAGCGTCTCTCAAGCCATCTGCAGGTCAAATCATAAACCCAAAAAATCAAATCTTTCTTTAATTAACTCCCAAGAAAACTTATCCCTTGCCCCACTTATACTTTGTATAAAGGCATAAAACTCTCACGGCTAGACGTCAAGTAATAACGCCATACCCGCGGAGTTTTGCTAATACTAGACCATCCATACCAGCAAATACAAAAAACGGGACATCACCTTCATCCTTATCTAAACTTAAGTTAAACTCGATATCGTAAAGTGGGACAGCTCTTGAAAACCACAAAATGACTAAATCCGCCCCATCAACGCTTTCACAAAATTCACAATATGCCCATATAAACCCAAGTCTTATCAAGTGCTGAGCAATAACGGTCAAGATCAAGTCAAGCCCACAATCGTAAACATCCCGTAACGAAAATCAGAAACTGCGCAAGCACTCACGGGGTTATTCCCCCCATGCCTTGGATAAGCAAGTCAAAGCAACACTTAAGGCAATGCTAACACATCTTAAAACCGGCATCTGAACCACAAATTAAGCTTTCACCACACGACTCACAATCAAGCCATGAAATTATGGCTCCGGGATGTTTACACTCACCACAACAGTGCAGTGAAACCAACCAAACATCGCATGGGCGAAGTTCCCCTTTCCACACTAGTACCTGGTATCGGGCGGTGGTGAAAATTCGTAGGGGTTTACAGGTTAGTTTACTTAAAACTCGTATAATCAACAAATAGCTCAAACCTACGAACGGTTGCTGATCGTCCTGGGCTGACAGCAAGTTCTTGGAATCAACGGTAAGGCAACGCAAATTTAGAAAATATGATTTCGATCCGGGAATCAATTCCACACTACCAAAAAGAAAAAACACTATCCACGCCATATCAAATACGGTAAGCAATCCGGTGGCTCTTTTAATCTTGTCTAGGACATTTCTTTACGCTTTAAAATCAAAAGGAACTACCCATGTATGCGAAATATACTGTGGTCAATACGCAAGCTAACGACCAACTATTCTGTAATTCATCCACCTCTATTAAACCAAAAATCGACACTCTCATCCCTCATCAAAAAAAACTATACCATTCGGTACCGGCCTCTACCCTTCATATCGGGAAATCCATTTTCTTTAGTATTTTGGGACCAATAATGTCCCTCTCATCTTAACAATGTGAACTAACAGGCTAAATCGGTTCGTATCAACCACGCTGCAGCTCAAAATAATCATCATTCGCTTACCTTGCTTGGAGAGGAGCGTGGGAACGCACGCATAAGCCTCAATTCCTCAAACTAGTTTATCCATCCCAGCGCAAAAACACTTTTTGTCAAAATTCATTAAAATCTTTACCACTAACTCTCATCAACAACGAATAAACACAACCACCCCCTATAAGCAAACGTGTGGTTCTATTATCAATTGGACGCTCCCAACCGAAATCACCGGGTGAAAACAACAATAGATATCATAGGCTTCCACCCACCCACTGGGCACAAGCACCCCAAAGTATAATAATTCCAAAAACACTGGCAATTTGGCTCTGTCTTCCACGTTCAGTGGATGGAACTTGGTCAAATCTTACTTTCACCGGCTGACAGTTGCCATCACGGCCAACCGGGTACCACTTTGGAAATAACACTTATTAAACATATAATTCGTCAAAGACAGTTTTGCTTTTTCACATCTGCAAACCCATAAAATTACACTACAATATACTTCCTTCCCACAAATCCAATTCAACACGGGCCCATTCTCTAGAACTTACAAGGCAATGTGTCTAACTCAAGAAATAATTATCGAAATAGCGACTCGAAGCAAATGCTGGTAGATAACAGGAAAAAGACAAATTCATCATCGCATTAACGAACGGCCTACGGTTTACTGAGAACTATGGATTTGGACCTCCTTGGCATATTCTCAATAAAACCTTCCGACATTTTTTGGTTACTTTCAACATAACTGGTACCCAACGACCGGCATCCAAACCCCTTTCAATTTTATAGATGATTTGGACAATTTATTAAGCTGGTTGCCAACTAATCCTTTAATCATAGGCACCCCTTTCGGACAAACACCGACCCCTCAGCCTCCCTTCAATTTTATGCAGTTCTCTCTTTCCTTTAACTTTTTGGCCCCCTCCGCATCATTCTTCTACATGGTTACGGCCTTCCACTCCTGCCTTCAAACCTCTGCGGGGACTTTGTCCTAAATTTTACTTCCTGTCAATTCGCCCATTCCCGCAGAAAGATTTTGGCTTCTCTTTTTTGGCAACGCTACACCAAACATTCCCTCGTTGCTCCTTCACAGCATGCAATTCATATTCGCGCTACTTAGCTGCCTTCAATAACAGTACCCGGCAATGTGCCGGGCCATACCGGAATTTAGAGTATGACGCTAGCCAATGTAGGCCCAAAATTAGACACTAGGACGGTTACGCTTGACTCCCAAGGCCCGCCGGGACCTTTCTTTATACAAAATCCACCTCCCTAACAAAGCTTCCGAAAGGTATTATAACCGCCCAAAAAGTCAAAATACGGGAACCATCCAATTTAAGGAATGTCAAAAACTTATCTGGGTCACCGTCACTGACATAATTACCCAATAAAAGTCAATACTTGCAAGCTTAATAACGTTGCATGCCAAACTAAGGATCCTTACCGCAATTAATCATATCGGCACCATGGACTGAAACACAAGCCTACATCATAGGACATATTACCCATCAATGTTCCAGAAGGAGTTAAACACCTTAAGTGTCAAACCTTATGGCAATAAATGGACGATTTTTTTTTAAGTTTAACATATTTGCTGGCCAAATCGGCGGGGACGAGCCCACACGAACCCCAGCCAACAAAAAATTAAATCCGCTAACTCACCAACACGGCTTTTACAATGACTCCCGGACACGCAATGACAATCCATCAATCACCCTTATCTTTGGATTTCATCACAAAAACATTTTGTACGCAAATGACACCAAATACTTTCTTACCTACCCTCAACTTCTCTCATCAATCCAAGTTAACATTTTGGATACCACCTTTTAAAGGGAATTCGCAAACAAATAAGCCATATATTGATACTGGGAACCTAAGGCAAGTCACTTTCTATGCCTCATATTCAATGGAAATCTCTCAATCGGAAACAAAGCCCCATGGAAATAGGAATGTAGTAGTTACTATCCTAAACAACCCGTCTGAGTCTACATTGCACTTGTAACAAATATTTTTTGCAGACGCCAATGCAGGTAAATTGCCTTTACTTACCCCAAGAAAGTCTCTGAGATGCGATACTGTATTTTTTCGGAGATTCCAAACCCCGGAGCATAATTTCCAGTAAATACGAGTGAAAACTCAGATCCGCTGCAAAGCCCATCTATTCCATGATATTAATGACCGGGCATAAAATCCCCATTAACCCTGGATTTCACTTAACTTCTAATTCACTGCGACACATAAGAAGCTCGGGCGTTTACCGACCATGGACCCCCCCCCATTTGAACAGCAAAACGGATTGATCGCCCCCTAAGGGCTCAAAATACCTGCTTAATCGGATCGGAATTCCATCACACCCCCATGGACATAGGAAATATCGGCCCCAATTAAATGGCCTCACGACCAAATCTAAATCCAAAAGAAATTCAACCAGATTTTGCACAAGTGTTCCAAAATCCCTCCATAAAATTGGTTATTAGCTTCACTTAACCTGGGTATACAATAAAACCTCTTTGTAACGGGATAATTAAATCAGAACATGTGATATTTCAAGTCAGGTATTAAGCCCATCGCCGATCCACTTTAAAGCCAATTAAAGCGGCTGGTTATTGTATACTTACCGGGTCACTTCCAAAAACAGATTGCCGCCGTCGAAGGCCATAAAATTCAAAATACCGTACCAAAACAGCAACTTAAACCGCTTTACCCAAGACAATCCATCATACCATCCTATGAACAGAACCATCAAACACGAAATCCAAATCATTACGCCACATTTCCTTAAAATATAACGACGTATCGCGAGGCCCATAACAGCTCGCCAAACCGGATTGTGGTCAATATTCCACCCAACAATAATATGCATCATCTAGCAGAAATCTGAATCAAACTCCTGTGAAACGGCCATACCACATGGTAATTTTTTCTCATCCCCTCACATAATTCATCTCTAACCAGAATGCATTGGTGAATCCCAGTGGATGACCCAAAATAAAACTCAGCTTAGTGGATCTCTGACCTCTCATTTATCATGGCAATGCATAATTGGCCCGCCCAATACGGAACAATGAATGGTCTCGAAATAATTCCAGAACCCGTTTATTGGCTATTTGTCGCAAATAACAATACTTTATCAATTCAACTTTGGCACCAAAGTTTCCCTTTCAAAATCCTTAACCTAAACTGCAAGCACGGTAGCATTGGAAAATTCTTCGTGGGACATTAATACAAAGAGTCACGGACGGGGAAAACAACATCAAGCATTACGTTTCCCCAAATACGCACAAATGCCTTATGGATTACACTTAATCAGAATATAAAATGCCGCAACAGAAGCAAAAAAGGGCAACGAAAACATTTTTTCATTAAAAGGATATTTGTGATTCGCCAAAATACTTCAATTAATAAGCACTACATTATAAATCAAATAAGTCCAACACACACAAAACAAGATCAACATCGCAAAGCCTTCAAAAAGGTCGTACTCTTGAAGAAAAAATGGTAGTCTGAAAAATCATCGCCCTCAAATGGCAAGCTAAACTTCTCCAAAGACTCTACCTAGGTGAAACGCAGTTCAAGACCTGACAAGGTGACCAATCAAGGGGAAAGGAATCATCATACATCCATAACACCTACCGCAGCAAGCGTCCTTTATCCAAAGGAACAACGGACATAGTAACAAACAGGATAAACAAAGATAAACACCAAGCAGGCCATTATAACAACTCGGATATTCTTGCGAACACTAAATCTAAAAAATATTACAGCAAAGTCAACTGTAAGTAATCAGCTAATGAGAGGGACAAAGGGTACAATCCAAGCACGCAGGGCCAACGTATTGTGTCTTCACAGCCTAATTCCTCGTTGACGCGACTTCTAATAAGCCTTTGCTTTGCCCAGCGCGTATCGTGGACATGGGAACAGCAATATAAACACCATTAAAAAACCATCCATTACTCTCAAATCCAAAATAAAAAAGAAATGGTCCCGAATACCGCCTTCATAAAAGCCTACTCTAAAAACGACAGATAAGTTAAAACTAGCGCAACCTAAATTCGCTAGGCCTTGAACAACCGATGGGTTTTTTGGTTAGACGATTATTACTAGGCCTAATAAACTTTGCCGACTCATCCGTAACTTAGTAGACTTATTCGGGCATGCCACCTCCACAACCCCTAAAGTGTTCCAAAACCTTCAATTCCATGCTCATCGTAACCCTAACTGGCACTATCGGGGCTGGCCCCAATAAGCCCTCTGGCGTCTCAAACAACGGCGTTCAATCCACAATCCAATAATCCTATTAGTAGGACAAGCTTAGCAATCACTCGAGGGAGACGAAAAAGCATATCTTGGTCCCACTTTGAGTAGCACAATACCGTTGAAACTGTTAAGCGAGTTCAATGCGCCATGGCCCGAAAGACAAAACAACAAAACCAAACAGGCCATAACCCACTTCATCTAACAGGGCTTAATTAAACCGGCCTCCCCAAACTCCAACACGCATCTTCTATCCTCGGCCATTACATGAGCATACCAAAACAACTGAATTCCTGGGGATAACCACAATAAAGCCAACCGGGTTCCATTAGAGTCAACTGCCACTTTCAGTAATTCCAGGCAACGATTTCTCGTAGCAGTACCTTTATAAACCCATCCACCGGGGCAACCACCTTCCCAGACCACTCGCCATTTTCTTACCACAACACCACCACAATAGATACTCATCACGTACGCGCATACAAAGCAAAAATAAAAACACTAAACTCCTCACCCAGCCACGCCGGTTGCCAACTGCCTAACAACCCCCACACAAAAAAATGGACAACACAACGTGAAAACACAATTGTAAAAGGCGTACAACAAACAGATGGCTGACGAATTGCAAAACAACATCCGGGGTTTGAACATAACCGATACAACTTTTTTCTAGTTTATGACGTCTAAAAAAAGGTAATTTGATTTAATTTAACCAGTATAACAAAAGTTTCCACTACATTTGTGTTCGCAAAATGATTTAAAACAACTTACAATCCTCTAACACCTCCAGATAGAAAATTTACCGCTTTTAATTTTAAAATTTTGATGGTTACCCGCTTTCATCCTGCCATTACGAATAGATAACGCTACAACCATTCACTGGCGGATTATAAAGTTTGGACTCAGGAACAATCTGCCATTAAACTGCACGGGAACTTCATCTGTTACATTTTTTGGTAAAGAGGATAAGTTCTAAGCAAAAACGCGGATCTCATACAATTTTTAAATGATGACACACACTAAAACCTATACTACCGTGCAATAGCTTTAATCGTCTTTGCAACTAAAAGCTTGCATACCGGCCTCCACAACGCGTAA
>Ga0163217_1081927_pt1 | contig 15397 bp, 25 predicted proteins | sample SynspAceP_FD_185933 | JGI IMG/M metagenome (GOLD analysis project Ga0163217, IMG submission 185933) | Saline lake microbial communities from Ace Lake in Antarctica - Synechococcus sp. Ace-P (PacBio error correction) | ecosystem: Environmental > Aquatic > Non-marine Saline and Alkaline > Saline ...
CAAAGGAAAGGGGAAAGGAGGGAAAGTATATTATAACCTGTTCCCCTGTCTTTTGTCGCGTTTGGCGCGGTCGGGGCTTGCCCCCTCCGTCCGGCCCACGAAGTGGGCCCCGCTGCCGAACCCCCCGCTTTGCCGTGTTTCGCAAACGTTTCCGCGACCTGAGGAAGAGGAATACCTCCCAATGTCGAGATTGCCGATTTGCGGCCGATGGCAACGCCGTGCGGGCCGATTGTCTGGATCGATCCCCTGCCCAGCGTGAACCGAAATGCAAAAAAAAGACGCCCGAAACGGCCGACAGATGCCTGAAAACGGGCAAAGAAAGATTCTTCGGCCTGACCATTGCTGGAAGGCTTTTCCGGCAGACCGCCAAAGTGGCTGGAAAACGGCCGGGAACGCATTCTACAATCCGATAAGAAGGCAAGACCTATGGGTCGCGCATCCAGCGGCCTGGAACGATGGGGTGCTTTGGAAGTTGAAGGGGCTGTATCGGCCCCGCTCTGCAAAGACACAAGAACCTGGAAAACCCGGTGGGGCTAGCGCCGCTAACTTTTCCGAACGGCAGCTGCCAGCCTCGCCAGAGGAACCCAGACGGGCCAGGACGATTTGTGGGCGCCCCCGTCCAGTGCGGGTTTTCCAGACACATTGCGGATGGCCCATCCGGCCCGCCGCCCAGATGCTTGGCGCGCAATCGATGCAAAATGGCTCTCGGGTATGTTCACATCCCGGAGAGGCCGGGTTGAAGTTGGATGCACCAGCACGAACAAAACCGAGCAGAGTGATGCGAGACAGTCCCTGGAGCAGCTTGGGCGACGGCCTCACAGCGGCGGGCCATGATGCCTCAGAGACCAGGCGCACACAGCACCGCGAGCCGGGGGCGGACGGGAGCTTTCTCGACTTTGGCCTTGACCTGGGCGGCACGGAGCGGCGGCGCAAGCGGCCCCTACAATGGGTGGTTCTGTTCTCACTCATTTCCCGGATTCTGTTTCACGTTCGCGTTGCCCTTGTAAGCCGATCATTGACCTGGTGCGGATAAGGGATGCGTAATACCTTCCCGGTCGAAGGCTTCCTTGACGGCGGTGAGTCGGGCGCGGACCTGCACGAATTCCCCGGTGTCGCCACCACAGCGCGCGCAGGCGCAACTTGGATGGCCTCCAGTCGGCCAGCGCATGCACGCCGACCCATGTTTTCCGCCTTTGACAGGACGCGCCGGATGGTCATTGGCCGTATCCAGCAGGACCTTTCAGCGCTGGGTCCATATTGTCCGTCATAGGAAATGGTCAAAATAGAAGGTCGACCTTCGGCGCGTCTGGCGTGGTGTGGTGACCAGCGCACGCTTTCCCAGACCTTGTCCATTGCGAAGGGTGGACGATGAACGTCTTGTGTTTGTTTCGATCTGCTTGAGCGATGTCGTGAAAGGGGGAGATGTTCGCGTGACCTCGCCGTCCAGCCCCGGCCAGGCTGACACTAGGCGCCGAATCCGGAAAGGAACGCAGGATGGCCAGCCATGACGCCGGCCGGCGACCGATTTCATCGTGTCCTGCAGGCAAGGCCGATTGGCGAGGGCCTGCTGATCAATCTCGCCGGCGGCCAGCACGGCGGTGAGCTTTTTATGTCGTCGGAAACGAGCTGGGTAAGCGCCATGACGATGGCGATGGCGATAAGACCAAGTAAATTTCACGAGAATGCGCGAAAGGCGAACATCGTATCGTCGGCGCCGGTGCGGGCGATGGGCGCTTGCCAACGAAAATTTGCGGCATCGCGCGGGGCGATCCAGTTTCGGCCAGCAGGTGGCGATGACAAGGATTGGACGGCCCGCAATACAGCACCGGGCCCCTTCTCTTCAAGCCAGCGTACCCAAATCATTAGCGCCGCCAGGCCAGCGGCAGGGACGTACCATCAGGATCAGCGCAACATACGTGCAACCGAGGCGCCAAGGTCCAGCTGGAAAGCCTTCAAATCCTGGTCTTTTTTTGCGTGACGATCTTGCCGATCAGCATGACCAGAACGCTTGACCAGAATGGCCGCGGATCCAGATGGCGATTGTGGGCGGCCAGAACCAGCGACCATTTTCAGACCTGGGGCTTCTGCCGGCTGAGCCCAGGCGGGCCAGCCAGTCATGTTCGAATTCAGGCATCATGTTGCACTCTTGTCATGGGCCGTTGCGTGGCTTCAACTCACCTTTCCACGCCTTTGAGTGATCTGGAAGAAAACCCGTCAATTGCGGCAAGTCGGACCGGGTCACCATCGGGTATCCCACCGCAAGCGCAATGAAAACAAGCAGGTCGTTCCAAGTATTAACGGGAGTCCTGAAATCCCGTCAGAAACTTGCGCACCGATTGCGTGGGACCGACGATGCGGCCGCGGCCCTGCTATGCTGGCGCAGGGCGCTGGGCCCCGGGTGCATGAACTAGCGGTCGCGGCGCGGCTATTTACGGAATGCGGCCATCTGGCCAATAATCCCGGCCGAGCCTTGGCGCCTGCGAGTTGCTCTCGATCTCGCGCTGGCCGGCGGGCGGGGCGTGAACCGTTCTATGCCTAACTGGCGAGCCTAGTCGGGCCGGAGGGCGATGTGACGGGTGTCGATATGACTGGACCGCAGCTGGCCGTCGCCCGGGCGCTGAGACCCCTAGGTGGCATGCCGAAGGCCTTATCGGAGTAGGCAGACAGCCGGAAGCAACGCGTTTTTGAGCCGAAGTTGGGGCCGATGAGCGCGCACTGAACCTGGAGCCGGAGGCAGCACTTCGAACCTGATGATTTCAAAAAAACGCGTGATCAATCCTCCTGCACGCCGAACAAGGCCGAGGCCGATGTCCGCACGACGCGACGCAACCGGTTCTGAAGCCAGGCGGATGAGCCTGTTATTTCTCGGAAGTCTATGCCGAGCCGCCGGATACCGGCCGACCGTTGGTGAGCGACCCCTTCCGTATGTGCGAAATGCCTGTTCAGGCGCGCCTTTACTGGGGCGACTTCAGGCCGTGGCCCATGGCCGCAGGCTTTGGCGATCCGCGCGTCGTGGAGACATCGCCCCGCTGGCGATCATCGATCCGGCGCTGAAGGCCAAGTCGGGCAGATCCGCTTTGCCTCGGTGACGCGCCCCGCCTTTTCAGCGTGGAGGGCTCGAGCCTGCCTGCGAGAGTTTAGCGGCCAAAGGCCGTGATCTATCGCGGGGCCCGTGGTAGGCATGGAGGATTCAATTCGAGCAAGGCCGCGTCCTCCCGGTCTGCGGCAAACACGCTGGCCAATGCTGAATGGAAACGCGGTTCGCGCCGCCGATGTCGGATGTGTTGGGCGCTGGCGACAGCATTTCGGCCTGTTTCCACGATGGCGCCCTGCGCCGCGACGTTGTCGCCGCCGGGGACGTATCGGCAGCGGCCCCCGGTTGGCGTTGGCTGCTAAGCGCTAGTCCCCTTGTTCACATTGACAAATGTGTGCGGATACGGAATGGAGATGCCGGCCGCATCGAGAAGCGCTGCCATTGACATTCATGGTAGGGCCCGCGGGTTTTCCCATAGTCGGCGTCTTCACCCATGGGGCGGGCAATGATGTCGACGGAAACTGGCGCCGAGATTGTCGCACCCGCAACGAACGGGCCACAGGCTTCCGTGGAGCACCGCGGCTGTCCGGCCTTATGACACCTTCGGATCAACGACTCATGCGCATGCTCCATGCCGTCGCCATAATTCGATGCGCGAAGACGAGATCGATGCGGCGGCGTCGGGTAGCCTGCGTAATCTTGATGATGCCATCGATGGCCTGGCTATTGGGCACGATGACCTGGACATTGTCCAGGCGTTGCCATGAATGGTCTGAACAAGGTTGATTTCCTTCACCGTCCGCCGACGCCGGCCACTTCGCATATACTGGCCAGACCACCATAGGGCCGGAACAGCAATGAATCATGATGCCGGACGCATGTTTGCCCAGCGGCGCCTGCATGAAGGCCGATGGCCAGGGTCATGGCGCCGAGGATGGCGACGCAAGCTGTGGCCTGTAATGCGACAATTGCAGCGCTGCGCGATGATTGTTGCTGCCGTCAGGAAACGACAGCGGACTAAGCCGACGGCGAAAGAAGCTGCCCGGGTCTCCCGTCCGATGTTTCGGCCCTTGACGGCTGCCTGCGACCATGCTGGCCATCGCTATCCCGAGATGCGAAGGCCGACGATCAGTACGAATAAAGGCGCCCAGCGCCTTCAGATGCATAGGCCGCGAGCGTGGGCCAGTTGTCTGCAGCACGGCTTGCCAGTCGAGTCGTTCAGGAAGTCCATGAAATTACTCCGGGTTCAGGCCTGGCCGGCGCGCGCCATGGGGCGCCGCGCGTCAGCCGCAGGTAAGAAGGACGAGGACAGTGAGTGCACCGTGACGATGGCGAGCCAGGTCTGCCGGTGACGGTACCGTCTTTAATTGAGCAGGAATGACCTGACGAGGCCCCCGCATGCGAGCGAGACGAAAAACCAGGGACCTGCGACTTACACAGCGGCGAAGGCCCAGGCGGCGAGCGGCAGCGGGCACGGCGTCGCCCCAAAGCATCTGCCACGGATAGTCGGTTTGCGCCGAAGCGTGGTGAAATGGCGGATCGTCAACGGGGATCGAGATTGGCGATCGCGACCAGTGAATCCAGCCCGCGGAGCAAGCGGTGGCCATATCGCGGCGAGCCTTGGCGACGCCCTGCCAGCCCATGCCGCGCCATCCGAGTCCAACCTGTAGGCAGCGAACCAGGCGGCAGCGGCAAATCGAAACAGGAGTGGCGAGTCAAGCACGACTGGGAACATCGATCAGCTGGGCGCGTCAACATCGAGATAACGTCAAGCACATGCAGCAATGGTCCAGGGCCGGGGTGATTTCGATCCATCCACGGTTCACGCGGCGATGAGACCGCGCAACACAGGGCAAAGTACGAAATAGGCCCAGGGAAAACGCAGTCCTCCAGATCGGCGGAAGAAGAGGCAGCAGGGCTTGTTCCGGGCCCGAGATCGCGTGTCGCAATTTGCCGATCGGCGAGTGCCGACGCCGAGCAAGCGGCGCCAGCGCACCAAGACAGGGGCTCGGCAAGCACGGCGACAGGAGAGCAAACAATGCACGGGACGGGGCTTTTTTCCATGGACGACATATGACCCCTGAATGCTGAGGCGCAAATTGGCTGTACTGACAAAAGTGTGGTGGCACCCCGACATGGATTTCTCGCGTTATTACAGGACCGCCATCTCTGCGAAGACTTAACAAAAGGATTGCTCATGGCAAAGACACCTGTTGGCCAAGGAAGGCCCCTGCCAAAATGGCAGCAGAAAGCTGTTGCGAAACCGGCTGCGACCCAAAGCTGTTGCGGCGAAGAAGCCCGCTGCAAAAGCCGCGACCTGCTGCGGCTAGCGCCAAGGCAGCACCCCGAAAACGGCACCGACGGTGACCCCTTGCGTCCGAGATGTGTCGAAATGCGCCTGAAGGCCCCACGGCTCAGCACGAAACAGACACAAGATTGGTTCGACGACATGGCCGTGAGCACGGATCAACGAAACGCCTCAAAGAAAGGGCGAGCGTATTCGCATGAACGGACTCGGCACGCTGGAGCAGTCGCGCGCAAGCGCCTGGCGCGGCATGGCCGCAACCCGCGCAACGGGGCGACAGCGAGTCAAAGATCAAGGCTGTCCAGAAGGTTGCGCCTCCGCGTCGCCCAAGGAACCTTGAGATATGTATATATCTGCTGATCAGCCGACGTCTTCTGAATTCCCGAGGAGAAAGGTCAGCTCGCAGAGCTCGCCTTGGCCTTTTGGTTTGTTTGCTCCGAGGCTGGGGCCTCCGCAACGGGCCGGCCGGCGTCTGCGCCTTGCTTGAAGTAAGCTCGGCTAGTCCCGGCCAAACACGCTGACAGCGTTTCGAATCCGGTCAGAGCCTGGCGGTCGCTTGTCCAGCCCGAGAGTGGCATTGTATGCGGGGAAAGCGCATTGTGCGGAGGCGAGGATTGGGCGGCCGACACGAGTTGTAACCCCCTCCGAACGCCACTTTCCAGAACCACGCCGGTCTCCTGCTGGCCGTACGGAGCGGACAGGCCCGAACCGTCAATGCGTGTTGGGCGCGGACAAGCACGGCGTCGCGAGCGCTTCAGCTCCGCGTCGGTGAACGAATAAGCCTTTCCGCGACGGGGGTGAAAGCCGGTCCTCTGCAGCCCATCTACCAAAGACAGATGACCGGAACGCGTGAAAATCGGAAATAGCAAGCTGGAGCGCTTGTCCGTGGCCGCGCTGCGGCATACATCACAGGCACTCAGACTGAGGAAAGCGATCGCGCTTTCCACTTGTACGAGAGGCCCTTTGGGGCGTCCGGCCGAGATAGGCCTGTCCAGCGTTCAGCATCACGCTTCGATTTCCGGCGCGGCGGATCGAGAACGCGCATCGTCGAGCGCCGCCAGCCCGTGTGGAGGGGGACAAGCGGGGAGAGGTCGAACCGGATCGCTCTCGATGCCCGAGAGAGGACAGAGAGTTCCAAGCTGGATTGCGGCGTTCACGGCGGAAGGCTGCTGCGCTACTCAGCGGCTGCCGTCCTGCAGCAGGTCATAGGCGCGAAATGAATGGCGGGGGTGCGTTTCCAGCTGGCGTTTCGAGACCGTCTTGCGACCCAGTCGCTGGCTGCAAGGGCGCATGAAACCGTGAGCGACGTGGCCGTCGGCAATTTGCGGACAAGGAGTTCGCCCGTCGAGCGTTAGCATGGACTTCCCATGGCAGCGACACAAAACGTCTCGCGGAAGGCGTGGAGATAATCGTCGCCGCGTGCGGGTAGACTGCGGCGCGCGCCGCGCCTGCCGCAGAGCGACCTTGGACGCGGAACACCGTCGTATTTCCATTCCGCCGCGAACGAGTGTCCTGCAGTGAATCAGGCCACAGGGGTCTCGTACTGTGCGTCCCGGCGGTCCGCCTTGACACCGAGGGATGGGACGAGAGCATACCGGGCGGAGACCAGCATGGGCGCGGCCGAATGGTCGGGTGCCGGTTTGTTCCGCGCGGGCCTTTCGAGCCAGGCGAACAGGCTTTCATAAGGCGCGGGGCGAGGCATGCCGATTTCCTCGATCGAGTGACGTGCCTGCCGCCGAAAGCCGCGAGCCGCGAGCTTGCGAAGACGGACCGAGAGACTCCTGATGCGCAGGGCGCGAGCGGGTCAGCAGTTCAGGAAAGGCCCAGGCGGCCGCGTCGCGTCGCGAACCGTCGAGCCCATCCCGGCGAACCGAGCTTGGGCGCCTCGCGCGGGGGGGCTAACAATGTCGGACAGGTGGCGTGCGATTGGCCCGCGGCACGTCGGCCGACCAGGCTGACTGTTTCGGCCAGTTCGCCGACATAATCATAGGACAGGCGAAGAGTTTCCGGGTCCAATCGCGCCCGTCCATGAAGGGCGCGGATCAATGGCCGGTTTGCGTTCGGGATATCGATATCGCCGTGATCGCGCCGAGCGCATAGCCCACGGCCGGATCGGGCGCGGCGGCGAATAATCCACATCAGGCCAGCTTTTGCGTTGCGCCGCACTGGCTCGTGAGCACAAAGTCCTCTAAGCCATGTCCGGCAAGGCTTGGCATACGGTCGCTACATAGGCGCCAAAACACGCGCCATGACAGCGCCGAAACAAGGCCGTATGACTGTTAAAAACAGCACAATTACCCGAAGGACGAGCGAGCGAGCTCACGCTTCCCACCATCTCAACGCCTCGCGCTCGCAGCGGAATTGTCTGGCTTTCTGGCCGAACTCGGCGGTGCGCACGAATCCGTCCACTACAATTCGCACTCACAGACGCAGCGCGACGAGAACGACCCAACCTTTGCCGCCGCCGACCTGTGCACAATTCCACCCGAATGGGCAAGCTCGCCCCCTGCTGGAAGACGGCGATGTAGTGATTCGCGGAAACCGCGCCATCGCGTGTATATATCCTTGCGCGAAAGTACGATACGATGCCCTACCAGCCTGCACCACGCCCGAACTCGCCGGAATTTCCGCGCTACTGGAAGGGTTGCATGCGGCCCGAAGGCGCGGTGTTCCTGCCGGGCCTGCTGCAGGTCCTATTTCCGGCGCGTCGACATATCTGTCCATCGTCGAGGCGATGATGGCGGCCGAGGCGGGGAGGAAGGCGGGAGCACGATTTGGAGGCGCAACCTGTCGAAATATGGCGTATTTTGCCGGCGAGCGCTTTGAACGGGCCGCCGACTGCTGCATGGGTTGTCCGAGAGTTCCAGATGGCCGATTCCATGGGCCGCGTTGCACAACAGCTCCACGGACGACCAAAGCTGGCTGAAAGATCGGGCGCGCCCTGCCTACAAGGAAATGCTTAAAGGTCTGGAGGACTTTCGGGCTCAGGCCAGCCGAGCGCGCTGCTCTGCGCAGGCCGCGCTCCTCAATAGACCTATTTGCCCATGCCGGATGGAAGTCGCAGGCGCGCACTGCGGCGTGTCCATCCAGCCGGCTAGCCTGCAGGTTGGTGTAGCGGCCATTATAGTCGCCGGCGCAAAACTCGCCGGTGGCGCGGTTTTTTGCTCGACCACTGACAATACGCCGACAACCGTCGCGGGTGCCGGTCCCGCCTCGGTGACATAGACGGGCGCGCTGTCGCCGACGCAGGGGCCCGGCACAGCCGCGCGGCGACGTAGATGAATCGACGGGCCGTTCGCCTGTGAATGGCGAGCTGTGTGGTCAGCAGGTGTTCGAGAGCTGGCAGCCATAAATGCGTGAGCGCCCTGTCCAGCCGCCATAGTTCGGCAAGTGCGGGTAAATTGGCGGGGGCGCTATGCGAGCCTTCGCGGTGAGGCCAATAACGGGCTACCGCCACGTCGGCGATTCGGCGCCGAACTGCGCGTGTCCAATCGGGAGGCGGTCAAGTGGCGAGTCCCTTGGCCAATAAGCAGCCATCGCCCGTTGGCCGGTGCCAGAGATAGGCCGCCATGACATTACGGCGACGGCGTGCCGCTGGTGAGTGCGCTTGGCGAGCGAGGCTGCGCAGGTTTGCCGCGTCGCCGATGAGGACGGAGTATCCTGAATAGTCCGGTCGTCAACGCGCAATGGGCCGCCGGTGACGAACCAGTTTCCTGCTGTATATCGCGTGGCGCCGCAATGGACGCTGGCGACGGTGCCGCTCGGCCTGCGGTTGCCGGGGCTTATGCGAGTTTTCACGATGGCCGGGAAACGCTGGCGAGGGTCGCGGCGGAAGGGCGTTGACGTGCGTGCGGCGCGACCGAGGGGGCTTCCAGGTGTTGGCACCCCGCGACACATGGGCACGGTCGGCGTCGGGCGCGCTTGCCAGGCAGGGCCGAGGCCGCCAGTCTATGCGGCGTGCGCGGGGCCAGCGTCGGCAAGGGGTGCCCACTGGATTCGTCGGGCGAGAGCGCCGGCGGCTCGGCTGGAGGGCAGTTCTTGCGGTCGTCCCTCTTCCGCCGTTCCGCCTTCAGGTGCGGTTTCGGTGGGTGCTGTTGTCAGCCACGTCCGCAGGCAGCGTAGCGGTCCGCATCCTGTGGCGTCGCCTGTCGTTTTGGTCGGTGGCGTCTCGGCGGGGCAGCGGACTTCGACCGAACTGGTCACATCTTCTCGACGCGTCTGCTGCAGCTTGGTGATCGCCGGGACTGGCGGACTTTTTTCGTCCTGTGGATTGAGGCCGGGCACTCTTGATGGCCGTCGCATCTCCGGCAAGCACGAGCAGGGCGGCCAGCGACCGCGAGGGAGGGCTGGGCGTTTCACTGTTCGCACCTTGTGCACATACACCCTTACCGTTTTACTTAAACGGCCCTGCCCGGGCGCGTCAAACCGTCCTGCGTCAGCAATAGTCGTACCTATGCGCAGTCGTCGTAGGGGCTCGGGGACGCGGCGGCCTTCCAGTTCGGCCCAGCGTACTGAGGGCGTCTTCACGCCCATAGGTAACCCAGAGCTCTTCCGGGTTCACTTCGCGCGACCGTTCCGGTAGTTCGCCCCAGTCGGCATGGTCGGAGATCACCAGCGGCAGCTCCACGCCGCGCTGTTTGGCGCGCTGGCGGATGCTCATCCATCCCGACGCGAAGGCGATGAACGGGGGTCGGGGCAAGTTCTGGGCCCGATTTGCCATCACGAAAACTGCCGTGGCGGGGCGACGATAATCTGGCCGCGATAGGGTTTGCGGGCGGCTTTCGGGCACCTCGCCGACGGGACAGTGGATGAGCGTGCCGAGGCGATTGCGACGGAACTGTAATGGGCGCAGACTTTCAAGGCTGGGCATCGATGAAGATCGGACAGCGTCCATGGCCGGGCGAGGCGCGACACAGGTGCCGAATGACGCGCTGCGCACCCTGCCGAGCGAATATGGCGCCGAACGCAATCGCGCCGCGGCTCTGGGAAAGGGCCTGCAGGCTGTGCAGGAGGCGGCAATTCTCGCCGCATGGTCTCGGGTGGCGGAAGATCGGGCAAGGGCGAAGGTCGCCTACGGAGCATGAACACCAATGCGTACCGGGGAACCGGCTGCGAACCGCGCAGGTCGGAATCGAAACGGCGCTTGAGTCACCGGTGAAGGTCATGCGCAGGGCCCTTGTGTTCGACAACGACCTTGGGCCGAACCGAGGATGTGGCCCGGCCGGGGCGAGCAGACGGGACGCATTGATTAAATAGTCCACGTGGACTGCGTGGAACGTGGCAAAATTCGGGCCATAGCGGCAGGCCCATGATGGCCAGCGTGTCCGGGTGGCAAGCACCTTTGCCGTGCCCGCCGCGCGCATTGATCGAATGAAACCAATGGCTGATGACGCGCGTCAAACCGCGCCGGCACGGAATCGAGGTAGAAATCCCCTGGCGGGCAGTAGAGGCCCTTGGCGTGGGCCTGCAGGAGAGGTTCGGGGCCGGAGCAGAGCTGAAATGAGGCAATGCGGATGGGGGGGAAACGGGCGGGACGCGGTCCCTTTCCGCTGTTTGCGGCCAAGTGGGGTAGGCGACTGGGGCCGCATCCCCGCCAATCAAGGGCGCTCCTTCATGCAAGTGGCATTGATTTCGGCAACATCGAAGCACGTGATCGCGTTCCACGGTCCGGATTGGCACCACGGTCTGATTGCAACACGTCCGATTCCCCACGGCTGTGTTCTCATGGCCTGGAATTCCGGCGAATACGGCCATCGTTCGCAAAGGCGGTGAGAGCGCCTATGAGTCCGGTGAAGAAAGGGCCGGTTGATGCGTTTCGAGTCAAAGTCGGTCTTGGCTGCGAGAGTTAGACGATATCTACGAGCTCGGTCCGCCCGGCGCCTGCCGTTTTCGTGAACGTGATCGTTTGCATTTCCTGCGCCGGTGATTGCCAATGCAAACGCGTCCGAGTCGGTCATCCAGGACGCCCGTCTCGTTCAATGACCGGCAAATGCCGATCTCGACAAGCGCGCGCAGACCATCCTGGAAAAGACTGCCTTCACGCGGCAGGCGTTGCCCATCGTCGAATTCCTCGAAGAAAACCGTGGCTCGGCCGCGATCGGTGGCTTTCCGACCGGCCGGGAAAAGCTGATTTTCGTGGTCGATATCGGGGGCGGCACGTCCGGATGTTTTCCGGTCGTTTCGCATATCGCCCGACAATTCCCGGCTTCGACGTGCTGGTGCAGTGCCCGGCCTCTCGTTGGGGGCAATGAATTTCGACACAATGCTGAGCTCTTCGAGCTCTCGCACCTGTTCGGGCATGGCGAACGCTGGCGCTGAACGGGCTGCCGGCGCCACTCGGCGCCCCTATTCGACCCCTGGTCCGGACTGGAATGAGCCTGACAAGCTCTACACACACGCGACACCCAGAAGGCAGATCAAGTGGATGATGATGAACAGTCCCGGACATTAGTCCGCGGCATCCGGGCGTTGAACCAACTGGTGCGCAGCATGAAGCGCATACCTATGCCAGCGCACCGAGCAGATAAAGATCGGCCTCAGCGAGGCGGGCCACCAGACATTCGTCTATGACACGCCGCCACGCAACCTTTGAAGCGGCTGGTCGCGCGCGGGACGTTTCGAGGGGCTGAATCATGAGGCGATCTCGAAAAATGGATGCGGTGCCGTGGACTGCCTCCGGCAGGCGGGCGTAGCGCCCTGACCAGATCACCGATATGGATGGTGGCGCCCACCTTCATCCCGCTGGTGCAGGAACGGCTTGGCAGGACGGTTCGGCAATTGCCGCCCTGTCAAGCCAAATGACCGCTTCGGCGCCGTCGCCCAAAGGCCTTGCCCCTGCATGGGGCGGCAACGCCGATAGCGGATGTCCTGCCGCCTAGATCGCGGCCAGGACGCTCCCGCGTGATCGGGATATGGCGAAGGCGTGCCGCCGACAGCGTTGAAGATCGCATTGCCAGATCGCCCGGGCCGACGACTGTTGTGGCGGCTCGCCAAGACCACCGGCACTTCGACAAAACTGATGTCGAGTTCCGGCACATCGGCGAGGCGCAGCGGCGTGTAGGGTCCGAGGTTCAGGTCCTGACCCTGTTTCCGTTCACGAACTCCGTGCCCTCGTGCATGTGCGAGCGAGAGGCGCCCCAGAAGGGCCGCACCCTCCTTCTGCGCCAGCGGCCATCCGGATCGATGATCATGCCGGGTCATCGGACACAAGTGTCAGCTTCTCGACCGTTGAACGCGGCCGCTGGCGCGATCGAACACGGAACCTGCGCTGTACAGGCAACCCATGTCGGCATGCCGCGTTCCTGCCCGACAGCTGGTTGCGAGGCGTTCGGTGTCGGCCGAGGGAGGGTTTGCCCATCCGCCTTGGCGGCGCAGCGGCGCAACGACTTCGCCCTGGCGCATCGCGCGCCGCCGACGGCGTTCGCGCCCGAGCCAGCGTTTCATGCCGGCACCGTCGAGCAGGGTCCAGCACGGAAAACCGAACGGTGTCCCTTGCCGAGCGTATGGGCCGCCCTCGTCCATGAAGCTTTCGAGCGCCAATTGGTGAAGCCGGGCCCAACCGAGCGCAAGCCAGCCGGCCGGGAACGTGCTGTTGCAAGGTCTGTTTCGAGACGGCGCGGACGCGGAGTGCGCACCGAACCGTGTACCAATGTCCTGCGCCCGCTGACGCGAAGGGGTCCATAGGCCAACTTTCCCATTCACGCCATTCGGGCATGAAGCAAAGGCGCCATCACCTGGGTCGGCCCAGCCGAGCGGCGACATGCTGTTCCATTCCAGGTGACCTTTGCCATCGGCGCGCGCCGAGGCGGAAGACCTGGAACGCGTGGGCGAGCCAACCGAGTCCATGCGGGTATCATACCTCGCGGGTGAGTACCATCTTGACTCGGCTTGCCGAGCGCACTTGGCGGCGAGGGCGGGCTGCACGGGCATAGTTCGCCGTTCAGCCTGTCCGGCGAAACCGCCACCGAGCCGGTAAGTACGCATCACGATCTTGTCTCCGGCATGCCGAGGCTGTGGGCGAGCCATGGAGCACGAGGCTCCTGCCATTGGTTGCCAGTGTGAATTTCATCAACGCCGTCTTTTTCGAAAGGCGAGGGCAATTGACGGGTTCGAGGTGCCATGTGGAGCTGCGTGCCGGTCGTGTAGGTGGCTTTTCCAACCTTCGTCGTTGCGGCGGCCCGAGGCTGCGTCGTGTCGGTGAGGGCCCGGTGTCGAGATGGGCCACTGTTGGGACGGTCCGTCGAGCAGTGCTGCCGGAAATGGTGCCTGGATCTGCTTTTCCGGGAAACCTTTGACGTCGGCCGGGGTCCAGTCGACCTTCACCGAGGTCAAGGCCTTGATGCTTGCCGATAGGTTGTCTGCGATCAACCATGGAACCCAGCCCGTCACGGGTTCCGGAGGGGATCGCGAATCCCCGGCTCGCTAGTAGCCCTTCATCAAATTCTCCGCGGCGAATGTCGTCAACGGAAAATTGACTTTCGAACCCATTGCGCGGTCGGCGGCATGATGGCCGGGCCATAGACGCAAATGCCCGTCGAACCTTGGCGTCGAATGCCGTAGATGGGCGGTGCCATTGGTCTTTTTCTCCATGATGTCCGCGCCATGACGGGCTTGCGAATCAGGCGGCGTTCCCGCAGCAGGCCTGAACCGTGAGGGCAGCGAGTTCCTCGGGCGTGAAGTATCTCTATCGCCCTTTCTTTCGACGATATCGCATAGCTGAATCTTCTTTGCTGCGGAGATGACTCGCCATTGCGGGCGGTGGAAAGGGCGGCGGCGCCCGCTTCGATCAACGCGGTTCCGGCCAGCTGCGCCGGCCTGCGAAGAGACGGGAAAGGTCCTGCCAGACAGACAGGCTGCCGCCAGTGACCATGAGGCCCACTTTCGGAATCAGGAGGACCTGCTGAATACGGACATTGTCCCCGCGATTCAAGTCGTCGGCGAGGATCCGCGCGAGCGCTGTGCCGACATGCTGGCACCAATCCTCGGCGGCGGATGATGTTGATCCGTCGCGATGCCGTCGGGCACCGTCGCAAATACCAGAGCGAGGGGGCATAGAGCTCGCATCTGTATGTGTGCGTCACCCGTGCATCCTTGGCCCGCAGGCGTCAGGAGTGAAGGCGAGCCGCCGCCGCCCCGTGGTGATGAAGAAAGCCGCGCCCGCGAGAGAGCGGTCGGGGCGGAACTCGGTGTTGCGTGTGAAAGCGTACATGGGTCCTCAGCCCTCCCTTCATGGCAGTCGGCGGCCTGGCGCATTGGCGGCCCGATGCGAGTATAGGTCATTGCAGCGGCCACAGGTTCCCGGTCCATGATCGATGTCGATATCGGCGTCCGACATGTTGGGATCCTCCAGCGAAGCGCTGCGCGGATGCATGATCGACCCGATTGAGGCAGTAAGCCGCATTGCGGGACCTGGAGGTCCTGCAGGCCAGCTGGACGGATGCGAAGCTGTTCGATCGAGGCCTTCGAATCGTGTGATCTCCTCACCGTCGACGGTGCCTTACCGTGTGATGCAGGACCGACGGCCACGCCAACCGATATGAACTGTGCAGGCCTCCGCACTGGCCACGCCGCAACCGAACTTGGTATGCCCAGTGAATGGCCTCCGTCCCGGGGATTCACCCAGAGAGGGGCGTGTCCGGGATCGTGTCCGATCGGTGAAGAGGTTTTCCGTTGAGCCTGAAGCTGGTCATCGTCGTCTCCATCATTTCCCGTCGGCAATCGAGCGACCAGGTGCCTGCCGGTTCTACAACATTCTCGTCGGGCGGCCATCGTATCCCGGACGCCTGCCGTTGCCGTTAGCCCCCAACATGATCGCCCATTTCGGCCACGTGTCCAGCCGCGGGTCGGTCAGATGCCGCTCAATTGTTGCTGGGGGTGAGGTCTGGTTGCCAGATTCCTTGCCTCGCCATACTTGCGACACTGAAATCGTGCGCATACACTGACACCGTAACAGGAAAGACTGTCCAATGCCGTCCCAGTGTCCGCCGTGATTCGTATCCCTAGCTGGCTCGCAGTATCCGCCTCAACGGCCTTTGCTCAGGAGGGCGGCAATACAGACG
>Ga0163217_1081424_pt1 | contig 15396 bp, 10 predicted proteins | sample SynspAceP_FD_185933 | JGI IMG/M metagenome (GOLD analysis project Ga0163217, IMG submission 185933) | Saline lake microbial communities from Ace Lake in Antarctica - Synechococcus sp. Ace-P (PacBio error correction) | ecosystem: Environmental > Aquatic > Non-marine Saline and Alkaline > Saline ...
AGAGAGAGATAAGATGATAACGCAAACCTTCATCAAACCCGGAGAACACCCGCCCCACGCCTTTTCAACCAACCCGCCCCAAAACCCGCCCCGGGGGTGCCAAAACCAAAAAAAAAAAACCGGGCAGCTGAAAACCGGCCCCCCCCGGGGTCCCGTGGAGCCACTCAAATCCGCCCGCCGCCGGCAAAAAAACTCCAAAACCGGTGGAAAACGGGCCTAAATCCGAAACCGCCGCCTTTTTTTAACCAAAATCCGAACCGGGTGGGGAAAAGAAACAATTCCGAGTCATTTCAACTACCGCCAACCCCGGTTTTGCGAAATCGCGGTTTTTCAGCAATCCGCCTCAGTCCAAGATCCCGCCCTTTAAAGGAAAAATCCAGCGGTCCCGGCGAGCGGACTGACCTACGTCCACACGATGCGCCACATTGAAAAAGACGGCGATCCGAGCGTCGGACAAATAAAATTCCCGAGATAAACCGTCCGCCGCGCCTGGCGCTGCGTCCCCGTGCCGTTGATTGGCGTCCCAGGGGGATTATCGGTCGAGATTCGTCATCCAACCTCATACGCAAAACGAACAGCCGCTGAAACAGGGTTCGCCGAAAGACCGCCCGCGCCAAAGCCGCAAAAATCGCTACCGCGAACAGGGCACAAAAAAACCGCGACTGGTGCTGCCCTCGTGATGCCCACGCATGTTAACCCGAACCGCCACTACGCCGGTCGTCAAAATCCAAAGCCCCGATGCGAACCAGAGCAAGAGCAGCATCCGCGAGTCGTTCGACACGTGCATCGCGATTTTCGAAAGCCGGGCAAACCAATTCGCCGAGATGCCCCAATTCCGGTCGTCCGCCCGAGAACACACCGATCGACAACGACGCCGATCACAGATGAACAAACAGCCCCGAATACGAACGCCCGAGGCGCCATCACGAAGGATCAGGTGAGCTTTACGGAACCAAGCGATGAAAACCCACCGCAAGAACCGAGAGGCAGATCGCTAGCGGAGAAGTCCAAATACATGCTTATCGGAGACATCTAGGGAGTCCCTCCGGAGGCAACTCGGCATCTGGCCGCTTGACAGCAATCCGCCTCGCCTGAATTTACGGCGATCCAAACTCCAACAACAAAACGTCAATAGCCGAGAATCAGAACATACGTCGGGTATTCAGCAATCCGCAGCGGAGCCTCGTCGCCGACGACTGCCAGTTCATGGGTTCCGGCAAAAAGACAAAACGTCTGCGACCACAACCGCCAAAGCCGTCGAAAACCAGCCGCGAGACAAGAACGTAAGCGAATCATCCACACCCGCCACCGGGCCAGCCGGCCTACGATTCCAAATGCCCCCGTCATAACAACCTATTTCCGTAATGAACCCGCCGTCGAAACGAACCTAGCACCCGATCAAAAACGAGACGCCGATCACCCACGCTACGAGACGTTCCACGGCCAATCCGTCCGCGCACGCTCCTCTTCCCACATACCGATAGCCGCACGCCTGCCAACCGCCAACGCAACACAAGACAGCCGCGGACATTGAATAAACCGCTATTTGATTTAACGCGTGTTGAACATGTGAACGATCCCGGCCCGACAATCCCGTGAGCGCTCCGCCATCGAAATCCCTAACACATAAACCGATCTTGCGCGACAAACTTCGAATAAGCCAAATTCGTCCGATTGTCTGGGATTAATCGCCCGCGATGCGGATAGTGCGCAACAAAATGCCCACCAACGAAAGCACCATTAACTCCGATCCCACGGAAGTACGTCAGACGCAAACCCGCGAGTGATGACAGCGAATCAACCGCACGAGCGCAATACAACCGTACTTCGTCCGCAGTCGCCGCATGAAACTACGTCACCAACCTGAGGATGCATACGTGTAACGCATTGCCACCAGGTAGGCAGCGGGAACTGCCATTTTGAATGCACAGACGGTCGTCAAAAATGCAAACGCAACCAATCCGGTGTCGTGGAACCTTGATCGATCGGCAACCCGCGGACGCGAATCGCCTGTCAACGTGCCGTTTTATCTGATAAAGCAACCCGATGCCGGATCAGCATGAGACGTCCAGTTCCGATAACGCCCTATGATCAATGGATACTGAAACGCCGCCCAACGGGCCCGACGCGTTCCGCCCGAGACTGATCAAGCATACGACGATAACGCCGAAATCTCAAGGAAAACGAAAACGTTGAACAGGTCACCTGCACGCACATGCCCGAGCAACCCGTCATGCACAACAAATACGTCCGCGTAGAGCAAATAGTGCTTCGATGCCGGAATCTCATCGCGAACACTCAGCGAGTGCGTAAATGCAAAACGATCGCCCCAATACCTGAAACGAACGCCATCACAAACCCCGAAAAAACATCACGCGATATTCGTAATTCCGTACGGTGGGCTCCGCAATTCCCATCTCATAAGGATCACGCGTGGACCAACGTCTCTTCCCAATAACGCGATGCTGCACGCAAACGTCAGCCACGAAACAACCAACGCCAACACGTAATGCGCTCGGCCGTTACCGACCAGCAGCAAAGGGCCGCCGCAAGCATCGGTAAGACGCATCAAGAGAACCGGAGAATGAGAAAATCGCATCAATCATCCGATTCTTACGCTACCAAATATCCTCATTCGCCACCGATCCGAATTCCTAAAAAGCGTTCTCATCCCACCGTGCCGTAGTCTCGCGAATGATCGGATCACCAACGCGAGTGCCAGCGCCGTCGTCGCAATCCACCACAATCGCCGTTACATCACACACTCGCAAGCTGATTGGAATAAATATTTGGAGCGCTTGCATCGGACAGTTATTGCTGAGTTCAGCTGCTGAGTTCTTTCCCGAGTTCATCTACCCCGCGACAACATGATCGGAGCGTGTGAATGCCACGCGGCAGTGCGAGCGCGGTGTGAATCGAGTGCCGTGCGAATCCCAGCGTGCGAGTTGGGTCGCATGACTTTCGCGCGACGACCTCCGCGGAATATGGCGCGTCCGCCATCGACTTTCGCCGATCGTCGATGTAAAGCAAGAAAACCGACGTTTTGAAATATTCAGACCGATCACTGATTTGATCAGGTTCTTTCTGCAAAACAACGATATAGAACCCGGTCAATCAATCAAAAGATCACGATCCGTAGTTGTATGAGTCGCGGCGACCGTTGCATTCGTCATTGGATTCGCTTCCTTCCCTGCAAACGCGTAAAGATTATCGCATCCACGTCGTCACAGTGAGCCCGAGCCGATCTCGACGAGGAAAATCCCCAAGTTTGACCGCTCGCAACATGCCACTGAGGCAACACGTCAATGTTCGAGCACGTGTAATCTAGAAACTTACGCCTCAAGCCATCGTGAGCACACCGTTACCGCATTAAATCAAACGCCCACGCCCCATGCACTTTTCGATCACATCGTGGGCCACTTCTGATCGCATCCAGGCCGACACCCAACCATACAGAAATCAACGCCGACGCAAAGATCAGAGCCCGCTTGGAATCCCGCTCGCCGGGACCATAATCGCCGTGCAATTGCAATAAACGCGAAACAAACAGAATGTATGGATTTCAACATTTTCGTGATGATCCGAATGATCGGAAACCGGTCCCATGCGGATTCTCTCCCGCAAATGACCGTGTCAATCCCCGTCCCGTTCATCGCCGCCGCAAAATCATATCAGCACGCCAATTCCCGCAGTCAAAACCACCAGTCGTTCCCCGAGCGTAGCGTAGCTGCGGTAACTCCGCTAACACGTCGCCACGCACATTGGGCAACCCGTCATGTCATGCTCGACCGCTTCCACAAATGACGGATCGGGATAAGTTTGCGCTGGTGCATCGGCGAACCGAAATGCGATTCGAGCGTCCCCTAGATCAACGTCGGCCCCCGTCACGATGACGACAAACAACGGGCACCTTGGATGATTTCGCGGGGAATGTCTTCCCCCTTCCGCGGTCCCGCCATCGTGCTGAGCATCACATCCGTCGAAATGCGCGCGCCGACGGCCGCCTGCGTGAAGCACATGCCGGCGCGTCGAGAATCATCATCCAACTCGCGCTGAGGCAGCTGTAAGTCCGGTGAACATGATCACCGCCCACAGTTCACGCAGTTTCGCGATCGCGCAGCCGTGATGGCAAGCAGCGCGAGCAATGCAAAAACAATTAAATTCATTTTGACTCTGCCTCCGCATCACACCGTAAATCCACTTCACTATCAACTATCGAGTTTGCGGCCTAAACCGTTCGCCAATGCGACTTCGCGCCAACGCGTGACAAGAACCGGACTCGTGAAATCGAAGAAAGAACAAAATCACAAACATTAAAACCCCCGAGCGTCGGAATCCCGGCCAACAGAAGCAGACCTCAGGATCACCAGTTCCCCGCAACGTGTCGGTGATGCCACCGCCGTCCTCGTGATAGAATCTCCGGCAGTCGAACCAGAGCCGATTCCGCGATCACCGAAAAATCGATTCCGGCCGATCAAAAGAAATAACTACGAATTTCCAAGACAATCATGATTCTTTGACATCCCCGGCAACGTCTTCTCGGCGCTGCCATTTGGCTCGGCAATCGGCTCCGCAATCGGCTTCCGGCAATCGGGGTGCCGAAGTCGTTTGTACTGCAGGAAACCGCAAACACGCGCCCACATGCCGAGACATTCATCAAACATATAGCAGCAGCGCCAAGATCGAGAAAATCCGCTCGCGCCGGTCACGAAACTGACCCGGAAATCACAACACCGTCTTCGTACGAACATGTTCATCAGCGCCAGCAACCCGTCGAACACCGTCGGACCCAGCTCGCATGGGGTGGGCGCACGAGCGGCCAACGTCTCGTAGCAACACCGCAAAAGCAGTCACCATCACACACCCGGGTGAATCGCTCGGGGAGAAGATCTTCGGTCATGCAGAGTTCCTCGGTCTCGAGACGCCTGTCGGCCGCTTCGGATGAATCGCGAAGAACTCGCTCCTCGTCGGCTGTCATTGCCCCAGGCCGGTCCGCAACGCTCTAGCCGACACGCCGCTCGCCCATGTCTCCCGCCAATGTCTCGGCCGACTTCGCTCCATCGACAACCCGTGAATCGAGAACTCCTTTGCCTTCGAGCGCACCGGACCACCGTGCCCAGGGCGTTAACGGTGAATCGAGTTGCGAGATCATGCCGGGCCGATTTCGCCTCTGCTGGTTCGCCCTGGACATGATCCAGATTTCGCCGCAGTGGCATCGGCGCGTGAAACCGATGATTTTGGCCAACAGCAAAATAGATCGCACGAATTCTCCTTCGCCAACCACGGGGCATAGAACAAAAACGGGACGGCAACCCGAGGGTGGGGCAGGGCGTCCCCCGTCTTCATGCGACATTCCAGGATGCCGAGAAGAGACAACGCCAGGGAAATAAAGCACGATGCCGCGCTCAACCCGATCAGGAACGGCTTGTTGAAATGCCCGACCAGAGCATCCAATTGGGCGAACAGTGCGACGAGGAGGGCGAGAGTGTATTTCACGTGAATCAGAATTCAATCCTTTTGATAAACGAAGAACGTCGACACCTCGATCGATCGAACGGCCCGAGCCTTTCTCATCCCCGTAACTATCCGCTACGTTGGATTCAAGCAAGTGCGGCTGTTTGATTAAAGAATATGAAACACTCAGTCGCAGCCTCGCCGCAAATTGGCCCCATTCGCCAAACTTCCCGTGCAGTGGTGATCGGCAGATCAACCAGTACGTAGCCTGACTTCCGACCGGGCTGAATAGCGACAAACAATCAATACGTAGCCTGACTCTCCGATCGGGCAATGAAGAGCCACAACCAATACGTAGCCTGACTCTCCGAGTCGGCCATGAAAAAACAACAACCAATACGTAAGCCTGACTCTCCGAAGTCGGGCATGAACGACAACAACCAATACGTAGCCTGACTCTCCGAGTCGGGCATGAAAGAGAAACACCAGTAACGTAGCCTGAACTCTCCGAGTCGGGCCATCGAAGAGACAAGCAACGCAGTAACGTACCTGACTCCTCCGAGTCGGGCATGAAGAAACAATCAACCAATAAAGTAAGCCTGATTCTCGAGTTCGGGCATGAAAGAACAACAACACTCGACCTCAGAGAGTGAGCTACGCAAAAACCGCACTGTCAAAATGCGTCAGCGAGGTACCCGGCTGCGTCCCCCTCTCACTAACGTTTTCGGGTTAATGATGTTCACACTAACCTGTCGAAAACGACTCAATCGTTTTCCGCGAGATTAGCGACGGCAAAACAATCACTGGCGTAGTGGGGACGAGGCTACGGGTCCATTCAGTCCGGGAATCAAAGGGATTCGAGCCATCGTCACTGCCATTCAGCGTGCCTATTCCACTCGCTGTCGTTACGCTGGCATAAAGCCCGCTAGCCGAGCGGTTTTCAGGAAAGTAAAAAAACTTACCCAAACCGCGCTGACGCCGCTACCTCGTCCAGCTTTCCCACAGTCCAATTAGCCCTAAGTCATGCTCCGCTCGATACGGTTCTGTTTCCCAACGTCACTACTCGATCCAACGCACGCCAAACCTGACCGGCGCTGGCCGTCCGTGGTTCTCCGCGGGAACGGATCGAAGGTTCTCAAGGCATCAACTTCGTTCAATCCGTGAGATGGCCGGGCCAAAAAGAATTCCACCAAAAGGGCGATGTCCGTCCGCGTCTGGCACGGGTCCGGCAAATGGAAATGAAATTTCAAGGGATCGCGGGGACTGCTGGAACGGGTTCCCGTCGATCGATTCTCTCCGCCGCCGGTCCGGCAAAATGAACTCTCCTGCAAAAACTCAACGAGTCAAGAACGCCCAAGCAAGATGCAGCCAGCTCACCGGTCCGGTCAACAACGTTTCGCGACCTCACTCCGCACTCGATCACGGCGTCCGCATGAGTGACACGTGAACGGACTCAACACCGGCCGCCGAGAACGCAGCGAGAACGAAGACAACGCAAACCGAAGACAGCGTTACAAAGAAAGTGCTGCCGAGAAAGCAACACCTGACACGAAAGATAGCGACGCATCGCCCGATCCGACTTCGGGATGCCGCTCCGATCCCAACCTGCTTGCGATTCGCCGGAAATACGTCTACGGAGCGAAAACTGACGAGTACGAAAATGACGCCGCCGGAAAAAGCCCGACTCGAACGGAAGCTCGAAAAGGCGGCTGTCTATTTCTTCCAAGGCTGGCAGTCCCCCCGGCGTCATCGCGCTATCGAGAGATCCACGCCAAAACGTCCGTCGTCTTCGACCCCCACCGGCACCGAACTCTCGATCGATTCCGGCCCGAAACCAACGTCCTCATCCAAGCGCGGCATCTGGCGACTCGAACCATCGCTAGGAACTGAAACAGAATTCTTATTCCTGGTCGCTCATTCACGGTTTCCGGGTTTGATTCCACTGCTGGCTACTAAAGTGAGCGACCATAGCGTAGGCGGGGAAGTTGGACGAGTGGTTCGCAGGCCGCCGAAAGCGAATCGGTTACGATGGATTTAAAGGCACCGCCACCGAACTGAAAGAAACGCGTGCTGGATGCCGTTGGCGAGCTGCTTCAAAGGATCGCTGTGATAGAGCAAGCCGATTTCATAGTTGCTGACAGTCAGCACGCAGTGAAACAGCGTGTGATCGGAACCTGGAGTGGTTGATGGTGACGCCGAGCGAATTGGAGAGCGTAAAGTCGCTTGCGGCGGAGCCTGCTACGGATGGGGAAATTTGCTCGATGATTGACGTTTTTTGGATGCCCATTCTTGCGCCGCAGCGGTTGACTCAATCGCTCAAAAGGTATACGAGAGTTTGAGTACAGAAATCTGTAGAAGAACTCTTCGTGTAAGAGAGTTGCGCGACGAAGGATAGGCCGTACGAATTTGAAGCCCCGCTGCGCTTCGAGCCTGTCCTGACATTCGACCCAACGTCCTCGAAGGACGATTCGGTTCGGAGCGCGAGGTGCCGACAGGGCCTTGGCGCGTGCTTCTGTCGCGGTACTCCGTGCCGTTTTACGATCCATCGCGGTCCATTCCTGCCGGAAAGTGAGAGATGCCGCAGTGAATCAAACGGTCATCGAAAAGACTTCCATCCCTTTTTCACGCACTCCCTTGAAATGCCGTGTTGCCGTATTTGTGCCACTTTCGGTACCGGTGGGGAACTCTAGTTGTCGCGATCGGGAAACTAATTGTCGCTTAAAACGTCGCCCAGAAATCAGACAATAAGTGCTGTTACACTCCGTAAACCGCAATCAACTCGCCCTGTTTACACCTTCACACGCCTCCTGCCGCACGAACCAACCCGGCTTCTTGAACGGAGGACTTGAGCTTGGCTCATCGTTCGCAATTCTGAACGGCGATGAAGCCGAAAAGCTCAACGAGAAAGTGACCCAACGACGCATGCATGTCCGAAGTCGAAATTCCATTTGGTTCTGGCCCTGCTACCGACATTTGTTCACCGAAATGTTCAGCAAGCTTCGTGCCGAGTCGTATATCCAACTTTGGAATAGAGGACCGTGTAATCAATGACATTGTGGGCTCTCGATTAGATTAAGCGTTCTTTCATGACCCAAAAGCATGATGAGCCTAAGCGCTACGTCAATACCAGAGTCCGTGTTGCCAGGCCCTCAACCATGACGCCGCAAACTGATTTCCCCGCAAAACAAATCGTTGATTGTGGCGGTAGGGGGGGGGGGGGGGGCGGTGGACAGCTATGCGCACAGTCGCCCGATGAACGGCCGCATCTCTTCTAAACCCTCGATAACATCGGGTGCTAGCCACTTACAATGCATCGCGGATTGGATGAGTGTTCCATTCGACCAATTGAATTATCGTTCGCCTCCCATCCGCCTGGAGCTAGGCGACGCAACAACGCAGCATTAATTCTCTTCACCGTTGGGTCCAGAGGATCAATTGGGGGGCTTCTTCGTGGAAAGCTCATAACGCGATTAAGTCCGATGTAATGCAGTTGTGGGGTGAGAATCTCGTGCAAGCGAATACAAGATGGAAATAGCGTTAGGCATCAATGGCGCTGTCGAAAGCATCGCAAGCAATCGAGGTCCTGTCTTGCGTGGCGGCACGTAAGTAATCCTTCGCGACATGTCATTTCGCGAAATAGGTTCGTCACTGTCAATCGTTACCATCCTGCTGCGAAGAAATCGGCGTTGTTTATTTGAGTCCTACGCGATACACAGCCCCATCACAAAACAAAACCGGCGGTCCGCGAGTTGCGACAGGCGGCAGAAAAGCGGTAGGACTTTCTTTTGTTTCGTTGGTCCCAGTTGAAAGTGGGCTTCTTTTTCGGGCGTTCCCGCGTGCTGTAAGCGTCGATTCCGAGTCCAGTCGACGGGCGTATCGACTCCACCTCGCATTCGCCTGCCGAACGAAATGCACGGCCGGTCGGACCACGAAGCGTATGCGAAGTTGCTTGTCGTCGAGCGGCCTCGTTTGACGACGGGGAATCCAGTTTGGCCGAACGCGCCAACGCCCCGCGACAATGCCGTGGCAAGAGTTCGCTTCGCCTTGAACCACGGTCAGAGCCCCCACCGCCAAGTCCTCCGCACGCTCCACGTATCAACTGCTCGCTGTGCAATTGCGTTCGAGTAACGGAAGAGAACGTGGAAATCGGCCAATCATCCTGCGACTGGGAAACTTCTTGAATCGGCCTTGTAATAACAAATGTCCCTCGCCCGCTGTGTGGTAATGGTCATGCTACCCGCAATCGGATGCGTAGGGTGACCCAACGCAAGAAATTGTCATTCCTACAATCTTCGTCGTTGGAGCACGAAGTGCCATTGACTCGGCATCAACTGATAAGAAAGAATTCGGCATGGATAAGCGATTAACTCTCGGTAAGTATATTCTCAAACGCTTCGTGTCGTCTTCCTTGTTTTGGAAACTGACCGATCGCCATTGCCACACGGTTCAGAGGGTAGAATCGCATTTCTTTCTCGTCGGCGGTTTGGGGCGGGACGTTCCCAGAGCTTAACCACCCCCTTCAACCTTCGGCCACAAGATCTTGACCTTTCTTCGCCGCCGTCAGGGTTTGCGATGACGAGGCTGCGATGTCGATGGCTGCTCGACTTTGGGTCTGTGCTCATCTGCTTGATTTCAGTAGATAACGTTAACGATCACGTAGTCGCGGTGGTTGGGATGAACCGGTTGGGCCCGACTCCCGCGACTTACGTGCATGTATGTTCGTCGGGTACGATGGGCGACGGTGGAGACTTCGACGCCGGATACTCAATTGTTTTAGTCGATTGGAATTACCAAAGGCAAAATGAGTGTGCGCATTCGCGATTCCAGGGAGGTCTTGGCATTGTCGTGGGAAGCAACCATATCAATGGTGTTAGTGCCAGCGTTGAAATCGCCGGGATTCGGTCTTGTCTCGATGAACAACCGAGTGCCTTCGCGCAAACATCAAACCATGACACAAGTGCGAATCTGCAGCTAGACGCTGTGTGAATTCAGTTGGAACCAGAGCCGATCACGGAATGAAATCAGAGGGGCAGGCCGAGTCCTTGACCGACGAAACGTTGCGGATCGCGAGATCCGGCGGTTGGACATTGTGATGCGATCTTAGCACCACTGATCTTCGTTGGCATCCGATGGTACGTGGCAATTCGCCCGGACCGCGAGGCAGCCACCCAGTAATTGCGTCATCGCCAAGATACTGTGTTTGTTTCTTTCACACGCGCAAAGACGTTAATGCAGCGTTGTCTGATTTCAGTCGGTGTGGTTAGACTAATCAAAAGATCCGCGATTCGTTAAATCCTGCCATGTGGTTTGTCCGTCTGTCAAACCAAAATACATCGAAACGGAGATCAATGCGGCATCATTTTCGCGAATTTTTTTTTTTTTTTTTTTTTTTTTTTTTTTTTTTTTTTTTTTTTTTTTTTTTTTTTTTTTTTTTTTTTTTTTTTTTTTTTTTTTTTTTTTTTTTTTTTTTTTTTTTTTTTTTTTTTTTTTTTTTTTTTTTTTTTTTTTTTTTATTTTTTTTTTTTTTTTTTTTTTTTTTTTTTTTTTTTTTTTTTTTTTTTTTTTTTTTTTTTTTTTTTTTTTTATTTTTTTTTTTTTTTTTTTTTTTTTTTTTTTTTTTTTTTTTTTTTTTTTTTTTTTTTTTTTTTTTTTTTTTTTTTTTTTTTTTTTTTTTTTTTTTTTTGTTTTTTTTTTATGTATTTTTTTTTTTTTTTTTTTTTTTATCTTTTTTTTTTTTTTTTTTTTTTTTTTTTTTTTTTTTTTTTTTTATTTTTTTTTTTTTTTTTTTTTTTTTTTTTTTCTTTTTTTTTTTTTTTTTTTTTTTTTTTTTTTTTTTTTTTTTTTTTTTTTTTTTTATTTTTTTTTTTTTTTTTTTTTTTTTTTTTTTTTTTTTTTTTTTTTTTTTTTTTTTTTTTTTTTTTTTTTTGTTTTATATTTTTTTTTTTTTTTTTATTTTTTTTTTTTTTTTTTTTTTTTTTTTTTTTTTTTTTTTTTTTTTTTTTTTTTTTTTTTTTTTTTTTTTTTTTTTTTTTTTTTTTTTTTTTTTTTTTTTTTTTTTTTTTTTTTTTTTTTTTTTTTTTTTTTTTTTTTTTTTTTTTTTTTTTTTTTTTTTTTTATTTTTTTTTTTTTTTTTTTTTTTTTTTTTTTTTTTTTTTTTTTTTTTTTTTTTTTTTTTTTTTTTTTTTTTTTTTTTTTTTTTTTTTTTTTTTATTTTTTTTTTTTTTTTTTTTTTTTTTTTTTTTTTTTTTTTTTTTTTTTTTTTTTTTTTTTTTTTTTTTTTTTTTTTTTTTATTTTTTTTTTTTTTTTTTTATTTTTTTTTTATCTCTGGTCGCGTGCCAGTCAATTGCGATCCTTTCCTGTAATTCGGAGCCAAGTCGTAGCTGGACGGTGCCCAGACTTCAACGGCTTGTCCGTAATCGTCTTGAGTTTCGTTTCCAGCCGGTTGGCCATTGATTGTTGTTTAGACTTTAGATGCTCCATCACACGGAAGTGGAGACGAACTTCTGCAGCGTATGCCGTTTCCACGACGATCGTCACATCGTGGTAACAAAGCAAGCAACGAAATCTAACTGCGCAAAAGACCAGTTGCCGAGCACAAAAAGAGTAGTATTCGCTTGATGGTCATGTCCATCAACATATCCATTAACGTTGCGATCAACGCAGTCGCGGCGTCTTGTAAATGCAAACCGGCGTTTGGCCGACTCTGCGACTTTGCGTGCATCGAATTGTTTCGTCGCGGTCTATACGGCCCGCGCGACGGGTTGGTTTTGAAACGCCGCGGTTTACCATCGTACTCGATTTCGAACTGCCGTTTGGGCAAATCGGAGCGTGTCATTTTCAGTCGGCCATCCGGGCGTTGGTTACGGGCATTGTATCGGGACATTCAATCATTCAGGCGTTGTGTCAGCATTGAAATTGACAGGCCGTTGCACTGTCTTGATCAGCCTAGTCTTCGGCGTCACACACCAACTCTGACACGCAAGTGCGAATCGCAGGCAACCGAAGTTTGCGCTGAATCAATTGGGCCATATCTTCCCGCCACCTCATCCAAAAGTAGTGTGCCGTGAAGGCAAAAAAGATAGTTGCCTCGCGAAGAGCACGAATGAGATTGTACCGCACGTCAGGCCGTTGGAACCGAGTCTTTGGACATCGGCGAACGTTACGATCAACCAAACCGAGTACGAGCGGACGACTAACCATCATCGAAAGACGTTTTCGAGTACTTCGGGGTCATTCGATGGTTTCTGCGTCCCTTTGCCTAGTCAGTTTGCCGCATTGCGTCTCGGCCGGTCCGTTCGCGAGCTCGGGAAATCATGGGGGGGAAAGCCCCGAAAAAACAAGGTCCGAAAAAAAAATACAAACGAAGCAATCCGATCACCTCATAGTGCCGAGCGGGAAGCCAAATCGGAAACGGATAATCGACTGTGCATCAATATCAGGCCATGTGCCACTCCGGTTCGCACCCTGCGATGAACCAACTCGTCCGGTTCTCGCCACATTTGGATCCAACGCAAAAAGAAGCCCGACCTCAAAATATGTACGATCAATTGAGTAAGAGCCGTCCTTTGCCGCGAATGAACGGAAGACAGGACCTAATAGCGCCAGTAGATCCACTCGCGAGAGTAGCAGGACATGCAAATGCCACTCATAACACACTAGAACGCAGTTTCAAATGTACGGCAATAGGCTCGCGCTTGTCCGGCCAATTGGGTCGAACGCGCCCGAGAACGCAGCAAGAGAGACAGATTGCGTTGTTACCCCAAACCCAGGAGCGCCGTCACTAAGCGTGAACGATGCCAACGAGAATAGCGACGATGCACGTAAACCGTTAGGGTGAGCTTCCCATTGGTTCATGCTGGCACTTCAAATCGCAGAACGTACCGGTTCACGGGCGGCGACGAGAGAGTTTAAACTATCAAAAAGCGTTACTTCGCCGCTCGTGCATCGGACTGGTTCTTCCTTTGGTTTTCGGTTACGGTACGCGACTAACGGAAACGGTAGTGATTGCCAGTTCGTAAGCAATCGTTTTCATTCTCCGCCTTTGTGCTATTTTCATCAATGCGTCGAGACGGGCCTTTTTCATTGACCAGGTTTGTGGCTGTGATGACTTGTTTTCACCCGCCTCATGCCACACATACACCGTCCCGATCCCGATTGGCAGCGCCAATATCTCAAACCACACGCAACATCTTGGTTGCGTGCCTAGAGCGTTGATGTGAATCTACCCCGAAAGAGTCGGAAAATGCTTTTCATTAACCGGCGACAAGTCTTGTATTGACTGGTCGCAACAAGAGATACCACGGGAACTAGTGGGCTGCATTACTTCGCACGTCCATCACTTGCGCACGGCGTCTGTCTTCGGCGAAAACCGTAGCGTCAAGCGAGCTAGTCCAGCAAGACCGCAAAGCATTGCAGTTCTCGACGCGTTAGGGTTCATATTTTGTCTCATTCCTTCTGCGGAAGAACGTAGAGTTCACCGGGAATGGCGGACCAAATCGAAAGACGTTTTACACCGCGTTTGAGTTAAGTGACCCTGGCAACTTTGAATTGTCGCGGAGATAGCAGGATTCCTCCGGTGCACCGCCGGTTGTTCGTAGGCTACCTGGAAATCATGCGCGTAGCGACACGCGACATACGGAAAAGACTGATACCCGCAATCTGTATCGGAGTCCTCCGGTCCAGAAAGCAAGCGATTTCAGCGTTGGAAATCAGCAGCATTGGAATGCGGGCAGGCGCCGGGCCTTGCCGGGCGCGCTGGAATCAGACGCCTGGAAATCTCGCGACGCTTTGATGACGAGTTCAGCTTTTGCGGTTCATCTCGGTCACGCACGTCTACGAACGTTTACCGGTCAGCCGGTCAAGTGGCGTTCGTTTGAAGTCTGGGGTCGGAAAAGGAAGTGACGCCATTGATTCCGGTGGCACGGTTTGGTTATGTCCGCTTTGGCGGCGGCAGCAGCAAACGAGTTCGAATTCGATGGCTCAAAAAAGCTACCCGCAGGTAGATCGTCAGCACCCAGTGGCAGGAGCACAGCGATGATGACAAATGATGAACGATCCAAAACAGAACAGGCACTTTGACTGACTTTGGCTGCTGAGGAACTGGAAGATCCGCAAGATTTTCAGTCGCACTGCTGCTTTGAATCGCAACCAAAAGTGACGTACCACGAGTTGGCCGGAGAGCCCAAAAGACACAAGGACATGCCAAAATATCTGTTGCGATTGTCCAACTGACGTGCTCTTTGAGGATGTCGGGTTGGTGGAGGTTCCTAAAGAGGTGTCGATGAAAGCGGGACATTTCGTTGCTCAATTTGAGAGATTCATGGCGTGTACGCTTGGGGCGAAATGCCAAAGACAGAGAAGTTTGGTGCAGCGTTCGCGGTGAATGCGACACCCAGACGGTCAGTCCCGATAACGAATTGCGATCTATCCGCCATGACAGGCGAGAAAAACTCACTTCTCAGTTTGACTAAAACCGCCTGTCCTGCGGATAGATCGTGCGTTGAAGTTTGTCGAGCCGTGTGCCGAGCACGTGCCTTTGGAACTCAACGCCGAGCGACTAGAACGATTGTATCTCGTAACCGAATGCGGTGTGAGACCCCACTAGGCAGAAAGAGCTGCTGGGCGAACGGTCTGATCCGGCGAAAGTTCCCTTTGCATCCTTCTACCCCGTTTCTCGGCACCGAGGAGAGGCGAATTCCTCAACCAAATCAGCCCCAGAACCGGCGAAGTGAATCCGCCCGCTGAAAGGCCGGCGTACCAAAGATGGGCACGTTGGAGCTCTCACGCCACAGAAATTGCTCGCCAACTTGGTTTGGGAGTTTTTCACTCAATAGCGTTAGAGAACGTGCTCTCGCAGTGAACGCACGTGAAGCGCTGGCTTCTCGCAGCCGGATGGTTCGGCAAGATAATGGAAGTCTTTTCTCTTCGAGGCTCGTTTGAGA
>Ga0163217_1109790_pt1 | contig 15396 bp, 13 predicted proteins | sample SynspAceP_FD_185933 | JGI IMG/M metagenome (GOLD analysis project Ga0163217, IMG submission 185933) | Saline lake microbial communities from Ace Lake in Antarctica - Synechococcus sp. Ace-P (PacBio error correction) | ecosystem: Environmental > Aquatic > Non-marine Saline and Alkaline > Saline ...
GATACATAAGCCTCAATCCTGCGTTCGGTTAAGTGGGAGTTTTGGTTTGGACGATAAAAAATCTAGGAAGATCATAACTATTGTTTTGAAATAAGCTGTATAGTACTTCTGTGTCGTAAACCCAGCTTCTCGGAAATAAGAGCGGTTCCAAAATTTTTTTCTAAGAAATAGGTTGATCTTGTTTTAATCTATGAAATGCACTGGATTTTTAAAAATGGCTTTAACGGTCAAGGGAAAACGTTGTATGCTAAGATCACTCAATTATGGGATCTTTTTCATCTCTCTCAAGTGTGAAAATAAGTACCCCTAGAACGGCCATCATCCAACTTTAAATAATCTTCCAAGGGTAGAGGTTTGATTTAAAAAAAAGGAATTATAAATCTGTTTGGCAATGTTCAGGCATTTCTGGATTTTTGATACAATTCCTTAGCGCGTTTTTAATAAGTGATCAAGAAATCAACTTCCATGCTTCGAGAAACGGGATGGAAAATAAATTTGCATATACATCTGATAACGGCTGACAATTAGTCTTCTACTGCATGCATACCCCGACATTTGGAAAAAGCAATTCCCTGACCTATAAAGGGCGGATAACCACGTAAAAATTCTAGTTAAATTCAAACGTCCCGTAATTGAACACCGGTAAAATAGGCATCTCGTAACAAATAATCCATTCGATCTGCCATCATTTTGACTAGAAGATCAAATTGGAACGAACTTGGTGGTTAGGCATAACGTTTTATTGGAATAACGCTTGCCTACTTTAGCAGGAAAGTCCACTGCTCAACCGCTTTTAATAAATTGATATGAATTTCGGTCTCAGGAAGACAGGATTATCTCAACGGTGAATAGCTTTCGTGATTCGGTTTAAAAATACGTTCAAAGTACAATGAGAAAAATACGGTCCGTGTCCGATATCATGTAGCAAGGCAGCACACAAGACAACCGACGCTCTGAATCATCCCCAACCGCCCATCCCCAGGGAGTTTTTCAGGATAGTTTACGAGCAAACTTGTCGCAAATTCTCCGAGCAATTTCATAAAACACCTAGCGAGTGTGGTAAAGCGAGAAATGTCAGCTCCATGGAAAGTGAGGAAATGTTCCTAGTTGTTTGATCCGACGTAGACGTTGGGATACTCGCGTGTACAATTAAATTCTAAAATAACTGATGTTGGATATGGATGTAGTCATGAACAGGATCGCGGAAAACTTGTTCAATAGGCAAATATTTTTTCAGCCTTGGTAATTAGGGTCATGTTAACAATCCTTTTGGAGCATATTCTTTTAGCATCTGTAAGTTACGGTTAATCATTTTTCTGTTTGTTGTCTTCATAAAGACGCAAAACTTCTGGTGTGTATTCCACCAGGTTTTCAATTTGTACAGTGACGATTACGGCCAATGTTTGAATGATTTTTTCTTTACATCTTGAACAGTTAAGTGGAACTCCAAGCAAATTCTTGCTACGTACCCATCAACATCAGGAATTTAATTTTGGAAAAGTGCCCATTTTTAAACTGTTCTCTTCTTGTAACCCAGCCTGTCTAAAAATCTTGTAACATCCGAGCACGCTGCTTTTGATCTCCAAGTCACCGCTTAGATAGAATCATAAATCGCTTAACGGGGCATTTTTTTAAACCGTCGTTTTGACAGGCTATCCCTGCTTATTTTTTTACCATTGATACTCAAATCAAAGTCTCCTGGACAAATAAGAAATCTGAGATTTTCATAAGCCTTCAATTTGTCTTTTCGTGTTCTTTAAACGTGTCATTATCAAGCGAAACATAAAGTCGTAGCCCTCATTAATCGTGATACGATTCGTTAGTTCTTCTGGGAAAATGAGTGAAAAAATTTAGCACACCAGTATCACTTGGCAACAGCTTAACCCACCGAAATTTACGGAACGATTTGTAACGGCTTTTTTTGTGCTTTTAAGAACAGGCTAATCCGTCTGCAAGAATGAGGCAACTTGGTACCATTCCAATAACCCAGAATAACGATATCACTCGTACTCCAAAAGTGAATAGCTTGCTTGTGTTTTTTGTTGCTTTCCGATAAATGGTTGTTAAACTATCTGATAAGGCAATGAGAAATCGTTTGTTTTTAAAAAAAGGCATTGTAAGCCGCATCATAATAGCATACGCCTTGGTTCGTTAAAAAGTCTTTTTTTTGCAATGCACGTCATTCTATTACTTCCTTTATTAAGATTCTTATTGGTTCCATGCTGTTAGTATAACAAAAATTTTATAAGAGACTCCTATAGAGTAAAGGCAAGTGAGGGTAAAACAAATAAATCTGCGAATTAGAAACTATCTGGATGGATTGACCCATATTGGCATCCAAAAAAAGGCTATACTAAGAATCACACTAAAGAACGCTAAATAATAAAGAGGGAAAAGTGGTGAACGTAATGGAATCATGCTTAACCTAAATCAAGCGGGTTTTTTAACAATGAATGATTTTTGAAGAAATGTATCGACTGATGTGGCAAATTCGCTTTTTTGAATGAACAGGTAAAGAATTAATTCGCAGCCAAGGGAAAAATACATGGCACAATCATCTGTCTATTGGCAGGAAGCACAGCGGTTGGGAAGTGGTTATTTATTGCAAGCAACGGATTTTTATGACGACAACCATAGAGGACATGCAAATACGATTGCTAAAAGTGCAGATATGTCTGCATGATGGCAGAGCTATTTGGGAAAAAAAAGGCGGTACAAATCACGGAACAAGGGCGGTATGTAATGGCAGCATTGCTGATAGCGACACAACGGGAAATCTGGAATCGATGGGATTGTTGGTGGGGGTTACCCATTGCAGTTGGTGCTGCATTAACTGCTCAGATGAAAAAAAAAATCTGCAAGTTGTGATGTGCTATGCAGGTGACGGCTCTTACTAACGAGGGGAGTTTTTCATGAGTCTTTAAACTTAGCTTCTATTTGGAGGCTTGCCGTTATTTTCTTTATTGAAAATAACCAATACGGTATGAGCAGTCCTATCAAACAATGGTCAATATCCCTTTTTTGTCAAAAGGCGAGCAGAAAAGTTATGGTTTTGAAGGGAAACAAATTGAAACGGCAATAATTGGTTGGAAAGTCGTTAACGCGACGTCCTGCAGCGGAATTGAAAAAGCACAGAAACGGAAGGAGGTCCAACATTATTGAAGCGTTTAACGTATCGTTCTAAAAGGTCAATTCGAAAATCAGATAAGCGAAGAGTAACCGTTCTAAAGAAAGAAAAAAACAATGGCAATTAAAGAAGAGATCCTATCTTATTAGCAGAAAAAACAATTTTAGCAAAACAAAGTTAGTTTCAAAAAAAAGAGTTAAATTCTATGGAAAGAAGAAAGTAAGAAAAAAGTTCAATGGCTACTCTGCTTTGCTGAAAAAATGGAAAGATGCGACCGTTAGCCGACTTGGAAACCAAGTCTATGACTGAAATAAGGAGGAATATAAAATGCCGAGAAATAAACATATTTAGCAAGCAATTGAACGAAAGCATTTAGACGAAGCAGTTTGGCAAAAGTGAAGCGGAATATTTTCTGATGGGCGAAGACATTGCGGTTTTTATGGTGGAGGCTTTGGCGCTACTAAAAAAGGACTGATCCAAAAATACGCGAGCCGAACGGAATATTTCGGAACACACCTTTTCAGAAAGTGGCATTGGCGGGAGCAAGCGGTTGGATCAAGCTTGAACAGGCAATGCGGCCCAATTATTGAGATTCAATTTTCGATTTTTATCACGATTGCTTTAGATCAGCTAGTAAAACCAAGCAGCAAAGATTCATTAATTGTATGGGGGAAAAGTTTTCTGTACCATTAGTCTGCGAACAGCAAGCTGGACGGGAAACCGGGCTACGCGGCTCAAACATTCCTGCAAGTTTGGAAAAATTGGAACAGCTCACATTCCTTGGATTGAAAGTTGTCCACCTTCAACTGCCTATGAATGCTAAAAGGAATTGTTGCATGCTGCGATGAAGACAATAAATCCCTATTATGTTTTATGAACACAAATTATGTTATCTAAAACACTAGTGAGGGGTTCCTAAGGAAAATATATTTATTCCTTTAGGAGTTGGCAGTATAAAATGGTAAGGTCAACATATAACGGTGGTTGCAAACAGGAAATCATGGTTCAATAAAAAGCTTAGCTGTTGCCAAGCAATTAGCCATCAAGAAGGAATCTTTCTTAGAAGTTATAAGATCCTCCGCATCATTGGTCCCTTTAGACACAGAAACCATTTTGAAGTCTGTCCAAAAGACCGGAAGACTTCTAAATCGTTCATGAGGCTGTAAAACGAAGTGGTTTCGGTGGTGAGATAGCAGTATTGGTAGTGTGAAAAGTAGTGGCTTTTTTATGGTTAAAAAAAAAACCTATCAAACGACTGGAAGGGAAATCGATACCTATTCCTATCAAAAAAAATCTGGAACATGCTGGCGATTCCTCAAGAAGAGGATATTTTGAAAGCAAGCGTAATGAAATTTGATGGATAAATAAAAAGGACATTAAATTAACGAATGGGAAGAGAATCAATAATATGAATAGAAGGTTGGATTCTAAGTGAACAATGGATTTAAGTAAGGTATGCCAGCCTTAAAGTAGAAATAAAACGACTGTCTCACAAGGGGGAGCTACTGAAAGTTTTGTATTTTAATGAAATGGGGAAAGTTGTTTAACATGAACGGATCGTATTACATCCGTTACCTAGAAACATATGATGAGATAGAAATTCCGGTTACATTTAAAAAATTGGATGCCAACAGGTGCTGTCACTTGGGCTATCCGTAGAGGAGAAAAACAACTACTCGGATGAATTTGAACAAGGGAACGTTTACAAACAAGCTATCAAACTCCACAAGGGTCATCACGAATGGAAACAGTAAAACGCAAAATGAATTACAGATTAGTTATAGAGAACAACCCTTTTTCAGGTGAAAATTACAACTAAGAATTACGATTTATACCTTGGACAAGAAAAACTTGGAGAACACAATTACAATTGCTTTTTACCTGTCTAAATAAGTAAGTTAAAGAATAGACTGTTGAAAGGACGTGGCTTTTCGTGGAATTTTTGAAAGATTTGAAGGACAAAAATAAAAAACGAAATTATCAATGATAGAAAGGTCGCTCATGCCAATTTTAAGAACAAAAAGGCGAAATAATCAAGATTTTGATGACATTATTAAAGAAGTCCAAAGACCTATTTTAGGATTTAGTGCCGAAAAATTAAAAACGCAATACGTCACAATTTATACGGATTTGAATATTAACGGCAGCTTTATTTCGCTGAGAAAATCGTTGGGGATTACGTTCATGGTAACCCGGAATTGACTTTATTGATGGAAGAAGTTAACTCAAAGGAAACGAAGATGAAGCGCCAAGACGTAAAAACGTATAAAAAAGTAAAGTGCGTTTGTTTCAAGTGGAAGATGAATTGACTACAAGCAACGATGATCCAGAAGAACGATGAACGAAGAAGAGGAAGAAGAATCCTTGTCGATAGCGAAAGGCGTTGTGATTGAAGCTTGAAGACAAAGAAGATATTGGGAAATATAAAAAAGAACCTAACTGAAAATTGGTGCAGATAAAGATGAAGATGAAGAAGACGGATGTTTGCCCTGATGGTGTTGAACGGTGATTTGACGGTTCATTTGAAAGATGATGAAGAAGAATCGATGATGAAAAATAGTATTAATCCAAGCGACTTTATTAAGAAATGTGTGAATGACCCTTGAAAAGAATTGCCTGGAAACAAGAATAAAAAAAGCTACAAAAACCTTGACGATGTTGTTTTAAAAGGCTGTATCATGTTTATTGGGCTCCCTTGGCGTTTTTTTTTAAGGGAACAAGGACTAAAAAAGTAAATTTATCAAGCTCCCTATTCTTAACGAATAGGGGGCTTTGTTTTATTTGTATTTGACACCCCAATTTCATTAAAAAGGAGTTCAATTAAATGACAAAAGTACATTTTTGTAACAGGTGGAGTGGTTTCTTCAATAGGTAAAGGCATCGGCAGCTTCATGGGAAGATTGTTGAAAAACCGTGGGTTAAAAGTAATACATTCAAAAATTTGATCCTTAATATTAATGTAGATCCAGGAAACAATGAGTCCTTTACCAACATGGAGAAGTTTTCGTAAACAGATGAATGGCGCAGAAACAGATTCTTGCTTAGACACTAAACGAAGATTTATTTGATATTAATTTGAACCGCTATTCGAAATGTGACCAACTGGAAAAAGTTTACTCAGAAGTTATTCGCAAGAACTAAGGGAGAATACTGGGGCAAACAGTTCAAGTTATCCCACATATTAACATGAAATCAAAGAAAAAAATAATGCCGTGCTGGTCCAAAAACAACGGATCTGATAATTGTGATTAACTGAAGTGGGTGAACAGTTGGAGATATTGAATCTTTACCCTTTTTAGAGAGCCTTGCGTCAATGAAAGCGAAGATGTTGGAACCGATAACGTAATGTAATATTCATACACCCTTATTCCTTATCTTGGAGCCCGCTGGTGAAATGAAAACAAACCCGACCTCAACACAGTGTTTAAAGGAATTAAGAGGATTGGGTATTCAACCGAATATTCTTGGTTGTGGCGTAGTGAACGGCCAGTTTCACAGAGTATGAAAAATAAGCTTAGCTTCTTTTTGTGATGTAGCTTCTGAAAGCTTTATTGAATCAATTAGATGTGGACACGTTGTATCAATTTTCCTTTGAATTTACAAAACAAGTATGGATCAATGTAATGTGAATCTTTGAAAAATTGAATGGCACCTCCTGCTGATAATGACAGAATGGAATTTAAGTTAAGAGAAAAGTTTGAACTCTATCTAAAAAAACAAAAAAGATTGCATTAGTAGGTATATGTTGAATTGCCCTGACGCATACTTGTCGTATGGAATCTTAAATCAATGCTGGTTAATGCAGAAGATTCAGAAATTGAAATCAGATTGGAATCAATGCAAGATGAAGTACCCACTTCAAATGCTGCAGATTTGTTGAAAGATGCAGATGGCATTTTAGTTCCCTGGTGGCTTTGGCGATCGTGGAATTAAAGGTAAAATTGCAGCGATTCAATATGCTCGCCGAAATACGGTCCCTTTTCCTTTGGTATCTGTTTAGGGAATGCAAATTGGCGCTTTGCGTTGAGTTCGCCGAATGTAGTTGGCCTTTGATAAAGCTCACGTCCACTGAAACAGATCCGAAAACGCCACATAACATTAATTGACCTTAATGAGCGATCAAAAAAGATTAGAGAAAAAATGGGGGGCACATTTGCGTCTTGGTTTTGTACCTTGTAAGCTAAAAACTGGTTCTGTTGGCAGCTCAAAAATTATGAATAACGTAGAAGTTGTCCAAGAGCCGCACCGGTCATCGTTATGAAGTTTAACAACGAGTACCCGCAACAATATTGGAAGATAAGGGTAAATGTATTCTTCTGGAGTTTCACCTGAATAATCGTTTATTGAGATTGTTTGAATTATCTGACCACCCATGTCTATGTGGCTTGTCAATTCCCATCCAGAATTTCCTATTCACTGTCCAAAATCGTCCACAAAGTTATTTTCAGGATTTATTAAGGCATCATTAAAACCATACACTAAATTACCTTGTTTTCTTAACTTAATAGTGAGAATTGGTAAAGTTTAAGTATAGAGAATTGGTTTCATTTGTTTTGCTATAATTAAAAATGTTGGTCAAGGGAAGACCTTGACAAATAAAACCTTTTCCTTAAAGGAGGAAAATATATGAGTCGTTTAGTTAGTAGAAACAGTATGTTAAATAAAGGCATTAAGAAGGTAAATATGCCTGTAAAGGTCAATTCAAACATCAAAACAACCTTGAGTGGAACACAAGCAAAGTTTTAAGAAGGCAGCACAAGCAGAAAACTCTCCAGTAAATTTTAGGAGTATGGCTGAAGGCGCCTGGAAAATACATGGGTGGCCCATCAGTTGTTGCTGCAATGACTAATGCGTTAATGGAACAATGAACATTAAACCCTTGTTTCCTGTTTGCATTACACTTAGACCAGCGGTTCTTCATTTTGAAACTGTAAAACTAGCTATTGAAGCTGGTATTCATCTTAATGATTGATAACTCAGCGTCCAATTGATGAAAATATAACTGCAACTAAAAAAGTTTGGTTGAAATATGCTGCATTCAAAAGGTGATTCTGTAGAAGCTGAAGTAGGAAACAGTTGGCGGAACTGAAGATGGCGTTCTGGTGGAGTTTCAATATGCTGACCCTCAAGAAATGCTTGCGTAATGGTTAAAGAAGCAAAAATAGATGCCTTTAGCGCAGCTTTAAGTTCCTTGTTCATGGTGACTACGAAGGTTGAACCTGTTTTTAGGATTCGACGAAAATGAAAGAAATTTTTCTGATTTAACGCACGCTCCCTTAGTATTTTGGCATGGCGGTCTGGAATTCTGAATTTCCAAAATCAAAAAAAAGCTATTGCCAAACGGACATTCCTAAAAATTAACGTGAACACTGAGCTACAACAAGTTTGGACTGCAGGTGTTCGTGGAAAAAAAATTAGCTACTGACGATAAGTTTTACGTCCTCGTACAGTTATTGCAACCAGGTAAAGAAGAATTAATTGGCTACAGTTTAAATCAAACTTGGCAACCGCTTCTTGGTTTCATCAAAAAAAAAGCTTAATTTGAATCTTTAATAGGTCAAAAAAAAAAAAGCAACACCACAATCTCTAATGATTGTTGGTATGCTTTTTTTTTTTATGATTTCGCAATAAATGATTGTGCTTTTTAAGATAAAGGTAGATTATTACAAAATGGCATAATAATTGTAATATTAGCCAAATAGTATACGTAACAATGAAATCAGTGTCTAAGAAAAAAGAACAAAGTTTATCTATTAAAGTTAATTATTTTTGAGACTTGGGTTATCGACATAAGCGAAGCTAAATAAGTGACAGTACTGGTGCAAATCGGATATTTCCGTATATTAAGCAAAACAGGAAGTAAAATTTAGATTTAAAAATAAATCTAAATTCTTTAAGAATATAGTTAATTTGTCCCTAACCCATAGAAAACGGTAAAGAGGAGTAATGCCATATAAAATAAGTGCCAATTAAAATAAACTAAAATGTAGCAATCGTTAAAAAATGAATAAAGTGAGGGGTATAATAAATGAAAAAAAAATGGTTATTACGGAGGAAAGAGCTTTGCTGGAACAGTTTAACAATCAACGGGGGCAAAAATAGTGCTGTTGCTCTAATTCCAGCTGCTTCATTCTAGCTGATTCTCCAGTTACTTTTAGAAGAGTGCCAGATATTCCAAGATGTGCATTCACTAATTGAGATTTTTAAAACATCAATGGCATGTTAAAACTGATTTTGAATGGTTCAACACTAGTTATAGACCCAACCAGAAATGATTTTCTATCCAGATGCCAACCTGGGAAAATACAGAGTTTTAACGGGCATCTTATTATTTCATGGGTGCATTACTAACTAAATATGGACAAGGAGTCGTTTGGCTGTTGCCAGGCGTTGTTTTTTTGGGGCCTCGTCCGATTGACCCACATTTAAAAGGAAAATTTCGAGCATTAGAGCAATCCGTTGAAAAAATGAAGTTGGGAGCCATGTATCTTAGAACGGCCTAACCAGAAGGTTTGGAAGGTAGCCGTATTTATCTAGATTGTCGTTTCTAATTGGAGCAACGCTCAAATGTGGATGCTTGCTGCTGTTAAAGCAAAAGGAACAACTATTATTGAGAAATGCAGCTCGCGAACCTTGAAATTAATTGAATGTAGCAAACATTGTTGAATAATATGGTGCAAAGGTACGTGGAGCAGGAACAGATACTCTTCGTATCGAAGGAGTTAAGCGAAACTTCATGGCTGTAGACCACACGGTTAATAACCGATAGAATTGAGGCAGGAACTTACTTAGCTTTAGCTTGGAGCGATCGATAACAGGATATTAACTGTCCAAAAATTGTTATTGTCCGAACATTCTAGAAGGACTAGTAAGCAAATGGAAGAAATGGATTCCTATAATCGGAAGAAGATAGCATTCGCGTGAAAGAAGCTCAGCTGCCATTAAAAACCCATTACGTAAAAACACTCCCTAACCCAGGGTTTGCTACCGACTTGCAAGCAACCTTGCAACACCTTTGATACTGAAGAACAGTACGGAGCAAATCAACCATATTAGATACGATTTATGCCTAAACGTGTAAAACACATTCTGAATTGGTTCGAATGGGTGCGCGGCACGTGTAGAAAGGTGATTTGATACTTCTGGAAGGAACTTGTAAGTTTAAAAGGGGTAGAAGTCGAAGCAAGTGACATTAAAAGAGCGGGAGCATGTTTTAGTGATAGCGGGGTTAAATGGCTGAAAGAACAACCACAATTACAGGTGTAGAAAATATTTTGGCGGGGCTAATTGAAATCATATTATTGGAAAATTTTGAATGATTTGGGTGCTGACGTTAAAATGATAGAAGTTTGAAGAAACTATAATGTAGGGGTCGAAAATATATGAGTGCAATTTTAACAGTGAAACAACTAGAAGAAAAAACGTTAAAAGACATTTATACCTAATGCTAAAAGAAATTGAAAAATTCCTTATAATAGGCCAAATGATAAAAAAGATTAATCTTTGTCGGTCATACGAAGCACAAGAAAGAAAAGCAAGGGCCTTTTTTTAATGGCTGAAGGCGTATTAGGATGTTTATGGCAACAACAGACTTTTGGATTTTTTAAGAGCCCATCAAATTATACATCCAGTAAAAGAAGATATTTATATTTCTGCTTCTTCAAATTAAGCGTTTTGGATTTGCGTAATGGCGATAAGTTGAACGGGAAAAAGCTAAAGGGCCCCAAAAAGCCGTCTGAACGGTACTTGGTCCGATGCAATGTAAGTAAAGTAAATGGTGAGCAATCCAAGAGATCTAAGAGCGATCACATTTTTCCTGCATTACCCTCACTTTAAATCCTGATCGTCAAGATTAAGCTAAGAAAACAGAGCCAGCTAAATTTTCTACTCCGTATGATTGATATTGGTCCGCGCCCCGGTTGATTTGGACAGCGTGGTTTAATTGTTGCGCCCCAAAAGCTGGGAAAAACCGACAATTTTACAGCCAATCGCGGAGAACGGTCATTGCTTGAAAACTATCCGGAGGCTGAACAATTGGTTTTTACTAATCGACGAACGCCCAGAAGAAGTAACGGATATAGACGCAAGTGTAAAAAGGTGAAAGTTTGTTTCATCGACCTTTGATCAACAACCTCAAAATCTGTACGTGTTTGCGAATTGGTTTTGGAAAAGAGCCATGCGTTTTAGTGGAAGATTAAACAAGATGTTTATTAATCTTGATGGATAGTAAATTACTCGTTAGCTCGTGCGTAATAACCTGGTTATTCCTGCAGTGGAAGAACCTTAAGTGGTGTATCGATCCCGCATCTCTAAATCGTCCAAAAAGTTTTTTTGGAGCAGCAAGAAACATTCGAAGGCAAGGCGTAGTTTTAACCATTCTGGCAACAGCTTTAGTTGAAACAGGTAGTCGTATGGATGACCATTATCTATGAAGAATTTAAAAGGGACAGGGAATTCAGAACTAACATTTATCAAGAGAAGCTATCAAGAATCGTCGCAAATATTCCCAGCCTATCGATGTTAAGAAAAATCAAGTACACGAAAAAAAGAAGAGCTTACTCTTAAACAAGATTCATCTGGATGAGAATATGGAAACTTCGTCATGCATGGAAATAAGTGATTCGTTAGAACTAACCGATCAATTTATTAAAGCTTGCGTAATTCTGGAAATAACCAACAGTTCTCTTCGAAAAAGTTTTTTTTCAGAGGAAAACCTTCCAACCAACCAAAAAAATAATCGCAATATAGCGTAGTAAGAAATGGAACGATTAAAAGTAATCGAAGAATATATTTGCAATAAGGCAATAGACGTGGGTAATATTCTACTGGTTAAATAAAAATAAAAAGAACTCTGGTTCAGCCAATGTAATCAGGGCAAAGGAGGCGAGAGCAACATGAAAAGAAATTCATACCAACCTTTACTAAAGAAGTTGTATTTATGGATACTACTACAGGATTTAAATTGTCTTGTCTGGTTCTAACAAAACATTCCAAGTGAAACAGTTTGAAGTGGGAAGATGGCACACTTATCGCGTAATCCCGTGTTGAAACACATCTGATTCACATCCTTCTATACTGGTCGTCAAAAATTTACACAGCGACGACGTGTCGAACCGTTTCACAAAAAATATGGTTTGGCAGATGCCAAACGTCTCGCAGCCGAAGAATAAAAATTATTTTCAAAGCTCTGATTTTAGAGCTTTTTTTTATGGAAAAAGCTGCTATATTACGTGCTTTTTTTGTAGTTTGTTTGATACGATGAAATAAAAGACTAGGAAGGTTATAGCTTATGATAGGGATAACAATTGGGATAAATCAATAGTCATATTTTTTTAATTTCATATATTTGCGACTTTACAATAACTTGGTTAAAAAGCGAGAATGTGGGTTAAGGAAGCCTTGGAGCCATGATGAATGTTCAAATTAAAGAACGTAATGATTATGATTCCAAACCCTAATAGAAGACAGTCCAAGGATATGCTAAGCATGAACAAGAAACCTTTTGAAAAAAGTATCCAAATGCGTAATCCAGTTGACACAAGTGCCAACAAGAAAAAATCGCGAAAGAGCAATGCAAATCTCTAATCAGTTAATCGACACGTTAAAAGAACCATATTTGGGGGGGGCGTTTTTTTTTTTTTTTTTAAAAAAGTTTTTTTTGGGGGGGGAAAAAAAGTTACCCAGATTTAAAAGCTAATCAAAAATTTTATTCAGTTACAAGAAAGAATTTACTTCTACAGAAAATAAAATTGCTTTAATGCTTCGCCAAATTATATAATTCCAAGTGTGGGCAACGTTTTAATATCAAGTTTGCAATCCCTTTCCCAAGTAATATCGTAGCCATATGCATGGATTTAAATCAAGAAAGCCCCTTATTAGAAACGCCTGTCGAAGAGAAAAATGTGCGCGAAAAGTTTCTTTTTAAAGAATAGAGAAAAATGAAAGATAAATTTAACAGATTAAGGAAGCGATATTTAAATGAATGGAGTGTGAAAAGGTAAGGAATTCTTGGCAAATGAGTTGCATTTTTGGTTGCAGACGTTATTTAATTTTTCTGTTAAGGCAGCTTTTCCTAAATTTTTTTAATTAATTGCATGGCTTATTCACATATTTTTAATTTAAGCCGTGCTTAGATTTAGATACCGTGAAAAAGGTGGGTAGACAGTGCATTTGAACAGATTGAACAGAATAAGCGTAAAACAGTCCGTTTAATGCTTGGTTTTTTTTCTTTTGGTAATTAGTTTTGGGGGGGGCAGTGGGCTATTTGAATTTTAATAGCGCTGTAAACGGGGTGATTATGGCTGCGGTTAAAATTGCTTTAATGTAAATAGGCCTTTTGATGGTTTGCTAAATTCAAACAAAGTAGTAATGAAGTTGAACAGAAGGAAAAGAAGCTTACGCCAAAGCAAAGACTAATGCCGCTCTTATGGAATGTAGTAGAAAGAAACTTTCGCTTAAAGTTGCTAGAGTCCCGATGCCTAAAAATTTAATGTCATTGGATGTCAAAAGTCCTAATGCGTTTTCGCTTCGGTAATTCCCCGAAGACAAGGCGTCAGTTGCCGTGACAACTGGACTGATGGAAAAGATTGAACCCGCGAATAGAAATCGAAGGCGTAATAGCTCATGAGATATCTCATATTCGTAATTTTTGATAATCCGTTTATCTACTAATTGCGTTAGCTTAACAGCTGTGGTCGCATTATTGGCTAATATCGGGAACCCCGCATGTTAATGGTTTTTGGTGGAGGACGACGGAGAAGTAGTAAAAAATGAACAATAATGGCCCTTATTTTAATGGTGAAATTTCTATATGCTTTCTCGTACTTGCTCCACTTTAGCCAGCGACAATGGCGCAATTGCTTTATCAAGAACAGAAGAATACCTAGCTTGATGCTTCAGCAATAGAATTGACACGGAATCCTTACGGGTTAATCTCCGCGTTAAATAAAATATCCAACTAGTCCTCCAAATGGAAAAGCAGATCCCGAACTAGCGCCGCATAATTAATATATAGAAAATCCTTTTAAGAAATATAGAGAAACAGTCCATTTCATGTCAACACATCCCTCAAACCCCAAAGAAATCGAGAATTGAGCGGTTGGAAAAAAAATGTTAAAAAAACAGTTTGTTACAAAAATGTAGTATAGAACGCTGCAAATGATTCTCTTGTAATGAGAATATCATTGAATTGATACAGATAAAAATAGAAAAAGCATAGTAACATAGAATGTAGAGAAAATTGAGAAGGAGGGGTACCTAGGTGATTTCGGATTAATATTTATGTTCATTCTAGATGGTGTAAACAAATTCTGTTTTTTAAAAGTAAAAGGCATTACGTTTTAAAAACTATTGATGAAATCAATAAAAGAAAAGTAACCTGAAAACATTCTATTGGTTTGAATGCCTCCAAAAGATATAGGAGAATTTGATCCGCATTACCGGTTTTTTCAAAGATGAATTTGTGGGGTAGAAAAAAGTTTCGTGACTATTTAGAAGATAACATAGATAAAAATACTAGTCGTACTCTTAAATGGATTAAGATTTTGAAAGTGTTTGAAACTAATTAAGACAAGTTACACCAGTTCGAAATTTCTGAATTATTTGTAGTTGCCCCATGCACGTACCCACTTAACATTCTCCTTTTTATACAAATTGCAAAAACAATAACTACATCTACTTATCCATGACTGATAATTTCAAAAAATATATTTTCGTTATTTAGAACAAGTTTAACGGTTTTTGAGTGATAGTTTTAACGAAAATCATTAGAAATAAAAAAGTGGCAATGAGAAGAAAAAAAATTTTTCAAAAAGAACAAAAATTGAACCCCATTTCCGGATGAGGTAATTAAGAATTGATTCCTTTCTTAAGAGAAGGTTTTTATTTTCGTTTATTCAAAATGCAAAATCAAACATGATACTTGGTGAAATTCCGGTTTTTTCTTAAGTTGACGATTCGCTTGAGAGGTATGAATCAAAACATTCTTCAAAAAAGATTTTACTTGGCACCGTCCGTTACGAACAGAAATCGAAAGCGAGAAGGTCTTTAAAAAGAAGAGGATTTACTTCAACCTTTTGAGGGATGAAAAGTTCATATAAACAAGTGTTTTAATGGCTTTTTTTTTGCTAGATTTATTATTAAGGATTTTTTTGGAAGAGTGGGCGTTTTTCTTTTTAAGGTGAAGAGTGTTTTTAAGATTTAAATAGGATAAAGTTAAAAGAAAGACCTATCTAAAATGTTTGCTATTTTTATCAATAAAATATGGTACA
>Ga0163217_1116416_pt1 | contig 15391 bp, 17 predicted proteins | sample SynspAceP_FD_185933 | JGI IMG/M metagenome (GOLD analysis project Ga0163217, IMG submission 185933) | Saline lake microbial communities from Ace Lake in Antarctica - Synechococcus sp. Ace-P (PacBio error correction) | ecosystem: Environmental > Aquatic > Non-marine Saline and Alkaline > Saline ...
CAACAAAAAGAAAAGAAAAGAGCTAAACGCGTTGCACGCCAGAAATGTCTTTCGCAGAAAGTTTTTTTCAGCTGGGGTCCCTTGAGGCCCATAAGTCTTGAGCCTTGCGCATGCTTTTTTTGCCTTCAAAAGGCTTGCGGCGGAAATCATTTGGTTTGGGCCCAGTTGTTAATGGGTTCACCAATCAGATAGCTCTCCAGGATGGGCGGGCATCACGCGCAATCGTTTCTGTTGCAACTTGCTAAGGATTAGGGCGCCTTCCTGGTTGGCAAAACGACGCCAGAAGGACACTCCACCAAATCGCCTCGTGCTGCGGGCCCTTGCCAGCATCCGTCTCAGAAAACTTGCTCCCCGTGGTCCGTCCATGTCAAGAACCAGAGTGCTTAGCCTCGATGTTGGCCATTCGGCAACCGCCGCCTCCGGCGCCGGAAAGGCTCCCCTGGCGACTCTTGAAGCTTGCAACATGGAGCGGGATTCCCTGGGCCTCAGCCCGGTCCAGCAACGTCCTCCTCCACAAGCGCAGCCATCGGCGCACCACCACCACTTCGATCCGGCTGGAATGTCTGTAGAACCAGGCCGGGGGGCCCCCCCCCCAAAAAAAAGTTTTTTTTTTTTTGTGCAACCCTCCAACTCGAATGCCTGCCGTGGAAAGGGAAATCACCCACAGAGATCTGCCACGCCGGGCTGCGCTCGGCTCGCCTGAATCAAATTGGGCTTTAAGTGAGCAACACTTCGCGTGATCCACCAGTTTTTGGTCCCGCCAATGCTTCAACAACGCATTCGGGAATGGGCGCTCTTGGCAGGGCCCTGATCATCTGCAAGGTCAGTCTCCAGAAGCTCTGGCTGCGCCAACATCCCTTCCGGCAGCGGGACATGGATGCTGAGTCCGTAACACATGAAAACGATCGCGCGCCGGCGTGCCTTCACGGCCAGCACCCGCCGGCAATGAAACTCTCCCCACTGAAGCGCCCGTAGCGGCTGAACTGTTTGTTAGATGGGCGCCAGCTGCAGGGCAATCGCCAAAAAGAGAGGCCCCAGCCGATCCAGCACACAGCCAGAGACCAACACAGCTTCGCTCCTGTCCCGCATCGGTGCGCTCGGTTATTTCGGCCTGGATCCGCCATCGAAGCGCCAGCCGTTCCATCATTGGCCGGCGATTCCTCCAGCTTCAGGCGAATTGGCAGCGGTGCTCCAGAGGTGGCGAGTTGATCGGAGCCTCGCCGTGCGGCCCGCCCGCCAAAGGAGTCCCGGCAGGCTGGTAGCCTGGCGTAAGGCTTCCAGGCCATTGCTGGCTACCCTTTGCTGCTGCGCCCCACTCTGTTCATTCAGCACATCCAGCCCACACCTCGAACATCCAAAGCGCCACGCGCGTGCTCCAACATGGGCACCCGCACTCGGCAACCTGCCGCCTCCGGTCTTGAATGCGATGGTCCCGACGCACGTTGCCTGGCCGCCTCGTTCCGGGGCGTATCGACACGTCCACCGCAGGAAATCACGACCGGCGATCAGGGAAGAGCCAGGTCGTCGAGCACGGGCACACAGCTCACGATCCAACATTGGCAGTTGTCCCAGCGCAATGCGTCGAGAATCGCAAACGAGAGATCGATGAAACCGGCAGGCAAAGCGAGAAGAGAGTTGGCACCAGCAAGCAAACGCTCTCGCGACATCGTAAAAATTAGGAATAAACTTCATTTTCTCAAGCGTAACTTCATGCTCATCACCAAAACCTTGCCCATAGCACGCACAAGTTTCACTCCGCCTGTACCGACAGCCATCACTTTTTAGTATGGAATAATTGGTGAACCGGCCAATATTTCGGTAGAGCGTTGATCGCCAAGCGGGGTGGCGACAAGAGCCGTTTCAGCGTAGGCACTCGACACTTGGGCGCAGCAGAGTGCAGTGGATAGTGGCTTTCTAGGATTGACATCGGCCAAAAACCGCCGCCGTGATTGATGGGGAAGGGACACAGACATCCAGCCCTTAGCAAGCCTACAATACTAAGTATGCTATGAATGATTGTCCAACCAACCAATCCAAGAGAGTTTGTCTCGGAGCCCGAAATCCGTTGATCTCTCCACTCCGTTGATTTAGGTGCAGACACGCTAGACTAGAGAGTTCGCGGCGTTGTGGGCCGAGTTTTCCCACCGTGATCGCTCAATCTCCGCAGAGCCCGTGCTCCCACAGCCGGCTCGAGCAATCCACGCAACGTGTCTTCCAGCGGTTGCCTATAATCCAGGATCGAATAATCCCCCCACCTCCTGCGGCAGATGATTCCCGCGTGGCCGAACGAAACAAGTCGTTCCTGCTCTCCAAACAGCGGCGAACACATCGCCTTGAATCGCGCTGACCCTGGCAGCGAACGTGGCTGGATGTTCGGGCCACTTTCGGCAGATCAGCACTCATCCTCAAGGAACGCTGTACTCCTGGCCAGATCCATAAGGGGTTGTGCCGCAAGCTTTTCAGGCCAGCTGCTGCGCTCCGTGACGATGCCCACCGATGCAGATCAAGCTGCATCCGATCCGCTTGGACGGTGAGTCATGGAAACGGAGCCAGGGCGTCAATCAATCCTGCATGCCAGAACAAGCAACGTGGCACTTCAAAGAGGATGGTGTCGTTAGCAAAAACGCCTGCATGGTAAGAAAGGCCTAGGCGAGCGCTCAGTCCCCGGTCGCCCAAGCACGTAGGCAATCCCCCATCGGCGTACTGGCTGACGTCGGTGCCTGATAGCTTGAGGCCACCAGATTCTGGTCCGGCACGTCCTAAATGATTCCATTCCAAAACTGCATGATTCGGAAAGCGCGGTGACAGATGCCCCGCATAGGCCACGTCGTTTCTGAGGAGATCGTGAGGTGGGATCGAAGAGGTCCGCGATCCAGCGTATTCGTCTTCGAATTGTGTTAGATAGCGCCGTGGTGCCGCCACCACTGGCAGCAAGGTGTAGCGAGAAGGGACTGCTGCCATAGGCCTTCGTAATCGTCCGCGGGCACTCAGACGAGAAGCGAATCCCATAGCCTGAAGCGAAAACCACCTTCCCGTCCTCTGGATTTCCACCGCGATGACAAATGGAGCATTCGCTGTCAAACGCCTGAAGGCATCGAGGCCTTAGCGAGCCTGCTCCACTCTCGGCAGGCAGCTTGATAATCAGAAAGAATGCAACCTGATCCTCCAATCTTGCCGCAGCGCTTCAGCAGCGGCAACCACTGAGCAGGCAAACAGTTGGCTGCACAGCGACAGGAAGCCTCGTTCTGCGCATGCAGCGACCAGATAGACAAATCCGCCTGAACATTCCACTGATCAATGCCCTCTTTCCGGATCGTCGCATTCAGCCAGATCCTCTCGAAAAGATCCCACCTAGCTTCAGCCAGACTCAGACGCTGGCGCTAAACCCGGCGCCACTCCCGAGCATGCGAGGCCTCATTGGCATCAAGCGTGAGACGCCTGCGAGCTGTGCGTGTAATCGAGCGCCCTGATCGAAGTAACTGAGCACTGTGGGGAGCCAACATCTAGCGACAGGTCGAAGGAACCCTGGCATCCAGTTTAAGGGAGACAGCGCCGGTAATCGTGCGACCTGAGCGCCAGGGGCACTCCCTCACACCACGGGCACTCCGACCCCCGAGCACTCTCTTTTTCCTGCTGGTAATCCGCCGCCGCGTCGGCCATTCGCACCTTGCGCGGCTGGAGCGCTTGGAGACCGAGCCGATCTCATTTGAACCGATCGAGCCGTCTGTCGCTTGCGCGAATCCTGACTGGCTCGACGGCCTGGCAGCGGCTGAGTCGTTGCACCGCCAGGTCCCTGCAGTGGTATACCGAACCTGGCTCGGCTCTGGCTGCCGTCGTGGACTGGAGCCCGCTCCGCCGCAGGCCTGGGCGATTCGGCCGCTGCTCCCGGATAGGCCTCGCCCGCCTGCGTGCCGCTGCAGCGAAGGAGCCTTCGTGCCCCCCGATGCACCAAGAGTGTGCGACCTGTCTGCCGCGCAGAAAAAGCCGCCCGCATCTCTAGCGTCGCGCGAAAATTTCTACGCCAGGCTTCGCCCAGCCTGCGCCGGCCTGGCAATCAACTGGAGTTCGCCAGAAGCAGCCAGCCCGGAGGCCTTGAGGGGCTCGTTGCAACCTGCGGGATGCTCAGCGATGCGCAACCATTCAGCCTGATCCGCTCGTGAGGCTGAGGGCTGTCCTTTGCGGCGAGCGTCACGTATCTGGGCGCTCATCGCCCAACGGGCACACACTCGATCCCAGCTTCCCATGCCCTGGGCAACCGGCTCGACCCAACCACTACGACAGCTCCTGAACACTTCGTCAGGCATCGCCGGCAGCGACTCATCGCCACCCGGATCTGAGGCAATGCCCACCACGGGGCCTGAATTATGCACACCGTGGCCCGCTGGCCTCAGCGCCATTTCCCAGGCGCTGCCTGAGAACCTGCGCCGGCCTGCTAACGGCGGCTGGTCACCGCACAACTTCTCTGCACAACCATGCCTACTCGCTCATGGACCGTTCCTGCGGTGCGGAGTGATCGCTCCTTCGCTGCCGCCCTCCCGCACACCTGGGCGCGAGCAGCTCTTGATCCGCAGGGAATGAACCGCCGTGCCATGCCTTGCGCGATGCCATTACCCCGGTTGATCTATGGCAGTGTGCTCGCCTGGATCGAGCCCATCAGCCGGGAATGCTGGCTCGTAGCGGCCGCATCCTGGCAAGATCTACTGCCACGCATCCGCGAGGCAGGGCGGCAATTCGCCTCTGATTGTGGCTCCGTGCTCGATCTCTGTGCCGGCCATGGCCCACACCGCGGCGAACAGCTCACCCTGGCTCATGCGGCGGGCGGAACAGGCCCTTCACCCCACTCTCACCCCAGTGTCTCGCGCGTCTTGAGCCCTTCCTGCAGGCGCGTGAATCAATCCTGAGCGCATGCCCGACCTCCTGAGGTGAAACCGTGCGCCGCGGGCTGAGGCCAGCTCAACAACGCATTCGAGATCGAGAGGGTGAGGTCTGCGGGCGCGCCATCGCCGCGCCCGGCAGATGCGATCAGTTCCGTGCCTGGGCTTGATCGGTTGCCTGGTGGCACCTGGAGCCGCCTGCGGCAATACCTTGAGGCCGAAGCTGAGCCGCGCGGCCAGGCGGGCAGGCCATCGGGGCGTGCATTTGCGCATGACGGCCAATTTGTCTCTGGCTGGACAACCCCGCGACCCTGCCGCCACACCGGGTGCGCGCTGAACCGCCAGGGGCAGAATTTTGGCGCTTTCATCGACGTGCGCAGCTTCGGCAGATGTGGTTCACCCCTCCGGCCAAGGCTGCTCCAGCGTGATACGGCCTGCAGAAGCCCTGGCCCCGAACTTCAGCTCAGTGCTTCAACGCCCACCTGCAGCAGAAACCAAAGGCTTCGTCGCCAATAAGGCCGCCGCGCTCGACCAGGCGCTGGTGGCTGACGTCGGCAACATCTAAGGCCGATGAAATCGCTCTCCCAAGCAAGGCGTGCCCCCCGCGCCGCAGCGGCAGCCTCAGCCCCGCAGAGCTCGAGCGGCTATGCAATCACTGCGAGGTTGCTCGAGAATCACCATCGGCTCCAGGTGGCCCACCTTCAGTCGACTTCCGCGATCTCAGCGGCCACAATGGCAACTACGCGGCGGCGTCGCTGGGGTCTATCGCCGCAGCGCCAACCCTGCGCCCGCGCGGCCAACGATCCAGCGCTTGCGCCTGGAGGACGCAGCAGCCACATGGGTTGCCGCCCCAACGGGCAGCATTGAACGTGTGCAGGAAGATGGTACGTGCGTGAATGGGGTTCCCGTGCCCACAACGCTCACTGCCGACCAGCGCCAGGGCCTTGAGCGCAGTCATACGGCGATTCATAGCAGGGCTGGTGCGACGGCACCCGGCGAATTGTTAAGCTGCGTCAAGCCGGACGAGCGCGGAGCTGCTGATGCCCCAGCGGTGTCGACAAGGGCTCGCATTGAGCCGAAGACCTGATCCTGGTTGAATGGCGAGGGCAGGTGATCGCCGGTCCATGGGGCAGCCAGCGCCGAAACCCTGCTTGCACGCTGGAATCGTCAGGCGCACGGGGGCCCGGAGCCGTACTGCACACCCACTCCCAGGCGCCACCTGCTCTCCGCCGTCGGGCCTGGCGCAACGGGTCGCTGCGGATCGTTCTCTGCAATAGGAGGGCCTGGAATGCTCAAGGCCTGGCGGGCCCAGTTTCGCCCAACAGCTCGATTTGCATTCACGTGCTGGGGCCATCGACAGAATTGCGTGCCTCAGCCCTGGCGGCCTCACCACCCTGGGCGAAGCCCCCACGGCCTTCTGATGCCGGCCACGCTCTATGCTGGGGACAGATCTTCTGCGCCGCCGCATCTGGAATATTCTCGAATTCCTGCTCGAGAAGCTGGCGTGAGTTCTGCTGCCTACCTTACCAAGCATGAACACAGCCCACGAACCGCATCAACGCCGCCATGACCACCATCAGCCATGTCCTGTCGACATCGAAGGCACCACTCTGCCGTGAGCTCGTGGCCGCCACGTCTCTTCCCTACGGGCCCGAGCTCAGCATTCAGCCCTTCCTGCAACACACGGGCAGGATGCCGATCTGCAACCGGTTGCTCAGCGATCTTCAACGCGGCTGGCACGCGCCCATCATCGAAGCCAAAAACCACAAAGGACCTCCCAGCTTGATCACTCTGCCGTTTCTTCAGCGCCTGTCGATGCCGACGCCAAAGCTCACCTGCCCTCAAAGTCTGCAGGATGATCTGGAACGAGGGCTATGTCCGATGGCGAACTGTGCACTCACTGTTTACGATGTGCCACCACACTGAAGCGCTGGCAGCCGAGGCCTGCACTGGCGGTTGTTATTCATTCAGTCCGTAGCGGCCCCAGCATACATTCGCTCTATATGCGCGCAAGAAACCCGGTATCGTGCCTCACTGTTCGCGCCTGGTGTCTTGACCACCCGCAGCGGCCAAACAGGATCCCAGCCGCTATCTACAAATCGCCACTCTCTCCCGTATCTGGCGCCAAAATCCGTCGGGAGCGACTCCTGCGAGCTCGATGCGCCCACGCAGCGGCCTGGCACACCCTTCAGCCGCAGAGCTGGCAATCCAGACCGCACCCCCGGCAGCCACAACCTGATCAAAACAGCCTGGGACATTCAACTCACGGCTGAGTTGAAGTGGACTTGAGTGAAAAAACTGATCTTAAACCACAAAAAAAGCACCTTGCGGTGGACCTTTTGTCTTGTCTAGGCCGCTAGATCTAGCCGCGCTCAACCAATAAATGGATGGACAAGAGTTATCCTGGCATCAGGAGCTGATTTTTGCAGAAGCTTCCCTCCAAAACTATCGTCGGCCGCTACTAAGCGTTTCCACAACAGTTCGAGATGGATCGGAGTGGGTCACCGTGCATAACACCAGTAAATAATCTCTTTGCCCCCAATGGCGTTTGGAAGCCCTAGATACTGCCTAGGTAAGTAGAATCCAACAATTTCAGAATCCCTTTCAGGCCTGTGGCAGAATCTTCTGAATACAAACAGCTCATGCTCTCCTTGCAGCAAGAGCGAGTGTTGGTCTAAGCCTGGTCTATTGTACTCTTCCGCTTCACGCTTGCTGCGCCTTCACGTAGAGCTATCAACGGGTGTTCTCCCGTTGACCTCTGGCTTAAGCCATGAGAACACTATGCTTGAGTGGGCTTTCCCACTTAGATGCTTTCAGCGGTTATCGCCTCTCCGCACATGGCTACCGGGGCAAAGCGTTTACCGTTGGCACGATAAGGTACAGCAAAGGTGCGTTCCTCCCGTCCCTACGTACTAGGGAGAACTCCTCTCAATGTTCTTAGTCATGCACCGGGATATGGACCGAATGTCCACGACGTTCTGAACGCCAGCTCGCGGTCCGCTTGTAAATTGGCGCAACATGCCCAAGCCTTGACGACTTTAGCCAGGGTGCGATTGACGACATCGAGGTGCCAACCTCTCCGCGATGTGAACTCTTGGGGGGAGATCAAGACTGTTATCCCTAGAGTAACTTTTATCCGTTGACGCGACGCTGCCCTCTTCCATCAGGAACCGTCGGCCAACTAAAGCGGGACTCTTTACTGCTCCTCGTGTTCTAGCTTGTATGTTCTGAACATGTCAGAGGTGGCCGTCGCTCTTATCACAACCGTCGGCTGATTTCGAATCGAGCTGAGCACTCACTTATGCGCGCCTCGTTAAGCCGTTTTAGGAGGCGACCGCCCAGTCCCCAAACTGCCCACGGCTGATACGTCCAGCCCGGATAACGTCGGCTGTTAGCAACCCTAGCCTGAAAGAGTGTATCTACCGTTGGCTCACCTGATGGACCGCAATTCTGGATCAAAGCTCCCCACTAGTCCTGCGCATGATCAGAGCGGGCACATACCAAGCTACAGTAAAGCTTCATAGGGTCTTTCTGTCCGGGTCAGCGTAGTCCGCATCTTAACAGACAATTCTATTTCGCCGAGCCTCTTCTCCGAGAACAGCGCAGATCGTTACGCTTCCGTGCGGGTCGGAACGTTTTACCTGCAGCAAGGAAAATTCTCGGCTACTTAGGGACCGTTATAAGTACGGGCCGGCGTTCACCGGGGCTTGAAGTCGCTAGCTTCGGAACTTCGCTGGACTCAGTTCTTAACCTTCCGCAACTGGGCAAGCGTCACCCCCATGACTCGTCTTGCGACTAGCGAGACGTGTTTTTGAACAGTCGCCTTGGCTCTTCACTGCGACCACCTTGCGGTGGCACCCCTTCACCAATTACGGGCATTTTGCCGAGTTCCTTGAGAGAGAGTTATTCTTTCGCCCCCTCGTATTCTCTAGCACCGCCACTGTGTCGGTTCGGGACAGGCATCATGCCTTAACGGGTAAGGGCTTTTCTTGGAAGCTTGACATCCACCTCACTTCGCTCGTGCACTCCGTTACTCACGCGCTCAGCTCGAGAGCGTATTTCTCGCTCCTCAACGCTCGGAGACGCTTGAAATCAGTAACCAACGATTCTGCTTGGCTGCCTTCTCCGTCCCCCCTTCCCAAAGAATTGACAGGTACAGGAATGTTTGACCTGTTGTCCCATCGACTACGCCTTGTCGCCTCGCTTAGTCCGACTAACCCCTCCGCCGGACAGCCTGCTCGGGAGGAACCTGTAGGGTCTTTCGGGCATGGGATTCTCACCATGTTTTTCGCTACTCAGCCGGACATTACTCACTTCCGATGCAGCCGCCTTCGCTTCGGCTGAACGCTTCATCCCCACATGGAACGCTCCCCTACCGATTGAATGTTCCGAGACAAGTTAAATCGCAGCTTCGGTAGCAATGCTTTAGCCCCGTGTGCATATTCGTCCGCGCAGGATCGCTCGACAGTGAAGCTATTAAGCGCACCCTTTTGAGGATGGCGCCTTCTGGCAAACCTCCGTTGTCTGCAAGTCCACCCCTTTATAACTCAGCATGATTTAGGGACTACTGGCGGCTGGCTGTTTTCCCTTTCGACATGGAGCTTATCCCCCACAGTCTGACTGCCTATGTTCACACAGGGATTCAAGTTCGTATCATTTTGGTACGCTCTCGCAGCCCGCACCAAAGGTGGCTTTACCCCCTGCTATAGCATAAACGCTACGCCTCCAACGTATTCGGGGAACAGCTAGCTCGGGTTCGATTTGGCATTTCACCCCTAACCAGCTCATCGCTGGTTTTTCAACACCATTCGGTTCGGACCTCCACTTGTATCACCCAAGCTTCATCCTGGCCATGGTTAGATCAACCCGGGTTCGGTCTATAAACACTGACGATCGCCCTATTCAGACTCGCTTTCGCTATGCTTCACATTCCGTTTAACCTGCCAGTGCTATACATCGCCGGCTCATTATTCACAGCACACGTCATCCATGAGTGGACTCCCATTGCCTTGTAAGCTCACGGTTTCATGTTTATTCACTCCCTCCCGGGGGTTCTTCACTTCCCTCGCGTACCTGGTTGCGCCTTCGGTCCACACAGGAGTACTTAGACTACGAGAGGTCCTCGCGAGTCACAGGAATTTCCCACGTGCTTCCGTGCCTCGGATACAGCTACAGTTTCGTTCTAGTAGGGCGCTTCACCCTCTCTGGCGCGCCATTCAAACGCTTCTCTAACGTCCCGGTGCAATTGCTGTCCACAACGCCGATGGTCGAAACTCGTTTTGGCTCGTCCCGTCGACTCGCCGCTACTCAGGGAAGTCGTTTTTTACTTTCTTTCCCAGCTACTAATGTTTCAGTTCGCTGGTTGGCTCGACAGCCTATGGATTGCCAGCTGGCCGTTCTAGGGTTGCCCATTCGAAAAATTCCGGATCAAAGCGTGTTTTCCAGCTCGCCGAAACTTATCGCAGGTAATACGTCCTATCATCGCCCTGGTGTGCCAAGGTATCCACGTGAGCCCTTTTGTAGCTGACAATGTTCTCCACACAGCATTGCTGCTGGTTGTACGCAATTCTCCTGGTTTACCATCATCAGCCTCTGCAACTTTCAACCACAAGGATAAAGATTAAATGACTTCAGAGGTAAAAACAAGATCAAAACCCAGTGTTTCGCAACAACCAGAGGAACCATGCAGCAGTCTCGGCCTTACTTTAGAATCTCCAATTCCTCCTCCATGGCAAACAACGCCATCCGCTCGCCGCTCACCAAAGCAAGCCGATCAGCCAATGGCTTATCACATGGATCGGAATTGAGCATCTATGAGATGCTTAATATTCAACTTACCTATGGCAGTTTGTCAAGGTTCTTGCTGCCACTCACTCATCAGCTACAGCCACAGAGCAAGAGTCCCAGCGTCTTTTCAATGGATTAAAATGTTAAAATACTCTAGTAAATCTATTCAAAAAATAATCCAATAGAATGACTCTAATCTAATCAATATGAAGGAAGCTGAAATCCATTAACAGCAAAAAATCTAGTCTCCAACCATAACGGTTTCTCCTGTTCTTTCGCTAAAGGAAAGTTTGTCAGTTGACTGTTAGCGGACTCGAACCGCTGAACATGCCTGCTTGCAAAGCAGGCGCTTTACAATGAGGCTAAACCGCCAAACACGAATGGTCCATCCTGGACTGAACCAGGGACTCACTTATCAGGGGTGTCGTCTGAACACATGAGCTAATGGGCCCAGGGGAAGAGCTTGTGGGGTTGACTAGACAAAGTTTAGGAACAGAATAAACTTAAACTGAACATCACCATCATGATCACCAGTGCTGGTCACCACCATGTTTCATATCAGCTAAGTCATTCGAGGTACCGATTAATCCATCGAGATGACACAGGACTTTGGCCTCACAAAATTGGGTCAGCATCCAAGTCGTTTTGTCTCTGTAGGAGGTGATCAGCCGCAACTTCCGGTTCGGCTACCTTTGTTTAGATCTCACCGCAGTATCAGCCCACCTTTCGCGTTCCTCCTCCCTTACGGGTTTGAGGATAACGACTCGGTCATGGCCAACTTCCATGTGTGACGGCGGTGTGTACAAGGCCGCGGGAACGTATCACCGCAGTATTGCCTGGACCTGCGATTACTACGATTCCTCCTCACGTAGGCGAGTGCAGCTACGATCTTGAACTGAGCCACGGTTTTATGGGATTTGCTAGCTCTTCGCGAGTTTTGGCTGCCCTTTGTCCGTAGCATTGTAGTACGTGTGTAGCCCAGGACTAAGGGCAATGAATGACTTGACGGTCATCCACCCTCCTCCGTTTTATCACCGGCGCGGTCTCTCTAGAGTGGCCCAACAAATGCTGCAACTAAAGAGTGGGTTGCGTCGTTTTGCCGGGACTTTAAACCCACATCTCACGACACGAGTGACGAACAGCCATGCACACTGTCACTGCGTCCCGAAGGCACCCCGCCGATCCTCTCAGGGGTTCGCAGGATGTCAAGCCCTGGTAAGGTTCTTCGCGTTGCATCGAATTAAACACACATACTCACCGCTTGTGCGGCCCCGTCAATTCTTTGGAGTTTCACCCTTGCGTGCGAACTCACCAGGCGGACACTTAACGCGTGCTACGACACCGAAGAGGGATAATACTCCGACACCTAGTGTTCATCTTTTACGGCTAGGACTACGGGGTATCTAATCCCTTTCGCTCCCCCTACTTCGGTCCATGAGCCGTCAGTTATGGCCCAGCAGAAGCGCCTCGCACTGGTGTTTCTTTCCCGATTATCTACGATTCACGCTTACACCGTGAATTCCTCTGCCCCTACCACATCTAGTCCCAGTGTTGCCATTGCCTGATGAGTTGAGCCTCCACTTTTAACAACAAGACTTCTGGCGCCTGCGACGCTTTACGCCCAATATATTCCGGATAACGCCTTGCCACTCCCGTATTACCGCGGCTGGCAACGGAATTGCGTGGTCTATTCCTCAGTACGTCCATGTCTTCTCCTTAGAAAAAGAGGTTTACAGCCGAGGCCCTTCTCCTACGCGGCGTGTCCGTCAGGCTTGCGCCCATTGCGGAAACTTCCCCACTGCTGCCTCCCGTAGGAGCTGCGTGTCTCAGTCCAGTGTGGGCTGAATCATCGCTCTCAGTACCAGCTATGATCAGCCTTGGTGAGCCATTACTCACCAACAAGCTAATCAGACGCAGCTCACCTCAGGCGAAATTCGTTAGTATTTAGCAGCGTTTCACTTTCCCTCCTGAGGGCAGATTCTCACGCGTTACGTTCACCGTCCGCCACTAGCCGAAGGCCGTTCGACTTGCGATGTGTTAAGCACGCCGCCAGCGTTCATCCTGGAGCAGATAACCTCCGTTGTATCACTCGTCCTGTAAACCAGCTAACACCTAAACTTTCGTCTTAAACTAATCTCACCAATCGCAACCAGTGCCGCCACTGAACTAAATCGCCTTACCTTACGATAATCGCTTCCACCCGGGCCTCCTTCCGCAAGAAGGGTTTCGAGAATGCAATCAACCAACTTGTCATCAACCCCTCTTGCTAGCAACAACCAGCGCCATCGATGACTTTCAAATACTCGATCCGGTCAGCAGTTTCTCTTTGGAACTGTTTCAAATGCCTGCAACACCCGTGAAAGCGCTACTGGGCAACATCCACAACAAACAAGCTGCTTGTTTCTTTTGACGGACCTCACATCCTTTGCTGCTCGTTCGTTAAAACCCCAGCTGCTAACCGTAATTCACCAGTCGCTTCGCTCGCTCCTACGCTCACAAGCCAAGACCTCAACGCAGCAAGCGCGGTTCCTAAACTTCTTTTGTCTCAGTGCGTCAGCTTCCTCCCTCTCAGTCACGACTCGGCGGTCCTCTCACCGCTTTGAAACCTACAGCATCGTTGGGCTGCGCCTCTTCCTCTGTTCGGTTCTGAGCGTAATCGCCTCGCGCTCCTGCGCAGTCCGAAATGTACACAGGAGAACAACCTAAACGGCTGAACCGGCACAACCAACCAGGGTCAGCGCCTCAGCAGCGCCTCGCCCAGGCATGAAACACTCCAGGTGGCTGGATCCTTGGCCGCAGCACAGAAAAATCACTGGCCGCGAGGTTGGCGGCCAGGCTCAAGGCTTCCGGACGTTTGCAACCAACGCAAAAGCAGCCACTCGGAGAGCACAGCAGGCCGCCAGATCCCAGATCTTCGGGTGGCCTCTCAAGCTGCCCCGTCTGCCCCATGGCCACGCTGAAACAGATTGAGGTGGCCAACACCCAGCAGCGAATCTTGCGGGAAAGCGGCGATCCGGCAGCTTTCTGCGGAGCCCGATGAACGGGCTGCAGAGCGGCGCACCGATCGAGCGGCCACTGTGGAGGCGGCAACAGCCGTTTGCCGTTGCGCCAAGCCCCTGGCCCGCATCGCCACGATCCGTTGCCGGAGGGGCGGCACATCCGGGATCGACAGCACCGGAAACGCCCCTCAAGGCGCCAGGAAATCGCCCAGTAGGGATCCCGCGCAAAGTGGTGTGCATCGAGGGGATCGACACCAATAAGCCGCCGAGCTGGAAGGCGCTTGTCGCCTTCCTCACTGACACCCCTTCACCGGGATAAACGCTGGCCGGCCGCACACGAGGTGGTCGTCATCCAGCGGTCACAGCCGGATTCAGCTGCCATCGGCTTTGGCTTACCGTGTGCCAATGCCCGAAGTTAAGTGCTTGACGGTCCAGGCCCTGATAGATGAAGGGAATGGATGGGCAACGCCTCCGGCGAAGCAAGCGGAGGACGCGTCATCCGAGCCGAGCGAAGAGAACTGCGAAAGCCTGCGGCCGTGTCTGCTTGAAGGCGGACGCAAGGTCAGCTTGGAGAGCACAGCAACGCCCGCCATCAGGGCCTCAAGTGCTGAAGCACCGAGGGCGAAGGGCAGAAAGGCCCCTGGGACGGACTGAGCGCCGCCCAATCCAGCAAGCCGCCCCCACAAATTTGGCCATGGCCCCGAGAAGCCTGGGCCAAATCCCAACGCACTGAAGGTTCCCGCGGCCTTCCGGCAAGGTGAGCTCGAGCCATCAGACAAAGCGTGCTGTGGTTCCGACCCGGAGGCCTAACGAAGACCAAGTACGCCGTCTTGAGAACCGTCACCTGGGACGGTGACCCGGCAGCAACAGCAGCAAGCAATCGAGCCGGCGATCAGCTGGCAGCCCAACCGGCGGCAGCGGTCCCAGGCGCGACCGATCCACCAGCCAGCCAGCAGCAGGCCAACGAGGGTGCCGGAACCGCAGAGCCATTGAGACCGGCGTGGCGGCATCGGCAATGCAAAACACCTCCGCTCATAGCTTTCCGCACCGATCTGAGGAACAGCGCCAGGGTGACCAGGGTGGACAAACAGAAAGAAGACAGCCCACCTGACGGCTGGAGGTATTCAGCCAGCACCGGCCCAGGGACGCGTTTTCCGTTCGGCCGTGCGGCTCAAGCGCTGCAACGCTGAAGCTTCCACGCCCAGGTGCCAGAAGGTGATCGGAACACCAACAGCGGCGAGGAACCCAGGAAGGGGGACACACAGCTTCAAGTCACGGCCGGATCGCTGCCCCATCGAGGCTCGCAGGCTGAGGGCAATGAAATGGCCCCAGTGACATCCCGACAGTGAAGCCATGCCCAGCTGATGCCGACGGCCTGGGAGCGTTTTGCTGCTCGTGGTGCGATCATCCCAGGCAGGTAGGCCGTGCTGGCCTCATCGACACCGCCAAGGCCGTGCAGCGAACAGGCCGCAGAGCAGCTACAATGCGAATCACGACGCCTGGGAATCCTGGGCGTAGGAAAGCCCCGCGAGCGGAAATAGGAGCGCACCACCATACAATGGTACAGTCCGCAGAAACAGCGCTCCCAACCCAGATGTAGGGGGTGCGGTGGCGGCCCCGAACGCATGCGTCGAGATTGTCGAGACGGAACCCCTGAGGGGGCCACGAACGCCGAAGCCGAGCTCACCCACCAGCAGGCGAAACGCCCAGCTCGCTGAGCAGACGCGATTC
>Ga0163217_1062496_pt1 | contig 15389 bp, 17 predicted proteins | sample SynspAceP_FD_185933 | JGI IMG/M metagenome (GOLD analysis project Ga0163217, IMG submission 185933) | Saline lake microbial communities from Ace Lake in Antarctica - Synechococcus sp. Ace-P (PacBio error correction) | ecosystem: Environmental > Aquatic > Non-marine Saline and Alkaline > Saline ...
CCCCAAGGGAAGGAAGAAGAAAATCCTTTCCCCAAAAGCCGGCCCAATCAAAAATTGTTCCCCGTTGAAAGGATATCGGTCCCCAAACTCTACCAGCCTCAGCGGGGACGGAAGCCGTCGCGGGGGACTTCAGACGGAATATGCCAGCTTGAAATTCAGACCCTGATGCGTCCCCCCAATCTTCCCGGCTTGATGCGTCCGAATAAGGGGCGGTGCCCCCCTTGGTAAACTGCGAAACCAGGTAGACCCAGAAGACGCTATCAAAGCACCGCGACAAGGGGTGACTCCGAAGGTAACCTACGGAAGCCTTGTCCAGATAAGTGAAAGATGAAAAATTCGATTTACCTGTGGCGACCCCGCAGGTCTAAAGCCTGGCAAAGCGTCCTTCAAACTGGCCTGAATCAATCACAAGACCGCGCCAACGGAACGTTTCCCTGTGGATTCAGTCCCCAGCTTCTCAACCGTAAAAAATCGACTAGTGAATTTCTTCTACAGGGTGGGCGTGCGGGCGAAGGTGTCCCAGAATGAAACCCCGTGGCTTCCAGAGCTAAGATTTAACTGGCCCCGCTATCAAGTAACTGGGGATACGGTAACTGGCGGTTTTACGCGTGGCCGGTTCCAACCACGCTAGCGAGACGAGGTGTAGCTTCGGCTTGATAAATTGGCGATGCGTTCGTGAACGGAGAATTGCGGTCAACGCCTGAACTCTGAAATTTGAGCTCATCTACGTCCTGTTGGACGAAGTGAATTATTGATTGGGCGCTCCATCATCGCCAGCCAAAAGTGAGCAAAACAGGCGGTTATCACAGCACCAATTTGGAAAACGGTGAGGCCGGACGACCAGAAAGAAGGGGGCGTCTGTCATGGGCTAGCCTGGCAAAGTGTCCAGCAAGCATATAACCCATGCCGCCGGATGGTATGAATTAAGCTTGGGTTCAAATCATCTCGATTCTTCGCGCGCAGCCGCCGATTAGCCACATCGATGACATTGGTGTCACTGTCAAAATTCATGTCCACACCTGGGAAGCGATTCAATGGAGCGTGGTAAACATTCCCCTTGGCGCCGCACAAGGAGTTCAAGCAGGGCCGAACTCCTTGGTTGGGTCAAGTTGATCCTCACGTCCATGTCGTCTGTGCGGCGACGGCGAGGTATATCCAGCACTAGGTCCAGCCACCTGGAGTTGAATCCTGAAAAACCGGCGCAGCACCGCGCCGGTAACAATGTTTAGCGTACTCGTGCAGCACGCCTCCGAAAAAGCAAAAGGGCTTGACCAGATAGTCGTCCGCTTCGAATTCCAGACGCTTGAACCCCGGTCTTTACACTGTCCCCTTGCGGTGAGAAATAAACACAGGCGTGGTGATCTGGCCTCTCTAATGCTGCATAATTCGCCAGCCCATCCCATCAGCAGCATTACATCAAGGACAATCAATCATACGAGGCCGGTAAGCGCCAGGTGGTGACCATACGAGCCCGGTCCGGGCGAGATCGTACCACAAAGCCGGATTCACATGAGGCCCCTGCCGGATATAATCCCCAGTTTTTTCAACTTCATCTTCTACGATGAGAATCTTTATCGTTTTTTCCACTCCGAACTCTACAGTTCAGGCCAAGGAAGCCAGTCCATTTCAATTGTCGTCAATATCAATTTTATAGTCTGAAATCTGCCCACAACATGAACCAGATAAATGACAAATATGTAATGTTGGTGGCCGGAAGCTAGGCTATTCGGTGAGAAAAGCGTTGTTCGCATAACATGATTAAAATGTTAATGCTTTGCGGGAGCAAGCCTGGTCAACCCCCTTTTAACTATAAGCTTATGGCATCATGATTCATGTCCAATCCCTCCTTTAAGAAACCGCTTAATACGCGGGTGCACACTGCTCTTATTTTTGAAAAGGTGCTTATTCCATGGCCAGATAATTCTATTCTCATTGTCATCAATCACTGCCTCCCCATCCAACACGGGCTCAGGGCTTACAGACCCGGTCGGCGGCATGCGAGTAACGGCAGACTCTGGCCCCGCCATGTTAGCATGCGGGTAAAACTTACTACTTCTGCAGCACCAATTGCATGGATAAGATTCCAGCATGACCCTGAGAAGTTTCTTTCGCCAAAATCGCGTCCTCCCTCAGAAGCGGCGAGCGGCACAATTTATACCTGCCCGATGGCACCCAGAATACGACAGGAATCATTCCCGGCAAGCTGCCCTAAATGTGGGGATGGCGCTTGAGTCCTTATGCCCAGCCTGGAGATGACAATCCCGAACTGGGACGATTTTTTCCGACGGTTATAGCATTGGCCTTTTTACCGTCATTGTCACCGTGCTTGCCATGTTTGGGGCTACAGCTTGGCTTGGTTCGAGATGGCGACGCAAACGTGGATAGAGCTTGTACCTGTCGCTTCCCGTGGTTGCCTGTGGGCCGGACCAGCCGTTTCTTCGTACGGGGTTGGCAATCAGTGCGTCAAACCGCAGTCCTAACATGTTGGAACGCTCATCGGTTTGGGGTACCGGGTGCCCGCCTTTGTCTACAGCACGCTGGCAACCGTACTCCCCGGTATATTTCCAGAAACATTCATGTTCCATGGGGCTGTGGCGGTTTATTTCGAAGCTGCATGTGGTGATCATTTCGCTTTACGCTCTTTGGTCAGCGTTCTGCAACTTCGCGCGCGCTCCCAGACTTCCGCTTGCCATCCGTCATTGCTTGGTCTGGTCGCCCAAGAACGGCCCGCCGCATCAATGCAGACGGAACCGCAGAGGATGTACCCTTGACGCAATGTGCCAATGAAAGTGACCGTATTGCGGCCGTACGTCCCCGGTGAAAAAGTCCGGTCGATGGCATTGTTGAGGAGGGCGCAAAGTTTCACTCGATGAGTCATGTTGACTGGTGAATCGTTACCGCATCCAGCAAGCGTCCCGGCCGATAAGGTCAATAAGGCGCACGAATGAACACATCACTGTGCGCCTTGTGATAACGGCGGGAGAAGTCGCTCGGCCCACTGGTGTTATCACAAGATTGGGTCCAGTTGGCCGTGGCTCAAGCTTCAACGCTCTCGGGCGCCAATGCAGAGAGACATAGGATGCACCTGAGATAGCGGTTACAATATTGTCATCGGCGGTGGGTCATGATCGTATCGCACATTGTTCGTCCTGGGGCTTTTTTGGCCCGCAGACAAGCTGGGTCTATGGCCCTGATCAATGCTGTCGCTGTCTGATTCATCGCTTGCCCTTGTTGCGCCTGGGGCTTGCGCACGCCATGTCAGTTCATGTTGCTACCGGACGAAGGCGCAACCCAGTGGTTGTTCTTGTTTCGTGGATGCAGCAGCAATAAGAGAATCTGCGCAAAGTCGATACGCTCATCGTCGACAAGAACGGTACCTTGACAGAAGTCGACCCGCAAATTTGATTCAGGCTGTTTTCCGCTGCGGGATATGGATACCGATGAAAATCTTTGCGCTGGCTGCCCAGTCTCGATTCAAGGCAGCGAGCACCCTCTGGCTGACCATTGTCACGCGGCGCGTGAACCGTAATCTGTGCTAAGCCCGGTGGATGACCTTTTGACTCGGGTGTGGGCATCGGGGTACGCGGTCGGTCGCAAGGCAATACTGCTGCTGGGCAATACTTGCACTCCATGCAACTGAATATCATCAATGTTGAATGGCCTGGGCTGATAACCACCGCCGAGGGGCTCAGGCAAGGGCGCGAGTGTAAATGTTACCTGCGTTGGACGGCACACTGGTCGGTCTGCTCGCCCGTTTTTCCGATCCCATCAAGAGAGACCCCAGAAGCGGTAACAGGCGCTCAAAGCAGCAGGATCAGGGTCATCCTGGCCAACCGGTGACGTATCCTCAAAACGGCCAAAGCGGTCGCCGGCCCAGTTAGGCATTGATGAAATACATGGTGAACGTGAATGCCGGCCGATAAACTGGAGCTGGTGGACAAGCTGGCAGTCCGAGGCTGCATCGTTGGCGATGGCGGGCGACCGGGCCCCCCCCCCACCCCATCCCCCCCAAAAATGAAATTGGGGCTCCCCCCGGGGCCCCCAACTTTTTGGGGGCCAAGGCGAATGGTCGGTTTGCTATGGAACGGACGGACGTAGCGATGAATAGTGCGCCAAGTCACTTGGTAAAAGGAGACCTGCGGGGTATCTCCGATTGACCCGGGAATCTGTCAAACAAGACTGTTTCTTAATATGAAGCAGAACTGGGTTTTTGCGTTTCATTTATAATGCGCTAGGAGTTCCCGCTGGCCGCTGGCGTTCTTGTACCCGTTTGCCGGGCTGCTTCTGTTCACCGATGGTTTGGCAGCCTGGCGATGAGTCTGAGTTCAGCGTCGTTTGTATTCACTCACTGCGGCTTCGCGTCGGTAAAAGCTGGATACGTCGAGGGGTAAGGGAAAATGGCGAGTCCTCTACTCGCCATTTTTCGTCGGTTTTCTAAGCTATAAGAAAGTAACCCCGTATCGCACACCCCTTGCGTCATTGGCTGACGCCAGGGTGGTTTTGTTTTTTCTGCCGTTGTAGAACCTCAGGTGGCCAGGTACCTTTTAAATGTAGCCAGCACTGCAACATATCCTCATCAATCCAGACTATTCGGTATGCAGGCATATGCTTTTTCGTAAGCCGGGGCGGCGCAGTTCTGCCGGGAACCAGGCCATTTCTTACCATATCCACCAGCCTGGCGTCCGAGTGGTGCCAACGTAATGTCCGTTGGTCATGGGGCGTGCGCGGGTAATCTCCCATTTGGGGGAGACGCTGGCGCCAGTTTTTCCTGCCCCTGCAGGCGACTCCCATGACAGACACCGCGCAATGCGTTACGTAGATGGACTGAACCAAGCATGACCAAGATTCTGATCGGCAGGATCTATGAATTCTGGGCAGACTACCGTGTGGCCGTATAAAGAAGGCGACGACGCCAATTATCGCAACGCGATCGCTCCTAATATTTTATTTCTTCCAGACATTTTTATGTGGCTCAGAATGACTCAACTTGCCTACCATCCGCCTCGGTATGGCCTGGAATAAGGCATGCAAAGGCAAACCTTTGCCCGGCTGATAAACTGCCAGCAGCAGACCCGCTACCTTGCCCTGGTTGTAGAGTAATCATGTTCGGTGCTGTTCGTGTTCCATACCAGGTTGCTGCCAGCAATTTTCAGCTGGCAATGCGCCTTGAGCTTCTTCTATTGAGCCAATCACCATTTTCCATGCGGCACCTGTCCTACGTTTTCTTGATAAAAAAACGAACTGTTTCGAACCGCTTCAACCTGGAATATTGCTGGGAGTGAAAGCGCAATGTGGTCATCCAATGATGATGTCAATCGTCCGGGAAACGTTCGCTCGGATCGCGGGCGACCACTGTAGAAGTAGCGTGCGACATGGTCGACATGTCATGTCCGTGCATTTCCGTGCCATGTCGGTGCCCGGAGTGGTCAACTGCTGCGAAGCAAAGGCTGGCAGAGGGCGAATGGAGAATGGTTAAAGTCTTTTCATATTGAAATGCTCTTCCTAGAGTTAAATGGCGGGGGGAGCTGATTGAGCCTACCCATTAAAAAGCCACTGTCAGAAAGCGGAAGCTCAGGCCGGTGACAAAACGGGTTTCCTGTCTGGACTCCACCGCCGACCTGGCGTAATCCGCTGTTTTACTAATTTGCTGACGCATTCACGCCGACATAAGGAACGAACTGGCGGGCTGGATCTCATATTTGACAGCAACCTGCAGTGCCGTCCGTTCAGTCCGTTGCCGACTCCCAGCGTTCATCGTCTTTGCCATGGAAATTCAATTCCACGCTTGCTGGAGGTAGAAGCTCTTTCTGGTAAGCCGTATTCGTATTCCGCTTCCAGTGCCAAGGCCGTAACGTCCGCTGGGGCCAACATAGGCGGTTTGCATCACTTCAAACAGTACGGCGCGCCATTCCCTTGAAGCCAAATGGCCAGCCACTCCCCGGTTGGCGCGCCGTTTTAGCATGGGTCAAATGAAAGCCAAGCTCGCTATCCCAGAACTGGTTGAACCCCGCATGACGGCCACAGCAGTTGCGTCTCGGCCCTCCTGTAGCTTACCGCCAGCCAACGTTCACCTTCTGCCTTGATCAAGCGCGGTTAATAGGTGCTGCCATACCAGGCCTGCCCTCATATGCCGCCATTCCTCGCCTCGCGCCCTTGACGTACTCCAACCGGTCGAAGTAAACGGAACCGAAGTTATGCATGTCGACTGATTAGCGCTTCGAGGGGGTAGCGCAATATTGACCCGCATTGCGGCACATAGCCATCGGAGTAGGCATCGGGGATCGCGGGCATCGGGACGGGGCCCGAACGCCTTGCATCTGATATCGCCGTGATCCATTTCGCCACTCGCCGTGATCCATACCCGACAATATCCATGGACGCCAATGATGCATACCTGACATGTCCATGGCCCCAATGATTCATGCCAGAGGCCTCCACGTACGCTGGACTTCCGGCGGGCAGGCCATGTGGTCTGCACTGTCCTGCAAATGTCCTGCATGTTGGGTTTGCCCATGGCAAACACGGGCATCAACAGCTCCTGTAAAGCCATCGCTCGGCAAGGAGTTTCTTTTTCAAGGGATTGTTCATCGATCCGGTTGCCTGAGCTTTTAAGTGGTTGTTCTCATGCCACCACCACTTCACGAAACATTCCTGTGTCCCATATGTACATCAGGTGGCAGTGCCAATGCCATTCGCCCAGAGCATCAGCTCGTTCACGAGGAAGCTGATGCGTTGAGCAGGTTGCACATCGGCAATTGTGTGGCGTCGTGCAGAAATTGTCCGTCAGGCGATTCAAGTTCACTCCACATGCCGTGCAAATGCATGGGGTGCGTCATCATGTGTCCGTTGGTGCAATATGACCCCTGACCCGTCGCCGTCAATGAAAGCGCAACCGGGCGTCGATTTAAACCATACTCCACACCGTCGAACGACCAGGTATAGCGCTCCATATTTCGCAGTCAGATGGATGTTCGGATCTCACGCTCTGCACCGCCGGATCCATCGGGCCGCCGACGGTGTGCAAGTTCGGCTAGCGTGAGTACACGCGCCCATTATTGCGCAGGCCGATGCCTGGGTCGTCCAGGTTTGTGCGGCGGCGGTATCTACCCCGCAATATCAATACTTGCGCCGTATTCGGTCCCCTGGCGTGGCGTACTCGTAACTGGCGCCAGCTGCCGGCATTGCGCCATGATCCATCCCCGCCATATTGCGTGGTTTTTCATGCCAGCCATAATGACCAATGATCCCATGCATCCACCATGATCATCCCTGCCATGCCCGCCACCCATGGCACCAATCATGGTCTCCCATGGTGAGCCATTCGACTGGGTCAAGCGCAGGAACTGGCGCCTCGAGACCGGCATGCGTGGCCAGCGTCCGCGCGCGGTAACCTGTGCGATTCCCTGGCTTGGGCATAGGATGGTGTAAGCGTCCATCCTTTTTGGTTGCACAGAACGTCGTAAGTTTCCGCCGGGGCCAACCGGAACTCATCTCGGTTACTGGCCAACATTTATGCCAATCGGCCTGAACAGGAGTAACGGTTAGCTCAAGACCCGGTAATGCGACATCGTAAACCGGTATTGGCCGGCGACCGTTGATGAAGCGCAAGCGGAATGCGCTCACCGGGGCCGAAACAGCCCCGTCCAGTTTTGCCTGCGGAAGTAGTGCCGTTTCATTAAATAGGTGAGTACGTTCGCTGACAAGTCGGCCCAGGTCGTGGGGGCTCATCCGCAATTTCATCCCACTCTTTGGCCGCTTATCAATGGCTGCTTTAGTCCAATGCGTGAGGCGTCCTGAAAGAAATCCACTGCGGTAGGCTGGTTGTAGTTGTAGTAATCACGCCTGCATTTGAGTTTCGCCAGTACGCGCATCGGGTCTTCATCAGTCCAGTCCAGACAACTGCACTACCATATCGCGGTCTGCACGAATAGGGTCGTTCTTGGAGGCGGGATCGATATGATCGCGCCGTAAAGCCCGGTCGCCTCCTGCATTCCAGAATGCGAGTGGGTAACAGTGTACCGCTTTGCTGCAACTTTGAACTGGTAGGTGAGGTTTCGCAGGCTGGATCCCCCGAAAGCTGATGCCTGGTACGCCATCCATTTCAAATGGCGATGATGCGTGCCAATGATAGATGTGGCTTCCTTCAGCGGTTCGTCCCTCGAATGGTGGCATGGTATCGCCTTCACGGCCAGCGTAATGTTGGGGCTGGCAGTGAGCCGTTAATAGTCGTGCTAGCGGGGGTTTGCCCGTAAGTTTGACAGCGGACTCACCTATCTCTAGATCGGAACTGGGTACCCGCTCAGAATATTTGCCGTACCCGTTTTTTCGTGCCCGCAGCTGATAGCAAGCCTGTAAGCGCGCAGCGCATGGAGGAAAAGGCTCAAGCAATACACACCGGCTGCCAAGGACCTTGAACAAAAACGGCGGTTTCGAGACAAGCCGGGTTTAAGACGGGGAGTTCATTAAAGTGTTTTCACGCAATGAGAATCCTTTATCAGGTAGTTCCGATGACTCAATGGAAACGCTGGGACTGGACCATCGGCAGCGGTTACTTGACTCTAGTCAAATCGAGCTGTTCACGCGAGTGATGCCTGCATTTACTTTTTGTAATCCACGCGTCAGGAGTACACGGCGCAACTCAAGAAGAGGAATGGCTGCTGTCGAGAGAGTAATGAATTTTTTAGCCGTTGGAACGCCAACTACCTGAAAGTCGATTTCTCAGCCTCCTGAATCAAAAAAGATGATGCCCGGCGGCCCAAAAAGCCCAAAACGAGCCGAAGCAGGCTTTATCATCTAAATTATTGCGGTCACATCAGTTTCAGTAGCACACATCCTTGAGACGTGTTTTGAACGCCGCTATTCGGCGAAAGTAATGCTCCATTTCAATGGCAGGAGACACAACAGTCTGCCCAGAAATCGGAGCAATCGACGTAACGCCCCTCAGCGCTTTTGATTTGCGGAGTCAAGCTCAGCGCCGACTGGCCACTTTTCAAATTGCGCTCGTTGAAAAGGCACAATCGCCTCGAGGGGTATTTCTTCCAAAGCATCCAGCGGTTGCAGGACGTCACGACACCCTGAGAGAACACCAATTAACAAGGCCAGGCCGTATACAAGGCTATGACGCCAAAACCCCTTACCGAGCGCCTAAAACCAGAGGCGTTGTCAGGAAGGGGGGTCCAGTGCTTTTAAAATTACATTGCGGAGTACAATGAAGCAGAGCAAGCCCATAGTCCCATGTGAATCACCGAGGTTGATCGGAGAGATCAATATAAAAGGCAAAGGCGAGCAGAGTTACGCCAAAAAAACGCTGGACGATGAACATCCACGCCCCGGCTTTTGGTAGCAAGCTCCTGCTGTAGTACAAGACCCAGCAAGGGGACCCCCATGCCTATGCCATGGAGAAAGCGGCCACCCCGCCAGAGCCACATCGCCCTGTCCGGCAATATACGCAACAAGGCACCAGCCAGCGGGGCAGCGACGCAGGGGCCCACAATGATCGCTGATAATGCCCATCAAGGCCCACGCTGATCGGTCTTGGCCGCCCTCTTGTACGGTTCGCCAACCCGACGAGCTTTGCCTAATGAAAGATGGATCTGGAGTTTGGTAAAAGCCGCACATGGACAAACGCAAGAAGTACAAAAACACCTGCAGAAACTACCGCCAGCACCCAATGGATTTCTGCAGGTACGCCGTCAGCATTCTGTTTCCGGCCAGACCAGCGCGACCCCCGCCAGAGCGTACGTCAATGCCATGCCCAGAAATAAACCCAGCGACAAACCAAAAAGGCATGCCTGACGACTTAACGCAGGGCGTGCCTGCTATCAAGCCCTGAAAGTATCGGAATCTCGAGCTGCAGGGTGTAAACGCTAGAATTAAGCAAACCCGAAAAACGCAGCGAATCAATGCCAGGTGTTACCTTGAAACTGAACACATCACGGACAAGCGAGCTTTCTGATGTCCCAACGGCTTGTGGGGATTTTGGTCGTACTGTTACTCCTGCCGTTTTTCAAGAATGTGCTTGAGTTGGCACATCGAGTGAAACGGACAAGGATTTTTGCTCGGGCGGATACGCACACGCTACCGGAATGCGTTTGCATCCCTGGGTAGGGCGATATCCAGGGTCAGCATATCGGAACTCGACCCAGGAGAATGTCGAGCGTGGCGGAATGGGCACCTGTAGCACCAAAGTAAACGGCACTACGACCAAAAAGAGGGTCATCTAATCAGCTCGCTCGGTGGAAGCTCGACTGATCAATGACAGCATCGGGCAAACTTTTGAACAATTGAACGCCAACTTCTCACGATTACAGATAGTACCGTCTGCTGGCGACTAATGTGGCTATCAAAGTCAGGACTGCTTGGCAGTCAAAAGATACCTTAAAGGCCTCGTCTGGTGGCAGCAGCGCAGGGGCAGCCTTCAGCGCCGCCAAGCCAGCGCTTGAATCAACCAAAAAAGCCGCTGTTACCTGAAATAGGAGATGAACGATGTAGTTGTCAGAAAAGTACACGGGGAGTTGCGTTCTTGCGCTGAACTGATGCTGGTAATGGACCACGCAGCATCAGTGCATGAGTGATAAAATAATGCGTGTAAGTTTCACTTCACCAACTCGACAATAAAAAACCTGATAGCGTGACGACGGCGGTTTAAGTCAGCTCTATGGAGTTTAGTAGGCACGTTACCCATCAAACTGTTTTTATTCATCGTTAACGCTTCGCTGTTTCATCCTTATAGGAATCAAAAGAAATTACGTCATCCTTGTTTTATTTTTGTCGCATGGCACGAAATTGCATTGCTTTTCATCATGAAAAATCACATTCAAGGAACAAGCAGCAAGAATAGAAAGGACTCATTCCTAAAGCCATCCGCGGGCGCTAGGAAAAAAACCAAATAAGCACCAGCAACAAGCGCTGCTAGCGCCAATACCGGTCTCAACATCGTTTTATATCGCATTTCATATTTTCTCTCTGACAGGGATTCCTGCATGGCGTGGCAGTATCACAATTACACTGAACGCCTGTCAGAAATTGCTGCCTTTCATTACAACCTTTGTAATCCCATGAGAAAGGCGTTTCATATTGGGTATTGCTTGGGGGATGACCAAAAAGGTAATCAAAGCGTCATCTAATGGTCAGCAGTCAGCCGAATATGGTTTTCCCCCAAAATAGAAGGTAATCCCGGGAAAAACACTTCCATGCCGCCCGAGATTTAATATCATGTCAGCTTCGACCTATTCCTCGTCTCAATTTCATTAGCACTCTCCCATTGTGGTACGGCCACGCGGCACCCATCGCTGATGGTGTCGTTTATAGTGCCACTGAAGTGCGGCTCCATTAGCGCAATTTGAGTTGCGTACCGGGGCTGTGAGCACTACAAGGTATTTCCATCACGCCCCCATATGGCGTATTCCGGGCGAACGGTGACCGGGTCATTGCCGGGGATCGTGACTCGATTTGCACACGGCTTTCACGCTGGACGGGTTTTGTAAGCTCTGAGCGGTCACGATGGGTCAATTCGATAAACGCGTTTGCTGAGCGTTAGATTTTCTCAGTGATTCCCCCTTCAGATTGAGCCCGTGGGCGCGTGCAGTAGCCCGGTCCAGGATGGCGTCCGGCGAGCGTGGCCGGAGCCGATGTAGTCGTGCCAGTGTTCCGGTGGGTAGCTGGCTGGCAATGAGCGTTGAAGCCGCGTCCATGTCGGTCCTCGATCACCTCATCAGAATCCTGTCGTTGCGGCATTGACCTTCTGCATGCCCGTCATCGAGGATCAGCAAGATCGGTGAGGTTATGGGCAGATGTTGGTGCGTTCTTTGACCGCCTGAAATAGTTCCGGGTTGAGGGCCGCTTTTTTTACTTCCGCGTGATAACATTAACGTCGAGTACTACAAGGTCATTTAACGACCAATGAACTCGAAGAACAGAGGCATCCTGGTGAGAGAGGCGAGGTTTCAAGCACTTCCTTTGATATAAAAACCAACGGCCTTGAAATATGTGATCATCTTTGCTATTTGCTCTGGGGCGGTGCGGAGCTTGCGGGGCTCTCTGACTGAGCTCGGCAAACTACAAGTTTTTAATCGAGGACGGCTAGGTCTGGAGCACTCTTCGCGTAATCCAGATACGCTTGACTATTAAGGCTTGTGAGCAAGACGTGGAAGCCTCCGCAGCAGGTGGCGTATACTCTATCGAGGTGTGAGCAGTCTTTTTATGTAATTTCTAGCTAAAAACAAGAGGCTGCGTAAATTTTATGCGGTAGGTGACAAGTGAGGATGCAGAATGGTTACCGAAGAGCGCTTAAAAAGGGCTATTACGTTGCGCAGGACGATGTGTTCTTGCGTTCCGAGTTCTCGCGTTTTGGCAGCCCGGCCCAGCTGCTCCCGTGCCTTAAGCAGCTTAAATCGCCGAAGGTGTATTGGTCAGGCTGGGCCTTGGTGTTTTTCGCTAAAGGCTAAGCCCAGTAGCAGCTCACTTTTTACCGGCAGCCTATCCCCGTTCAAACACTTGAGGTGTTGGCACCTCTTGGCGTTTTGCAGAAGCTCGGGGTCAAGGTAAAAACCCCTACCAGGCAGTTGCGCCATTACAACTCAGGCGCAACTCAGCAGTTGGCCGATGGGATCGTCTGGGACACTGCGTCGCGAATCAACCCGCAAGCTGGGCTTCGGTAAGCAGAGACCCGGTAGCCTATGAAAGCCATCAAGCTTGATCAGGCCGAACTGATCGAGGCGGTACTGCTGAGCTTTGAGTCGGCCTTTTGAGCTGCAGTAATCCTGGAGAGGATGTTCATGTCACCGATGCCCTGCGGTGTGGTTTTGGATATATTCAGCATCCAGATACCCGTTTGGTTTTTGCGGGTGGCACGAGCCTTTTCTAAGGCTATGGGCTGATCGAGCGATGTCCGAGCATGTTGACCTCAAGGTCGGTGCCTTGATGAGGCAGAAAATTTGGCGGGGCTTTCGGCAATCAAAAAAACACCTGAGTCAGTTGAAGTTGAGGTGATTCCAGTGTCTGGAGTCTTTTTAGGCTTTTGTTGAGGACAGAGACGCTCGTACTACCGCAACGCCAGAATCGCTATTTTGCTACCCGTTGGCTTGTACGCGGCCCGCGTTATGCGCAAAGACACAAGCTTTGAGGCCCTTATTTGAGTCTTGAGTTTGACGGTTTTCGAGCTCCACAGTTTGCGACCACCAGCACAGCTCGCTGGGTTATCTCGTGGAGCCGGTTTGGCATCACGCCGCACAGCAGCAGGGCCAGGATTTTGAGTGTGTGGCAGTTGAAGGAGACGCTTGCAGAAAAGGGTGGTTTCTTTTCTAAGACGGTATGCCAGCATCTGCAGGCGCTTTGCATCAGGAGTGGGATAACGCTAGTTAAGGCATGTTTTATGACGTGGTTTCTGTATCTGTCGTATTGATTCGCAGTCACGGCAAAGGCCGCTGAAGGTTTTCCTGCACTGGTTTTGGCATTCGAACTGAGGAGTTTGGGCCCGCAGTTCTCGTTGCTTTTGCGACGAAGAGACGCTCAAGTTAGCGGGTTCGTGGGGTGGTGCGTGGCTTGTGCAAGCTGAGCACGACTCAGCGATACGTCAGGAATATGAAAGAGCGGATTCAATCTGCAGTATTCCCCGCTGGTCTTGTGTGCCGGCTGTGACGTGTATGTATGCGTGTGGATGTTGCGGCGATGTGTTTCATGGGGAGAGCTTGTAGTCGTTAGTGAAGGCCTATGGCTGGTAGTAATATATAGGCGTTAGCAGGGGCCCGAATATGTTTGGTAGCTTGACTTAGATAGATAGTGACGTAGTTTATGATTTCTTCTACATAGATATAATGAGATATAAGAGTAGCCCTTTTTAGTTCAGTTTGTGTATAAGCTAAACGCGCGGGGGGCGGTGATTGATGCTCTTGAGCTATCCGCAATCAACTCATTAAGGATCATCGATGGTCCTGCAAGCAGCAGTCGTGTGGTGTGGTGGGAGGATCGCGATTTGTGAGTTTTACAGGGGAATCTGCTAGTTGAGACTCGCGTGCGTGGAGACCTGGTTAGAATAAAGATTGGTCTGTGGCAGGTTTTGCGCGCTCGGGTGACGCGCGCGGCGTGGCGTATTCAAGTGCAGCAGCTGTGTCGGAGATTGGCTGAATACAGTAGTGGCCTTTTTTCTTATTACGAAAGACCAGTCATCCGCCCGTCGGAGAATGGGTCCGCTGAGCTAGGATTGGGGATAATGATATTCGCTTGTATGCCGCGCAATTTGAGATAGAGTTGTCTTACGTCCAGTGTGGCGTTTGCTAGTCATAATCATAGAGGATGTGAGCCAATGGGTTTTGTTTTCGTGGACCAGTAGTGCGTTCTTCGTCGTAGTATGTATAAGGGTTCGTATGGGCGCAGGGATCCAGCGTGCTCAATTTCGCTGACATGGAGTGAGATGTGAGGCGGCGGCGTCTTAGATCTGAAGATTTGCTGCAGTTGGAAGGGTGTGAAGCGTAGTATAGGGGGGAGGTTTAAAAATAAAATTGACCAACGATTGGGAGGCAGGCCTGAATTGTTTTTGCACAGTGGCTGAGGCCTATTTTCGCCACCTTGGGCTGAGCGGAAGAGCTTGGAGACTAATAATCTGTGGGACTCGATCTGCAAGTTCGACATGCAGAGGGTGTTCTGGCGACTGATGTCCCGCAGGGCGTTCGGCTATCAGCATGCTGACCCTCCCTGGCGCCACTTTTCTTGTACGGTTGTTTTGCCAACTGGACATCGTGCATGCCTTGCATACCCAAGTTGCCCGACCAACCTCAAGGTGCCTTCAGCTCACCCGCACGCGCTGCAATGTTCGGTTGTTCTTGTCGGCAGTGGCGCGACAAGCACCTTGCGACACGGGTGGCCCTATGATCGCTTGTCAAGCGAGTCGCCACAGATTTACGCCCGACAGAATTGCTTTTTGGCTCAGGTGCCATTGGAAGCCAACTGAATGGCGGTCACTACCCCATTGTCGCATGTTGAGCGTCAGATTTGCCGAGCGCTTGCGCGATGCCGTGGCTTAACAACACCAGCGAAGCGGTTGGCCTGAAATTGCGGGATATGGAGTCGGGCCGCATGGATGGCTATTGGGCTAATCCACGCCTGGCCGGATAACGAACGATGCCACCGTTCAAGATTTGGTACGCCTATTACCCTTTCCGCTGATTGGCAGCATGCTGAACTATTTCGAACTGAAGCTGCGTTTTACGAGCGGCCGGTGGCTTTTCATTTGAGTCAAGCTGCAGCTGCTACCAGCGCTATACCAGTGAGCTTTCAATCGTTTCGATCAGCTCTATCGATGTATCAGAGCGCTGACGCTGTGTAACGCGCGGCAAGTCCGGATGCCCTTCCGCCAGTTTGGACTTACGGTCGCGCAGGACTGACGACTGTGT
>Ga0163217_1017077_pt1 | contig 15385 bp, 19 predicted proteins | sample SynspAceP_FD_185933 | JGI IMG/M metagenome (GOLD analysis project Ga0163217, IMG submission 185933) | Saline lake microbial communities from Ace Lake in Antarctica - Synechococcus sp. Ace-P (PacBio error correction) | ecosystem: Environmental > Aquatic > Non-marine Saline and Alkaline > Saline ...
AGAGAAGAAGATTTTTGCCCGTCACAGCCGATATTCCAACGAAAGGCTCAGCATCGATCCTCTGCTGGTATCATTATCGGGGGGTGGGGGCGAACGTGGATTGCAAACCCGCTGAAAGGTTAGCCCAACCTGTTGCGGCGGTGGTGATAGGGTGACGCCGGGGATAACCAATATCGGCACAATCGCGTAAAAATTTTGGGGTCGACGCGATTGGAAACTGTGCAATTCCAGTACCCCAGGACGGTTTTGACGCATCAATAGTAAAGCCGCTCTGGGTCTTACATCTTTTCGCCTTTTGGCTTTGATGACGCCCAATCCAAGCAATACCATAGCTTTGCTCTAAGCGCAAACGAACAAAAAGCGGGTTTTTCTCCGCCTGTTGATGTTCCCGTCCGATCTGTCGGCAAGTTGCTTTTGACCCTCAAGCAATGTTCGCCAGCCTGGTCCCTAAATTGCACAATTCTTGGTTTTCGACACGAATTCCTGTGGATCTCGTTTGCCCGCAAAATTGAGCGACGATTGAGTAAGAGCGTCGAGAACGAAGCCGGCAACCAACCGCCCCAAAATTAATCAGCGCATCCTTGAGCCATGAAGCCGTGCCGTTTGGTTCCGCGTTGGCTCTATCGTAAGTGATTTCCGTTGTTCATGATGCACTTCTTTTCCATGTGCTGTCGAAAAATGCCAGCGGAATCGCGCCGATACGACCCCGGCAAAACATCGCGGCCGCGCCAAAATACTTGGCATGCCCAACACCTCCCAGAGCCTCGTGGACTACATGATCGCAATGGCGCGCCGTGTGGTTCCCGCTTTCCAGCATCCAATCGTTGAAGCCGCCGCGGCCTGATTAAATCAGGCGTGCGGCCATCCGCACCAAGCCGCGAAAACAGCAATGGGGACAGACGCAACCGTCGAACCGAAGCCATCCGGCACTACCACGATCTGGGCAGGTTGTTGAGATCCCGACCGCGTTCGAACCCGTCCCGAACCTGCCAGCGAGGACGCTGGAAGCCCGGCGTAAACAGCCGGCAGACCCAATTGGCGGTGCCGGAACGGCCCATTTAACGACAATTAACGGTTCGGTAAAGCTGGAACATCACACGCTCAGCACCATGCGTCCCGCCATAGTCCCTACGGCCGTTCAGCGCTGCGACGGTGTGAATGTCGCACATGCGCAGACGTGAAGACCAGCGGCCAGGCGCGCGCCACGTGTCGTCCGATTCCGGTTCTGATCGGCGATGTCCCACCCTGTGCGCCGGGGAGTTCATCGGCGCCGTTTGTACACGAACAAACGCCGACGACCTTTGCGGTTGCCGAAGTCCGAACACGCCGCCATCAACGATGCAGCCCGATCCAAAAATGCTACTTGCCTGACTCAAGCTTCATCTGTGCCTCCTGATTGTTTCATTGACCTCAGCCGGGCTGCTGCCTCCCGAGCTGGAACATGCGAGCGCGCCAGCGCATGATGCTGCCTTAGCAACAGGAGGCCAGCAGGAGCGCGATGCCGCCCACGCACAGGCCAGCCCACGCAGTACAGAGTTCAGTTTTCCTGGTGCGCCGATTGACAAGGCCGCGCACGACGCGCCCGCCCGCTTTGGTTCCCAACCGAGGAGCCGGCAGCCGCCCGCGCATATCGGTACTGGTTAAAAGCGCGCACTGCGGTGGGCTTTTGCCGTCCCTGCCACACCGACGTTTGTAGGCCAGACTGTATAGGCGAGTCGGCGCCAACGGGAGCCGGTGAGAGACAGTAATCGTCAGTGAACTCAGGACGTAGCCGTCACGATAATCCAAGCACCTCGCGCGAAACATCGCATCGCATCCCGTTTGGTGTAGTTATCCCCCAGCGCTACGCCCTTGGTTTCGCCTAGCAGAACCGTGGGGCACGCCCCACGATGTCGAGATAGGCATCAAGACGCACCCCTCCCAATCCGCCTATAAAAAGGGACTGCTCACCTGCAAGAATGCCGTATCACGGGCGTTGCTGCGCTGGCGCGAACTGCCACCACCGTGGCGGTGCGATAGTCCGGCGGCTGCATTTTGCCATATGCCGTACGCCCGCGAAATTGGCTCAGTGCCAGTATAGCAAGTACGCGATCACCATGACACCGATAGCCAAGGAAATTGTGTCTTGTCGAAGATCAATACCCCGATCCCGATGCGGCCCGATGATACCGTAATCAGCAAACAGAATGCCGATGACCCACCAATGCGGTTCGTCATCGACATCGAACAGCCCGAAATGAATTTCGGGCATCAACATACACAGCAGGCCTTGCAAGAATGCCACATACTGTGCGGCGCTGATCGGCAATGGTTTGCCAATTCGGATAAGTTTCCACTGGTTCTCTCCTAGTTTTCGTAATTGGGAATGAGGTTTAGGCGCTAATCGCGTTCGGGCGAGCGATCTTGAGTGCTTTGAATTTCGAGAAACACGGATGGAAGGACCATTCCAGCATCTTGGTCGCGGCGTCCTGGTGAGCATACCTGCGCAGACGCCACGCGAGGAACGGTCACCACTCATCGTCTGTTCGGCCATCAAGCTCAGAGATTGCATCGACGCCAGTTTGCCAATCGCCCACGCACTCTCGGCTAACAGGCCTCGCATACCTGTGCGCCCTGGTCGTATGCGCAAGTCGAAGCGCGACGGCGAGTTCTCGGCGGCATAGCCTCGGCAACCGATGCGATCCCAAAATCGAGCCTGCCTGCCTTGCGCCTCGTTGGTGATTTCCACACCATTTGAAATCGCATGGCAGCGCGAACATGTGACGGCGTGGAAGCCCCAACGCGGACGGGTGCCGCTTTCTTGCTGGGTCTGGTGTCGGTTTGTTTGACACTGATTTGGTTTGCAGCATCATCAGGCCGCAGACTGCGCGTGGAGGCCTGTCTTGTTTGCGTTTTGGCTTGGTCCATGGTATGTTCCTTTGTTTGCTGGTTGATATCGCCGTTGTGCCTATCCTCGAGCGCACACTGCCCATCCACGGGCGCGAAGTGAAGTCGTGAGATCGTCGCCACCTCTTGGCCTATCGTCCGGGGCGAGAAGCCAAGGCCCTCCGCCTCCAAATCCTTCGACGGCGCGGGGGGGGGCCCCGTGCGCAAGCATTGGGTCGCCCGGTGCGTGCAGGTTGTTTGACTGATTTTGCGGGAATTCTGCCGCCCGACCATGACAGCGGCTCTTGGCGCTTGGCTTGATTGTCATGGCTGTCTGCCGTCATGCACGGGCGCGCATTGGGGTTTTTCGCCCGACAAGATTGGCATCGTCCCGTCCTGACGGTTCGACCACGTCGACTTTGCGCCAAAATCGCCCGTTTTTGAACGGCAACATTGCCCTTGCCGGTTCGCGATTTCTCGCGCAACTTTTCAAGCAACCTGAGTTGCAAGGGTTTTGCAGCTTCAATGACTGCACTTCGACCGCCAACCCACCGCCACCACCGCCGGGCTTTGGCACGCCCACAGCTGCGAGTGCCACGCCCCAGAACAAGTCCACCGTGCCCCCTTGCGTCATTGCCGCTCGGCGTCATACTTGAATCGACGTGCCCGCTGGTGATCTTTTGGATCGAGTGCATTGCCGCAGGCACATCGGGATCATTGGCAACAGAGCGGCGCTCCTCGGCCCAGCTTTGGAGCAAGTTCAGCGCGCACTTGGACTTGCGTTTGGCCGAGAACCAGACGCCCTCGAACGCCCTCGGGCTGGCGGTAATGCAGTTCCTCGGCCAGTTCATTCCGAGGCCGGTCTTGTCCACTTTCCAGCTTCGATATCGAGCTTCGTCGATCTGCTGGATCGTCATTTTCTGGCATTCGAATTTCCATACCCTTGTTGCAGCTCGTGTGCAATAAGTTGCGAAACGGTCTTTCCACTTTTTTGCCATCAACCTCCTGGCCCAACGATACGATTGCAAGTGTCGGTCATTGACTGCGCCCGACATCCGACACCGCCGCGCGAAGCCAAACGTGGTGCGGCAAGATGCGTTTTTCATTCGCTAGCCGGAGTGCAGCAATTCCCAGGACAACAGCGCCGAGCCATTCTCGCCATTGCACTCCATAAACATCGCCACTTTCGCTGTCGAACAGCATGCGCAACTCCGTCGAGCCACCAGGCAACGCATGCCCCTGACTGATTCGGCGCTCTCGATGTGATGGGTCCTGCGTTCGACCAGTGGTCGTGCTTGTTCTTGTGGGTTTGTCGGATATTCCCAAAAAACGATCCGGGCAGGAACGTGTCAGATACCGGCACGCGTCCGCCCATTGGCCGTGAATGACGGGTATCACCCGTGCCATAGCAATCCGCTGATTTGCGCACCCATGCAAACTGCGTCGAGCCAGACATCACCCTCGGCCAGCCCTGAGTGTGCGAACAGTTGGTGACATTGCCACGTATATCGGTGCCTCCATGATGACGAGCTTGTTGGCCTATCCTCGTCGATCAGGACACCGAGCCGCCCCGCATGATGGCACGAGGCCAGGATGATTTGTGCCTTGACGCTAGATGCGTGAAACACGATCTGCGGAACGCCCATCCATCGCAACAAGGAGCACGGCAAGCCCACACGTAGGCAGAAACCCAATCTGACCGCCTTGAGGATGATGCGAAACCGCCCCGCATCGTTCAAAAAACTCGTCCTGATATCCATAGAGGCCAATAATTCTGATCAAGGACGGCCGGAAGCGCCTCTGACGACAAATCGCGTGGCAACGATTTGCGGGGCTAGTTGGGCGCTGTTTCCTTCACCCGATCCATGATTTGTGACAATTGCGAGGCGCCCTGTGCCTGTGCATTGGGTTGGATTTTTGACGCCGCTGAGCCCGGTGGATTTTGCGCCTCGATGCGCCCACTCTCGCGCCGCTTGCGCAAGAATGCTGGAACCAATCGCTTTCGATTCCCAGAATGCGCACTGTTTCGGTCGGAGCAAGCCGATCTGGGCCGCGATTTTCTGATGTGCTCCGCTCCAACCCGCCATATATCGGGCACAGAGGCATCCTCTTTTTGCGTCTGGCGTGAAAGTTGCAGGGCGTTCCAACCCGCCGAATAGTGTCTGGCGAGCCTGAGAGGCTGCAAGAACCCTCAAGGAATGTATTTTCTAGCCAGTGGTGCCAAAGTGGTGAAACCAATCATCACCAAGAGCTTATTGTGGAGCGATTGGCAGACGGCGTTTTTTTCATGTGATCAGGACCGCGCCAAAGAGAGTGACCAGCTCATCCAATGGATGAGGTCGTTGCCAAGAGCGCGCGATGGCCGCCGCCACCTATTCCCGAGGGGTGCGCCAACATCGGCACTAGCGCGCGGGCCTCTGCGGGGGTGATGAATTCCCGGCGTTGACCTAAACGCTGCATATCTTCCGCGTCGTCCTTTGGCGGTGGGTCAGATCAAGCGGTCGAACGCAACTTCGCCCTTCTCCCAGCGCGGCTTCGGGGTTGCCGGGTGTCAGGTCTAGTTCGCGCAGGAATTGGCCGGACTGATCCAGCATTCTGCGTCGTTTCGGCTGCAGGTCAGGTCTCGAAAAATGAACAGCGTCCGCGACTCGCCCGCACCGTCCCCAGTTTTGATCCCGGCGAGTCTACGCATGCCGAGATGCGCGGTGGTGCCCCGTTGCCACGGTATGCGATCACTGCCAGCGTCGATCAGTTTGAGGAAATCGCCATCCTTCACGTCGGCGGGTCCATGGCGCTTGATATCGATGATCCTCCTCAGCCCGATGTCATGATCAGCTCCGTTGCGCGTTTTAATCCACCCCTGGTGCTTCATTGCGAAAGAAGGATTGGATCGATTCGCTTCTGGGTCAGTCGGGATGGGTCAACGCCGCTTTGAACGTGATCGCATACTCGGGGATCGTCATTGTTCTTGAATAAAACGAGGCGTTTTAGCGCGTAGCGGCGTAAGCCAGCTTCAAGCATCCCCTCAGCACTCGATCCAGGGCCGCGCGTATCGACGCCCCACGGCAAGGCTCTTTCCCAGATGAAGGATTCACGAGCGGTAAAACGTCACCTTGCGTGGTGTCGCCGTGGGCCTGCCGATCCCGGAGATAACCTTCACGAAAAACAGCTCTATCGTGATCGCTGGCAACCGACGCAATCGATAATGCCGCGTGCCGTCATCAGAACCGGATTTAATTAAGGAACGCGTGCCGTAAGGTTTCGAGATCGATGGCCCAGCTACGAAACAGTTCAGTGGCACCTCGTGTTCGCACAGCGCCCTCGATCTAGCTTTGGCGCCCTCGCCCAACAATCCCCCCACCAAATGGCACTTTCGCTTTACAATGAACCGCACGCTGTGCTCGGCACTGCCCGTACAAATCGCAAGAATTGCGTGATCAATCGCCAAAGAAATTCGCCGTCCAGGCCAACGTCGCCCGCGGGATGTCAGCATAGCCGTCGATGTCCGGATTTGTGAAACAAGGAGACGGACATCCGTCACCGGCCTTTGCCCGGGCGACGTCGGAGTCCTATCGCGGTGATCGCTCGGGGGTTCACTTTGCTCATAAAGCAAAGAGATAACCATCGCAAAACGGGGCGGCCAAATATCCCTCTAAGCCATTGAAATGCCAGCACTGGCAACAACCGGACGCCGCCCAATCTGGCAACGTGTCCGAAACCGATGCAGGCAGAGTATTTATCGAAAACGTCGCCCTAACTTGGCAGCGAGACAAAATGGGGTGCCATGGCTTTAGGTCGGGCCAAATATCCCGAACTTTGAATGCCTGGAGGAGCCTTGCATTGGCTAATCTAAAAGACCTTTTCGGTGACTTTCTGTCGCTGTGTCAAAGCCCGCGAACCTGCCAAGGGTCTCACCCTCAAGCTGCTGATTTGGCAAGTCGGCCAGGCCTGCATTCGATCGGTCGTGAACAAACGACTATATGCAGCGCGCGTTTCGGCATCGTCATACGCCTGATCAAGAGTGATGCGCACGGCGATACCGCCGACGGCCCTGACGATCCGCCGCGCCGCGCGGAGTTCAATGCGGAGGTTCGTCTCAAGAACATACGACCACCGAACATTCATTTACGAACCAGATATGGCGTTGGTTGCCGAAACTTGGCTCGTCAAAAGAATCGATCAGACTATTCGCCGATGAGCCTATAAGGGTCCCGTGGCCCGTAGGCATCCAAATCAACGATTCCCGATCTGTGGCCGCAACTGAAATCGGTGGTCTGACCGGGATTCACTATCGCCGGGATTGCCGCCCATGACCCGAAGCCGACGATTCCGCCAAGTCAATATTAACACCGAAAGAGACGCAGCACCCGGCTGGGCCTGGCCGTCTCATCAAGGCGCTGACCGGCGCTACACCCAAGAACCTGGTCGAGGAGACTGAAAGGAACAAGGATGAAGTCCAGGCCCTGGTCGCTGAGACGCTCAGCCGTGCTTGCCCGATGCCTTGAAGGACGCGATTGAAATAGCCCGCCGTCCCGCCGCCCGCCAAGGGCCACCAACCGAGGTGGAAAAGGCCGTAAGCCGAACGCACTCAAGGCGGCTGGCTTTGAGCCGAAAGCACCTGTTCCGCGCGATCTGGACAAAGTGATGCTTCAGACCTGAAAATCGCCAAGGCTGTCCGAGGCCCTGTCCAGAAGGCAATCGCACCAAGGTCGAGGATGCGTCACCAAGCGCTGGCAAAGGTGGCCACTGCAAACCGATCCCGCATTGGTGACACGAGGAGAGCTTCGTTATGACCTTTATCGTCTTGAAGGGCCAAAAGATCGACGACGTGGTCCGCACTGGCCAAATCGCTGTATCGGCCCCAACGATCGGCAAACGGCGGCACCTTGACACGCAGCGCGCCGACAAGGCTGATTTCGATTCACTCTAAGCGATCCATTCTTGGCCAAGGTCAACACGTGAAGATGAACGCGCCTTGAAGCGAAACATCGATGCGCCGATGTTGGCGGCGCGAGCTGGTCCCGTGTGGCCGCAAAGGTGAAGAGCCAAGCGAGTGTCAACGGCCAACTCGCTGTGCAATGTGCGGTCCTGCGCGCCTTGACGCGTGCAGCCTGTTCCCGACGCTGACTTTTTGGATTATGCGCGAGTAACAAGGACATCAGCAGTTCTGCAAATGGTCGAGAAGCGTTGTCACACGGTTTGCATGAACGATCCTGTCGATCTTGCTTCAACGGGAATCAACCGATGATGGCGGTGTGCCGCACGCAAGGCCGGAAGTGTCCTGCCCTGGAACAAGGGCTGGCTCAAAGATCGCCATGGACCACGCGATGCCGCCTAAGGTCCGTGATGACCGCAACAGAACATCCTGGAAGGCGTCCCTTGCAGCAAATCATGAACGCTGGCGACGACGCGTGCCGTGCGCAAAATCAACTTTCGTCATGACCTCGCGACGCAGACAATTTGCGCCGATGTTTGGGTGGCGCACGTGACCGGCACGGCGCTGACCGCCGAAGCCCATTGCCCCGCTACAATGGCCTGCCCATCGAGCCAACCACGGAATGCCCGCGCGAAAAGTCATGTTCACCCGTTGTGAACTTGCCCAGGCGCATCCACACCGACGGTGGCAGCAGACAAGAGTACCACAAGCGTCGTCGTGTTCTTGAATACACGTTCGACATGGCCACGATTTTGAGATCGGCTGTCAAGCCAGCCTGCGTTCTCGGCATACCCGGCGTCTAACACATGACGCGAGGGGGCCGTGCTCACACGGTGAGGAAGAGCCTACGCAAACCTTCATAACGGAGGTGCCGAGGGCTTTGCTTTGGTCAGGCATATCGAATCGCTCAAACGCTACCTTGAAAAGGCCAGCGTGTTGAAAATGGTGCCCCCGCTTGATGGTCAATGCACAGGAAGGACCGAGGCGCTCACCGTGCGCGCCTGTGGCCAGTGCTTCCCCTGGCTGAACACCTGTTGCGCTGGACTGCGCGGCCAAAGGGTCGGTCGGCTGAAGGATCGGTCGAGATATGCGGTTTCCTCGACGCCCGAGGAAAGTCGAGAAGAAATGCGAATGCTGAACAACCGTTTTCGACGACTGTGGCCAAGATGGCACGTGCCGATGCGGATGTATGAAACGCCAGATTCAGGTGGGTCCTCTGGCATGCACTCGCTCATGGCAGTCTGGAGCGAGTCCAATGCGCCCTGCGCACTCCGCCCTTTCGACTGAGCTGAGAAGCCCGCCTTTGGTCCTCGTTGCCCCGAGGCAATGCGCGACGGTGTGGGGATCATCTGCCGCCGTTTTTGGTGGTGATCGAAACAGCTCAAGTCAACAGCCTGCTGGCGGGGTGATGAACGATTGGGCATTGCTGACACAGTTTTTCGAGGGTATCGTTGCGTGCCCGATTGCGCGCCGACGGGCCTCGATAGCTTTGGTCGTTGAGCCGCTGATCGCGAACCTTGTGGGCCTGATCCGGTGTTTCTGGACTTTGACCCCACGTCCAAGTCGATAGCTGAGTGAGCGTGCCCTGGCGCCGGTGCTGGCGATTGGCGGGAATACCGTTCGCATGATCAACACGTCGCCAGCGCATTGCGGTTTACGGTGTCAGGGACAGTTGGCCGCTTATGCTGGCCCGTTCAACGCCCTCAGTTACTGGCTCACCGCGGCCCCTGAGATCGGCGCCACACGAGAGTTTTCCTGATCGCCTGTCATCGGCGGTGACGCAAATCGAGCAATTCTGAAACTCGCAAGAGAATGACCGCGCATCGCAGCCTTGCCCAGGATTGGGATCGTGCAAGAGGTGCAATATACCAACCCGCCGAAGGCGAAAGTGCGCCTTTGGCACCTCACGTTTCTGGCTGTTGCGCATGGGCACGCGCACGCGTGGCCGATGCGCACGAGAAGGCTGGCGTATAGCGTCGGTGAGGAGGTCTTTGGTGATCTCGACATCCGGCAACATGGCGCGTGCGTCCATCGGTGTGCGCGCTGCGCCAAATGGCCACCAAGCTGGCACAGGCGGCGGATGCACGTTCAAAACCACATATCCAACGGCGTCGTGATCGAAGTTGCTGGCGGCGCCGTTGAACATCACCGCACCCGGCAAAACGTGACGTGTCAGCGACGTGTCGCCAAGCGTGTGTGAGCCTGATCAAGCACGTGCATGGGGCATCGCTACTGGCCCCGTTGCGACACGGGTAAAGCAACGAAATGAACCCGTCCGTGGGCCTTCCACTCGAAACACAGGACGTCGCCTAATTGAGCATGGATCACCTGCGCCAATCCGTGCGCGAATACTGTCAGCCCTTGGGATCTGCGTGTCAGCGTCGTGATTACGGATCGGGTCTGTTTCGAGCTGATGCGATCAGAACTGAAACACCGTCTGACTTGCGCTGATCTATGCCGCCAACTGTCGATGCCTTGCGCAATGGGAGCCGCGCCTGCGCGTCACTCCGCGTTCAGGCTGAAGCCAATCCCCCGAGAAGTGAAGCCGGTCGCATCGAGATCATCCATGGAAAAAAACCCGCCGGGGGGCCCCCCCAGTTGTGCCTGATGGTCAAGAAATCCGCTTGATGGGTGGTGCTATGAGCTTCACGCAATCAACCTTTGACCGCCTGCCACCGCGCAAGATCATCGGAGCAACCTGATTTCGAGGCCACTTTCCGCCGCAAGGCGCGACTAATTCGAGCTTGCGCCGCATCTTGCCCCGGCGGCGGAGCTGGAGAGCGAGCCGCTTGGTGCACTTCCTGCAAGCGGAAGAGCTAACCGTGAGCTGAACTCGTGCGCGCTGACCGTTCCAGGACGCCCGGAAAGTAAGTCTTTTGGCTCGCTGTAGGGCGGCGGTCCTCGTATCACCTTTGCCGCTTTCCTATGGTGCGTTGCGCCGCCAAGGTGATCCAAGAGGCCAGCCTCGGTGAGCCCGCCCACGAAGTAGATTAATCGAGAGTAATGACCGGCTGCGCTCGCGGGTCCAGCTTGGCGCCCTGAGGGTTCACCACGCTGGGGCTCACTCGGCTCCTATAACCTAATTGGAGCATTGGAGTCGTCGCCTTTCGTGAAAGGATTCGCGTCATCCTTGAGACGGCTACGCCGGCGAGGTGCGTCATCGTTCGTTTTGTCAACGTCAAGTGATGTGTCGCCAATGCTGCTTTGCTGTCGCAGGGTCAAAATGCAAATACCGATCGCGCCGCCGTCCTGACAGATCAACGTGCTGATGCCGAGGCGCTGGCGTTGAGAGCTACAACGTCACCTGGCGAACTTGGAACCCTTTACGACGGCCCGGATGCGGAGCTTTGTGCGGTGCCGCGTCGGTCGCGCACAGCCCAAGCGTTCGTCGAGAACATCACCGCCTCGGGCGCGATATCACTATCGCGGACTGGCCATGCAGCACTGTACCGCGAGGCGGTTCAAACGTGTCCCACAGTCGGCGTCACGCCCGTCGCACCTTGGTGATCGCGAGGATACAGCCGCCAGTGCGCCCAGATCAACGTGAGCGTGGGGGGGCGTGATGTTTGATATCAAGGCACCTTCTTGCCGTCGAGTGCGTCACCCAGCGAACGTAAACCATCGAGACTGTCCATGGTTTGAACGCATCGCGGGGATCGATGCGCCTATCGCCGGCTTGGAATGTGGACACATGCCCCGTCAAATTTGCTGCTTGGATGGCAATGGGGCCTTTCGGGTCGACGGTCTGGGGATCCGACAGATGGCCCGAAGCGGTCAAACTCGCAAATTTGATCCGAGGCGCGGTCAATGGTGCAAAAATCGTTCTAAAAGGTGACCAAGCGTCCGTGATCAAGGCGCTCGCGGTGGTTTGTATCGAGGGTAACGTTTCCCGAATGGCTTCGAGCATGACGGCGCGCCTGCATTACGTTTCCGGTCGATGCGCTGATGAGACGGAAGTGTTTGCCGGCCGGTTTTTTCACCCGGTCCAGCCCCCGGCTGTGTGCGAGGTTTTGAAGGCGCGGATTGGTCCGTCAAGGCCCGTGCGCGCGCATTCGATCTGCGCTCGTGAGCGTGGTGCGATCCACCTGTTTGTCCCTCGCTTCGCCAGAGCGCCAAGGGCAACCGCGTCGATTCACCCCGACGTCCCCGACGTTTTCAGATCATGGACGCTCCGCGCAGCAACAGGTTTCCTGCGCAGCGGTCGGTTGATCGCGCCGCTTCACCCCCCATCGAAAGGAGTTGGCCGCCTGAAATGGCTGACAAGCCGCCCTGATCACCTGATATCGGGTCTTAACAATGAATCCTGCCACTCGCCGCTGTGCGGTGCCGTCCGCTGGTCGTCATCTCCCACGTCGCATTGGGTAACGGCAATGGTGCGGCCTATCAGCCGAACCTTTTCCCAGACTCCGCAATGAAAGGCGAAGGTCATCCGACGCGCTATTTGATCAACGCGTTCAGATCAATCCGAAGACCTGGCCCCTGATCCGCGGCGAGTTTCGCCGCCGATATCGTGCCCACGATGCCAGGGCGCGAGAATCGGGTTTTTGACGTCTCCGGCAGTCCCTGATCGTGGTCGTGGCAGTCGCGACGTTCCCAGAGCCGCGCGCCAACATGGGTGGGTTTACTACATCCCTCGAACAGCCACTTAATTCGGACCGTGCGGCAGAGGGCGTGATCATTCGTTCAAGCGCCCCCGATTGGGAGCTGTTCGTCATCGCCGTCATCGACCGTTGAAACCCCTGGATCATTGGCCTGCCGAGCCAGTTCGATCAGCGATTGCTGAATCCGCGATCTCAAGCCGCCACCGAACTCAGGAGAACCCGACATGAGCATCAACAACATCACAAACGCGTCCGGCCGCGCAGAACGGCGTGACGGCCCGCATGAACGGCTTCTGGACAACATCGACGCGGACATTGCGAACCAGCGAAGCCGCCTACGCGGGCGCTCGCGGGAACCTCAAAGGCGTCGTGGCACTTCGAATGAACTGTTCCGTAGCTACGTCACCGCCGGGACCAGGCGAACCCACCAACGTCCAACGCGGCAGACCTTTACACCATCGCGCTTCAGTAAACGCGCGCCGTTCGGGGCATCCGCACCCCGCGCATCTTGCCGCTGGCGGCACCATTTCGTACCCGTATAAAGCATCGACCTGAGAAAACCGGCGGTGAGCTGGTTAAGCACGGGCGCGGGTGAATGGCTCCGGTCGTGTATCACACGTGCGGTTTTACCGTCGTGCATAATGCCATCTACGGTTCCAATCCACTCAATCGTGCGGGATTCGTTGCGGGCAAGAGGCAATCGCCTCTTCATGGAAGATAAAGTCAATGCAGGCGCGCCATGGTCGAACACGTCCTTGCGTGATGGAATACGCGACTGGCGGTAACATCACTGCTGAAATTGTCTGGTTGTGCCACCGTCACCGCCCACACAGGGCCAGCGTTTACTAGCGGTACTTACGGCGGGCCAAGGTTCGTCTTCGCTCTACGCGCAGCACGACTTCGACGGCCAATTTACGCGTACGGCTCATGCAGTGGCGCCTAACTTCAATCTCACAAAAGCCCCCACACTTTTTGAAGCGTGCGCAGCTGGCTGATGGCGCAAACGCTCGCACCAACCTTTTTTTTGAATAAAGGTAGATCATGCTTTTCGACATCACAACCGAGGCCGGCGCTGATCAGCGTTGTCGATCGCGCCGAGGCGTCCGACGCTGGGCTACTCCGGCGACGTCATCGCAACGTGCGCTCAGGCCGCCCGCGTTTGCCAATTCAGGTCCACGCATTTCGCCGAAACCTACCGGCGCGCATCGCCAGCCAGTCGGCAGGCAGCTGGCCGTAATACCGCTTCAAGGAAAGAGATTGCGCCCGTGATCCGGCCAGTCGCGGTCCGAGGCGGAGCTGGCGCTATTGTCACGCCCGTAGGCAAAGGCGACTGCGCACCAACCGCACAGGGTTGATTCGCATGATCAGCGCACCGGCCGCCGCCCTCCGCCTAGATCGCCCTGCTGATCGCGTGAATCGAGGCCGAGACCGGGCGCTGCCAATCGCGGCAACGTGCGGACGACGCGGACGATATCGAGATCCCAAATCATCACAACCTTGTGCCGCGAAGCCCAAGCCGAAAACGCTTTTCCGTAGGCCCTTGCCCTGATCAACGAGGTTCCTGATCATCGCCGGAGAATCTACATGGTCGAGGTTGTCGAGATTGACACCCGGCACACGCCCAATCCGCACCGTCCGCTCCTCGTCATTGCCTTGTCGGCAACGCACCTGATGCCGATGCCGCAAATTCCCCCGCTGAATACGCCCCGTTCCTGGTCGCGGCAAGCGTTCGGATGCGGCTGCCCTTGCGTGAGTGGTCACCTTGGCACCTGGCCATCCCGACGACATCTTTGACCAGATTCGCTGTGGGTTGTCGTGAATCCGCGTTCGAGGAAGGTTCGATGAGCTGCCACATTGAGGCAATGCACTCATCGCGCACGGGACAACGACACCGGACAACCATTGGCTTTGCCCAAAGCCCTGCTGTCCGCGCCGAAAGCGTCGTCAAGTTCACGCGCTATAGTCGTGCCGAGTTCAACTCAAAGAGCATCGGTCGGTGTCCGAAGCCTGGTCGCCAATTGGCCGACTAAACTGCGCGCTATCAATCATCGCCCGATGGTCCAAAATTCACCGACGTGACGCATTACCTACCTGCGAGAAGTTTCGAGGTCGGATCGTATCTATCTGTCGATCCATGGTGAAGGGTTTTCGACACCCTGACGAGGCACAGAAATTGTGCCCCTGCATCGGCCCGTGTGGCTTGGTGTAATTGCCCAATCAAGAAATTCCTGAGCGCGGGTTCTGGCATCCCATCGAAACCGTCTGATCGACGGCATGCCAACAGCACGGCGCGCCGGTCGATTTCACCTGGCGATGCGACATCGCGCGCCAAATACCTCAACGAAAACGAGGTTCACCACAATCATCCAGCGTGCATGGCTTATCGGCCTTTGGGCAAACCGCAGTCTGTCTGGCCGATCCGAAATGGCCATGATCAAGCGCCGTCCGTGTTCCCGATAATGAATCGGCGAAAGCATTCTGCAAGCCCTTCTACGCTGTGGACCGCAAAGCCGACCGTTCATACTTTCGAGAACCCCGTCGCTCGACAGTGTGAACGCTCATGGCCGCGCATGGTGGAAGTCGCGCATTGGTCGCTTCAAGTGCTGGGCCGAGACGAGTTAACACGCCCGAGGCGCTGAAAGATGGCAAGGTCTATTTTCAACTACGATTTGGGTCCGAGAACCCACCGCCGAGCACAAGTCACTTTCCCTCCATGATCAACAATGCTCCTGACCGAGGTCTGCCCACGCCTAAGGAGGGCGCCCAATGAGAGATATTCTCCAATATATGGGCCTGTTTTCGTCGATTGGCGGGCTATTTCGGCGAGGCCAAAAGTCAGCTGCCACTGACGATGGCCACCCGCGGAATTTCGGCACGGGTATGTCTTGCCGATCAAGGTGCGCCTGATCCGCTGGCCAAATGCGTCTTGAGATGAAATGACGTCCGAATCTGCCGTGCCGGAAGACTCTGTTCGACCTTTCTC
>Ga0163217_1047240_pt1 | contig 15385 bp, 10 predicted proteins | sample SynspAceP_FD_185933 | JGI IMG/M metagenome (GOLD analysis project Ga0163217, IMG submission 185933) | Saline lake microbial communities from Ace Lake in Antarctica - Synechococcus sp. Ace-P (PacBio error correction) | ecosystem: Environmental > Aquatic > Non-marine Saline and Alkaline > Saline ...
GAAGAAGATCAGTTTAGATAGTCTGGCCGATGCTTTACCACTGGAGTTGATTCCAACTGCATTGTGCCAAGCCTCGGGCTCGTATCGAAGAAGCCTACGGGCAATGATGATTACTTCCGCCCTTGAACTTTTTCGGTTTTCACGGGCGATTATTAACAGCCGGGATTTTTTGGGAAGGCAAACCCTAATTTACGGATGAAATTGTTCACTGGTGGTAAAAATGAATAATACAAAGGCCATTGCAAAACAGAAAAGGAAAAAGGCAGTTGATTGATGCCCCTTATATCTGCGGCTGGTAAAATGGGCCAATACAAACGATTTTCATCCAGTTAAATGTTGGCCGGAATTTTCAAAGTGGACAAACAAGAAGCAAGTAATGGCCTGCTCCTAGAAACGTATTAACCCCCAACAAGTGGGGATGTTGAAATCCCATTAAAAAATCCCTCGCAGAAGAAAATCAACACTTGGCAGGGTTTTTTTTCCGCCAAATTTAGTCAAAAATCAGCAATTTAAATTTAGCAGCGATTAAAAATCAAACAGCCAACCTAAGGTAATGGTAGCCGTGGTGGCCCTGGGGACCATGGAGCAACCTATTTTCCTGTTTTCGTTTGTTTTTAACCAATTACCAATGAATTTCAACCTAAACAAAAGTTTTTGCCCAACAGAATCAAGCGCTATTTTTTTCCTAAGACTAAAACCAAATGGTCTAGTTTTGCGTTATATATTTGACGACTGGCTTAAACATATCCGCGCCTCAAATTGATATTCAAGATTGACGCTGCAATACACTAAAAAAAGGCGCAATTATATGGCCGTAATAAATTGGCTCTATAACATTGAATCATGTTTATCAAGTGGACATTTGTTCAGCCTGGCGAGACGCCCAGGCCCTCTAAAATCTTATCACAATTGCTTGGCGAAAAGGCGCAAATCAATCTATAAGCCTTAGCCCGACGGGTTCTGAAATGTCGTTGGCAATGTGGTAAGAATAAATCAAGCCGATGCTGGTTTAAACAAACCCATGATCCGCGAGAATATAACTGCAAGTATGTTAATTGCACTGACACCGCCTCTGGTCACGCTATTATCAAGTCACACCCTCTTGGGGAAAACGCCATCGTATTGTTTGGTGGGCTAATCAGAGTTTTGAGTGAAAAAAGACATATTACAAGCTTTGGATGGCGCTAAATCACGATTGGGTTTACTCACCCAAAATGAAAACCAGTGCCATTACCAAGTGTTACTGCAAGCAAAAACCGAAAAGCTTGAAGTCGCCTTTAACCTGCCCCAATGACAAGAGTCCTGTGAACACTTAACCCTTGCATTTAATTGACTTACTGATTGTTTAATGAAAGTAGAAGCAGAGGAAATTTCAGGCCACCATAACCTGAGCATAGAGCTTATTTTCGCAGGACTGGCCGCAACAGAAGTCTTGATTACGCTGGGTAAAAGCAGGGCGTAAGAAATTTTGAAAAAGAACAAAACATCGACGTACCAGCTTTGGAAGTTACCGCGTTGAACACACCGCAGCGGGCCGATCCTTTTATCGGTTAATTTTTGTCTGCCTATGCGGCTCCACAGCGATGGCCAAACAGCATTACACCGTGCATGTGCAGCCTCACCACTAGCAGTAACTTAAATACAGGTGCAGCGCAATCGATCCCGACTTAAAGATGAAGTCAATCGATTCTAGCCAAAAGACAATTAATTTAAGGAAGTGAAACATTATGAGTCACAAAATTATTTTACGATACAGATCCGGGCATCGATGATGCAATGGCGATTTTCTTTGCGTTTCAATCCCAAGAGATTGACGTACTCGTTTAACCACGGTTTAAATGGCAATGTGGCCGGTGGAGATGGCTGCGCAAAATGCCTTAACCCTGTGTGAGTTAGCGGCAAGACATCCCAAGTAGGTAAAGGCGTAGGCATGCCCTGGGTAGGCACAAGCAATCGGGCTATGCGCACTTTGTGCATGGTGACGGGTTTTGGCAACATTTTTATTTCCACCAGCCACCTCACAGAAACTTGAATCCCGCGCAGTCAGCGCAGTTTATTGTGGATATGGCCCGTCAGCATGCCGGGAGAAATTACCCTTGTGGGCCACTTGGCCATTAGGTAATCTTTGCCCCCTAGCCTTACGCCCCTCGTAGCCTGAATTACCCCAAATTAGTTAAAGGTGTCTCTCTATTATGGGTGGCGCTGCTTTTGTACCGGGTAATGTAACCCCCGTAGCGGAAGCCAATATCATGGAATGAATGCCCTATGCTGCTGGAAATCGTATTCGCCGGGGGGGCCTGATTTGGGCAGTGACCATGTTTGGCTTGGAATGTCCAACCATGACATGCCTTTTTCACCCGATTTTTTTAAACGGCGCTGAAAGAGACAATAAACAAATGTGGCGGATTGTTGGCATGATGCGGCTCAATTTTATGTGGATTTTTATTCACGAAAAATCGCGAGCAAAGAGTGTGTTTTTTTTCCATGATGCTATGCCCCCTAGCCCACTTAGTGGAATCCGAGTTTTATTTTGAACTGCAACGTGGTTCATGCCCTGTATCGACTGACCCCCTAAAAACATTGGGGGCAAACCTCGATTGGCCCCCCCTAATACAACAACGCAGCGCTGAATTGGTTGAATGCGCGGCAATTAATGTGCAGTTAAAGCGACAGCAAACGTCTTACTCAACTTATACTGAACCTAAGCCTCAGTTTAAGTTTTAAAAAATATAGCTTAGTCAAGTAAAGCTAAGACCGACTTTTCCACTAAAAGTCAGTCTTAGGCAACGTCCGGTTGTCTTGTCTTCAAGACAATATAAGGTACATTATGCAATCAGCCCGCCTTACCCGCAGACGAAGCAGAGCAGCGACTCAAAGCGCTTTATGATTACGACATTCTTGATAATACTGAAACCGGAAAAGTCTTTGATGATTTAAAGCTCTGTTAGCTTCAGAATTTGCGGTACGCCCTATTGCTTTGATAAGTCTAGTTGATCAACCGCCAGTGTTTTAAATCAAGCAGTTGGACTTGAATGCGACAGAACGCTTCCCAGGGATATCGCTTTTTTGTGCCCACGCGATTAAATCAAAAACAAATTTTTTCAAAGGTCGAAGACACTCTCAAAGATCAGCGCTTTTTGATAACCCCTTGGTGCCGACGGCCCCAAGATCCGTTTTATGCCGGTACCCTTTGATTACACCGGAGGGACAATGCCACATCGGCCCCTGTGTGCGATTGATTCAAAAACCCCATAAATTAAGCAAATGCAAGCTAACGCACCTGGAAATTTAGGCCGTAATTGTGATTTTCTCAAATGGAATTACGTAAAAAATAAATATCTTGAAAGAAATGGATAAAAATAAAACTGACTTTTATCCGCCAATGAGTCATGAATTGCGCACGCCTTTAACGATGCCATTATTGTTTCAGTCGCTTTACTGTTAAAAGACGCCGCCCAATTTTCAACCCAAAAACCCAAGTGTTTAGAATATTTGAAACATATTGACTACAGTGGTAAAACCGAACTTATCAGTGGTCAATTCAATTTTTAGAATATTAAATAAAAATTGAAAGCGGGCAATGATGACACTTTGACTTGGCGGCCAACGATTTGCGCACGCTTATTCAACAAGTGACCGTATGTTAGCGGGTCCAGTATGCCGAAAAAGATATCGATTTTGACTATCATATCGCCCCAGACTTTACCTGATATGCCCTATGCTTGATGAAAGTTTAAGTTAAGCCAGAATTGTGATCGAATTTTAAGTGATAACGGATTAAATATACGCCTAAAAATGCAAAGTCAGATTTATAATCTTTAACGCCAAAGAAAACAACGCTATTGTAGAGAAATTAAAAGACAAACGGTGAACGGCATAAGCCTAAGCTGATCAAGGCAAGTTATTTAGCAAATTAACAACTGGGCAATGCAAAAAACAGCCAGGGTTTTTTCTGGGCTTGGTTTTAGCCATAAGCAAAGGACTAGTTGAATTAATGCAGGTAGCATAAACATAAAAAGTGAAGATGCAGATGGGTAGCGTTTTCACTGTAACGATGGCCTTTGATATTAACCTCAAGCTTCAGCCGTAAATGAAAACCTCGACTAGCAAACCAGATAAACCGTTTAGCCCCTACAATCTCATTTTAGTGGTTGGAAGACAACGAAAATTAATCAAGCTTGTCATAGAAGCCATGTTAGACACCTTTAAGTTTACGAGCACTATTTGCAGGCTCGGGCGAAGATGCACTGATTAAAGTAAGCCAACATCAGTTTTAATTTAGTGTTGATGGACCAAGTCACTTCCGGGCAATAAACGGGATCGAAACCACAAGCCTTCAATTTAACGAACATGAACTCATCCCGATTACCCATAGTCGCCTGTCGGCCGTAACCTTTGACAGGGAAAGAATGAAAAGAGGAGAGTCAGTAATTTAGCGATTTTTTTAAACCAAACCCGTTGAGCTGGATGACTTAAAGAAGACCCTGCGCAAATACCTTGGATTAGGATATTTATTCATGGCAACAATTTTCTGCAGCTGTCCAGGGCTGAACTGGCAAAGAGTATCCGCCAAGGCGCCAGCAAATTACGCTTATATGCGCAACAAACATGCCGTCAGGCCTTTGCTCCGAACAGTGTTCTGGCTTACCCGCATTTATAAAGGCAAAACAGCCAATTGCCTGTATTTGCCAATGATGGTGAAGTCGATACTCAAAAAGTGATTGAGTAATTGCCTGGCAGGCATGATATAGCATTTGTATTACCCGTATCGATCCGACCAATGCAGGCCATCTGCTGTTTTTACAACATCAAGCCCAAGTGGCCTTTGCGCAGAATATATTAATGGTAATATGATACCACATTTGCAACTAGATAAATCGTTGAATTTTTACAAAGACATAGATATCATTTTTCACCCCACTTGTGGCTTTGATAAAACATGGCCAATCTGTACTTGGCATGGGGAAGGAGGCCTATACGAATGCGGACCTAGCGACTTGGAATGAAATTACCAGTCGCCCACATTATTGGCCTAGCCCACGATTGCAACTAAGCGAAGCATTACCCCTACAAATCTTTGGATATCCCCCTTAAGCAGCATCATTACTCCCAGTCAAATTTTTACGTTTTTAAAAGATTTTGCCGCATTGATGACGTTACAATACTGCCTCTTATATTGAAATAATTAAGTCCATTCCTATGGCTAACTCAGACCAAAAGAAACAAGCGTTGCCGAAGCAGCGCTTAAGTTTTGTTGAAAACGATGCCATTGTGGTGTCTAACAGGCTCAACCGCCAACTTTTTATCGGACGCCCTAGCACTATGGCTAATAAAATCAAGGTGCAGTATCCAGTCAGAGCCCCTCAAGGCAAAAAAATTGGCAAGCACTGGGTATCGAAGTCTTTTGATTTAAACTCTGTTGGTTCATTTTGAAATATCTAATGTAGAATGGTGCAGACGAAGTACTGAACATAAACATAGATCAGGCGGATGCGCAGCTTAACCCGCCGAAAAATTGTTTGCCGGGTGGCGAAAAAAATTCATTTGATCGTCCGATGATCAAAACAAGTGGGCTGTTTTGGGCGCATTTCCCTGCCTATTGAAGTGAATTCCCCCATGGCCCGCTCTTATTTGCCCGAAGACTTGTCAGCTAGGGGGGTGATTCCGGTTATCGTCAAGGGTGTTCATTAACCCGACAATTGCAATGTTTATCTTGGATGTCCTACAAACCTAAAATTCTTAACCTGTCGAACTAGAAAAACAAATCAACAACATCGTTGGGGTTCTGTGACCAATGGCTTGTTTGCTGCCGTGGCGCAGATGTGGTGCTGATCGCGGTGACAAGGAGTAGTAAGCCTTTAAGGCCAACACCTGTTTATCCCACGCCACTGAGTTATTCAAGTAGCGGGGATAACAAGGAAGTCACAGGCATCAAGGGTCATAATCAGCTCTGAGCCTACAATGCTTGCAATAAGCTGAATTGTCACAAAACTAAAGCATAATGCTTCTTTGCTATCCTCACCTTTGGTGCTTTAGATCGCGGCTTTCAAGTAATACAACCGGCATTGAGAGCCTGTTGAGCCAACCCATCATGCAATAACCCTAATTAAAAAATGCACGCTTTTGCCCACAGCCATTAGGGTTAAAACACGTTTAATCGCTTGCAGTAAAAAATTATCTATATCGGTGATGATCGCCCCAACTGGGTAAAGGAATTGGCGGTGAGACCATCGATGTGCAAGGCAATGCCTTATTCCTGGTTTTATCGATTGGGCAACACATTTACGGGCGGAGGGGGTGAAGCAGGCTTTTGCACACGAGTGCCTCCGGTTGCCACTGAGCCAGTTTACTAACGCGGGCGGGAGTAACGACCGTCTTTAAGGTTTAGCTGGGTACGGATGATATTAACCCGCAATACTGCTCTTTAGTGGCACAGGTTTACGCATTACGTAGGAGGGTCTGTCGGCTATTGTTATAACGGGTGTTTCACTTACCTCCCACGACGCTGACCGTTCAGTTAAATATCGGGATATCGTGTATATCGAACCTATCATTGGGTGTGGGTGAACTGGCTATCAGTGAACATCGTTCCTCCAGCCGACTTTAAATGAACTGTTAAAATTGGCCTCAGAGCCCATGTTGCCAGAACTCATGACTGGCAAAGCCGGTATTTTGCACTTGCAACTTAGGTGATGGCGAACGTGGTTTTACGCCTTAGTTACGTGAAAGCTCTTGCTACTCAGAGATTACAGCGCGAACCTTCCAAACCCCACTCACATAAATCGCGCAAGCTTTGTTTGAAGAGGCGCTGTGAGTTAAGTAAACAAGGGCTGCTGGATTAGATGTTACCCACCGCCTTGAAACCGGTGATGTGGGTTATGACCTGCGAAGCCTTGCTGCGTTATATGCAACAGATTTTGCCGCAAGATAATACTCACCATTAGTTCTGAGGTGGCGGCTTGTTGCCCTGTTTCGACCACCATGGCATATGACGAAATGGATTTTGGCCAGTTGTCAACGTCGATGACTGAGGTGTTTTTATCAGTTAATTAGACCGAAGGTGTCCATAGAAAAATCGTTTTACCCTTTTTACCAGCAACGTTGCAAGATTGATGAATTTTAAACACAAGAAAACTTGTCACAGGCCTGTGATGCTGATTAAATCGTACTGGATCACAAACAAACGTATCAGTCATGTCAGGCGCTTGGCCAATGGCAATATTTTTGCAACAACAAATCATTAAAAAAGGCTCTTTCCGAGAATTAATTATGCCTCTCTCTAAACATTGCAGGAACTCAGCGCGGTTATGTCATCCCTATGGCGGCGCCGAAGAAAACTGAAATAACCGCTTATATCTGCAAAAATTTGTCTCCTTAGCGGGGGGAGAAAAATGCCGTTATTTAAGTATCATCCCAACGGAATCTGCAATTAGACGATACTGGCAGCGTTATGAAACAAATATTCAAAGAACTAGGTGCAGGTAGTTGTCGCATATTCTGCCCATTACAGAGCGTGCCGAATGCGCAAAAACAACAGTACGTGGATATTTTGGAAAAAAGCACGGCGATTTTTGTTAACGGTGGTAACAACTGCGCTTGTCTAACATCTTAGGTGCACCCTTCGCTAAAGCGATCAGGCAAGCTTAAACGCCCCGAGGTGTGCCAGTTATGCCTGGAAGCATCCTGCGGTGCAAGCAATAGTATCCAGCATATGATCATTGCCGGCAAGCACAGGGAATTGTTCCACTGAAGGCGGCGTAAGTCTGGACCAGGGTTTTGGGCTTATTAAACACCGCGGTGATCGATCAGCATTTTAAAAACCAACGTAACGCTTAGCGCTTCGCCTCTTAAGTGCGGTGTCTTACAATCCGTTTTTGATTGGCTATTGGTTAGATGGAAGATAACTGCAGCTTTTATCATGAAAAGAATGAATTTAAAACCGTGGTGGCACTGGGGCGATTTACGATTATTGACCCTTCAATAATTGAATATTCTTCCTATGGCCGAAGCCCATCGTGGTGATGCCGCTGACACTGCTTAATTTAAAAGTTACATATCTTAGCTGCCGGTAAGTCGCTTTGACTTAAATTCACGCCAAGCTCATATCAATACTAATAAATATTCGATGACCTTTATACCAGCTGCCTTAATAAGTGGGCACTAAGCCATATTGCATCAGCAATTGGTATGCAGGGTCGTCAATAATGAAGGTAGCTCGGCTACCCTTTAATTTTATATTGTAAGGGCATATGCCTGTTTCATTGTGCTGATCCTAAGCGCTTATCTAATCAAAGAAAGTGTTAGCCTGCTAGATACACGCCAAGCGTCATCCTTTGCAATAAGGGCCTCAAGGGAAGATTTAAAACCTATGAAGATACTCAGCACCAATGTTTATGTCGCCCCAATATAATAATGCAAACTTCCCAGTCATTCGTCCCATCAAATTGATATTGGTGACATAGAAAAAACTGGCCTTCGTCCATACTCGGACCCAAGACTTTATCAATGGCCTTAATTGCGCCCTGCCCTACTAAAACAACACGGCTGCTCCTATCCGGAAGAGGGGGGTTTGTGCGCCGTTTAAAAGAAGAAGATGAAGGTTACCTGGATAGGCCATATTTGGGAACATGTTGCCCTAGAATTACAAGAACTGGCTGGCTCAGATGTGAGGCTTTGGTAAAACACCGTATAGCGGTAAACCTGGGTGCTACGATTGTTGTTAATCAATATCCATCACCGTGACGTGGGATTAGAAAGCTAGGCAACTAGGCATGCCCGTTTACCTGACTCACTTTAATGCCCAAAGAAGTGGTCAGGAATTACTGCGGTTTAAAATTGATAAAAGACCTTTAATTTTCAGAACAGTTACAATACTTTGTGCGCATAGCACAGCGTAAAAGATTTGGCCCAGTATACGGGTTCACTGGTCAAAGCCGCCGGAGAACGAGACTTCTTGTGCCGTTTGAACAACTATAGCTTGTGCAAATTTGGTCCACGGTAAATATCAGCCGCCGTTATCAAGCCAGCATTACCAGTGAAACCAAACATATTGCGGTGGAAATCTCCTGTGATAAAAGAAGATACCCATAATTTACTTAATGATTTGGCCGCCCAGTTCCTCAGCCAAATCAAATGACTCTACGGCGAGAATCAGGTCAGTAGAGCGGGCTAATAAAATCGGCTATCCAGTGTTTATTTAAGCCCCTTAATGCCAACCATTGGTCGTGGTGTGAAGTATTAACTTAGTTTTGAAGATGAAACAGGTACGCGCAGCAATTTTAATTGAAGCCTTTACAATTTGGGCACGGGTAAAGCCGTGCTGGTTGAAAGTTATCTGACCGGATATGATGCATCGCATGGTTAGTGGTGAACTGATGAAATTAGTGGCCGCTGCCCTAAAAACGTGTGCCCGGTCAACGTAATCGGTGATGGTATTTCCAACGTCGCATCAGTTAATTGATATTGTAAATCTTGATCCGCCGTGGCATAGGCCATGAAAAGGTATTAAACGCCCTTAGAATTTAGATAATACAAGACCGAGCCCGTTTACTCGAAGATGCGGGTTGACGATGCTGACCCATACTCGAACAAAGGGAAACAGAATGTTTTATTTGCGTTCCAGACGCTATTTAATCCACCGTGGCCCTCTATCGATGTTTACTGACAAAAGTGCATCCGCGATAATCGTGATATGGCAATTCGGGCCATAAAAGCTATTGGCTGTGATCATCGTGGAGTGGATTTTCTGACCGATGACATCAAGCAAATCCCTATAAAGAAATAAGGCCGGAAGGGCATCCTGTGAATGTAATGCAGCCTCCAGGCTTCGTATGCATGTTGCGCCAGCGGAGGTAAACACGTGATGCTACCGGGTAAGTACTCGACATGCTATTTCCCGCTGGCGTCAGGCCCATACCAGTGGGCCGCCATTACCGGAACTAACGGTAAAACCGACCACCAGTCTCGCATGCTTCGCAGCATAGTTAAAAAAGGTGCAGGAATTTACCACCGGGCAATGAGTCCAAGATGGTGTGTATATGATGGTCATTTAACCGTAAAAGGCGAACATGACGGGCGCCCAACCTCAGCGCAAGATTGTATTACGCGATCCTAATGTGGATTTGTGCCATACTTGAAAACGCAGGGGCGGTATACTTAAGCGAGGCTTGGGTTACATGGAATCCAATGTCAGTGCTTTGTTTACAATGTCCAAGCGCAGATCATTTAGGTAGCGTGGCAATTACACTTGGAACAATTAGCCCAGATTAAACGGGTTTTTGTGTGGAGGTCGCATAAGGATTGTGTGGGTACTTAAAATGCGAGATATGTTATGTCCCTGCAAATGGCTGACTACTGTGAAGCTGAAAACGCATTTGTTAATGTTCAGCCATGGGATTCCAGGGCCACGGTTTAAGTGGCGTGAGCATATTCCGCAGCGGTGGTATGGCTGGCCGTGCTGAAAAAGGCATCAATGGTGACATGATCAGCATTTATGATAAGGGGCCCCACATTCCTTATTGGTGGACCCATTTATTCCCGGCCACTATCGAAGGCAAAAGCTATTCACCAACGTGAAAATGCGATTGTTTGCCGCTGCGATGCCTATAGTTTTGGCATTTTCCACTGGAAGATTATGGCAAGGTCTCCGTATTTTTAGTACCTTCTTTTTATCAGGCTCCAGGTCGTTTAAATTTTTACGATGAACATCCCTTTAAGTCATTCCTTGATTTACGCGCCATAATCCCGCGGCATTCAGTCATTACTGATCTTGTCGGTCGTTTTAGATGTGAGCGGCAAACGTCGTTTGGCTACTGGCCATAGCCGGTGACAGACGGGACGAAGACATTATTCGAAGCGGCAACAAATCGTGGCCAAAAGGTTTTGTATTATTTTTATTTGCAAAGGCGGATGATTTCTCGTCGCGGTCGTGGCATGATGAAAGTGCCACAAGCTTGCTGAAAAAATTCCTTGATGGACTGCCGTGTTGCTGAATCATTGATTCAAGTTATCCCCCTCCAGAACGAGGATGTCCAATTTGAGCAAGCCTTGGAAAGATTGTGGCATAAGGTGATTTATTGATATACTCGGTGGAACAGATTAACCCGTTGCTGAAACAAATTTGTTGCATTTTATGGGGGTGGCATAGAGGTCAAACCAAGTGATGGACGCCCTTCGCAATAATTACCCGGATAAATTGGTTTGAACCTATTGGAGCACAAGTTTCGAAATTAGCTGAAGGAAACGTTTTAGTGCCAGGACGAACGTGGTTGTGGCCGTTTAGTGGTTGAAAGCATGATGAAGAAAAGCTGATTGTAGACTTGGATTAAAGCAATAATGATAGATGCTGCAATTGACGAAGTTTTCGCCCGCCTGACCCGGGCCCCAATTTGATTATGGGAGTATAACCTCGGTGCCATCATTGCATGTCTTATTTAATGGACATTTAACACAACGGGTCTTAGAATTGCCTACAAAAATGGACAAGCGCCTCCTAACAGAGTTGACTGGCAGCTGAGTTCCTACCATTTATCGAGTGCATGCTTATGGTATCAATTTTGCCATCCAGTGCGCTTAGATTCACTTTACAAGTGCTTGTGACTGCTCGAGCTAGCTTGGCACTGGTTGTTTTACGCGAGCTAAACCATTCCAGCACCGATTCACTGGCAAAAACAGTTACTTGCATTAAAACCGCACTAAAGACGAACAAAACCCTGCTTATTAGCTTTCATAAGCCCATGGCTGAGCAAAGTCAAGTTTTGCTGTTAGTTTGATGATGATGAAAGTGAGTCTTTGGTATGGGTGCCAAACCCATACTTTGGCCTGCTGCGCGAATTACCTGCTCTGCAGAGTATAAACTGGCCAACGCTTTTACGCCTATTCCCTGTGCTTTTAATCACCGGCACGTAATGGTAAATCTACCGAGTGTTAGGTCTGGCCGCACAAAATTGCCAAAGCGGCCGCATCAGCGTGGGGTGACCTCTACTATTTTATTCGCGTAGGTGATGACATCATGAGATCATGGTGAATTTATTCTGGGCCAGGTGTCGCGAATGTTGCTGCGTGATAAACGTTTGCCAATGGCTTTTTTTAGAAGTGGCCCCGTGGTTGGAATTTTTTACGCCGTGGATTGCGTAACAAGTCAATGCGGCGCTTATCACTAACATCGCCAGTGATCATTTTAGGTCAATATCGGCAATCATACGTAGCTGAATTAGCCCCAGACAATAATTTGTGGTCGTCAAAGCCCTGCAGCGGCGAATGGAGTACTAGTACTTAACCGCGGATGACCCACTCCAATCGTTTGGAATGTGCAAGACTCAATAATGCAATGGCCATTTGCTGGTTTAGTCAAGATGAGTTTTTCATCCTTTAAGTTCAGGCCGCAAATTCAACAGGCCCCAGCGGGCTGTTTTTTGTGCGCAATAAATTCACATTATTTATCAACTGATAAAGGGGCGAATTTGAAGACTTAGGTGATATCAGCACCATGCCGATGACGTTTGCGGGGGCCTGCCCTGCAATAACGTGCAAAATGCTCTGGTGTGGTGGGTTTTAAGCAGGCTTTTGATTTTGACAAACAGTGCCATAATAACAAGGCCCTTGAGCGAGTTTGGTCGGGATAGTCAGGACAATCCCTGGCCGCGGTAACATTTTATCATCTTAAAGGCTGTCAGGTCAATTGTTGACTTTGCTCACAAGAACATGGCATGCAGGCTATGATCAACTTACGCTTTACAGCTTAATTGGCAACGACTAACATTGCCCATGTTTCAGCCATGCGGGTGATCGTAGTGACGAAGATATTGCTAAATTAACTTCAGGCAGTGTCGCAACTAAATGCAAGTTGTATATTGCGGCCGAAACCCCAAAAATACTTCGGGGGCCGGTCTCCCCATGAAGTCACCTAATTTGTCTAAAAAATACTTAGTCGAGCTGCGGTGTCGAACCATCTCTTTATTCACAATTAGCGACTTCACCACTGCACAGGGGCCCGGGGCAAGGTTTTTAGCCCCTGCAAATGGCGGAAATGGCGGGCGATGTTATTCTTATTATTTGGTGATAGACGAGCGAGACAGGTACATCAAGTTCTAATGCATTGAAAGTGAAGTTTGAAATAACAAGTGAATACAAACCGCAGTGGAGCTATTTTAATTCGTCACTGCGGTTTGTATCATGTAAAAATCAGTTAATGATTCGGGGCAAGTGCTGCAGTAAAAAAATCGCGCATATTTTCGCCCATTAACTAAACGAACTATCATGCTCGACACGCCGATATCGAAGCAAAGACTGAACTAAGCCCTCAATTAATTTACTGGTATAAAAGCAACTTCTGTGCCCATCAAAGTCAGAGCCTAAGGCATATGTTCGCACACAAACCAGCTCAATACCATATTTAATCGCCGCAGCAATATTGCGGGCGAGAATATCGCACACCCGACCATTCCCAATAAATCCCAGGGCAATTAATAGCCCGCAGCTGCGGCGATTTGCTGCATAAGCTCGTCGCTAATATTACCACGGGGTGATGACAGTGTCCCATACAAACCTGTGTGGCTTATGACCAAGGGCTTTGGCTGATAGGCAAGTCATCACGGACCACTTGTTGGGATGAGTGGTGATACATCAACGATGATGTCTAAAAGCCTGCATGGCTAAGACCGCCTCTTGCCAAACTCGTCAAGCCAGATCCCACTAGCGCCATGTAAGGAGCACCTAGTTTTATTGTCAAAAAAGTGTTGTAAACTCATCATCCTAAAACCATAGGTCATATAATATTTTAATGTTAGCTAGGTCTCCTATCTAAGGCATGAGAGCCCTCAGTGCCGAGTAAAGGCCCCACTAGCTGCCAGGTGTTGGTAAGCGGCTACTGGCAACAAACTGCTGTAAAGCCCCTTTCGAAGTCTATCAAGCCGAATATCTTGCGGATTTTTCTCAAATGAAATGCCTGTAATTTTTTTTGTGCTTGATACAATGCCGTTGAACAGACTAGACAAACGTGCCAAGCGGCCAACCCCTGCACTAGGGCAAAGCTGTTTAATTATCACTAGCATCAGTTTCATTATGTTCTAGTTAATACCACTGGCGACTTGGTACGGTGGTGAACATTTGTAGGGCGACATTACCTGCTTGTAAGCGCGAAATCCCACATGAACCAAAGTCACTCACTGAATTTAAAATCGCGATCCACATCAAACTATCGCTGTGCAATCACCATGAACAGCTGGCTATGTAGGGCAATTGCTTTGCTGACCTAATGGATAATCGGTCACCTAAGGCGACTCGTTGCATTTGCTTTTCCAACATAGGCTGCGCAAATATAAAAACGAGCGAGTAAGACATATTAACAGCAAGATAAATAGGCAAGAATTTTTTAAACATAAATTGACCGGATCCTTGTTTTGTTGCCTTAGGCGCTTAGAATATGTTAAAATCCGCTTTAACAAGCTAAATTTTCCGTGTAAAAATGAAGGATACTCAAGATGAAAAAAATCGTGGATTCAATCACTGGCGCAAGTCGGGGTATCTTGGCGCCACAGCGATTCATTGGGTGGCCAAGATTATCAGGTTATGTGTTAATTATCGTGTAAACAAACTGCGCCCCAAACAAGTTGTAGAGACTATTGTGAAAGCAAAGGTGGTACTGCTTTTGCTTATCAAGCAGAATGTATCCCAAAGAGCAGGAAGTTATTAAATTATTTAATGCAGTCGAATCGCACATTCGGGCCCCGTTACCCACTTAAGTCCAATAATGCAGGGATTTTATTCCTCAGTCAAACTCATTGATATGAAGCGCTGAGCGAATCAACGCCTTATGTACCACTAATGTCACCGCCTAATTTTTTTTGTGTCGTGAGCGCTAAAACGCATGCTACGTGGTGGGGCATAGTCAACGTCTCCTCGGGTGCCCGGGCTTCGCTCTGGTTTCACCCCATGAATATATTGATTATGCGGCATCAAAGGGTGCCATCGACACCTTAACAAAAGGACCTTTTCTGTAGAAGTTGCCGCTTTAGGCATTCGAGTCAATGGCGTAGTTCCAGGTTTTATTCACTACCGATATGCATGCTGACGGCGGTGAGCCCAATCGCATTGCACGTTTTTAAAGTCCGCAAAATCCTCTGGCAGCGGGGTGGCACAGCGCAAGAGTAGCCAACCTGCAATAAGCCTGGGTATTATCAGAGCCAAGCTCCTATGTGAACCCGGCAGTATCATGGATGTTTTACAGTGTGGAAAATACAAGCGTAATCTGCCACCTGTATAAGTTAACAAACCTGAACTATGGAACAAAACACGACAACCATTACCCACAAGCCTCAGGTTAACTAAGACCTAGTTATCTCCTATGACGTGGTTTGAAGCATTTACTGCTTAAGTCTGCAACAAG
>Ga0163217_1108930_pt1 | contig 15382 bp, 16 predicted proteins | sample SynspAceP_FD_185933 | JGI IMG/M metagenome (GOLD analysis project Ga0163217, IMG submission 185933) | Saline lake microbial communities from Ace Lake in Antarctica - Synechococcus sp. Ace-P (PacBio error correction) | ecosystem: Environmental > Aquatic > Non-marine Saline and Alkaline > Saline ...
GCAGGTCCTAGGCAGAGTTCATCCTGCGGTGCACGCTCGGAGATCAGCGAGCGCAAACTTGGCGGTGCGCGCCGCCGATCAGCAGCGAATCGAAGCCGGTGGCTGCTCAGTCCTCAAACCGGACCGTCAAACAGGGTGACCTGTGCGGCCTCCCAAGTGGCTGCAGCATACGCTGGAGCAATGCCGCCTCGGCCGATCAACACGTTGTCGATGTCACCACGACCTGGTGATTGCTCGAAACGGCCAACCCCTCCACGCTTTGATTCGACGCCTGCCTGGGCTTGGCGGCGGCGAGCAACGGCGCAGCCGGAGCTGCCCAGGCGCGCCAGAGATGAAGTTCACCAGCCTCGCGATGGCTGGAGCAATCGCCTCAGCGAGCGAGGCCTGGTGGTCCCTGTAATGCCGGACACCTGGGCCCTCTTGGCCCGGGCTGATCGGGCGGGGCGAACAGCTGCGTACAGCAGCCACCACCAACCTCTGGCTGGAGGCCGCCCGGTCCGCGCCCCAGCGGTGCGCGCAAGCGCCGCCACGTCGATACGCACAGACCCAGCTCTGCGCTTTTGGAAAGGCGCCTGCCGCTATACCCTGGGGGCAGCGGATCGAGCCGTCGCGCCCTGCAGGAGATCGCTGGCGCCCAGGTGGGCGAACCATGGCTGCTCAACGACCCTGGCCCTGCGCCGAGCGCCCCTTGGACACGGCGCGCCGCAACGGCCCTGCATAGCGCTCGGTCGGTGCTGGTGAGAGGGCGCGAAGGTGGATCTTGCGAGTTCAAACGGAGTCACCTGCACCCTCGAAGACTCGGCTGCCGCAAGCAACGGTGACGGGGGCTGGACCGTGACGGTGCCCCAATCGCGGGCGATTTGGACCTGCAACGGGAGCCGATCTGATAGCGAGAGGTGGCCGCCTGGTCGGCTACGACGCAGTTGCACCGACTTGCCCTGAAATCGATCTGCTGCAGGGGCCGTGGAGCCCAGTCCAATGCCGGGGGCGGCACCGTGGTAGCGGGGTCGCGCTCACTGTTTCAGCGGCTTGCAGGAACTCTGCGCCTTCCCTGTTGCGGCGAATCCAGCCTGGCACGTCGAGGCGCTGCGGGTGGCCGCGCTCGGCGCAACGTTGAGCTCGCCTAATAGCAGTCGCACCTTGCTGCGCAACCTGGATCGAAGAGGATGTCGCGAGGCGGCTCGCTGTTCAATCTGCAAGGGGCGCCGTGCGAGCGGTTTCTGGGGCTGTCGGAAATCGAACCCGTGTTCCGCCCTCCCCGCCGATGGGAAGTAGGTTCCCAGGGAGCTCTCGAACTCGCCGGATATATCTGGCGCTGATCCGGCCCGCAGTGAGCTTCTGGAGCCTATATGGCGGGTAAGTAAAACCCAGCACCCCGATTATTTCCCAGCGCGCGGATCATTGCACAGGCGCTGACCAAGCCCTGGCCATTCCTCTGCGTTCGATCGAACCATCTGCGGTGACCCGTACTGCTTTTGGGATCCTCGGCTGGGCTGCCAAGTAATAGGTGGTCGAGGGCCAGGTGGCCGGGCTGGTTCGGCCAACTCCATGCCGCCGGGCGAAAGCTCGACCTTGCAGAAGCCACCTATCTTGTTTCCGTCTTGACTCGCCCTCCTGGGGCTCACGGCGGCCACAAGGCGCATAGCCGCTGGGCAGCCCAGCGTATGTCCCCCTAACGCGACCTTGTGCCTGGTTCTCTGAGATTAGATTCGTGGCGTCTTCTGTTAGTGCTATTTCAGCCACGTCACGAGCAGGCGACTGCTGCTGCGATTTCGCAAAGCTGGTCCAACCGATGCTCGAGTCGTGGACGTTGATCGATCCGCTATGCGGTGATCCAAGGTTGGCGCCGGAGCCGTCAGCCAGGCTTTCCGCCTGCGCTACCCGGCATCCCGACGCAGCTCGACTGAAGCCGATGTGGAGCGAGCCACAGCGCAGATTCGTGACGCCTGGGCCAAGCAAGTTCGGCGGCCCAGCGCAGGAGCTGAATCACTACCGCTCAGCACGGCAACCGCCTCGACATGCTGGTCCTGGGGGAAGAAGTCGAGCGGTTTTGGATGCGAGCGCACGACCCAGGCGGCCATCGGCACTCAGCCTGGGCCAGATACCGCCCAGCTGGCCGGTTTACAGCTGAGGTAAGCCACCCGAGCGGAAGGGTCAGCGCACGATGGCCCTCGCAGACCTTTGTGCGGCAGCCCTTGCGGGGCGGGTCGAGCAGCAGGCATCGGCGTGGCGCGGGGCTTTCGGGCAGGCCAATCGCACATTGGCGACCTCCATTTCGGACTTGGCTTCAAGCGTTGAGGGCGGCATTGAGCGGGCCTGCTCCACACTGCGCGCTTTGTTCAAAGGCCCAGGACTGTGGGCGCGGCAGCCGCCAGCGGCAGGTGAAGGTGCGATCGCGCAGTAAGTCAATCGACAATTCTGCGATCAGGCGAGGGCTGCAAGGGCCTGCCAACACAAGGTGCAAGCAGTTGCTCTGCCTGGGCGGTGTTGCACCTGGAAAAAAGTAATCTGGGACGTCTGATATTGAAGGCCGCGAAACCGTCCTTTTCCCCCCCCGATTCAAAATCACCAGGGAGCGACGGCCGATGAGCGGGTGGTCGGGCCAATCCGGGTGTTTGTTGGGGCCGGGGCCTGGAGGTTTGAGGCACAACGACCAGCTCAGCAGCGCTCCATCCAGATCGCGGCCTGGATCGCCAGATCGGGGAGGTCGTCATGGCTGCTGAATCAGGGTGAGGAGCAACGTCGCCGGGTTGTGATGGCGCAGCCGCAGGGCCAGATGTCGCAGCCACGCCTTCATGAGGTTACGTCACGGCCAGTCACTGACCTTCAGATGGTGTTGAGCGAGCGATCAGGCGATCCAGGCGGGTGATCGAGCACCGGACAGCGGTTCATGTTCACGATCCCGGTGCTGGCAACTGCGGTAAAAGCAGCCTCGCAAGCGCCCTCAGGGTGCGCTCGAGGGGAATCACCGCCCGGTTTCTGTAATCGGTGGGAAGCCTGGGCCGGAAGATCGCTCGCTTCGATGCTCCAGCCCGCCAATGCGGCGTCGCAGTTTTCCTGGACCTAACGATCTGCTTCAGAGCGCCGGGCTGGTCTTCAAGGTGCTGAATACTGAGCCACCACAGTCGTTGCGAGGATGCAGGGCGGTTGCGGCGATTCGGCAGAATCGTGGGCGTGGTGATAGCTCGCCACCAATTGGCTGGGCCCCGGTGCTGAACACGCACGCGCACGTTCTCGCCAGGGAAGGGCATTGGGCACGAAAACCACCAATGACCAAGACTTCACCTTCTGCGGAATCAGCGTACGGCCGCCACACCGGCTGTCCCTTCGTGGTTGAGGCCGTGGATGTCACGAGCTCCAGTTCCGATGCGTGTGCCGGCAAGCTAGAGACCATTAACAGGTCACCTCCATCAGCAAGACCCCAGCACCGGGGTTCGGCCCAGAGAAACGAACTTGACCCTAGATGCAAAGGGGCATTACACATGTGCTCTTGGCTCCCCTGGGCAAAGGGTCGATGAGATGCCTGGCGCGTGGTCGAGTGAATGAGCGTTGTCCGGGATCTGATCCTGCAAGCCTGATGATCAGCTCCGCTATCCCAAGCGGCGGTGAGTTTGTCGTTCGATGCGCAGTTCCCTCTCGGGCGGTAACCCAGCGCCTAGGAATTGGTGGCCCGGTGCTGAGCGTAAGAACGAGAAAAAAATTGTCAGTGAATTCGGCCAGACAGCTTGTTCGAACTCAAGCCGATACGTCGCCAAGGGGCAATGCCTACGGTCAGCGGCAGCCTGGCCAGTGCTGCGTGATTTCAGTTGGTACTGCGCCTGGTCACCTATGGCGTGATGGTCCGCAGCACTGAAACAAATCCAGGAGAATCGTCTGGCGGTGCCGAGGGAGATGTACACAGCTCGGAGCGTTCCGATGGCGGGCATGGTGCAGGGGATGCGAGCCTGGAAAAAAAAAAAAGCCCCGCCCTTTATTCCTGGGGGTTTTTTGGCCCCTTCGGCTCGCACTGATAAGACGCCGGCGTTGCTTGGGAGTTCCTGATCCAGGGAAATGCAGACCTCGGTCTAAAACTCCAGCTGGAAACTCGCTCCGTCGCACCCTTGCCTCAGTGGGTGGACGCTACCTGCCGAAAGGTTTCTTCGCGCAGGCAGGGCGTTTTGTGGCGGCCCAAAGTGTCTGCCCTCAGAGGGGGTCTTTGCCCAATAGGGGAACGGAAGGAACAGGGCCTCAGGCCGCTGCGGCACTGGACGAACTTACTCGCGAGACATCCAGCGCTGGGTATAGTAATGTGGAGCGAGCTGTCGGACTTTTTCATTCGCAGACAGCTGCAATCGTTCTGCGAGACAAGCGATAGCGCAGAACTTAGTCCCGCGCGTCAAAGCCTCACCTCTATGAGAATATTGGTTCTTTGATGGGGAACTGCGCATAGCAGTCGTGTGTAGCGATTGAGATGTCTCCATCGATTGTGATGTCTGATGGAAATTCACCTGTCGCGGCGTGCTTCTGCGCACGAGCATGGAGTAATACGCAGCCAATAACCAAATCAGAGCTGCTTCAAGCAGTTGCTGTCGAAGGAACGCACTGAGCGCTGAGATACGTGAACCCGCACGTCAGACGAATATATCCTATTCGCCTCGCACAAAGCATCGGAGCGAGTGAGCTACCAACTGTACGAGTAAGATAAGTTATAGGCGCGCTGAAGCATACGACAAAGTGTCACTCTTCACTTACGCGATGATAGAACTCTATACGACATCAACTCAGACGGCCGAGAACAGGACTTGATGAAAATTCGAGTAGAGGCGAATGGTGAGAGTTCAGGGAAAGCCTGACGTGTGTCCTTAGTATGAGCAACGGCTCACGCCTTGGCCAAGCCCATAGCTAGGCGTCACCCGATTTTCTTCTGCGCGACGATGTATGTATGTATGTGTATTCGCTCCGCAGGAACAGGACGGGTCGTTGCACGAGCGTGGCCCGCGAGAGAGCCCAACTTTTGCATCGACACAAATGAGGGGTGATCAGTCCCGCTCACTCATGTCTGTTCGTCGCAAGCGTGGAGATCAGTTGTAGTGCGTATGTACTTGGGGTTCATGCGGACACAGACGTGGCCTGTCAGGAGAGTGGGCTCAGACGGTGGGTAACTCACCGCGTGATGATCCCAATGTTTAGGTGCGTGTGATTCCCTACCGCTTGATAGAGGGAGACATGCTGGGTGGGGTTGTCAGATACAATGCGAGCTGCTGTATGCATCTTGTGCTATAGAGCTGTTAGAACGTTTAGTGGAAAATGGAGACTCGAGAGTAAGTCGTACTGAGGGGTAAGATGAACTCATTGTCGGTGGCGTTTCCGCCAAGATGTTGGGCATATTGACATACGATCGAGAGGATATATAGATAATGTAGGAAGGGCCTGAGCCTGCCATTTGAGATCAACACGGAAATGGAGTATCACAAGCAGGGATGGGGGTAAGGTCGAAGAGTCGTTTAGTAAAGGGCTGTAGGTCACCGCGTGGGCCAGTTTAGCACACTCGGTCCTGGTCACCATTCGTTGCAGGCGCACTGGCAGTATCGGTGAAACTCGTCTGGTCCTCGTAGTGTCTATCCTCAAGTGGGTTGTCTGGATGCTAGTTGAGTGTAGCCCCTACTCGAATTCGTGTCGAGAGCTACATGCCCAGATATAACCATCGAGCCGCTAAGGGACAAGGCGCGCCACCCGAAGCGCGTCCCAGACACAATAAGCGCACGAATGAGGAATGTCTTCCAAACGACATTCAATGAGCTATCGAAGATTTTCGTGACAGATCTCATCAGTCCTGTCTCGCAATCCAAACACTGCGGAAACAACACTCGCTGCGGCTCGGCTGCTATCGGCTTCGTGAGACGGTGGGCTACGTCGCTGTTCGTGCACGTCATACAACTCTCTCGATCCGGTCGCCAGTTAGTCCTGCTTCTCCGAGCGCGCGTCGCTATACTTTGGAAAGTCTGCGGGAGAGCGCGATAGAAGCGGCCGGATTACTACACTGAGAAAATACGCACGACATGAGTTCGAGTAGTCTAGCATCCGTTTTGGTTCACGACACGCTCGATCCATACCTCAGAATTTCGCTGATAGACATGATATAGCGACAAAGACGCACGAATCAGCGCACATGGCGACGTGCAACGCAGGATTGCCTCTGGACCGAGTTGTGCTCCCAAGATCAACAACGCGTGCTGGTCGGCGTTGGTGGTGCTCGTTCTGTCCTGTCAGAACGCAGGCGCGCCGCTGGTATATCGAGAGCAGAACCACACGGCTCTGCGGCGTCGTTTCCGGGCTTAGAAGTTCCTCGCAAAGCTCCTTGAAAATTTTTCTCTTTTTTTGTTTTTTTTTTTTTTTCTTATGTCTTCTTTTTGTCGTGTGGCAAACAAATCGTTTGAGCGCTGATGTATTTCTCTTCTTTTTTTTGTTTTTTTTTTTTTTTTGTTGTTGTCTTTTTCTTGTTTGTTTGTATCTTGTCGTTTTTGGGTTTTTTGTTTTTTTCAATGCTCCTTGATGTCCTACTTGGCCTCGCTGGATTTTCATTCCTCGTAGAGCTGACTGCCTGAGCGGTGGTGACGTGGGAGCCGAGACCTCAAGGCCCGACAGACATCGGCGAACAGTCTGACCTTGGTTGAGCGTGCTGCCGGCCTGGCCGAAGCTTTGCGGAGACTGCTCTGGGTTGTGGCGCTTGCGTTTCATTCGGGCTCTCCTGGCCAGTCTGGCAATAGGGAAATGGACGTCGTCATCAGGAAGCTGGGTTCAGTTTTAGGTCACGTCACTCATCAAACGAAATGACGTCATGATGGATCGAAACTGACGTCTGGCTGATCGATGAACTTCGCCGCGATCGATTTGACGAATCCATCACGATGAGCACGGGGAGGCGATCGCCGACGGAAGTTTTCAGAAGTAGATTGAGCGGCGAAAAAGGAGATGGTCAAAGCTGGGAGTGGGGTTTTTTCGCAACCAGGGCAAATCGGGCGGATGCGCGCCTTTGAAATGTTTGACGTGATCAACGCGTGATGGTGCGGTTCCGCTGACTAGTTGGCGGGTTGAGAGGTGATGAACCGCCGCAACAGCGCCATAACGCGAAGGCGCAGGGAATGGTGAAGCCCTTTTTAAGCGAGTGTGGAGAAGTCCGTCAGTGGCTTGACTCCCCGGAGTGGATTTTCCGGGCAAAGGAGAAGACCCTGTCATGATCTCTTTGGCCGTCGTAATTCGCAATCGACGAGACCTTGCGTGATAAGAGCCTCGTGCATCTTTGATTATCGGTGGCGGCAGCACGGAAGCGTGTGATTGGTGGATCGGCAAAACCGTGCTTTGTTAGGCAAGAGCCTCATTGGAGTGCTTCGCTACTCGATATGTTTTGAGAGATCAAGGGGTCCGTATGGTTTAAGTGAAGGCTTGCCACCGGCCGTTCTGGAAGCACTAACATCCAGCGGTTGGCAGGCAGACAATCGACGAAGATTCGGTCATCGGTTTCCGACCGGTGGATTTGGTACGGTGGTCGGGCTCCATTCGTAGCTGGAGAGCACGCACAATCTTTGGCCGGCGTCGATGTCTTGAGTTGAACGTGTTCGCATTCACCGATTGCAAAGAATTCGCCCCGCCAGAAGATTGGGCTGCCTCTCCTAGGTAGCGAATGGAGCTGGCGCGAAAAGGTACAATCCCCGGGTTCGAGAACGCGATTGCCTCGGAGACTGGTTCGATGGTCTGCTGGGCCAAAGCACTGGATGTGTGCTTCAGAAGTTGGCAAGCCTCACTACCTAACGGACCTTGATCTCAAACATATCGAGATGGCGAAGCACGCTCCAACTGCAGGCTCTTGCGTGAAAAGCAGGTTTGCCGATCACCAATCACAGCTTCCCGGCGCCCGCCACCGATATCAATGAGAATGAGGGATTATCCTACGCCAAGTGCGATTGAATTGACGAACGTGCCAAGAGATCAAACGGGCTTTCCTCTTGGCGAAAATCATCCGGGAGTCAGCCCACCTGCGGCTCTCCACATCGCTTTAAAAAGGCTTCAACATTCTGCGCTTCGCGGTTGGCGCCTGGTTGGCGGCGGTTTTTATATCACCTGATCACGCCAATCCTGTTAAGGCGAACCGCACATATGCGCATTGAATCACGTCTAAGCAGTTTCAAAGGCGATCGGCGATTTGCCTGGTTGTCGAAAACCCCACTCCCAGCTTGACCATCTCTTTTTGCGCGCTAGTATCCTTTGAAATTCCGCGCATCGGGCGATCGCCTCCAGATGATCATGTGAATGGAGTTCGTCCGAATAATTCGATCGCGGCGATTCATCGATCAGCCAGCGTCAGTTTGAGAGAGATGACGTGGCATTTTCGTTTTGATGGAGCTGGACGTGGACCTAGAAACTAACAGCCTAATGAGAGCTTGTACTATTGGCCAAACCTTGGACAGGGAGAAGCGCAGATGGAAAGACGCAAGCGCCACTAACCCAGAGCAGATACCGCAATAGGTCCTTCGGCAGGCCGAGCAGACTGCCTCAAAACCAGGCAGACGGTGCCGGATGCTCGTGGTCGGCCCTTGAGGTTCGGCTTCCCTACGACCTTACCGCATGCAAGCAGCTCCCTACGGAGGAGAGAAGATCCAGCGAGCCAAGGAGACTCAAGAGCTGTGAGCAAGAGAATAATCAGGCTCAAACGATTGTTGCCAACGCGAGGACGTCGACATAGCCGAGTGTCAAGGAGCGTCTGCCGAGGGAAGCTTCTAAGAGCCGCGGAACGTACGCAGCAGAGCCGTTGTGGTTCTGCAGATCGGACATTCCGGGTTTCGGCAGCGGCGCGCCTGCCGTCTGACAGGGACAGAACCGTGGAGCACCAACCCAAGCCGACCAGCACGTGTTTTTGGATCTTGAGATGCACAAGGTGTTGCGGCAGAGCAGCCTGGTCGTTGGCACGTCGCATGTGCGCTGGGACGGGGCTTGGTCTATCGCGCTGCTCCTGGATGGCGAGCGTGAACCACAACGGTGCAACGAACTGGCGGAGGAGGGTTACGAGCGGCGTCTGCCCCGCAAGAGGAAGCGGCGAGGGGCGGCAAAACGGCATCGAGAGAGCTTTGAGGGGCGGGAGTACCACATCACGTGATGGTGCGATTGATTTCCAGTGGTCTGATCCAGACGGTATGAGATGGCAGAAATCTGTCAAGGTTCTTGAATGCTGGAGAGGAATATCGGTCCGCGTCTTCTGGCCATTTCGGTGGGGCCGGCGCTGCGAAGGCTGGTGGGATAGTTGGATCGACACGCGGATTGGAGTGAGCTGACTCAAAACGCAATCCAGTACACCCTCGCACTTGGAGGATGGACAATGGACCAGAGGTCTGTATTGCCCAGTGCCGTGCAGGAATGCGTGGCACAGGAAGTTGGCACTGGGCGGTCGCCTATATGCCCACCAGGATCAGCCCTGGGAGAATCCATTCGTTGGATCTTCCAATGGCAAAGGTCTCAGGAATGAATTCCTAAAGGGTGATGTAAGTCTTCTCATGGTCATGGAAGGCAGATCTTGGCGGAGAAGGCACAGTGAGAATGGAGTACAACACATACACCGATCGGCTCTCCAAGGGCGTACGGCCCTTGGAAGTCTGCCGCAATGGAGAGCGGCATGGACAACCCCACAGGCGTGCTCACTGAACTGGACAGCTGATGGGGTCACGTCAGAGGCCGCTCGGTTGATGACCGCAGTCATCGCCACCGTCGCTGCAGCTGGAATTGAGCTTGACTTGGATGCAGACCCCCATTGTGTCGATGGCAAGTGTGGGCTGGTCTCGCGGCGCCGGTCTGTTCTGGCGGCATGCGCGGATATCACTTTGACGAAGATTCGGGTCGGGTACTAACTGGTGGCGTTGATTGAACTGGTCGTGCTTCAGGCTCCTGTGAGTCTCATCCAAGTCTGTTCTCGGTCTTGAGAGAGTCTGTTAAGCTACTCTAAGGGTGTCTCATACAATTCTCTTGAAGAGGTCTCTGCTTGACTACTACGCAGTTGAGTCTCGCGGCTCTGCATGGTTTTGCTGGTTCACCGTGACTCCTCAGCGCGTGTGTTATTGGCTCGTTCTTTCGGTCGCAAGCCCGCTGAAGTGAATGTATCAGACATCCAATCAGGACTTATGGCTATCCCATTTCAAAGACATTTCTAGAGTGAAGGTTTGACCGCGACGTTCTCGCTTCGGCTTTGTCTCGCAGAAGAGTTGCGCTTGTCTCGAATGAAGTGAAATGGGTCCAATACTGAGATCCAGAGCTTGGATTCGCGGATAAGTTTTCTCATCCGCAGCGGGCCTGGGGCCCTGTTCGGCTCCATTGGGAAAGACCTCTGAAGGGTAGACCTTTTGGGCGCACAAAAGCCTGCTGCGCGAAGAACCTTCGGAAGGTAGCCGTGCACCCCTGAGCAAAGGTCTGACGGGCGAAGTTCCCAGCTGGAGTTTTAGCCGAGGTCTGCATTCCCTGAATCAGGAAAGTCGAAATACGGCACAAACGGCGGCGTCTTAGTGCCGAGCAGCACAGGGAAGCGGCTTTTCAGGCGCGCGAACCCTGCACCAATGCCGCATCGGAACGCCAGCTGTTGTACATCTCCCTGGCACCGAACAGAGCCGATCTCCTGGCTTTTTTTCAGTGCTGCCGGCCTCACGCCAAATAGGTGACCAGGCGCAGGGTACAACTGAAATCACGCAGGCAACTGGGCCGCTGCCGCTGACCGGGTAGGCATTGCACCTGGGCGCGTAGTCGGGCTTGAGTTCGAACACTGCGTGGCGATGTCACTGACAATTTTTTCTCGTTTCGTCAGCACCGGGCAACTCCTGATGCGCTAGGTTACCCGCGAGAGAACTGCGCCATCGACGCACTCACCGCCGCTGGATGCGAGCTGATCATCGGCTTGCAGGATCAGATCCGACAACGCTCACATTCCCCCAAAGACCCTCGACGAGCGCCCAGCAATCCTATTCGACCTTTGGCCCAGGGGAGCCCCAAGGGGCCATGTGGTAAACTGCCTTTGCATCAGGGTCAAAAGTTTCGTTGTTCTGCTGGGCGACCCGGTGCTGGGGTCTATGCGAGGGTGCTGTAATGTCTCATAGCTTCCGGAAACAGGCACGACTGGAGCTGTGGCATCCCACGGCCTCAACCAACGAGGGACAGGGTGTGCCTGTACGGCTGATTCCGCAGAAGGTGAGTCTGGTCTGGTGGTTTTCGTGCCCAATGCCCTCCGGGAGAACGTGGCGTGCGTGTTCAGCACCGGGCCAGCGGCCATCTGGTGGCCCGAGCTGATCACACGCACAACGATCGCCGAAAACGCCGCGAAACAGCCTCGCAATCCTCGGCTAAACACTGTGGTGGTGCATGTTCAGCACCTTGAAGACAGCCCAGGCGCTTCTGAAGAAGACGTTTTGGTCCAGAAACCTCCCGATTGGCGGGCTGAGCATCGAAAGCGACCGATCATTCGGCCCAGGCTCCCACCGATTACAGGAACCCGGGCGGTGATTCCCCTCGAGCCACCCCTGAGGGGCGCGTGCGAGCTGGCTTTTTACCGCAGTGCAGCCACCGGTCGTGAACAATGAACCGCTTGTCCGTGCTCGATCCTCGCCTGGAAATAGCCTGAGTCGCTCGCTCAAACACGAATCGGAGGTCAGTGGGACTGGCGTTGGCACGTGAACCTCAGTGAAGGCTGTGGGCTGCGCATCTGGCCTCGCGGCTCTGGGCATCAGCATCCGGCCACGTGCTCCTCGACGCCTCGATGGCAGGCAGGCCTGACGGAACCTCCGATCTGGCGAATGCCCAGGGCGCGATCTGGATGGAGCGCTGGCCTGAGCTGGTCGGGTGTGCGCCCTCAACTCTGCGCAGCCCCGGCCAACAACCCGCTGATGGGCCCGAGCACCCGCTCTAGTCGCCGGTCGGTCCCCTGTTGATGGAGGCGTTTAAGCCGGCCCTTCAATATCAGATCTGTCGATACTTTTTCCAGGTCAACACCGCCCAGGCAGAGCAACTGCTGACCTTGGCTGTTGCAGGCGCCCTGCAGCCCTCGCCTGATCGCAGAATGGATCGATGCTTACGGCGGCCATCGCACCCTTCACCCTGCCGCTGCGCTGCCGGCGCCAGGTCGCTGGGCCATTGAACAACAGGACCGCGTGGTGGAGCAGGCCGCATCAATGCCGCCCTCACGGCTTGAACAACGGTCGAACTGAGGTCGCCGATGTGGCGATTGGCCTGCCCCGAAGCCTGCGCCACGCGATGCCTGCTGCTTCGACCCGCCCGAAGGCTGCCGCAACAAGGTCTGCGAGGCCATCGTGCTGACTCCGCTCGGGTTGCTACCTCATCTGTAACCCGGCCAGCTGGCGCGGGATCTGCCAGGCTGAGTGCCGAATGGCCGATGTCGTGCGCAGCAATCCAACCGGCCGAACTTCTCCCCCAGACCAAGCCATGTCGAGGCGTTGGCGTGCTTGAGCGGTGATCAGCTTCCGAGCTGGGCGCCGAATGCTTGGCCAGGGCGTCAACGAATCGCGCCTGTGGCTCGGCTTCCACATCGGCTTCATCAGCTGCGTCGGGATCGCGGTTAGCGGCAGGCGGAAAGCTGGCTGACCGGCTCCGGGCGCGCGCCTGACACCGGATAGCGGTCGATCAAACCAGCGACTCGAGCACGGTTGAACCACTTTGCGAATGCAGCCAGCAAGTTTCGCTCTGTGACCGTGGCTGCACTAACGAGCGCGCAGATTCTCTCTCCGAGGCGGCACGGTCGCGTAGGGGGCATAGCTGGCTGCAGCGGTTTTGCGCCGTGTGGCCGCCGATGATCAAGGGGGGCGAGAGACAGCGAAGACAGAATAGGTGGCCTTTGGCAGGTCGAGGCTTTCGCCCGAGCGGGGAGGAGTTTGGCCCGAACCAGCCGCGCCAGCATGGCCATCGACCACTAACTCGGCGGCCCGGCGGATGCGCAGTAACGGGTCACCGAGAGGCGATCGACGCAAGAATCGCCATGCTGGTCAGCCGCCTGTTGAAAGATCCGGCGCCCTGGAAAATACATTCGGGGTGGCTGGGCTAACGCCTATTTGCCCTCAGAGCTCACTGCCCTGACTCAGCGCAGATAATTCCGCGATTCGAGATGCTCCTGGGCACCTCGTTTTCCATGGCGGGGGCCGGAACACGGTGCCGATTTCGAAGCCCAGAAACGATGGGGGCTCGGCTCGCGACGCTGCAGATTTGCGGCGAGCCGCCTGCAGCATTCTCGATCAGTTGTCGCGCAGGTGGCTGTTAATTGGGCGAGCAGGTGGCCAGGGCAACCCGCAGCGCCGTGCCGAGTAGGCTGGATTCCGGTCGGCACCAGAGGAAAGGGCGCGAGTTCGCTGCAAGCCTAGCTGACAGCAGGGCCTGACGCAGCCGTCGCTCCGCCGTTGGACTGGCGCGCAGCGCCTGGCAGATCGGATACAAGGCAAGTGGCTGGCGAACTGGTCGTAAGCCGCCAGCGGCCACCTCTCGTCAGATCGGACTTCCTCGTCTGCAAGCTCGCCCCGATGGGGGCAGGCGTCACGTGGTTCCAGCCCCGTCCCGCTTCGAGCCGGCAGCCGAGGGCTCGAGGGTGCCGGAGCCGTTGATCGTCCAGGATCACTCGCGCCAGTCCACCACACGGGACCGAGCAGACTGATGCAGGGGTGCGCGCAAGTTCCAGCGGGCGGGCGGCCGGGCCGGTCGTTGATGGCATGCCAGCGTTCGCCGCACCTGGGGCCAGCGATCTCCTGCAGGAGCGCGACGGCTCGATGCTGCGCCAGGGTCACCTGCCGCGGCAGGCCTTTTAAAAGCGCATGCTGGCCGCTGTGCGTAATCCGACGCTGGCGGGCGTGCGTCCGCACCGCCTGGGGCGCGCGAAGACGGCTGGCCTCAGCCAGAGGTGGTGTGGCCGGCTGTACGCTATGCTGTTCGCCCGCGATCGCCCGGCAGGGCAAGGTGTGCCGGCATATGGTCACCACCAGCCGGCTGCTCGCTGCTGAGGCGATGCTTGCCAACCATCGAGCTGTGAAAGGCTCTGCTGCGGCGCCTGGCGCAGCCAATCCGCTGCGCGTTGCCTCGCGCCGCAAGCCGCAGGGGCGGATAACGCGGTGGGGTTGGCCGGTTTTTCCGAGCACACACGGTTGGTGACATCGACAACGTTGTTTTGATCGGCCGCAGGCCGGCACAGCTCCTACGTTGCGCAGCCCACTTGGGGGAGCGCACAGTCACCTGTTGATAGGGCGGTGTAGGCTGAACAGGCCACCGGCTGGGTATCGCCTGCTGATCGCGGCGCCACCGCCAGAGGTTTGCGCCTCGATTCGCCCGTGCGGGGAACGCTGGACTGCACAGGGGGCTCCGGGTCATGGCGCGACCGTCCCGGGCAATGCCCCAGCAATGACAGACCAATCGGGGCGGTTGGCGTGACTGGGACAGCTTCCAGCACCTGGTCGCGAGGCCCAGGCTGGGCCCGTACGGGGCCTGCCGGAGGCGCTGGTCACCGATTTCCAGCAGCGCATCGAGCAGCGGCATGCCGCTGGAGTGTCAGCAGGCCCAGCTCCTTGAGGAACAGATCATGCCGCTTGCTGGCCCACGCCCTGAGCTCAGCCAGGCTTGATCTCAGGGCGACGGCCGCAGGTGGGCACCCACGAGGGCGACCGTGCACTTTCGGCCAGCTGCACATTGGCAGCGCGCACATCTGAAGCGGGCTTCTCTGCGCCGAGCAACGCGGCAGACATTGCCTGTCGGCGTGGGGTGGGGAGTCATTCTCCAGCACTCAAATGACCCACACCACGCTGCGGCCCTTGGGCCGAGATCTCGATCTGCTGCGACTTTCGACCGTCGATCGAGAGCCCGATGGAGCTCACGTCACACGGTCATCTCAGGCACGATTTCCCGCGCCATTGGAGCGAGTACCGCATCCGCCTTGACCATCAAAGACTTGCCAAATCTTAGGAGAGGGTGGGGGCTCTGCAGGTAAGATCAATGTTGTTCAGTTCGCATCGCCAAACAAGCGGTCGCACGTCTACATGGCTAAAAACAGGGCGTCCGGCTCGTGGATCACTCTTGAGTGCACGGAATGCCCGTCCAATCCCCGCAAGACGGTTGCCCGGTGTCTCGTAAGTCCCAGAAGACCGCCGTACAACGTACGAACCGGCTTGAGTGAAGAAGTTCTTGCACTCACTGATCAAAAGCACGATCCCACAAAGAGATAAGTGAGCCGCGCTGAAGTGATTGATTCGATCGTCTTCGTCTCAATCTCCAGTGCTCTGCATCAAACCTTTCTTCCACCCTGCTGTTTCGATTTCATGCATGTTCTTTTTCAAAAAAGCGTCTTTCACGCGATCAGCCCGTGATCGATCGCTACAAGACGTGATTT
>Ga0163217_1012212_pt1 | contig 15379 bp, 8 predicted proteins | sample SynspAceP_FD_185933 | JGI IMG/M metagenome (GOLD analysis project Ga0163217, IMG submission 185933) | Saline lake microbial communities from Ace Lake in Antarctica - Synechococcus sp. Ace-P (PacBio error correction) | ecosystem: Environmental > Aquatic > Non-marine Saline and Alkaline > Saline ...
CGCAGGATGATCTTCGTGACCGGCGGTGCTGCAGCACTTTGTCGACTGCATTAATGCAATTCGCATGGAAGTACCCACTATAAAAATAGAAATTTTGGTTTCCTGACTTCAAAGGGCGGATGGACAAAGCGCTCGACATTCTAAAGTAACGGCACCGCCGGATGTTTCAATCATAACCTAGAGACGGCTCCACATATGTTATCGTGAAGTATTTTCGCCCCCGAGAGCTAATATAAAAGCATTCATGTGGAATTGTTTTACGTCGCTTCAAAATGGATCCAAGGCCACAGGTGCCACCAATCTGGTCTGATGCTTGGTCTTGCCGAAACTATTGCCGGAATTAACTGAGGTATTACAAGACTTGCGTGCAAAATAATGTAGAGATGCTCACATTAGGCAATATTTACAAACCGAGTAAACATCATTGGGCGTGAAACGCTATGTTTCCTCCGCCGAGTTTGAGCAACTGGGGTGTCATCGCAAAAAGAGCTTGTTTTACCATGCTGCCCAGTGGCCCCTTTGGTGGGTTCAAGCCTCCATGCTGACTGCAAGCCGCTGGTCAAGAGATAAATAATCAAGCCTAGAGAGAAACCATGCAAAAAAAGTTTTAGTTCCGAAAAAGTCATCGATGTTGTCCTGGAATGATACCGCCTTTTTCTTTTAAACGACTCGAAGTCAAAGGCCTTTCGCTTTAGAATGGGGAATATATCATTATTGGTTTAGCGGCAAAGGCGAAATCAGGCCAATCTATGCGCGCCTATAGTATCGTCAGTGGCAACCATGAAGACTATTTGGAGTTTTTAAGTATTAAAGTTGAGGGTGGGTGCTTTTACCCTCAAGTACAGCGCACTTACTTATTGGTGAAATGAACTTATTATAGGTAAGCAAACCAACCGGGGACACTCATTATTGAACGATTTACCGCGATGGGCGAAATTTAGCTTTTAATCGGCACGCGGCACCGGACTAGCCCCTTGTTTAAGTATTATTCAAAGAATCCTGAAACCTATGCACGTTTTGTTAAAAGTTGTTTTGTTTCATGGTGTTAGGTTTACCAATGAATTAGTCGTACAACAAAATACTACCAAGACCTGCCTATCATGAATATCTTTGGCGAAAATGATCACTGACAGCTAATTTTACTATCCGAGTGTTACTCGAGAGCATAATAAAAACCAGGGCCGAATTACAGATTTAACTAAAACAGGAAAGTTAACATTTAGACTGGACTAGCCGAACTTGATCCAGAATTTTGAACCGAGTGATGTTATGTGGTGAGTCCCTCCATGTTTGAAAGAGATTGTGGCAATTTATTGACCAATTAGGCTTTAAAAGAAAGTCCTAACAAGGAGTGCAAGGAGACTATGTTGTTGAAGAAGCGTTTTGTTTGAAAAATAGCCAAGCCTTGAAACATTGCTTTGAAAAGTCGTTTTTATTACAGGTGATTCCCAATAATAAAAAAAGGCAGCTAGCTGCTTTTCTGAAGTCAATAAATCTGTCGCATAATCGCGACTAGTCATTTTATTAGCATCTTTGGATCGCCACCGGTCTTTTTCATATCGCGATACAGGCGCTTTTATTTTTCAGCGCACTGTCTTTTAAGTTTGCTGCTTTTTCTTGCTGGCATCATCATCGTCGGCAGTCCCTGTCTTCTTGCTTCATCATAAGTTTCAAAGAACTGATTCTTTGACATCTTCGTACATTTTCGCCAGCTTCGTCGCCCGCGTCTCAGCCAATCTCTACGGTTTTTGGTCTTTTAGCCTGTTCTAAATTGTAACTAAAGGCTTCCTTGCTTGGTTTTCTTTCAGTAGATTCTTTTTGAGTTGTGCAAGCCGTGGGTGCCAGAAGAAGTGGCTAAAAGTATACTGCGACTTTTTGTTTTTTAGTAATTTGCATGGTTGTACCGCTATTGTGTTGATTGTTGGATTAGGCCTTACAGTGTAATGCGAATTTTCCGATGATTGGAGAATTATCAGCACAAATATCGTATCAAAAGGGCTAAAATACGAGAACTAAAAGTTACACTGCTTAAATCATCCAATTTTTTTAACAGTAATGAAATTATAGCTAATTTATATTACTTAGCCAAAGTAAGCTATAGAGCCTGTAAAATTTTTTTGTCGCACATTTAAAGACCAGTTATGTCCAGAATCTTAGTGTCAAATTTTTCACTGCCAGTTAACGAATAAATTCGTTGAGTTGGATTGGGGTTTAAGGCTGTCAAAGGGATAACAAGATGCTAGGGTAATGTTGATTGATTGCTTCATCCGTATTATCCATTGGCCATAAGCTAAGTTGCCTGAGCTGTATGCGCAAATCACTCACCTGATAATGGCTTGTCCCCTTGATATTCTTTACTTCCATAATATCGCCCACTTTGAGGGCTTAAGGCTATTAATTGTGTGTCCGATGCCAACTTACACTGTTGCCTATTTCGCCCAGTATTGGGGTGCTAGTCAATGGGTTTGGTCCCCAAAGGCGAGATTACGTCCGTTTGCATCAAGCCAATACATACCATGGTGTCTTTTAATCGAAAGCTCACCACGGGATAGGTATCTATCTTGCCCAAGGCCAGGACGGTGTCGTTTTTGTCGACTAGTGTTGCTGTGCCATGCCTTGAGCAATAAAATATGCGCGAGCTTTGGCTTTAGCCACAATCCATAGACTCTGTGGCCCCATTTGATCAGGCCCAACAATTTCAATAATAGTAGCCAAAAAGTGTGTTGATTTTAAATCCGCCAAAACGTTTAGTTGGGCGTCGGTTTTTTCTGCGGTTGATAGACACGCAGGCATAAGGCACTTCCATAAGAGTAGTCCGATTAGCATATTTAACTCGCCGTGGTGGCTGTTGCTGGCAATTGAGGCCAGGGGGAGCTGGCGGTGCTACCTTTGGGAGTATGATTAGCTAAACTTGGTTATTCTGCGCCGTAACCAGCGGGTTTAGTGGGAGTTAAATCAAAGGCGACCAACTGGTTAATTTGATGACCAGATGGTGCTCTAGGCAAGTTTTGGTAATGTCTTGCTTATATTTTGTCTAGTTGTTCATATTGCTGGGGTTGTCCAACATAGCCGAAACGTTGATCTCGACTCAATTGGGCTTATTTTTTTGCCTTGCCCCACAAATACATTAAGGCCAGATTGTGACCTTAACACCAAGGACAGCGGTTGTTTCAAACAGTATCAGCGTAAAACGTCCAAAGCCAGACTGAAAGTTGGCTTCTTACTTTATGGCTAAGGGATTTTGACGAATAGCTCATACTAAAGGCTCATGTCCAAGATAGAGATCCGCTATCCTTCTAGGATAAAACTCGAAAGCGCTCTGTGGTTACTGAACTGCGTTTAGTTGTAGTTGAATATCGGTTAAGGCCGGGTGACTTAATTATTCAACAGACCTAGCATTTGGTTTTTTACCTGTTCAATCGAGCGATATAGGTTGTTGGTTCTCTGGCCCATTAAGTTGCAGCCTCAGTCATAAATAGCTATTGGGTGCACTGGCCGATGCCCACAGTGAATAACGGTGAGCTTTGCAACTTCTCGGTGATAAGTCCGCTCAGAGCTCTTCATTGCCCACGCTACATCGGTAAATAATACAATTGTCCAGGCGCTCAGGTTCAATTGCTGTGTGGTGCAAAAGCTAAATTTAGCGCACTGGCGATTCTTACCGCCATTTGCAACTAAGTTAATGTAACAATTTCTGGCTGCAAGTTAAATTGCCAACTAAATCAGCTGTTTGGACTCAGACGCATCAGATTTTGTGCATAGCTATTAAATTCAATAACATTGAAACGATCGGCGGGATTGAAGATCCACTTAGCGCCACTAATAAGGCTTGTTTGGCCTCGTTAAGTGAGGTTCCGGGACATTGAGCAGAAGTATCGAGGACAAAGATGACTTCTCGCTTCACAGTGGCTAAGTTTAGCTTTTTCTCATTGTTATTCAGCGGTGGGTATATCATCACTAAGCATACTAGATTACCGTTACATTTGTTTGAAAATGCCACAATTTGTGGCAGTTGACTTAAAATTGGGGTTTGCCAGCGCAATACAACATCTTGATTGCAATGCTTTTGTTGGTCTAGCTGAACGCTGTATTACACCCTCAGCCTACTTTTTGACTTTTAATCCTATGAAGTCACTGGTGATACTATTGAGTGTGAAGGCACGCACCTTGTAGCATAACTCAATGCTAATGGTCTTCCTCCAAGTGCTGGTGCTGGTAGCTTTCGGGCTACGGCTTTTGCTGATCACACTTGCTCAGCTGAGCTTGGGTGGTATAACGCGGGTAATGGTTCAAATGCAAACGTAATTGAAAAGCTGAATGTTCATAGGCCAGGGTTGTTGATATCAATGCTAATAACGATGGTTTCGTTTGGGACCAATATTTGCAATTGGAGTTGTAAATAGGTTGGGGGCGTTTGCTGCACAAATCAGACTGGCTTTTTTTGCCGCTCGTTTTTGCTTGTTCAAATAGCTTGTTAGCCATGCTTCTCCTTAATTTGGCCCTCAATATGACCGTTCGCCAATTTGTATTTGCAAATGGTCAAGGGTTGCATTTCAGTAAGGGAACAAACATATAAGCCCGTTAACCCATTGGTCGCTGTTGTTGTGAAAGGTTTTGTTTAACTGGGTGCCGCGCCACCACACCGCTGAACCTTAATCGTTCGCTTTTGGTGCTCAACTGCGGACTTAAGCTGAGCCCTTTGTCCTGATTAGTTTGAAAAACAAACTACCCGTTCAGCCCTGATAATTGCGACTTGCCAACTGCCCGGTATTGGCGGTAGTTTCAATACGTGCTTGGCTTGCCTTGCGTGGGAAATGATCCCACATTAGTTTTGTGCTGGATTAAGTGAGGGCACTACTAGCAATTTGCAGTGCCCCAAGCGCCAGTACAACGAGTTAAAATACTGGCAAGTTTTAGTCACTGGCGCCAATGAGCTAACCTCTTTAAATTGTCGGCTTGAGAATTAATTTAGGGATTGGCAGCGGTCTTGAACTGACCTTAATCTGACATTTGAGGTTTACCCGCGATCAAAGAAGTTATCTTCTTAATTCTTTTGGGCCCCGCTGACTAATTGCGATTCGCCATAGGACTGGGCTGAGCAATTGGCTTTCTATTACACCTTGGTTGAAGTAGGGTAGTTTTTTACTGTTAAAGCCCGTTGTTCAGATAAAAGCTTGGGTTATAGTTCTGCAATCACCCCCGTTTGGTCTGCAAAACCAGAGAGTTTAACGGTTAATTTAGGGTTGTTTACGCACAGCTTGTTTGCGAGCAAATCCAATTCACTTTTGTAATGCTGTTCAAGGTGTGACCGAGGCGGTTTTAATTGAATGTTGGTACTAAGTTCGCAGTGGATTGCTCCAGGTGTTAAATCTAAGGTGGGCCCAATTAAAATATTTGCTCTTACATCAAGCTTCCATCATAGCGTTGTTGCATGACCAGTAATTCCTGTTGTTTTGACTGACTAAAGGCGCTAGCTGCAGCTAATTTTTTATGCTGAATTTGAACATCATCCGCAAATCATCAGACCAAGATCCAGCAATCATGGCCGGCCTAATGGCCCAGCAATGGCAGTACCGACAAGAGCCAGTAGCCAAGACCCACCAAACTCATTGTTTTTATCTTTCGATAGCAGAGGGGGCCCGCTGCGGCATGGGTAGCAAGCAGTAAAACCTGATAGCTTAGTGTGGCGCTTGATTTTTACACAAAAATATTTTTTCATGTTGGTTTGCCCTTTAGGTTTGGTTTTAATCCTGATTAAGTAAAAGCGTTTACACAATGGCTGTTTAAGGGAAAAAAAATGGCAATGTGGTGGACAAATTGTGAGCGAGGAAAATGGCTTTTTGTTCCACTGCATGGGGCGACGCAGAGCAGGTAAGACGGGGGGCAGGGAGGGATGGCCGGCGGACGTGATGGACGCGGTTATCGGGATGTTCGATGTGTAAGAGCGATGAGGATTCATTATGACCGGGAGTGAGCGCAGGCAGGTGGAGTCAGATAGTTGTACCGGACCAGAAGGCTACGCGATGCGGCGGGTCGATCCTGAGTGTACGAATGTCGGGGAGGATCGCATGTGTAGTAGAGAGTGAGTGAGAGCTGAAGACAGCGAGATCAGTGACGGCAGGTGGACGCATAGCGAGTCGTATACATGAGGAGTGGCACAGAGGCGCGGGAGTCGGAGGGAGTGGCGGAGAGTTATGGGCTGCGCTTAGGGTGAGAGTCTGAGGTTAGCCCAGATACGTAGAGAGGTTAGGTGGATGAGACAGAGTCCCAAGAGTTGACGGTCAGCAGAGAAAGGCTCGGGCTAGTGATGGAGCTCGAGCGGTAGATAGGAGTAGGGAGGAGAGAAGTGGGACAGGGAGAAGGCGACAGGGGGCGCAATGATCGTGGCGGGAGAGACAACTGGAGAGGGTGGTGATGCACGGCCGCCGTGGAGGCAGGATGAACGGAGGGTCTAATCGGGAGTCATTATAAGGCGCGTAAGGGGCGCGATATGATTATGCCTGGAAGTAGTGCGCGCGTGCAAGGATAGGTGGGCCGAGAGGCAGGACGCAGCCGAGATTGCAGGGTGTATGGTGTGAGAGCTGAGGCCTGAGTTTGGCGAGCGGAGGTAGTAACTCGTGGGATGGATATGGTCGCGGGAGGGAGGTGGCGTATAGGGAGGAGGGAGGGATGAAGAGGAGGCGCAGGTGCGAGGGGGTGGAGCAGTGGCTGGCGTTGTTGGTGGAACGGAGTTGGTGCAACAGATGCTCTGCATGTAGCTGTCGCAGAGGAACGAAGAGACGTTGCTCGAGGAGGTCCATCCGAAGTGGAGTTGGTATGTAGGGCGCCGGCGCAGGGAGGATAGACGACCGAATGGACACGAAGCCGAGATGGTGCAAATGAGGATTAGTATAGCTGTGCGCATCGGGCGGCAGATGAACTACCTCACAAAGATATCAGTTTGCCCACATTTTGTTGGCCCGTATGCATGGCCTTACATTGCGCAGGCGTACCGAGTTTTACTCAATCAACCGCAAGCGCGACCAGCAGACTTCGTAGGCAATGATGGTGGGAATTGAAGTAATGGGACAGTAAACCGCATGACCGGTAACTTGGCAGGAAAAGCAAAAATTATTGAAGTTGACTGGTGACGCCGGGAATTTTGGATGTTTGCATGCTATTGCTTAATAATTCACGTCAATGTAAAGAAGTCGTCCAACATGATTAGACTGGATGAAATCAAAAATGGTCGTTGACGACACATGATACTAGCCATAACCTCCATCAAAGCCGGATCGTAAACGAATTCGATAAAAAATTCATCGCCGTTGAATGGGCAAGTTTGGACCGTGTGGAAACGGTATATGGTATGGGACTATCGGATGGAAAAACTAATGAAATAATGACAGCAAAAATGACTAAATCGCGTTTTTGGAATCGACACCTTAAACTGTGTTTTTCTCTTCATTCTTTGATTTGCTATTCTTGGTTTGGGCTGACCAATACGTTTTGGGAATTAGAAACTTACTTACGTAATTGGTCAGAACAACCTAGTGGTTGGCACGGCACGAGCCGTGGCAACCGCCCCTGCTGAAGACCGGCCTTATTTGAGTGTCGGTGTGCATGACGTGGCTCTGACCTAATGGTAGGTGAGAGATGGACGAGCCGGTAAAGAAGACTATTAGTGACGCCTATAAAATTACATATCCCATCCAACTTGATGGTGGTTTAAGAAATTGACTTGGAGGACTAACCACATCTTATGCTTAACTATGGCGGAGACCTTATATTTTGATCAGGTGCAAGATTATGATCGCAGCTCTGGCGTTTTTACCCCATATGGTGGGACAATTCGATCGCCTACGTCTATGGGATGTTTAAGGTGTGGGATGATCATGTTTGGTTGATGCGCCAGTATAGTTTGCGCATTGACCGAAATGAATCATCTGCAGATTGACCATGACAGACGAAAATGCGAATTTCAGCGCTAATAATCGTTTGCTCCTTTAAACCAGGAATGGGTAATGCTTAACTTCTCAACACCGCGCAAGCAGAATCATTATACCTGATTAAGCAGAGACACGCATACAAGGAACAATGGCGCAATACCTCTGAAAGGTTATGTGATTGATTGCGGTTTCCGCTAAGCATAGAATGTCGAGCAAAAAAATTGCCTCGCACATTGGGTTGATGTTGATGATCCTTCAGCCGCAAGGTTGAATATACTATTGGCACCGCTAATACCTTCTCAGCTTGATTCCTTAGCACGGTATGGTCCCTTCGCCGAAATTGAAAATATTCTCAGGTTTGCAATATTCCTAATGCCCCGCGTTTGGGTGTAGACAATCATATGCGAGTATTTGGCCCGTTTCGGGGCAAATTCAGCGTTCGTCTGGGTACAAGTAATAGCGACGAGTCACAGCTTAAAAACTTGGTGGGGCTATATTGGAGAGTAAGTGGTTGCTACCACTATATTACCAGGTTTTAACTAAGCCGCCCTCTGATTTTTGTCACGATCTGCAAGATGCCTATGCTTTAAAAGGGCAGGATATTAGCCAAGCTTTAGAGGGGCACACCCGCTACACTATGGCGGCTTAAGCTCAGATGTAAAGCTGTATTCCCTAAATCGGCTGCACATCCCATTTATATCGATAAAAAAGTCATGGGTGCAGTAGTGGTTGAGCAACTAACTAACGCATAAGAACACTACGAAATAAAGCGGCTAGAGCAACAGTTCCATTACTTTTTAGCCGTGATTGTGATTTGGCACTTGGGGCTTTATTTTTGTTGGCTTCGCGTATTTTCCTTGGCCGTATTCGTCAACTTAGAGATGAAACGGAAAGAGGGCAATTGACAGTCATGGGAAAAATTGTCGGCCAGATTCAACCATCAACCAGCAAATGACGAAATCGGCGACTTATCCGTCAGTTTAACAGTGGGTGCTGGTGGAAGTTAGGCCCATTATAATACTTTTATTTAGAAAATATGGCTTCACGTTTTAAGTCATCGAATTACGCACACCCGTGGCCGATAGTAAAACTCATCCTTAGACATTTAAGCACAGAATCCTTAAAAACGATGAAAGTCAACAATATGTGGTTCGAGCCAAAGAGGGTTTACCCCGCTAAGTAAGTTACTCACCATTATGAGGAGGTCATACACGCTTAGAGCAAGCTATGCCAGAGCAGCGAGCGGAAAAACCCTTTGATAATGCACAAGTTTTTTGCAGGGTTGTGTGCAAGGCTATCAGGGAGTTATCCACAATGCGAATTTGTGCTTGAACTTGACAGCAAACTAAACAACAAAGCAATACTCACAGGTGCAGCAGAATTATTTGCCAAATGCTTCGAAAAATTATTGCCAAATGCGGTTGATTTAGTGTAAACAAGCCTGTTATTAACCGTAACATTGCCGCCACACTGAATTAAAACAATTGGTTATGCAATCAGCAACCTAGGCCCCCATTGCCCTGAAAAATGGCAACACCAGCTTTTTTGATTCATGGTATCAATCCGTAAAAATCAGACAGCGATCAAACCCATCTAGGCCTTGGTTTATATATTGCTAAAATGATTGCTATATTACACCATGCGAGGTTACGTTAAAAATCGAGCAGAAAATGATGGGGTAAATGGTGGCGGTGTCAGTTTTCGGCCGCTAATACAGTCTTTTATGACGTGAGAGATGGCGCCCGGACTCTGGATTTAGACGGCTTAGTGGAAGCAATGTTGCGCGAGCATTGTAATCCCACATTTTTGGGCTTTTTTAACAAATCGCTTGGCACGTTCGGTAATCTAGTGGTTGTGGCAAAACACATAGGCCTTGAAAGGTAATGCAGCCTAAAAATAGTAATTTGGTCGACCGCTCTTCAAACTCTTCTACGCCCTCTGCCTAGTACTCGATATTGAATACTTGCACATGCGAAGTAATTGCCTCCCACCACTTTTGCCTTTACCTCGTTCTAAATGGATTTGTTTAATAAACTGCCTATCTATTTTCACAAAGCCCGTTTAACGGGGTAGGAAACGAGTTTTGATAATCCCAGAATAGCCAATGCCAAATCATCAAGGGTAATACAAAATCCCCAGTTTAGACAGGTAACGTACGGTGGCTAAGAGCTTTACTGTTGTCTAGCTGCGTGCAGATTCCGTTAGTTCTATTTCAAGGCATTTGCGGTTGAATTCTATGTTCAACTAGCGCATTACCGCAGATGTTTCGTGGAAAAAATTTCTTGATCGAGATCACGGCCCAGATATATTGATGGCCACCGGTACGACATATCATCCTGCTGTTTTGCGCAATGTGCAATTTGCTTGCAAACATGGTTGATTAACCATTGTGTAACGGCAAGGTCACCGAAGCCAGAACTTTTTCCGGCAATGGGTATAAAACACCGAGGGCGGAAACAAAACCAATGATAGGGTGAATGCCAGCGTAGCAAGGCCTCCATAGCCGATTAAACGGCCATCCCCTTTTACTTTGGGCTGTTAAACTCAACTTAGCTCAATCATTGGCAATGGCCTCTGTTGAGTAAGATATTGATTCGTGGGTGTTCAAGAAAAAACGCTCTAAGCTGGCCGTTTCGTAGACACTGAAGCAGATTAACTTGAGTTGACGGGGAATAAAGTGGCGTTTGTTAATCAAGTTTAGCGGGATTGCGTTCATTGTACACAGAAAAATGCTACGCCACTTTAAAATCTAAGGGCAATTTGTGCTCGTCCGAGTAAGATGTTTTTTGGCGTAGAGCTAAAAATGAAGCAATATAGGCCCTTCCGCCTCAACACTGAGATAATTCGTGCTTACGGTTAAGTTGTCTTTCCAATCCACCGAGCCTCGGTGCATTGGTTTAGGGTCTTGATGTCCAATGCTCGGCTAAGTTTTTTTTTAACTACTTGCTAAATAATTGCGCGCACAAATTTTTGTTCAATAAACTGTGCGTAATTTAATCTTTAAAAGGATCAAAATAACAATTGTTTTGCAACTCTTCTAAGTGAAGTTTAAGTCTAATTCTCTAACCACTGACGATTTTTGCTAAAGCCGACGTTGCTGCTGGCGACTTAGCAGGGTCCGGCCGCTAAAGGTTTTGTGTAACATAACTTTGGCAGTGATCATCTTTGGTAGTTAAAAAATAGTATCCCTCAGTCAGTAAAACACTGCGTGAAACCCTTAAAGGTTTTTCATTTTGCCGGTAACAGTGAGATTCCATACCCTTCATTTTTGAGCATCTAGGGGTCAATTCGGTAAAAAGGCTTGATAAGAAGAAATAGGAGGACTTAAACTTCTCAAGGTACAGTGTAATTAATTTTTTTCTGCGCTTGAATTCATCCTCGATCACTCTGTCTTATTTGACACCATCAGGATGGGGCGACTTCGGTATCAATAAACAGAGTTCGATATAAGATCGTTTTTGTCGTTGTTAGATTAATATTTTGTAGTGGCCACATTTTGGCATTAAGAAGGCGTTTGGCAGCCAGAACTAGCTCGTGCTACTGCTATGGAGGCGCAAATGTTGAAAAAGAACAAATATCAAACTAAAAATATAAGCGTTAAAGCATGTTCTATAGAGAAACTGTTTATTCACAAAAACTGGTTTTAAATGGAAACCACTCAATAATGCAATAAATGGGAATGATAATTCAAAACTGCATATTATTCCAGCTCTAGTGCCTAATAGAATAAAAAAGCGGTCTAAGGGGAAAGAATAATACTAATAACCGGCGCCTAAACAATAGCCAAAATAGAATTTTCACAATGGTATTAATTGTGAGTGGCTGCGGCCACAATAGGTGATTATAAGTCCATATGCACTGAGTGGTTAATAGGTTTTTGGATAGCCTAACTGAACGCCGCCATCATAAAAGACCACGGTACTAGGCACTTATAAAAAAATACAGACCCGCTTGTTGTGGCCAACGAATCGAACTGTGAATGGCAATTAAAGCTAGAGTGAAACCCACGATGATCATGATTGCGTAACGAGCACTGACCTCGCCATTGTTCAACGCCTTGCTCAGTATAGAATCGCCTGCTAGCAACAATAATTCTTAATGGATTCTTTTGACTAATTTTAAAAACATGAATGTTTAATTTTTCACTTTACTTTGCAATCACAGGCGGTTGTGGGATAATAATTTATTACTCAATATATTACGAAGTAAAAATAAAAATTACGGTTTTACAAAACCTTATATTTCTGTTTCTTAAAAGGAATTTTGTAAAGTAGGGGAATTAATTTTCTTATAAATAATAAGTTAATATTGCCACATTAGCCTAAAGTAACAGGATATTGCCCCAGTTTTCTGTATAGTAAGATTGATTTTTATGTTCGGATAAAATGACGTTTTTTTAAACTATTTGACGTAAACCTTTCCTATTTGGGCAGTAAAATAATTCCGCTATGTAAAAAGGGTGCAGTGTTAGGATCAGTGCTTGGGTATAATTGCCTTCTCGTTGTCGGCTATTCCCTCGGGTCAATCCATCGCTATTGCGCGCCACCCTGTTTGTTTTTAACATTGTGGGTAATCTGAACAAACGGTCCATGGACGGGGCCCGAGTTCTTCACCTTGTTGGTCAAAGGCCTCGATAAAACCACGTTTGGCAAAGGCAGCATCGCGCTGCGACCCACTGATATCTGTTTGTCTTTGGCTAGCGACCCACATAAGCAAAGGTTACTAGGGCCATCTTCTAATTCGTCTACTCCGCCCTTCCATCGCACATAATAATCGGCGTCATGATGTAACTGACATATCTTACTCCGTGTTGATGCACCCCTGACGGTCTCTTCAGCGTCCATTGGTTGTTCCTTGCGACCTTCCGAGGGAGCAATCAAATGCAATGCAGTCGACTTTTGCCAATCAAAAAACTGCATAATGCCGTTTTAGCGGCATTTATTTTTACTGGATGAGTGAGCCAACAATAATTTTAACAGTGTGGTTTTATTCATTTTATTAACTTTTAATATAACTGCTGATTGAAAAAGTGACATCTTGGGGAGCTAATATTACCCAAGTCAATTGAATTTATTAAAAAAGTATCCTCGAATGCGCTAAGTGGACATTATATAATCCCAACTTCATCTGCTATTATATTTTTTACACTGAGTGGGGAAGCAGCATTATGCAATAAAATACCGCCTGAAGTTCATTAATTCGAACCTGGGTTTGGATGATGTCAGAAAAAAGACAATCCTGAGCTTATGCAAAAAGGGACGAACAAAACCTGATTAATGCTTTTGGTAGTTTGCAAAAAGCCATAGAGGTATATTGAACAACAGGCCTAATATTAACGAGAGTAGATAAATACGCTTTTGAAATAACATGCAACTCCAAGGTTAATATCCAGTGTGTGTATTTTAGTTGACTATCCTAGGGCTATTGCTGCTTGATGGTTGTTGTCGACTGATAAAATTGACTTAAACGCACCAATAACGGAAGTACTACATCGGCCTTTTTTTCCTGATTTAAAGCTGGTGGATGGTGACTCATATGCACCCTGATCATGCTGGCGCAGACGATAAACCCTGCGAGAGTTAACGCGGCTGTAAAAAAGCGTTCCCCAAAACAACCCTGCATTGGGTATCGGGATTCGGTGGACCGTTTTACTTGCATTTGACTGATTTGCTGTTGCTGGTGGGTGGCGGGGGAACTAGGCAAACCCAGAAAAATTTATGGGTAATTCGCCATTATTTTTGTATCCAGATTTTGCATGTGGTGGACCGGACCGATTGACTTGCCAGTATTTTTTCTGAATGGGCAGGTTTGTTTCAACCCCAGGACACACAGAATCGGGACATTTCTGTTGGTTGCACAAACCCTCTCGTCGCATGTACGTCGCGATTTAATGGTAAAGTAAAAGTCGGTTTTATTCCCTCCGTTTTCCGGTATTTCATCCCAACACAAATACAAAGTGTCCTTTGGGCAAAAAGTCAGAGATATGCAATAGATGCACTTTGGCTTAGCCCATGGTGGCGAAGTGAGTCTGAGTGCTCAATGAGTTATGCGCATTTAGCGACTGGTTGGCGCGCCGCGATTACCACAAAACACTCTTTGGCGCGCCACAAATTAAAGCCAAGTTTGGTTAACGGACTAGAAAATAAAACCGCCAGAGCTTCAACGCTGGCGGTAGCTTTTATAGTTCGCAGGAGCCACATATTACGAAAGCTAAACAGGTTTGCCGTGATCTTGCAATGTAAGGTGCACGAACCATGAGCCCAGCGTATTTTGGCGCGCCAATCATTCGGTAGTACCGCTTGAATTCGGGTATGGTTTTGCCACAACCGACGCCGTTTTATGTATCACAGTGGACAAAGCCAGGGGAGCTTAGGTTTTTTTCGCGCTGAAAAACGTGGAAGCTTGTAGATAATATAGTAAAACCTGCCACGTTCCTGCGGTGGCCGCAATCGCATTGGCTAAAGGATTGTTTGTTTATAAGACAGAACCCGCTTGGCCATTTGGAATAGTGGGGGTTGTCAAACGAGTCTAGTACTTTGTATTTCATAACGCTGCTGGAAAAATAAATACCGCCTATTTATTGCCGCTGTTGTCCTTTCATGTCGGCAGTGGGTTGGGGTAGCCTGCCCATTCATAATGCAAAACTGGAATATCGCAAAAAGATTGGCTTGGTTTTTCATATCTCCCTTTACCTGGGGCAACAGTGACTTTTGCCATTTATTCCACTGGTCCAGCTGGGCTGGTCCCACCTGCTAAGAGCTTCCCAATTGTTCTAGGTTTTGATGTCATAAGTCGATAGCGTCAGAGGGAATTGACCGGGGCAGAGCACTTAACTATGGGGCTGGAACCGGAGTCCATACTTCGGTTTTTTTCAGCTTGCTGCCAAGGCTCAAGTGGTTTAATCTGCAGCATTGGGCATTAATTATATTTGGCCGCTGATAATAGAGCAAGAGCAAGGTAAGTTGTGGGTATATATTCATAGTTGTAAGCTTAAAAAATAATTTGAGTCTCTGGCACAATGTGGTATCAGTGATTTGCCCTTGACGGCTAGCCCAAGCTCGTCGCCTTTTTTGTAGTCGCCAAGTTCGCCATTGTATCTTACCGGGAAATCGCCTCAAAAAGTAATACTTTGTGGCACCTACTTTTGAGGTTAAAAAAGCTATAACAAAAAGTCGTTGTTTAATTAGGGGTAAAGAAAGTTGATGGTTATGGATTCTGCAATATCACGATTCCTATCAAAAGGGCTCAATGATAATAATAGGACGCTTTGTTGGTATTATATTTTTTTTGGCTGCTTTATGAGCTGAGAAGACACGGTTTTTAATTTCTGCTCGGTTTTAAATAATATAAGGTTTTATTTGAAAGATTTTTGCCGCGCTTGTTTTATCAATCGTTTTTAATAAACCTTTCGACCAAGGCATTACGTTTCGTTGATGGTAATAGCAATCGTT
>Ga0163217_1101918_pt1 | contig 15379 bp, 19 predicted proteins | sample SynspAceP_FD_185933 | JGI IMG/M metagenome (GOLD analysis project Ga0163217, IMG submission 185933) | Saline lake microbial communities from Ace Lake in Antarctica - Synechococcus sp. Ace-P (PacBio error correction) | ecosystem: Environmental > Aquatic > Non-marine Saline and Alkaline > Saline ...
TCGCCAGGGTGCGTAAAGAAAGAGAATAAAGGAAAAGACCATAATTTATAAACAATGCCCATTGGGCGTGTATGGCCTAAAAAAAAAATAGGCAACCGACCCCGAAAGGCCCCCTAATAAAAAACGAAGGGCCATGGGTCCGGCGTTCTTTTTGAAGTTTTTGCCCAACCGACCTTAATCCCCAGCTTGCTTTGGGGCAACCTTTGCACACTTTGAAAAAAATGCTTGCCTAAATCCGTCGCAGCCAAACCGAAGAACGCTTTATGCCTGATGACTCTGGCCCTCTCAGTCCGAACCGCCGGCCCCACCGCCACAAGCGGTATCCAGTTCCGTAATCTCAATACGTTTTGGATGCCCCAGTCCGGGCGTGGTACCGAAATGTGCTTCGATACCTCGATGACCCGCGTGCCTTCTTATGTTGCGGTTAGCGCGCAATCTGAAAGGCGCGTTGTGTCGAATTAATCGCGCCCTTCGGGTCATTCCGTGCGGCGCATCGACCGGAATAATCCCAACACGCGACGAGATTTTCTGCCAAACCGAAAAACAGAGACCTAAGCCGCTGTTGCGGAACATTACCCTGAGTCAAGCAACTCAAGCCCAAGATTCAACGTGCTGCTGCCCGTATGACAAAAGCTTTCCCAATATCCCTGTCAGTCGTGAACATTGTTTTTCCTTCCTCAGATCAAAGAAGCAATCGCGGTCAAGAAAGAGAAGGGCAAATACAACGCCCTTTCGCCAGCGCCCGGACGGTCAAATCGCCACGCTTGAACCAGCCTGCAACGCGTGTTCTTGTTGCGCAATGCTCGGACGCGAATTTCGAGAGCCGCGCAACGCGACCTCGCCTGCTGTAATCAGACCTCAAAGCGCGCTGCGGCCATGCGTCGGCAAGGTGACTGAGGCGGTTATGCCGATCGTGGCGGCGACGCGACGCTTCTTGTCGGCAGACCAGCCAAGGTGCAGGCGATCCCCCTTGGCCAAGCAATGGGTGAAGCTCCGAGGGAATGGAGTTTGAGCGCCCGCCCGCCTTGCGCGACCGCAATCAAGGCGCTGACTCCAAGTCAGACACCCAAGGCACCAACCCAAGCGTACCGAGCCGATGTGACGCGCTGCACCTCGATGGGGGCAGGCCCTGCGTGCATGGTTTTTCTCATCCGCGCTGAACCAAAAACTGGGCAACACGCGACTACTATCCCGCGCAACCGGATCGGTGCGGAGGACGGCCGAAATTTTGAAGCCTTCCTCGCCAATTCTACGCCGACCGCGAACCGCGCGCCAATCCTGCGTCGCATCCCATCGAGACCTTGATCTCATGACCCAAGCCTCACCGACAAGCGGGCCGCAAGTCGCGGCCAAGTCCCCGTTGCGCGGCGAAGGCCGAGCTGGTCTCAGGGCCGCCGCGCATGCCCGTGAGAGCCTCGCGCGCAAGCCCGCGAAGAGGCGACGCAAGGAAAGCGCTGGCGGGTTGGCTGAGGGCTCGCCCCTCGACCGGTCCCCCAAAGCGGATCGAGTCACGAATCACAGCCATATCAAGCACCAACGACTGTCGGCGGGAATATTGGCTGGACCCGATGGCTTCCTCGAAAAGCCAATACCTGCAAGTTCATATGCAGGGCGAGATACACGCCCGCGACGATTTCGGATGATGAAGGGTGCTTGAGCGCATGTTCAAGCGGTTGCTGAAGGAGGAATCCTGACGCAAACGGAAAAATTGGCCCGATCTTGCTGGTTTGATACGATGGCGGCGCAGCAGTAGTGCGGTTGCCTGAAATCAAGGGGAGCTCGCGTCCAAAGACGTGCCCTTCGTCGGTGTGCGCCAAGGGCGTGGACCGCGGATGCTGCAAGGAGAATTCTACCCCGGCGGCGTCCCTTGCTTAAGCACAACGATCTCGGTTCTTATATTTGTGCAACGCTTGCGGGACAACGCACCGTTTGCCATCGGCACCCACAGGCAAGCGCGCCAAGGCGATCACCGCCACACCGCTGGATATATCGCAGCCTTGGGGCACGCAAAACGCCGCTACTGCCCATTTTGTCCGCCAAGGCCGTTAGTCGCGCGCCTTCCCGACCTGAAGGCCGTGATGGATTTTCCCGAAGCGCTCGCTGAAGAAGGGTCATGAGTCTTAACGAGCGCGGCTAAGCGGCCCTCCGCTGCGCAAGCCCAAGGGGTAGAACCCGCTCAACTGATCTCACCTGCCAATATCCTCAAGATCCTGCGTCTGCTCGCCGCTCCGTGTGCGTGACTTTCTGTAATTTCCGAGCGGTCCTGGCCGATATATACGCGCTGGTCCTGTTCGCACGCCGCGCTGACCGGCTCCTCGACGGTTATCTGCTGCGCGTATGGGAAGCAGAAAGGCAAGTCGGCGCGATGCTGACCCGATGCGAAAGGTGAACCTGCGTCGTGACGCACTGTTCGCACACGGGCTATTCGGGGATGAACCCGTGGACTCATCCTGCCTGCGTATGATCCTGTCCCGCGAAAGGTCTTAGTCAGCGGATGGCGCGAATTTTCTCGGGGCAGACAGCAGCAAGCTGGCGTAAACCAATTTAGCCAAGTGAAAACGACGTTGCAGATGGTCGCCATCGCCGTCTGTTTCGCAGGCAATGGGATCGGCCGATGGATTGTGGAACATCCTCTCGCCCTGTTCCGTGTCTGGTTCGGGTCGCCGATTTTTGGTTCGCGGGTGTGGCTGACCTTGATCACGATGGGATTATTTCGCTAAGGCATTGCCTCTACCTGAAAGCGCCGCAAATGGAAAAAAAACAAAACCCCCCTCGACGTGCTCTATTTCGCTTGTTGCGCGGCGGATTGGTACGGGCGCGAGCAGATCGAGACGATGGCCGCGAGGTCGCTGATCTGGTGGCCGAGTGTGCTGCGCGCGAGAATCGCTACGACTGGCGTTCTCGGATATGCGTCCGTGCCGGGTGCGATAGACTCTAAGACCGTCCACGAACCCTCGATGCCCTCCGCTGAAGGCGCGCGCAGTTGCGGTTCTTCCACCCATGACAGCGGCTAGATCCATCACGCGGTTCCAGCCGAGCAGTTGCTCCGGTGCCGGAGTTACCGTTTACTGAAGGGCAATCCACATGGCGCCATTGGCCAGCTTTCGGGGATCGGCGGATTGACGGGTGGCTTGTCGAGCCTAGAATAGAGCACTAATCCGGCCAATGAACCGACGCGCGATCTCGCGATGTGGACGAGCTGCGGCGCGCTGGTCTTGGGCACGCCTCGTGATCCACCGCTACGGGCCAATTTGCCGTGGGGCGCGCGACAATATGTCGCCATGGGTGCGATCGGCCCGCACCGCGTCGATGCGTTCGCGCGCGGCCGGAGTTCTTGATGGATACCTAAGTCCCGCGCGCCCGTTCTGAAGAAAGAGATCACAGCGCGAGGGGCCGCATGGTCCCGCAAAAAAGACGCAAGACAGATGCGCTGAAGCGCCTGTGGAAGCCTATAGTTCGCCGCGGACGCGGAATCCCCCTGGGAATACCGCGCGCCCCCATCCCCACAGGTTCACCATCACCTCGCCACTTCGCGCCATCCCGAAAGGCCGTTTTACTGAAGACCGGCCATTGCGATGACGGGCCCTGTTGCCCAGTGGAATGCGCGCCCCAGCACTCGGGGCCCTGCCTTTGCACGCGGTCGCAAGCCCGCCCAACGCGCATCACCGGCGTCTCTTGCCAGCCGCGGGCAAAGGCGTCGGCCTTGTGATCCATGGTCTTCAACTGCCGTCGGTGCTATGTTGCTCGTCAAACTCCCGCTCGGATGTCGATCAATCGCCACCAGTCCCATCCCCATGCCGGAATGCTCTGCCAGCGCATCTCGAGAACAGTTGCGGCTTGTCCGCGCGCGTCAAAATGTGAACAAGCAGCTTGGCCTTTATGGCGCGCCCACGATTTGCCCACGCGCTCGGACAAGGCCGCAAGCCTCCGCAGGCCCCGTGGCTTTCATCACAGCCCTGCCATCGGCCTCGCCCCAAATGCAACCCTCCGCCCCGACTGGCGCAATGGCTTCTGCCAAAGCCGCACAGCTGTTGCCGGATGCAGCCGCGCAGACAAGGTGTCGTGATCACAAACCCGTTTCCTATCCAGCCCGCCAACCTCAAAGCACGAGTCGCACCTCCCAAACCGCGCCCTCTGCCAAAGCGTCTCGCGTTCCTCACCCGCGCTGCCCTGTTGCCAATTCCACGCCGAGCGCAATCGGCAACGCTGCACGCGCCCGGACCTCCGTAGCCTGGATCAAGCCCCGGAGGCTTCGGCAACCTGCGCCCAGACACTTCGGCCATTAGCAGGCTATCACTTGAACCCTTCTTTTCTTTCCATTCTCAGTTGTGCGGGGCCAATGCCCGACCGAGACGCCGCTGGACCCGCCCGACGCGGTGCGCCTCGATCTAACCGCACCGTCGCGCCGCGGCAACTGCCTGCACGCAAATCGAAAGCCCCGAAAATGCCCCCCCGCGCACGGCTCTATCTGCTGCGATTGCAATCCTCGTCTCCCCTTAAGGAGCCGCCAAGTTAGGACGGCGTAGGGTAAATGAGCGGTGTTGCAGCAAGGACGGGTGAGTGCAAGGCGCGTGCCCGTCGCGCAGCGCTTTGCGACCCTATCTATTTCTTGGAGGCTGGTCATGGCGAGACGGCAGCATGTGTCCTTGGCCCGGCAACGACCTGCCGGGGCGTTCCACGATTGTCACGGGCCGAGCTTGGGTTCGCACGGGGCTGGAACCTGCCCGACGACTTTGGGACGCTTGCGCGCGCGCGGTCAACGGGTGTGCCTGCAACTACACCAGTTTTCGCGGCGTTCCCGCTGAACCAAAGACGAGATCTCCCGCGCGCTGAAGGCGTTTCCCTGGCTGCCGATTTGGCCGCGCGCTGGGGACGTTTGGAACGGGCAAGGCGTGTCCTCGACTGACATGACACTCCGGCCTCACAGGTGATCGAGGGCGATCGCTCGCCACCCTTCGCCCGCATGGCAAGGCCCAAGCGGATGCTGTTTCCTAGATGGGTTCTTCGCCTGCCAACACCCTGACTTTGGCGGCAGACTTGATGCAGCGTTCGCCAATAAAACCTCGCCCGCGGTCAGCTTGCTACCTATCACGCTGCGGTCATGTGCGGCGCGCGCTCAGCGCAGGCAGCTCGAGGTCGCGCGCGTGCCCGGCTTTGGCCGCAAACGGCATATGAGCGTCGACGCTTGGCCCGCTCCCCTATGACCCAACAAAAATCACCTTGGCTCGCAATCTGGGCCTCATGATCTGCCACGACATTTCGATTCGCATGCAGGAACGGAATCTCGCGGCACCTCGCGGCGAATACCAAGGCTAATGGTGTGATGAAATCCGCCTACTGTTTTCGCGCCTTCGTGATGTTCATCGCCTCGCGCAAAGCAGGTTGCATCCGAGCCGCCGCAGCAACCAAATGCAACCGCTTCTTGCCAAATCAAGCCGCGCACTGCTTGCTGGTGAGGAGAGTCTGCATCAAATGTCAGCGGTTCGTGCTGCTGGGTCTGTCGAGTCACACGCGGTGTTCACCTCCTAACCCGCTTCTGACCGCAGCACTTTCCGCCCGCTCTGGCGATGTTGTTGGCCGTGGCGCCGCTGGACGCATACGCATCGGCTTTGTCCGGCGTCATCATCATCCTGCAACCGGCTTTTGGCGTGTTTTCTCGCCCTACGCGCTGATCCCGCTGCTAAGCGCGTTCATGTTTCGCGCTCTACGGCCCTGTGACCCCGTATGCGGCGCGCAAACATGCCGCGAACGAGCCTTCTTCTGGACTCGGCACCGTGGTGCGGTTGCGATCACGCTGTGGTGTGTGTTCTGGACGCGATGACCACAACGATGTGTTGGATGGCGGTTTCCTGCGTGACCGGGCAGGCGCCATTTCTTGCTGATCAAATCTACGTGAGGTGTGAGGCAGGTGCAGTGCAACCCTTTCGCCTAACTGTCAACTTGTCTGGGCCTCGAGTCCTCGCGTGATCTGTCTTTGGCGATGGTCGAAGCCATGTTGCCCATCGGTGCTGGCATCGTCGTTGCGCCGGCTGTTCACGATCTCTGGCGCGAAACGCCAAGCAGCAAGCGCGCCTAGCGTCCTTTCAGCTTGTCGACACACTTAGGGGTAAGGGCCGTCCGCCAGCATCAACCTCCGAGACCCCGACTTTCGGTGACAGCGCAGAGTATAAGTTGCCGTTTTTCAAGTAAACGACATGCTCGTCCAGTCCGATCACATCTAGCTTGTCGAGCGCGGGTCGCCAAAGCGCGGGTCCAAGCGCGCGGACGGCTTTGGGACCTGCGTTATAGCGGCGGCAAGAGGTCAGGGCTGTGCCGACATCCTCGATCTTGGCGACGGAATAGTCCAGACCCGAGCTGCGCATTGTAGGCCGATCGTCAGCAAGCGTCCTGCGAAAACGGTCGAACCGCCATCTTTTCGCGCGTCTCCCGCCGAGCGCGGCATCACCTCATGAGACGCCATACGCCCAGCACCACTGATCACCAACCACGGACAAATTTCGCTTTCACGCCGGCAATCGCAAGGTCAAGCGCCGGAATTGATCGCAGGTCGCATCCTGCCAGAATCGTCAGCGATTGATAGGCGCGGTGAAGATCTCGCCCTCGCTCGCGCCGTGCATTGCCAAGTGCCGCAGCGCGATATGTGGCTCGCGCAGATGCACGCGAATCGCAAGGCCTGCCCGGCGCTTTGCAGATCAAGGCGTTCCGACAGATGCACCAATCCAACGGCGGCCAGACTGCGCTTCGCCCCTCTTGCAGCAGCAATGCGGCCTGCAAGAACGCTGGTGGCCATGAAGCCTTGGCTGCGCCATGTCGGGATACACCTCACGCCCGGCCAGCGCCGGCGGTGCACAGCCGCACGCTCGCGCAAGTTGTTGTCCGTAGAACCGGTCTGCTTGCCTCGCCCCCGCGCCCTAGGCAGCGCGGCGTTGGCGGATTGACCAAGGGCTTCATAGCGCGGCCTCCCAATACCCGCGCGCCCCACGTAAATGGGCGAAGTCAACTGTTGGTGCAAACCGCTGTGAACTGGGCAAAGGCATTGGGCAATCGTCCAGTTGCGACAGGGCGCTGAAGCCCGCCAGCCATGTCCAGTTCCGAAAGTCGCCGTATTCGTTCGAACGGGGCGCAAGGTGGTGGCGGGCTGCAATCCGGTAGCGAGCGAAATCAGTGTCGTCCGCGCTATGAGATCACGGGCCAGATCACTGCGCGGTTGGCCCATAATTCCGGGCGCCGATGGGCCTCAAACGAGCGGAGCGCTCTCCATCAACCTCAATCGCGAGGCAAGCCGACGCTTGTCCACCGCCAGAAGGTAAAGCGCTCATAGGCAAGCCCGGATCAATTGGCGAGCGCGCTGGGCAACCGCATCAAATCAAGGCATTCACCCCGTTCGCGACGGCGCGCAAGGCAGTCCTAGCTTCGGCAATCGCGCCATCCGGCATCCACCAAGGACTGCATCCGCGCGCAGCACTGGTGTTCCGTCCCAGACAACTGTCGAGCGGCGGTGTGATGCCGGGGCAATGAGGGTCCGACTGTCGGAACAAAAACCAACCTGCTCAGTTTCGGAAATCGAGTGAACTTCACGCCATGCCTTGATGAATCATCGCATCGCTGCGGCGCTTGGCCAATTGCGCGCAAAAGCGCCGCAGGCGCAATGTGCCGGTGCCCGCGTTTGCGGCGCGTGCGGACCAAAGAATGTCCTGCAGTTGAGACAGCGCGCCCTCAGATGAAATCTCTGCCGCGCCTGCGCATCAAGGGCAAGCCGCGCAATCGCCATTTGCGCGAACGGAGATTCAGATAATCATCCGAAGCTGCCTTTGCGGGGGGCCGCGCAGCCAAAATGCCAGATCACCAACGTCCGGGCTGCTTGGTGCGGCAAAGCGCGGCGAGATCTAGGGCGGCGTCCCATCACTGTTCTGGCGGCGGTCTAACGCGGTCTTAGCGTTTGGCGCGCCTGTGACTGCGCCTGCGCCGGGGCGACCGGCAAACGAGAGGATGCAAAGACAGCGCGTAGACGCGCGTCAAATGGAGATCAAGCGGTTTCCGTCGATTTTGTTCTGCTCTCGTCTATCTTAGGTGGCTAATTGCGCGCGACAAATCAACAATTTCTGCGACAGGCCGCGCGCAGGCAAGGGCGGACGCCACCTGCAAAACCTATGACCAAAGGAGGAATAATATATTTCAAGAGATCGATGCCAGCCCTGGCCACGCGTTAAGACGGGTGCGGTGAACTTTGCGACAATCGAACGCTCGTCGATGGACACCTCGCGCAAGTACCCACGGCCTCGTGCCCGTCGCCACCAACTGGCGAAAGCCCGGACAATGACCCACGCGGAACAATGAAGGCCGACGAGGCTGTCGGAAGACCGCCTCCGTCGCGTCCTTGTGATTGCGGGTGCCGGGTCCAACAACACTGCCGAAGCATTGGCCTGATCCCAGCAACGCACACGTGTTGGGCGATGCGCCCCTCGCGTGACGCCTACTATAACCAAGCCCCAGCCAAGCGGTCCTGATCGCGCACACACGCGCTGATGAAAGCGGGCGGACATCCCGATCATCATCTACAACATCCCGGAGCGTCGGTCTGGAACATTCGCCTGCTTCGAATGGGCGCGCTGGCAAAACTGCCGCGTAATCATCGGCGTCAAGATGCCACCGTGACATCACCCCGGCCACCAGCCAATGACCTGCGGGCCGATTTGTCCAGTCTTCTGGCGAAGATGCTCACGCGCCTTGGTTCAACGCCCATGGTGGGGTCGGCTGTATCAGCGTGACGGCGAATGTGCCTCTAAAACTGTGCGCGGCTTCCAAAGAGGCAACGCTGCGGGCGACTATGCCACGGCCGTTGCCAGTCCAAGACAAACTTCTGGCGCGCATATCGCGATCTTCCTCGAGTCCCGGCCTTGTGGCGCGAATACGGCTTGTCGCTGCTTGGCGGTGTTTTTCGAGGAAGTGCGGTTTGCCGCTCGTCGGTTTTTCGGCTGGTGCGAAGCAGGCGATCAAGAGACGCAATGATCCACGCAAGAGCTGATCTAGCGCGACTTGCCGCGCAGTTTGATATTTTTGAACCAATGTGGCCGTGGCGTGTGGAAACGCGCCGCGCCTTCAGTAGTTTTTCCCTGATCACTGGCAACAGAACGAAATCGAACCCAAACTCAAGCTCATCGCCGAGAACCGTCGCTGCGCGGCGCGAGTTTTGCGATCGAGGACCGATCTTGAGGTCGGGCGTCGTTCTGAGGGGGTCCGAGTCAAATGCCTTGCGCGCACTGGCGGGTCCAATTCGACGAAAGCTACGCGAGGACGGTCGATGATGCGAAGTGTGGCTGGTGAAGCGCTATATCGCGCCCTACGTCAGGCCAAAACCTGGGGCATGACGACGCCGCAGGCGTAAGCTTTGGTCTCCAAGAAAGACTCCGAAGCTCTGGAACGCCACTAAGACGAGACCGCATGACATCGTGCCGCTGGTGATGTATTCAACATAAGGTTGAAGATGAAGGTCGTAAATCGCCAAGGGCAAGAAGCTGGCCGACAAGCCGCGCCGACGAACGCCAAGCGCCGACTGAACTGCCAGATTAATCGCGCCTTTTGAATAACAGCAGGGCTTGAGTTTTTCCCCTGCGCGCGGGCGTCCTTTCCTTAAGGCATACGCGACCTCAGTGTTTTGAAAGGTGCTACTTATGGAAATCCTATCCTTAGCTTGTGTCCGCCGTGGCGGCAACGTCGCAGGTGGCGTTCTCAAGGCGGTTCAACCTTGGTCTGCTCGCAATTCGCTGGCAGGTTCGTCGGTGGCGGTTGGCGGCCAGCTTTTGCCATGCTCGTGCGGGTGGTTGTCTGACGATCGTCGGTGCGGTGCCTCGGGCGTGTTGCGCGGCCGGTTGTCGGCCGTTGTTGGCGCAAATCAAAGTGTGCTGGCGAAGTAGGGCTCTGGACAATCTTGGCCTCTGGGCGATAGTGATAGAACGCACTTGCCCGGAGACCGAATATGGTCTGATGAATCCTAAACTTCGTAATCACCGATGCTCGGGCGCATTTGGCTGACCGCGGACCCTGCGCATTCTGGAGCCTCAGGTATTTGCAGCAAGGAAACTCGACGGTGGGCCGGTATACCCGGCGCCCACATCCCCGGCGCACGCCTATGTCCGACATCTGACGAGACTGCAAGCGATCACCGGTCCGATTGCGCATATGGCCCCTGCGGTCGAGAAATTCATCATCGGATGCGCAAGAATGGCATGCGGGAAACGCCATCAGGTCGTGGTCTATGAACGGCCGGTCGCTGTTTTTCGGTGCGAAGCGTTTGGTGGCTGGTTTCGACTAATGGCATAGATGAGTTGCCCGTGCTCAACGTGGGTTCGCCAAATGCAGGCCGAAGGGCGTGCGGTCCGAGGACATGCCGCCGAATGACCGCGGAAATCGCCACATCACCGTGTCGCGCAATCTAACCTCGTGCGGGACGTGACGCAGTGGCCCGCGCTTCCAAGCTGCATGCCGCAGACGTGGATGCGCGCGCTGCGCGACCGCTTTCGCGCGAGGTGCCTGAGCCGCGTGCAGTTTGCGCGCCGGACATATTCCCCTGGCTCGCGCAATGTGCCGTTCAAGTCGCTTCTGCAACGCCGACGTTGCACGATGACATCGGCGTCAAGATCGCGCGCCGTGTTTGAAAAGCGCATGTGTCGAATCTGCCAACGGTGACTCAACCTCTTGCGTCTGGGTGACGGCGGCGATCCTCAACCTCGCGCTGGAGCGGACCGGGCCCGCAACCATTCGCTCTATGGACGACTCATGACCGAGTGGCATATGAATATGCCGATTGCAAACTGCGAGGCCTAGAGCTGAGCGATCTGCCAAGTCTACGCGCCCAGATCCAATTATGCATTGATGCAGCCGTTTATGGCCGAATTGCGCGGACCGACAAATTGACCTCAGGCGTGGCGTCTACAAAGACCCCGACGGCAAAACGCCGATCTTTCGGGCGGGTCAAGCTGCGAGGCGCGTCATCTGGAAACACAGACCAACCAAAGGTATCTGCCTGTCTGGTGATCTCCGTGTTTCACGCGCTGCCGCACGCCGTGTTTGGTGCAGATGCTCAGGTCCGACCGGATTAGCTACCGTAGCCACGCCCGGTGGCAGTTCTGCGCTGCGCCCAACTGCACGATCTAGTTGCCAAAGTGCGCCCATGCGAAGGCTGACATTGATCCGACATGGCCGACCATGCCGGCTTGCGGTGCTGTCGCGCTGACCCGTGAATTACGCTAACGACCGGCAACTGCACCTGTTGACTTGGGACGCCCCATGAGGCGATCTGCGGGATCGGCCCGATGATGTGGTGATCCTGCACCGCGGCTTGCGCATAATCCGACCGGGGCCTGATCTGACCCCCGAACAATGGTCCCGCTGGCGATTTGTTTGAACGCACTGGCGCGAGCCGCTTGTTGACGTGGCCTATCAGGGTTTTTTGCCAGTCGGGTTCAGGAGAGGCCGCTGGCCTCGCCACTCGCGTCGCGCCTTGCCGGAATATGCTGGTTCGCGCTGTCAGCTCCAAAAGCTTCGCCTCTACCCTGTGATCGGGCTGCCGCTGCGTTTGTCTGTCGGAAACCACGAAGCGTGCGCGAAGATGTGCAAGCCACCTCACGGCTCACCGCCGAACTTCGCGATCCCCGCCCGATCATCGCACCGCGTGATGACGGAAATTCTGAACGATATAGACCTGCAACGCCGATTGGTGAGGCCGGCTTTCATCAAGCCGCACCCGGCCTTCCACGCCAACCGTATGATGCTGGCGCGCCGCGCTGCGCGAAACCTACAAAACCTGACCGTTTTGATGCACTAGAGCGCGGCAGCGCCGATGTTCTCAAATCCTCGGGTTTGGATGATGGCTGCTAGAGCGTTGCGCGCGGATCATGGGCTCTTATCTCGTCCAAGCATGGCCGGATCAATCTGGCGGGCTTACCAGGCAACACCCCGTCCTCGTTGCGCGCGCCTGCTGCGGAACTGCGCTAAACCTACGCCAAAACGGCAAAAACGGCCCCACGTCCTGCGGGCCGCCTTGTATGTGACGCCCGAAGGCATCACTGGAGTTACTAGCCTTCGAGAACTCAGGATAGCTTTCATGCCCGACTCGGATTTATCGAGCCATCATTCAGCTTCCTCCGTACGCGATGCAACGGTCGCTTTCATAGGATCATCCACAGAATGACCGAGGCGACGAAGGTTAACACACCGAAGCCACAATGCTTCAGCTGGGTCACGAGCTGGCCTCGATGTATGAACACAACCGCGATTGTGCCCCAGAAATGCCTGCGAACAGGTGGACCGGATCGCTCCCGACAACATCGTGATCTTCACTGTCGAGAATGAACCGCGAAGACCACGATCACACCACCGATACACCAATCCACAGGCACCGAACAGGGTCGGCCAGCGCCAGCGTGATCGACACCAAGACCAGCCAGAAGCGCCGTTCAGAACCATCGTCAGTCGACCTTCCTTGTATACGATCTGCGTCAGGAATCAGCGCTGCGATAGCACACGGCAGCCGCGATATTGGTTGGCGAAGACTGCCGCAGATATCGGTGATGTCGCCCAAACGGTGCCAGCCGCCATTGCGAACCGCCATTGAAGCGAACCACCCAAGCCACAAGGATGAACTGCCAAAGTCGCCACGCAAGTTCAAGCCCGAATTGGGAGACTGGCCGTCCTTATAACTGCCCAACACGTGACCAAGGATAGGACCAGCAAGCGCTGCCCAGCCCCAACGGAAGCACAGCTGGAGCATGCGAAGTCCGAAAAGCCCATCTCGGACAACCAGCCCGCCGCCCACGCCCACGAGCCCGAATCGGATAGAGGAATACCCGTCAACACGAGAACGAAATCCAGAATGGCCACAGTGATACGCTCGCCAACACGCCTCGAACGATGGACGCGGTGCGCCACAAACATCAGCAGGAAGAAGAATCCGAACCGGACAGAGGCGTAATCAAGCGACGCGTCGCGGCGGCAAAGGCCAACCGGCTCTAGCACGGTTGGGAGAAGTTAACGCGACGTAGCACGTTGAACATCGCCCGATACATACGCGCCATAGCCAACCACCAATACATTGATCGGCCGAAAACAGCGCGATGTTCTTGTCAACTGCATCGACACGTTCTGAGCGCACGAGCCCGGCCTCGAAGCATCGCAAAGCAGCGGCCTCCAAAGACGAGAAGCCGCCCCACAAGGAACACAGCGTTGTCAGGATATACGGCTGGATGTCAGGGCCGCACGCGGCCTCCTGAAGCCAAGCCCATCGACGGAACCACGACCGCAAAGCCAGCTACCCGGAGGCTTAATTGAGTTCACTGATGCATTCCTATTTCAGACCGCTAATCGCGTCTTATTGGTTTCGCCGGTCCGCACTCGCACAGCTTGGCGACTCGAGGACGAAGATTTGCCGTCACCGATTTTGTCGTTTCGCGTTGGACTGGATGGTCTCGACGATACCTGATCGCATGGAGGCAGACACGACCGATTCCTTTTCACTTTCGGCACGAATTCACGGCAATACTCGCCGCGATAATCCGGTATGCCGGACGCGTCCGAACCCTTTGATCTCGGTGCCATCATCCGCGCACGCCCGATGAGTCAGCGCTTCGCGACCTCCCTCCAGCTTGACGGTTGATTGTGCGATATGAGTTCACTTTTGTACCCTCCGATGGCAGTGCCCTCGACGGCGAGACGCCACCGTGAACACGGCGGATAGCCGAGCTCACGTGGCGCGCCGTTGTGGGCGCAACTTGCAGTTTGAAGTCGCAACAATTTTTTGCACCATTTTTGCAGGATTAAATTATGTGCGCAAGGTGGATAGCAGAATATACGCGACCACTCCATTCGACAAAGAGTCCATCTAAAGGACACACAAAGAAATGAAGCGTGTTCACGCATCCGTCCCCCAGTTCCGTGCTGAGCAGCACACCCTCATGAGTGATGATCCCCCCCCGCCCAGCCGGGCAACCCGCCAAATCCTGGCGCCCGAAACAGTGCCGCGCAAGCGTGCGGCCAATTGAACGTGCCCCTATAGACGCACTCCACCGCCCCCTCGCCGAAGGTCAGCCGCCCATCCGCAAGTGGTTGCGCGCCGCGTCCTGACTGCCCAGCTCGCCGCGCGCGCCGCACGCCTCAGCCGCAATCCCGCGCCGCGTGCAAAATGGACCCTGCCGACCTCTGTGCACCCCAACAGCCAAGACCGATCCGCGAAGCCTCCCATGCGCGCGCCCCGATCACCGTGCCGCCGCGCCACCTGTCGAAGCCACACCCGCCGTCGAAGCTTGCCCGCAACGGTGCGGGAGGGCCGCCAGAGATAAGGCAGCCTCGGCGCGAAAGGCGTCCTCCTCGCCGTGCTCAGGTGGATCGCGCACATTGCTGCGATTGTTCCGTGCTCATGATCGGTTGTCCGTGTAATGGGCGCGGCGCGATGTTCGCGCGGGCCATTCTGGGTCTGAGCACGCTTTACAACATGTTCGATCTACCCCCCGCGATTAGACCTGCCGATGGTCGCGTGGCGCGGTTCAGTCGAGATGCGAGACCGCAATGCATGTCTTCGCGTGGCTGGGCAATCAGTGGCGGCATCATCACGCGGAAACATCTCGCCAGCATTTGCGCAACGCAGTATCGCCCACCTGAGACCAAGCCTCTATTCGCATGGTGCATAGCCCGCGGTAATCGCCAGCCGCGGTGGCGCATCAACCTCACGAAGCGGGCCGCTCCGGGCAATGGCGGTCCACGATCAACCCAAGGTGGCAAAGCACTGCTCGTCTTGGAATCCTTCGATCCAGATGCGGCCGACCGAGGCCGAATACGAGCGACCTGCCGTCAGGGTCGGTCTGGCCCAAACTGCTCGAGTGGCCTTAGCGATGCGCTCGAAGGCGCACACCAAGGACTAGGTCTGACGATCTACCTCAAAACCGCGCCATCTGGGTTGCAGGTGCCCGAGGTCGAGCCGCACCACGCTATTTGGCAAAGTCCGCCCGCCAATGGACCCTGCGAGCTTGTATGCTGCGGGTCTTCTGTCGCCCCCGCGGCCTTTGCCCCCACAGAACGATCTGCCCGTGCCAACGCGGCGGCCCACAACGTCGGCTTATGAAAAATCCAGGCATCTCAGTGCTGCCCAAGGCGAATGAGGCGCGCACTGAACCCCGCCCCCTGTCGAAGCTGCCGAGGCGCGTGCAGGTGGGTATTCGCTGATGGTCATGGATACCGGGCAGTCGTTTCCTGACCGTGATACGACCCAAGAGTGATCATCCCACCAACTCGACCAAGAATGCAGCGCGCCGCCAGAAGCGTGCAATACGTTTCGACAATCAGTCCGCGAAGCTCGACGCCAGCTCGATTGTCCGTGATGTCCGCCGAT
>Ga0163217_1032467_pt1 | contig 15378 bp, 17 predicted proteins | sample SynspAceP_FD_185933 | JGI IMG/M metagenome (GOLD analysis project Ga0163217, IMG submission 185933) | Saline lake microbial communities from Ace Lake in Antarctica - Synechococcus sp. Ace-P (PacBio error correction) | ecosystem: Environmental > Aquatic > Non-marine Saline and Alkaline > Saline ...
AGGATCGCGATGTCTGGACTTGAATGTTTCCGCGAAGTCCATGTTTCCGGATGCTTGGAAGCCGGAAGGATTTTTTTTGCCCCCCGCCAAAACCGATTTCGGATTCCGTTTTTTTTAACCAAACCTCGAAACCGGCCCACCCGAAAACCATTTCTAGCGGTCCCCCCGTTCCGCATCGTCCGGGTAACTTGGGCAGTGGGGACTTAGACACGGCACGTGTTCCTTCCCCCGGCGAACAAAGCGGATGGGCGATACATCCCTCGTCCGAACCGAACCGAATAGCTTTTTGGTTTTCGGCCACTAGGACGATGCCGATGGAACCGGTAACTCCCGCGACATCCCATCTGGCCTGCGGGAAACGCCAACGCATCCAGCCGACAAAGCGTACAAGTCATCCGGCCCGACAACGTCCGTCTGGAATTTTACTGGCTGACCGTTCCGCTGGGCAAACGCGTACAGCCTAGCACACCTTTCCAACGGTGCCTGGCTGACATCGCACCGCCGCAATCACGGCCTGTTGGTAGCCTCACGTCTCACTGGCTTCACCGGACAAAGCTTGGGGGCATTCTTTAACGCCCGTAAGATTGACTTTCCGCCTGGCGAACTTTGGTTTTCAATCAAGCTCAACTGATTTGCTGCTCGTCAGCAACAGTGGTTGATGAGACATCAACCGGTCGGCACGGACAGTTGGAAACTTGACCGCGATCGATGCGGATACCAAGCTATGCGCATTCATTCACGCGGTGGGTGAACTGGAGACGTTGAAACAACGCCTCCTTCACGATCAGTCGGTAAGCTCGTTGAAAACCAAATGCGTCTTCGACTTTGAACCAAGCCCGCCATACTCCGATTCGCGCTAGAGCCACCGACTCAAGGCCGGTTGTGTTACGACAAACCGCTGACGATCGTTGTGAAAGATGTACCGGAGGATTCGACTCGCCCGTCTGGCGGTCATTTGCCCCCTTGCCGCTATCTTTGTCGATACGACACGATTGTCCTGAACGTCACGCTGATAGATCCTGCGGGTGCGCTTTTTGGTGATAGTTGTTTTGGGAGTCGCTTCTTAACGAATGTCCTCGTCCGACGTCGATAGCGGCGGCTTGGTCGCTGTAACGCGGGCCGAATATGCTGCGAGTCCAGAACACAGCGTGACGTACACGCCAGAGCGATCATCGCTATCTGGTTCCGTGCCGTCGCGGAAGATGCCGCTGGCAATGTCTGAGTCCGATTCTGGGACTCGCCGAGGCGATACGCGAACATTGGATTCAACTCCACCGAAACCCACAAGCATCGCTTTCATCGACAACGGATGATTGTGAACTGGGCAGATCACACTCCAGTTCTCCGGCAGCGGATATCGGCCGGTATCTGGACTGCGTGAGTTTCCAGGCTTTTACGTTTCCCGTCGATGGTAGCACGCCAATTGCGATCGTCGGCTCGCCGATTCGCAGCCCGGGGCTTTCGATCGCGGGCTTCACAGTGGCTCAGTCGTCTATCAGGGACTTCGTGACGGACAATCGAACAGCTATCGCTCTACAGGTCGGGTGGAATGGACGGGCGAACGTTGAACTCGCTCCCGCAAATAAAACGAAGACCTGGTTACTGACCCACAACCTTTCTCTGCGGTCGCGGTCGCTGCAAGCGACAGGGATCGAATGTCCACAGATATCAAATACCCAGCGTTCGTTCATTCAGCACGTTTCGCTGTTGTTCAATGACGCGGGAGGTTTTGGCCAGCTTTAAACACCGGGTGCAAATTGCAGCGTCGAGCGTTTTGGCCAATCAAATGCCGCCAGTGCCTTACCGGGAACGGCGACCGGTCTCGGGCGCACTGCGACCAAGACGGGATTCAAATCGGCTTGAATTCGGCAGCAGTGGGATCGGCGGTGCCCGGACCGCTGGAACGGTTTGTAACGGGTCAGTGTGATACCGATGGAGACGGTTGTTTGATTCCCACTTCGATTCTTCGACTATTGGTGATGCCAAACGGGGGACGGGTCGTTACGACAGCGATCAGCTCGGCATTAGTCGAAGATCTCAATGGTGACGGACGCATCGACTCCCGTGATCGGACGTGACGCCGGCGCTCCAAGCGAAACCGCGCCGTCGACACGGCGTTTTACTCGGCTTTTGATTGATGTTGAGGATAAATCGGCATGCACTGTTGAGCGAGAAATCGAACGCATCGTTGACGAGTTCGAGGCCGCTTGCAAGCGGGGCGAACAGCCTCGGATCGCGGACCCGATGCCGACTCGTGTCGATGCCCAGCCACCGTCAGCACTCTTGGACGTGTTGATCCCTTGGATGTGAACGCTGCTCGTGGTCGTGATGTTTCCCCCTCCCGAATGATAAGATCGGGCTTTACGCAGGACTGGGAATCACGCGGTCGAGATCGTTCGACGCGAACTCCGCGTTCGTAGCGGAGTTGATATCCGGTTTCCGACGAAACAGATGGCCTGCAATCTCCCCTGGAATCGGCTTTCGGACGATCTTTTCGCGGCAACGACAGCGTTCTGTTGGCGCTCGGTAAAAACCGGTTGGGAACGTTCCGAAGGTGTTCTGCAAATGAGCCTTCATTCACCGAATTGACCGACGAAAGGTCAACCGGCCGTACCAGTTGCACGGCGAGATCCACGCGGCGGCTCATCGCGATCAACTTCGCAAATGGCGAATGAACTCGTCGAAACGACCGGCGACGAGGGCTAAGACACTTGGCGTTGAACGAGTGGGTCGGAGGGTTAGTCGTGGATTCGGAATTTTCTGTTGGTGAGTGGGTTCGACTTGAACCGCCCTCGCGCAACCTTCGTTGCGGGGACAGATTGAAGACAATTGTACCCTATTAATCCCCCCCTTTTTTTCCCCCCCCCTTTTCCCCAAGGAAATCCCGTGACGGCCGTGGGACGATATCTTTGGTAATAGCTTGGGTAAAGCGGGGCGATGTATCCTTTTGCCGATGGGCCCGAAGATGGCGCGGAAGTAGGCGTCCGAAATCGTCCGCCGTCGCGTGCTTCACGTTTCTCCGAGCATGGCGTGTCCCGGTCCCGGTCGATGCACGGCGACGTCCGAAACGAATGAGGGTTTCAGTAACTCGTGCATGCGGTGACATGGCGGCGAATTCCCAATCGTACGATCCTTGCGACGAAATCTTCTTCCGTCACCGTGCCGCTTTCGCTTCTCTTGAGTGCGCAAAATCCGTCAGTGGTTACCAGTTTTTCCAGTTCGAATAACAACATGCACCGTTGGTCAACCCGGAGTGTTGTTTGTCGTTGGAAAACTCGCACTTAAAACCCGCCCGGATTTCAGACGTTGTCGGCCCACGCCTTCGTTGGCGGTTACGAAAAATCCCGGTACACGGTCGACCGGTTGCGTCGTTTCGTTGAATTTCGCAATCAACCAGATCCGAATCGGATTGTCGCGATTGACCGCCGCGTCCATACGCGGTCGATCCGCGATCACGGCGGGAGCGAGTTGAACCGACCGTGATCGAGAGACGTTGGCTCCGCGAGCCGGTCGATGCCGGCGACAATGACGCTGCCAGCCCATCAGGCAACCGGCGAAGACAACAACGATGCGAATGGGCGAGTTCCATGAGACTCCTTCTCACTCCGTCGTTTTTCTCTTCGATCAATTCGTCGAGATACTCTTGGAGATCGGCCGCGTTGGCTCTCGGGATATTCTCGACGGCGCGGTTTGCACTCGATGGCTTGGTCGAGTTCGCCGAACGTGGCTGCCAGGGGGGCGGCGGTGTCGAGCAAGCAAACCGTTGTCGGGGTTTTTGTTTCAACATTGTTTTCCGAAGCGAGAGGGCGCACGAATCGCCGATTCGGGGGAACGCATCGTCTTCCTCCTCGGCGCCTTCGGTAAACGCTTCCAAGGCGATTGTTTGATCGCGGACATATGGTGGACGCCGTCCGGTGTTTGCGTTTTCGTCAGCACTGAAACCAAACCCGGCGTGATCACCGGCACTCCAACTGCGGCATCGGCACTGCGACAAGAAACGCCGCCCGAACGGTGCGTCGAACTTCCGTGTACGTCGTGTCCCACAGCCGCCTCGGCGGCGGCCTCGAATTTTTCATCTTTGAGCATGTTTCAATAATCGCAGTATTAACACGTAGCCACGGACGAACCTCAATCGTGCGATTCGCCATCCCCATGCTTCGAATTCCGTCCATTGCTTTGTCGATTTCCACGAAAGCGTCGTCCCTCGGATTGGCTTGGCGGATTAACCGCAAGATCAACTGTCAGCGCGAGATCCAAGCTTGTCCTTTTGGATTCTTTCGGCGTAGGCGTGCGATCCACGTGTCGCGACGATTGCCGCGAAGGTTCGTCCATCCGCACGGGTGCCCGATCATTCGATCACCCGGTTTTTCCCGGACGAGGAAACAGGTGGGGATTTCCGTTTGGCCGGCCGCTAGCATGTAAGTCCTTTCGTAGACCGATTCGTGGGGTCCGGTGGTCAGGCAGTAAGCGTTCGTCAACTCGGCGTAGGTTTTCGTGCGTCGTCGTCCGCATCCGATTCGTCGTCAGCGTCGGCATCCGATTTGGCATCGGCGTCAGTATTTTTAGCCGGGCTTCGGGGTGTGTATTTGCGTTTCAGGAACGTTTCGACGTTTCCAGATCCTGGTCCACTGATGCTTGGGATTAACTGCACGTCTTGTCGGGTAGGCGTTTGGGTTTCGGCAGGGGGGCCAATACTGCTGATGCAGGGGCCGCACCAGGTCGCCCAAGAATTCAACGATGTAAACGCGTTCCAGCTTTGAATCGGTGACCGGTTTGAATTTGCCCGTCCTCCATCGCTGACTTCCATGCTCGACGTGAGCGGCGGGGCGACCGAGCCGATCGTCATCGCTCGGCTTCTTCGGCTTGCGGGCCACCCTCTGCTGCGCGCCCTTTGCCGCGTCGGCCGCTGCGCGCTTTCTTGGCGGCGCACCAATTGGCTGTTCATTGCCACGATTCAGGGACCAGGGTGAGCACGAACATTGCTGCGGCAACTACGAAAAAACGGCTGGAAAACCATTGTTTTGTCATCATTGAGTAACACAGGAGAAGAGGGTTGAACGGAAAATCCACCGTCGAGGACAGACGAGGACCGGTCCGCAAAAAAATCGCGGGCATTGGCGGCCAATTCGGTCAAAAGAAGCGGGCGAGGTGCAAGCCGTCGAGTACAGTTCACGTCCAATGTTATTCGAGTGGCCCCGGGTGCTAGCTCGGTCCCTTTCCGACGACGTTGGTTCTTTTTCTCAATGTGGTCTCCTTGAAATCCCTGACTTCCCCCGCTTCGCGGCGGTACGGGCGGTCCTTGCTCGCCGGCCTGTTCGTGGGTTCTTTCGTGTGGCGAGGGTCGTCCGCTGGCGAATGCTCAAACCCCCGATCGTGGGAATTCGTGCGGTCGGTCCGTCCGCCGTCGCGTTGGTTGACCCCACGTCCGTCACGGCAACACCCGGTGCGGAACCGCGCGCCGATGACCGTTGTTTGATCGAAACGGCAATCCGTGCGGTGGGCGAGTCGATTCGCGATTCCCCACCCCGGAGCGGAAACGATCTCGTTGTCTGGAAAAAGACAAATTTATGCCGGGTTATCGATTCCCTATGGGCGTCGAACGCCGTATGAACACGACTCGAACAACGGTTTTTTGGAAAAGCCACGTCAACCCCGCGGGCGGCACACCGAATCAGTTTTGACGAGATTCGACGGCATGCAAAGCGGCCCCTCGTGGACAAAGCGGATCAACTGCCGTCGTGGCGGCGCCGACGCACCGGATCATGCAAAGGCCGCAGCGTCGTGGATCATCGCTCGCGCATCCGGGTGATGAGATCTCCGGGCGACAGAGTCCTGGGGACAGTGATCGGTTGCTTGGCCGGTCCTCGTGGCAGCAACTTGCAATTGGACCGTCCGCGGGCAACGCGACCGCACGGCGAGACGTACCCGCGTTCGCCGATGCGGGGCGGTTCGCTCTGCTGCGGCAAACGTTCTCGACTCGATTTGGTATCGCGACGCTTGGGCGCCACCGGGCGAAAACCTGCATTGAACGCGTCCGGCAACGACCTCGATCTCGCCTCGCGTCGCGAAAGCCTGGGGCAGGGCAACGTTCGTGATCGACGCCCCGAACCGAACGCCATGGCGATTCGGGCCTTTGAGATGGCCGACGAGTTTTCGCTCAACGGTGATCATCAAGGGTTTCCGGTCGCTGAGTACCGCGCACTCGACGAAATCGGGATCCAAAGCGAGCGTTGATTTTGCCCTTGGACTTTCCCCCAAACCGCCGAACGTGGACACGCAATCGCCGCCGACGAGGCTGAATTGCCGGAACACTGCAACATTGGCATTTTTCGCACCCCGCAACGCGCGATGTATGCACGACGCGGGGCGCTCGAGTCGCGTTCACGGCGAGGGACTCGAGAAACGGAGCAATTTCCTCGAGCACGTCCGCCGCTGCGTCGGAGGTCGGGTTACCGGCGGACGCCGCGTTGGCCGCCGTTGACGACCACGCCAGCGAGGCCTGCTCGGTCCTTGTTCCGATCTAAATCGGCACAATCGATGCCGGCAAACTGGCCAGCCTCGTGATTCTCGATAACGAGTGGTCGCAACTTAAGGGAAAGTACCGAAACCTGGGTCGCCGGGAACGCTACGCAAATGTAACGACTCGACGAGTCCGAGACGATGGTTTTTGATACGGACATGGACGGCGGAAAACCAAATCGAAAAACAGGCGGTCGAATTGCTGTTGGAAAATCAAGCTCCAAAGGCAAATACACGGCAGAAATTTCCGTAAACCGAAGGGGGACGAATGATTCTGACGAGTCTGACGCGAAAGAAAAAAGAAAAGACGAAGAGAAGAAGATGACGAGAAACCGATTCCAAGGTCCGCGTTCCGCTCCCCTCGACACCCTCGCGAGCGCTCGGCAGCGCCATTCCTTCTCCGCGTTTTGACGATTTTGTCGGCGTTGTCGGAAACCGTCGGTGGAATCGCTCGACAAAGTTCTCGGCGAGGAGCTCGGCACCGGCGTGGCTCCCTGAAGTAATCCGCACCGCGATCCCCTCGCCCGAAATGAGCAACTGTTTCGGCACCGTGACGATCAACGGTCAGTCCTACCCGTTATTTTTGACCCAACTCGAGGCGAAGCAACCCGCCGAAAAAGACGAATCCGCCACGGAACCGATTGAATATGGACGAGGACGATGAATCTTCCGATAAAGGACGACGAATCATTAGAAAAGGACGAGAAATCTGACGACAAAGACCGAGTCCTGAGTTCGTGATCACCTTCTCGCTCGGCGTCACGGACGGAACCTCGTTGCCCGCCAACCGCCCACCGGTTTTGTTTCGTGGGGCGAGTGTTTGCCTGTGACGGGCACCGCAAAAACCGGACGCCGATGTTTGTCACGGCGGGGAAAATCACCGGAAGTCGCCGACAAATCGCCGCGCCCGCTGGTTGTCGAATCGTCGACGCGAGCGGCAAACATCTGACGCCGGGGTTTGATCGATTGTCACTCGCCAAACATCGCGATCCGACGGTGGGATTAACGAATCCTGAGACGTACCACTGGCGGAAGGTTCGGATCGGCGATTTTGTGGACGCGACCGAAGTGACGATCTATCGGTCACTCGCCGGCGGCGTGACGTCCGCGACCTATGCACGATCGGGCCAACCCGAATCGGCGGCCCAAGAACCAGTCATCAAATGCGGTGGGGCGGTTCGATGAACGAACTGCGGTCCGCAACGCTCCGTTGAATCAAATTCGCCGCTCGGCGAGAACGTCAAAGCGCCTCTCGTCTTCGCTATCCGACACGCGGATGGGTGTCGAACAATTGATCGCGATCGTTTCTCGCCGCTCGCCAATACGATGCCGACAACCGCTGCCTATGCCGCTGGCAATCCGCCGACCGGTTGCCGCTCGTCCGCGATCTCGAACTCGAAAGCGGATCGCTGAATCAAAAATCGGGCAAACGGTGGATTCATTGCCACATGCTATCGTCAGGACAAATCATCGCGACGTTTGGACGTCTCCGAAGAATTCGGCGCTCCAAATCGGGACGCTGCTAACACATCCTCGAAAGGGTTACAAAGTGCCGACCGGATCGCCGCCCACGACGCGCGATGGCGTCCGAGTTTCCGCCGATTGGTGGGCGTACAAGTTCGAGGTGTTTCGACGCGATTCCCTTAACAACGGGGGTTTGATGCACGATGCCGGCGTGTGGTTTTTCTCTACAACAGCGACGATCCCGAACTCGGTCGATCACCCTTAACGACCGAAAGCCGGCCAAGGCGGTCAATGTAACGGCGGCGTGGATCCGGAAGAGGCGTTTGCAATTCGTGCACGCTCACCCGGCTCGCCCATTGCGAATCGAGGACCGCGTCGGTTTCGAAATCGAGATCGGCAAAGACGCCGACCTCGTACTGTGGACGGCGCCGCCCCTGTCCACGCTCTCACGCTGCGGAAAGCAAAACCTGGATCGACGGACGGTGTTTTACTTCAACGTTTGGACGACGATCAAAAACTGGCGTCACGTGATGCTCAAACTGCAACATCGATTTGGTGCAAATGCTCCGCAAACTGGACGCTCCTAAACCGAAACCGAAAAAAAGCGGAATCCGGGACGCCGCCAGAATTCCGAAACCGAGAAAGAACTCACACAGGAGAAAAGCCGTTTGGCTCCGTTACGACGAATACTGCACGAATGAAAGGAAGTGCCATCATGATCGTCTCGCATCTCGCTTTAACGTTCTTGATTTCTCTCGGTTCGCAATTGACGAGCACCTTGATCGCCGTCCCAGCGACGGCTCACGACCCAAGTCCCGGGCAGGTCGCAAACCCCTGACCGATCTGTTGGCGGGATGGGATATCCACCGCGTCGACGCACCGACGCTGCCGCGTGTTCCGGTGTTGTTGGTCGACGGCAAGATCGAATCGGTTCGCCGCGAAAATCAACAGCCCCTGAATAAACGCCGAGATCATTGATGTTTTCCGGTCGTCATGTGTACCCGGATTGATCGACGCGATGAACCCGACCTCGGGTTTATCCGAATCATGCCGTCGATGTCACCTGTCGACCGTCACCGAAACTGGGTGCCGTGACAATTCGAACGTTCGCTCGTGGTCGCCGTCAATCCGACAGCGACGTTGATTCCGGTTTCGCGGTGCCGCGAGGTGTTTTTGCACTGGCTCACGTCGCTCCTGGTGGATCGTTCCTTCGCGTCAATCGTCGGTATTGAACTCCGAGGTTGGTCGGTTTTTCGCGACAGTGAAACGTGCTCTTCGCCGGCGAAGTGATGTGCGTCGATTGGGAGATCGGGCGGTTCCGCGGCCGACCTCGACCGGACCTGAATCAAAAAACGCGAATCGGAAACTGATAACTCGCCGAATTGGTTGGACGGGCCGAGCGCTACCAAGACGAGCGAAACAATCCCGCGATTCTGAAAGTGGCACGTCCGGACCTGTTCGCCGTCGACGTTCGTCTGGAGAGTTTGGTTGCCGGTGCTGCGTGGCCGAGTTGCGATCATGGCGGAGGCGAACCGGCCGGCGCGATCTGAATCGGCGAATTGCGTATGGCTCAAGACTCGTTCGCCTGCGGATGGTGATTTCTATGGCGGTTACGACGCGGTTGGAAGTGTGCCGATTTGTTTACGCGCCGCTTGACATTCCGTCATCCTGGGACGGCTTTATCGCCTGCCGCTGCGACGCTCCGCTCCTTACGATCATGCCTACACGTTTGCCTCGCTCCGATTGCACGCGGCGAAGGTTCGATTCGCGATTCGCCGGGGGAAGGCCCGGGGTATCCGGCGGCGCGTCGAACACTCGTATTTTGCCGTATCACGCCGGGTGGTGCGGTCGCCTACGGGTCGACCCCAAACGTGGCCATTCGCCAGCACATCACGTTTGTCGGTTGCGGAAATTCTCGGCGGTGGGCCGATTCGATCGTTCGATCACCGCCGGCAAAGGACGCCGACCGTGATCGTGGGTCGACGGGAATGTTTTGGACTCGACCGACAAACGTGACGCACGCCCTGGGATTCGCGCAAACGGTCGATTTGGGCACCGCAGAAACGTTGTTTTTCAGAAATTACCGTACAGAAGTATCGGTAGGGTCTTTTTCTTCACAGCCGGGGGGTAAAGACAGGTCTGCCCGGTCTGAATTTCGTTCTTTGAAAATCGTCTTGCAAGGATTATGCCGATCCTTCGACACTTCTCGCTGCGGGAACTTTGTCGATCGCAATTGCGTCCGAAACGTGGTTGCATTTTCGGTTGACAGTCAACAGGTCAATTAGAACTCGACCGGTAGCAGGAGTTGATTTGGCAACCAACTTCGCAATTTTTTCCTCACGGCTGACCTGCTTGCGAACGCCGCCCCGAGAAGAACCATGTGCCCCACGCCTGCTAACGCTTTTCCTAGTCTGGTCCCACGGACCACCTTCCGCCAGAGAACACTCATGAACTCCTCGCTCGTCCTCACCCACAATCGTCGGATTGGTCCATGCTTCGCCGCGTCCGATGCCACGCTCTCACGCTCTTCAGTTCCGATCACGTCGTGGACAAGAAGAAAGCGCCGCCAGGCTCACGGTCGTTTGACAACTGAGAATTTGGAAAAGCCGTCAGCTTTCTTCGCGGCCAACCCGCTCGGTCCGATCCTGGGGCGGACGATTACGACGGCCCGCGAAACATCGGGACGGCTCGGCGCGCGATGATCGCGAAGCAAGAAGCGGCCAGATCACTGGGTTGACGTCTTTCTTCCAGGACGCTGAGTTTTGTGCCGCTTTGGGCAATCTCCCCGGCCCAATCGCGATACCATCGACATCACCGGAGGGCCTCGGTTCAACAATTCGGAACGAGATTCACTCGGACGTCGACTTTAAATAGTTTCGATTTGAAAGCGGGTGACATTCTCGATATCGCCACGCTGGGCCCTCGACCTCGTTCGATGTTTTTCTACCGAATCAGCCACGGGCCAAGCGAGTGGCCGACCTGGTTCGGCCAAGATGATGCCGGTTGCCGTTGTACCCATCGATTCGCGCACTCTCGCACGCACACTCACGCGGTGGTCGCGATGTCATTGGTGCAACGCGGCTCAGGTGGGTTCCATTTGATGGACGCTCCTCGATCGCTTTCGGCCGAAGGGTTTGATCGGGTCGAATTAACACCAATTGTTTGCGGACGTATCGCCCCGTGACCGAGAGTCTGGCCGATCGGCAAGGGCAGATTAATTCTGATTTTGACGGCGGTTAGTTTTCGCTCGCTGACGAGTTTTAATCGATTCCATTCGAGGAGCCCGGAATTCCTGTCGGCGGCAGGTTCGTATCCCCCGATATCAGCCAACGTTGGCGATCGCCGTGTCGTAGTTAGGAATTTTCAACGAAATATCAAACGGATTCGCAGAACGAATCAACGCAGGCCGTTGAGGAGCAATTCGCCGATATCGGCGTTACGGTGCGAATGGTCTTTTTGCGCAACGGGAATCCCAGGTTCCTACGCATCACGATTTTGAACAGTTTCTGAACACCGGATCCGGGTAGCAACCCGTTGGTGACCCGTGTTGTGTTCGGAATCCGAGATCTTTTGAGGGCATCGACCGTCGTTGGGTCTGGCTCAAAGTTCGACGTCGGTAATCTTCGACCTCAGTGAACTCGTGCTCGTTTGGGTGGACCAGGAAGTCCTCGCCGTTGAGGGAACTCGAAACCTATTCGCCTTTTTTCTCTGTTCATTCGATGTGCTCTGGTTTAGAAATTGTGTCACGCGAACCTCACGAGATTCGTCCCACTGTGTTGGGTCTGTATCAACACCCACGGGCGGCAACTAAACCCTCGATCATTGACGGTGCCGGAGACAATGACCTCAACGGTTTGGGTGTTCGGTCCCGACGGGCTTCTCGGCAACGTTCGACGATGAGCGGTCGGTTCCCGCACCGATCCCGTTGATCCCGGCGGAGCGATCACGTTGCACGCTGTTTAGCGATTTTTCCATCTCGTTGACGCCCTGCGCGACCGGCACCCGCGGTGGCGTTTTGACGCGGACGCGTGTTCAACGATCTCAACGGCGACGGTCAAACGGTGGTCCGGACCCAGGACTCAGCGGCGGTGCGTGTGTTTTCATCGACAAGCAATCGCAACGGTGCTCTCGATCCGTCTGAACCAACACCACGAGCAACGCCGACGGATCGTAATCCTAGTCGCGGCGGCCAACGACTCGGCCCAACCCGAACTACTCTCCGTCGTCGCCATCTCGCCCCCGACGGCGACGACGTCACGATTCGGTTTCCGTATCGAGCAACGGTTTGTTGTCCCAAACTCGGTAACTCCACCGCGCAACCGATCGCCGCCGGTTCGACGTTTTTTGTTTTGCTATGACAGTGACGGACTTCCAAGATTTCAACGAGCCTTCGGACGTTGTCGAGCAACGTCCGGCGGTGTACGTGATGACGGGTGTGTTGCTGGATTGCAAACGCTTATTGATTCAATCGCCGGGTAATTTCGCGGCCACGACGGCTCGTCGCAAACGTCGTCTTGGGCAACGCCTGGCGGTGTCGGTCCGACGTTCGGTTTCGGCAAATCAACCGCGGACGTGACGGGCAAGAAGTAACGTCCGATTTTTTGAATAACAACCGGGACTGTTTCGACATCGGCGAGCCCGGTGTCGAGGGGAGCATACATCTAACGCCGACCTGGTAAACGACAATCGGCCCGACCTCGGGGAACCTTCACCGCCACGATGCAACGGAAACTACAAACTTGACCTGCCATCCTCGACGTCCTTTCGCAATTCGCGAGGTCGATTGGAGCCCGGTTTCATCCGCACCGAAACCGAACACCCCGAGGGCGAATGGGTTTGTCAATTAACACGGCATCCCGTTAGCCATGTTTTCTACAACTTTGGCGGTCTGCCGTCACGCGACTACGGTGACGCACCGGATTCCTATCGCACCACGATCGGTGCCGGTGGCCCGAGCCACGGGACGCTTGACGTATGTTCATCGGTTTCGGAGTCGACCGGGAATCCAATGGGCAACCGTCCGTCCAACTGCGACGGCGACGACCTCAACGGAGTCGTTTTGACGATGAAGACGGCGTGTCCAATTCCGTGCCAATTACGCCCCGGTGCAACCGGCATCATTGATGTCACGTTGACCACACACGGGCAGTGACGGCGTACCTGCAGCCTGGTTGGACCTCCAAAACGCCGCACGGCGTTTCCTCGATGCGTGAACAAAGTTCGAGCGGACGCGTGCTCGGTACGGGACCCATTCGATCCTCAGTTTCCCTGCCTCGACGAAACTTTGATATCAATGCGACGGTACGCTTCGACGGGAATCCTGACACGTTCGCTCGATTCCGTTACAGCATCACGCCGGGACTCGGCGTCGGTGGCGGTGCCGATACCTCGGCGAGGTTGAGGATCATGTGTCCGAATTCTCCGCGGCCGGGACCAGCGGCAATCAGGTGACCGACGATTTCGTCAAGCGTCTCAAAACTCCAGCGCTTCCGAGTCCGCGTGCTCGTAAGATTTCGATGTCCCCAGCAACCCCTTGACGATCAACCAAGCGTCTCCGGTCCGCAACGCAATCGTGCAACCGATCATCGGCGTGGACCCGGCCACCGGCAAACAGTGAATCGCTGTAATTCGCCACGCGCAATTAAATTCCGGACCCGGACTCGTTCCGTTAACACCGTCGTGGATTGCTAACGCGAGTACCGCGGAAGCGACCGGTTTTCGCGAATGTGCAATTTGCGACTGCGGCCCCGATCGCGATTGACGATCTTTTCCGAGGTCGCCAGTACCAACCAACGTTCCATTGAACTGTTCTCGACAACGACATTGCGTCGGTCGGCGGTTTGACGATCGCGCAAGGTCTCGCGAGGAAACTCAAGGCGGGACGCTCGTTTCCCGTACCCGAGAGCGCGGCGTTCGCTACACGCCGATCCGACGGTTTCGTGGCACCGAGCAATTCTCCTACACGATCACCGATGGGAAACCGAGCGACGTCCAGTGGCGAATCGGGACGTCGTCCCTGACGCCGCAATCGTTCGCCAACGCAAGGCCTCGTTCCAAATTCAGTTGCTCGTAAAAACATGACGACTACCGAGTTGTGTCATTGCAGAGACGGCCAGGAATTCCGTAATGGCGAGTTCTCGTCGATGACATTTTCCGCAGGTCAAACGCCGACCCCCGTCCAGGGTTTGCAATCGGCATTCACCGATTTGCTTACACCGCCGAACTGGTCACCCACCGACGGCCAATAACACCACCGACGTGCGTCCCGTTTGATATCACGTTGGACCTCGTTTTCGAAACGCCGAGCAATTTCCATCCGGCCTCGATCAGAGAGCCCGGATTGATTGACGAGGTCGTAGTAACCCATCTCTCGCCGATCTGTTGACGGTCGGTTTGACGAGCGAACCGAGCCTCATTCAAGGTTGAGCGCTTTTCCACGATCAGATGCCCGAGCCAACGGGACCGGTTTTGGCGACATTCAGACGACCCGACCGAGAACGCGCGAGCGAGACCGTTCTGATCGACACGTCGATCCGATCGAAGTTGGATTCGATGAGATTCCCCTACGGCTCGAGATCGATTGAAATCTTGCCCGCCGGCGCCGGAATTCCCGTCGCTCTGGATGAACTCGTTCCGTTCGGCCTGGATTCACCCGGTCAAACGATCCAATCCGGCGTGCCCGCTCGACTGAACGTACTCCCCGAACGATTGGTCGCAATGACGAGTGAATCACAGAGTTCGGTCCTTGCGAGAGGCTCCGTCAACGAACCCGCCGTCCGCCGTCGAAGCGAAACCGGTCCGACCGGGCTGGTGATTATTTGCCTACACGCCGCAGAGGCGGTTTTTTTTGCCGGATTTGATCGTTTCTCCTACATCTTGACCGTTTACTCAAAGTCCACGTTTGAACCGTTCGCAGTAATCGCGGAAGTCACCCTGACCGTGGGTCAGGTGCAAGACCCGTTGGTCAGTTTTGACTTCACCGTCGTCAATGAGGCGGGCAACGCGATCCGGGGGATACGGGTTCCCATCGACCCAACGTTTCGGCGTTCTAATCGATGCCATTGATCTCGGGTCCGGACGCCCGCCGTCGAAAGCCCGTCTTTGCCGGGTTCCTCGATGTTCTTTACAACAGCAACATTCTGCTCGACCATCGCAGTAGACCAACGGCGGAATCCGAATGTATTCGATTTCGATGTTGATCTGATCCCACAAATTCCTGCTCACCTCGCTTTGTCGGACGAACAATCGACCGTCCCGACTGATCGATGAATCGTCGCAAACCAAAGCGCAAACCTCGGTGGCGATTGGCATCAACGCCTGGCAACGGTTTATCTTTCGAGGTCTGCGGTCAGGGGGCGCGAACGCGCGACGATGTGACCGATCGCCTAGGCTCCC
>Ga0163217_1044221_pt1 | contig 15378 bp, 21 predicted proteins | sample SynspAceP_FD_185933 | JGI IMG/M metagenome (GOLD analysis project Ga0163217, IMG submission 185933) | Saline lake microbial communities from Ace Lake in Antarctica - Synechococcus sp. Ace-P (PacBio error correction) | ecosystem: Environmental > Aquatic > Non-marine Saline and Alkaline > Saline ...
TTTGTCACGTGGACAGATTCAACCGTGTCCGCTAGGGTTCTTCCCCAAGCAACCTGCAGAAATGATGGTGTGAGATCAGCCTTCGACTGAAGGGGGCAAAAGATGCTCCGCAATACTTTTGAGCGAAAATCCCAACGCACATCAAACGAGTCCCTTGATGGCCAGGGCGTAGTAATAGAGGAAGCTCCATGGTCAACAGCGGCCGAAAGTTCTTCGGGAGGCTTTGAAACAAACCAACCAAGCATGATCGGCCGCAGGAAATCATTGATGCAGCCGATCGCTGATGCCAAGTTGTTCAAAAAGTGATTGAAGGCGCTAAGCTTGTCGATTTTCTGAATACCTCATCGCTGCGATAGAGGTCGAGCATGGCATAGAGAAGTCCTGCGATGCTGAAGTCGATCTTGAATCGGAAGTGGCTTGAAGTTGTTCAACTGTTTTTGCCTCGCTTGACAAGGGGCTTGGCCACTGGGCTGGCTCTCCAAAAACAGGGCAGTCCTTCAATCCATCGGGTGAACCAAAAAGGACTGGTTTGTGAAGTCAGTGAAATAGGGCCTAATGTTGAGATCTTCGCTGAGGGCATTGATGTTGGGATGTTCCCTTCCAAAATCCTGCTGGTGCCCGCCTCAATGGTTTACCGCTTTTGGTTGTGATTGGTTGCCTGCCGGTTGAATGCGACCATCCCATCCGATCGGGTCACGCGAACAACGCGGCTTCGCAGAGTGGGATATTTGCGGCACCCCAGCCCAGCCCCATCCGCCGCCGATGGACGGACCACATGCGATTCTCTGCCGCCGAGCATTGGTTTCGTCTGGGCATCGTTTTGCTCAAGCATCAGCAGTCCCTCTGCAAGCTACTCAAAGACCATTGGTGTAAGAGGCTGGGAAGTAAGAACAGGACTGGGCCTTGCACAGATTCAGCCTGAATCCTGGTCGCAAGAGCTGTCCGGTCTCGCTCTACCTGTCAAACTGTCAGTGTCTTTGGGTCAAGGCTTAGCCTAGATTCAAGCGCCCAATTGTTGATTGTTGGGTGCTTCCAGCCACCGACCGGGCCCGCCGCGTTGACCCCACTCTCTCGCTGCCAGGCCAGAGCGGCGTGGACCCGTGCTTTTTCTGAAATCGCATCGGGCCAGCTCCGCAAAGCCCAACTCCTGCCGCCGAAGCCCAGAAATCTTTTCGCGGCTTCCCGAGCAAGCGATTGGTTGGTTTCAACGATTGGGAATGGGTAATGCACCCCAGCACACAGCCGATCGCGCACCTGGGTGGAGGGGCGCCATCGTCGCAAGCGGTTCATCATGCCAGGTGCACAAGCCGGTATGGCGTGCAGTTCAGGTAGCCATTGGCGGATGAAGTTGCCGCGGGGAATCGTGATCCTGGCCCTGTTTGATTGGGTTGTAAGAGGCGGGATCGGTGTTGAATGCCCCGTTTGTTGCCCGACTGCATCTGGCAGCTGGCTCCAGTGGATGCCGGGTTCGTAGTCGCGAACAAGGCCGGGCCAGATGCAGGCCGCTCTCCGCGCCAGGGCAGCCAACAGCTGGTAAGCTGGGCCACCGACATCAACATCGCCCAGCATGCCGGAAGTTTGAAATCCAGCCCCGTGGCGATCAGGGCGCGCATGAGGCATTCCACAAACGGCAGGCCGGTGCGTCCTTCGGCCCAGGCGGGCTAACGCTCCGGTCGCTGCTGCGCAAGGCCGGCGGTGAGGGGATGGAGCTTTCCTTGAACTCCAGATCCGGCTGGCTTTTAAGCTTCTGATAAGTGGCAATGCCAGTGGCCAATCGCTCCCTCAAAAGGCCGCGCAGCGCCAGGGGCCAGGTGGCACGGGTGGTGGGCGGCAAGAAGCCGCTTCACTTTCGCTGCGCCTCCTCCGGCTCTCCTGCACTAAACCTCCCGCATCGACCAGGGTGCCCCAGGTGAGGTGGGGGGACAGGCGCGAGCAGTGGGCGAAGGCCGTCTGCGGGCTGGAGAGTCACGTGGTAGCGGGCTCCTCGCACAGCTAAAAGCTCTGCGCAGGGCCGTTCCCTTCGCCTTCCTTCCGCCCGCTCTGCCCGGCCCGGGCAAGGGGTCAACCGCCAGGCCGAGTTCGCCCTGCGGTGGGGATTGGCGCGGGCTCAAAACGCCCACAGCGCCTGCAAGGCATCGGGAGTCAAGCTGTGAAAATCGGCTCAGCAATGCGAGCTCCCAGCGGCGTGCCCAGCCGTTGCGGCTGCGTAGACCTCGGAACACACCAAAACGGCGGGGACTCGCTCAGGGGGCGATGCACGTGGTTTTTTGGCGGCCCACCCGGGCCCCACCTGCCGGTCGCGCGCGTAGGTCCAGCTGTTGCCGTTTCTCATGGGCTCCAACAGCCCCGCGCACACCGAACTGACAGGCGGGCCCGCCTCCAGCACTTCCACCACCGACCCGATCCGCACCACCAGCGCTGGCCAAGCCGCGGCCAAAAGCCAGGCGGAAGCTGCCTCAAGGCTTCTCGCGGCAGAAGGCCCACTGGTGCCGCGCTGAAGCAATCGTCCCCTGCTGCCAGAAGCAGGGGCTCCACCACCTACCAACGGTTCAGCACCGGAACCGCCGCCCGACTGCCTGCAGCAGCGGCTGGTGATCGCCACGCGCAGATCCCCCGTTTGAAACCAGACGATGCTGCACCGGCCCATGGAGGCGACCTAAACAGACCATCCCGCTCGCTGAGAGGCCCAGAACACGAAGAAAAGGCCCCAGGAATGATGGGGTTGCTCGCCGCCTGCAGAAGAGAAGCCATGACCACGACCCTGCAAAGCCCCGTCAAGATCGAATGCGCTTGCCCGAAGTGCCATTGCTTCGGTGAAGGCAGAAGGAATCCTTCTGCAAGCGATGCCTGTGCCACGCCACGCCCAACGGCGACCCCTGCCACCTCGGCTGCGCTGTGATGCAACGGTTGAGCCTTCAAATCAAACGCTGGCGTCATCCGTGGATCGATTACCCCAAACTGCCGGATGACATGTAGCCGATCTGTTTGTACTTACAGCCAAATTTGAAGGGTGAGGCTTCTAAAATTCAGCGTGAATCAGTCGATGCGTGGTGTTGCGGGCTGGGGATGTCCACGTCCATCCGATGATGCCTGGCTTGGCTTCGTACATACGTACGCTTAGTTCAGCCGTCCTGAATCGGCAGGCGTTTTCCCGGTTGCTGGCGGGGTGCAGCCACCAAAACGCACCGTGTAGGAGGCCATTTCGTGTTCGGTCTTTGCAATCAGGTTGTTGAGGCTGTAGGCATTCAGGTTATTTTTTCTGGAAATAGCCCTTCGCGTAGTATAAGCTGATCGACCAAAAAACCCTTCACCGGTACATCCTTGACCGTCAAGTTTTCGTACTTGCTAATGGTAGATTGGGGCTCTATATTGTATATTGCGCGTCTTTGTCTGGTAGTCCGCCCGCAAGGCAGAAGCGCTGCCAATCAAGAAAGTGAACCGGATCAACATCGGGCTTTGGAAGCCGAAGATGCGGGTGTAGCGTTTTCAAAAGCCCTTGGCCAGGGTCGAGAAATCGGTTCGGAGCGTTGCCTGCAATAACTGGATCATGGTCGTAATTGGGCAAGAACAAACACTTTTGATTGGGAACTGGCATTGATCTTGATTTGGTCTTGTAGCTTTGTGTGCTACGGCGAGATCAGCTTTGTTCGTGGAGTTGGCTAAAGTGCGAATAATCACGCCAAGATTGGTTGTATCAAACTAAGCTATTGTCAACTATTGTACCGAGCCGCCATCCCCGTAGTAAGACATTGTTCACGTAGCCATTGTTGTTTGTGATCATCAACCCGACATGTAGCGTTTGCCGGCATTGGCAAAGGTGATAGTCGCACCCTCGGAGATGTTGAATAAGCCCAAGGCTGTAAAGGGTGTCGCGATTATCCGGTCAACGTTCTGCTTGTCGATTGGGTGTCCCGCGTGCGGTTGTGCAATGCAGCTGGTTGATGCCGCCGGACATTTCAAAATGCCTTGCCAAACTCGAGTCGCTTTTGTTGGCTTCGTTTGAAGTTATCAACCGTTGAACTACGATCGGACCGGTCAGAACTGCAAGCTCTTAATCTTTGGCATTGCCTCCAACGAAGGGATGGCCAGTGCGCTGATGAGTGGCGATTGCCGCGCGGTGGAAAAGAAATTGTTATTTGAAGACTCCTCGTTTGCCCAGATCGTTGTATAGGAAATATGTCTTAAGCTTCAGCAACTCGATCTCGCTTGGGCGCCATGGTCTTGTTAATCCATGGGCCTCAAGCGGGCCGTACTATTCCGGCAGGATCGTGAACCAGCTTTTAGCCGCGGCAGCGCGTCGCCTAGCCAGTTTGACCCTCTTTGCCTAACAGGCGGCCTTTGGCCGAAATAGATGTCGAATGAAGCGCGTCTTGCATTTTTGCATGCCTCGTTCCTGGCTTCCGACGGTTGGGAAAGGTTGGCTTGGTCTGGCTAACATCGAGCGGTCTGTGTGTCCATACAATGTGAGCGCCCAGAAGTCATATCACCGCCCGTTGGGCGGCAGACGCAGTCCTGGTAGGTCTTGGCAACCATCGAACGGGTTCTTGTCGGCATCCAGAGTGGGCGAAAATGCGTAAGTCAGATCCCGCTCCAACACGGGAGGTTGCCATAGCCGGCGTTACTCCGCCTGCGTTTGAAATAGAACAAGCTCGCGCAGACAAGTCGACTGTGCCCTCGGACACGAAATGATGTGTTTTTTGGTTTTGCGTAGGCCGGTGGTCCAGCTGCTCTCGGTTCCGGGATAGATGAAGACGCCGCCGATGCGCGGCTGATAGGTGATGGCGCGCCCTGTGGCAATTTCCGAGCGGTAAACGCGGCGCTCGATGAGGCAGCTGTTTCAATGCGCGCATCGGGCCGCGAATGCTTGCTTTGACAATGCCGATTGAGGCGATAGCACGGCGTACCTCCGGGCTGTCGCCTCAATCGCTCGCGCTGATCATATCGTTGAGGATTTGAAAAGTACTGCGCAGGTCGTTTGGAAAAGACCGTGGTTGAAGGCGCTTGTCAAGAACATATTGACGAACTCAGTTGGTGCCGGCACCCCTCAGCAGCATCCTTCAATGGGTAGAATCTTCAAAGCCGAAGTGAATGTTCTCCACGGCTGGCTCCAGCCCCTTTGGCAATCGAGCCGCGCAGAAAACAGGAAGTTTCTGTTCGTCTGCGGTTTTCAGCAGAAAGATAAGCCGCAGGGATCTTGCCGGTGTAGCCGGTGGCAGCACCAGATATTTTTTTCCACCCTGCCCTTGTTCCGGCCCGGTCACGCCATGTTGCCAACAAAGCGTGCAATGCATCGTTGAGAAAGCCGAGCATGCCCGGTGGGAATTTCGAATAAACCGTCGGACCATCCTTGGCCAGATCAGTGCCCGCATAGGCAACAGCGTCGAAGGTGTTCGCCCGTAACGACCAGTGTCTAGAATCCATCAAGCTTTTCTCGAACAAGCGATTCTTGTTCGTGTGTCCAGCACCCGCTTTTGCAGTCCGTCAGGACGCTCTGGATCGATACACCGCCGACGTTGTCCCAAGTAGACCTGCAGCCCGCGCATGCCGGTCGAGGTTGTCCATAGAGCCTTGTCGATGGTGGGCCGTTGGTGGGACACGCCGTCAAAGAACTTCAATTCAACCAATCGGAGTTTCGACCCGGATCCGGGATCGAAATTGATTCCCAGCTCAGACTTGCTGACGTTGGGCGGCGGCACTGGTGACAACAACCGGAAAAGCAATGAGCCAGAAGCTGCCGTAAAGGCCTATTCAATGAACGTCGATACCATAATCACTGTTTCTGCTCTAACGGATGAATCGGGGTTTGGCGCTTTATACTAAAATCCCTTATTTGTCCTACATATCATTGCTGTTTTTTTTAATAACTACGACCAATCGTTTGCTCAGTTGGCTTTCCAATGCCCGGTGGCCTTCCAGTGCCCTTGCCAACCGGCAGGAACAGATAGCGCATTGGTGGCAGGCTTTGGCCGTACAGACGCATGACCAGATAGGCCGGTTGTCATCCGGGCCGGAGCCAATTGCCTTTCCCTGGCCTTTTCCCGGTGGAATCGCTTCTGGATGTAGATCGACGGAGCCGTCAACGTTCTTCTTTAACTTGATTTGTCCATGGCACAGTGTTGGGATTAAGTAGGCGGGTTGATCGGGATTTTTGATCATCAACTGTGACTTGCCGTCGTAACATGTCCACCGACCGAGAACGCATTCATGGCGGCAGCTGGCCTGGGGACGAAGGTGAGGCGTGGTAAGTGTGCTGGCTTGGGTATCTAGATCTTTCCCGTTGACATCCACACGCCCCAAGGGATACACGGCCTCGGCGGCATCGTTCCCGTTTAGATGCCCGCCTTTGGCGGGTGGCGCAGCACGCATGACGCCAGTTCGCCCGTCGTAGTGCGCCTGGTCCCAGGCAAGGAAGCCCGAGTTGCCAACCAATTGCCTCTGTCAATGCCGGAGGCAAATAGGTGGAGACCTTCTCGTCACCGGCCTTCATCGCCTCGTCCATGCACTGCTGGCGTTCCGGTGACGCGCCTTTGATGTCGAAGGCTTTGCCAGGCCCGATACCCGACTGGGCCATGACTGCCGCGATGGCCTTGTCCTTCCTCAGCTTCCGGAATGTTCAAGTGCATAGCGTTCAGGTAGGCCGCAGAAGTTGTCCTTTGGATACCGGCGGTCCGTAGCAAGGCAGAAATTGATGCTTTGGCGCGGCTGTTGGGGCCGGCCTCACCTAGATGATAAAAGCAGACAAGTGGGCTGCAGCTTGTACTGGGACCTGATCTTCCTTCCACATTGGTGCAATAATCCGCCGATTGATCAAAGCTGGGTTCGGAAATACTGCCAAGGCTGAATGGTGTCAGCGACTGAAATACCCTTATCAATGCCTGCGCAGGCTTCTTCGCCCTTCCAGCCTGGAACCGACGATCATGTACTTTCGGCCCCTTGCGCGGTGGCACGGCTGCCGCAGAATAGCCGTAGTGTAAGGTGTGGGCTGGTCCGTAAGCATCCAACCGAGTAATAGCGGTCCTTGACGGCCGGTATGGAGATCACGCATGGGTTTCGGCTTCGAAGTCCATGCCCACAACGGAAGGAATAAGGCGTATCGCTGTTGGCTGGTAACGACAGCTGTATCCTATAGGTGTACACCCGTGGGAATGTTTCCTTGATCTGGTTGAAAAGGCGCCCTTGAATTGGCTACCAGCTTTGTCGAACGGCAGATACTCATACATCCCGGCATAGTTCATCACCAGCGTAAGCGTAAGATGAATCCCTCTCGGCGATGGCCTTGAATTGCTTTGGTTCGTGAGTCCCATCTCCAGCTATGGAAGGGAGCAGCCGTGCTGGCGATTTCCGGGATTTCGTGAAGGCCAGCGCATGCTTGATCGGCCAACCCGAAAGCAGTGCCAAGCGAAACAGACGCTCATCAAGGCCAATTTGAAAGTGGTGTGAGATAAATTATGCTCATAGGGATTTTCCTGATTCAGGGCTTTGATTGGCAATGACTTGGATGGTTTTCTTGATCCGAAGTGGCTTACAGGGCTTGCTACATCGTCCCTTTTGCGTGTAAAAGTTTATAATACGGCATCTGTCCCAAGTTTTGAAAAATGCATGTGTGAGCTTGTTGAAACGGTTTGATCTCTCCTCTCGTCTCCCTGGATGAAGAGGTTCGCTAGTTGATCTAGAAGCTTTGAAATATGGCTGGCTATTTCGGCGTTCCATCGGATCGCGATCATTGGGGTTTAGCAGGAGGCCCCAGGTTTTTTGTCGTAGGGATGCACTTTTTGGACGCAATTCTCCTTGAGCAACAGGCGACTTTGCCCTGGGTTGTGCCACTGAAATGATAGAACCGTCCAGATTCGCTACCTGTCCATAGCCCCGCCTGCATTCAGTTTTCTCTGGCCAGATAGGCGGAGCGATTAGCCAACGGTGGCAATACACCACCATGGACGATCCTTAGCAATACCGCTCCTTCTCGATGGCTTCCACCGTGGTGAAGGTTGAGGGCTCCAGGAAGGTGGCTGACGGCAATATTCCCTTGGTTCGCGCGTATCGATGCAATCCGGGCGCAGACCGGATCGTTCGGCCAGCTGAAAGGCCAGGTCTTGGCTGGAAACGGTGGCCAACATCGGGAAATTGAACGCACACCTGCATCACCACCAATCCAGGGCGAGTTGGCGAAGAAATTCACAACCACTAGTCAACGTCCTTTTCAATAGTTGATCTGCTCGATTCGTTGGACTTCTAATAACGTGATTTTTAGGCCGTTTGGTGCTGTTTTGTTCCTTCGTTCATTCCTCTCGCACCAACTGGCCAGCAGGCTTCCAGCAAACCGCGTGAACGCAACTGCCGAGTATGGCACGGGTAGGGGCTGTGGAGTGGGGTGGCGGCCGAACGCGATGCCGGGCCAGCACTACCGCCAGGGTCCCCCGGAATTCTGCATCCCGCACTTCGATGCTCAGGGTTCTTACGTCACCAAAAATCGGCTCTGCTCGCCGCGGGATCAGCCAACCCAGCAGGAAGCCGCCGCCATGCAGCAACAGCGCCGCGAGGAATAACGCGGGCCCTGCTCCCACAAGGCCTGCCGTTGGCTGCCCACAATGCTTTGGCCACGATCAGAAACAATCGCAGCACTGCAGTTGGAGGCATCAACGGTCCGATCCAACGGGCCAGCCGCAGGGGTGACCGCGTTTGAGGCCAAATGCCGGCGGCCCCAGGGGCAGCAGCACCACCTGCAACACGTCCAACAACAGCTTCCAGCCGTCCACAAGGCACATACGCCGGGCCAGAAGCCCGTGAGCGGCAGGGGTGAGCACCACAAGCCAGCCAAAGGTGCTCGCCGTGGTCCATCACCAAGCCGACAGCGCCACATCAGCCCGGGGCGATCAGGGTCACCAACGTTTGCGGCCGTTCCGCCTGGGCAGCAAACCCACCAGGTAATCAGCCCCACGGCCAGGGGCGGCTCCAGCCCCAGACCCCGCAGCCAGTGGCGCTGCGGCCAAGCAGGGGCTTCACGCTGACTGGCCGATCACGCGAGAGCGACCGGCCGCGGACGGCGGAGCAACACCGCCGGAAATCGGCCGGCTGCAGCTCCAGGCCCCATGCCGAGCATGAATCACCCCCAGGGCCAGCACGATGGAGGCCCTTGCAGCCAGGTGAACAGCCAGGGGAACGGCAAGCGCCGCACAACCCCCAGCAGGGTCCAAAGCGGGAACAGCAGTTGTGAATCGCTCCAGCCCTGACCAACCTTCTTCGAGTAGACGGGAACTACAGCTCCCAGCCCTGGCGCTCTAGCGCTCGCAACATCTGCCAGAAGCTCCCACTTCGCCCCGAAGGCGGCTGCTGCAGGGCGCTCAGCAAAATGCTCGTGAATCCTCCACGCCCTGCCAGTCGTCGATTGCAGGAGGCTAGCTGTTGTGGTAAGTCCACCACGTTTGTTCAGACTGAACAAGGGGGTGTGAGGTCGCCAGGGTCGGAGTGTCACCACCGTCCCAAGACCTCAACACACGCATGCATAGCCACCCTCTGGCCCGAACTGACAACTCCATCAGTCGGGACGGCTCATCCGCCGGCATGCTCGATGAAGGCGTGCCACTCCAAAGCCTTTGGCAGCACAAAAGCCGGGATCAGCCTGCGTACGGCCTACAAAGTGGCTCTCCAGGTTTCGTAGCAGGCGCGTAGCGGCATTGGCGGATCCGACGAAGTGTTTTCGCCGCAAGCGGCAGCGGCGGGACCGCTCGATCCGCAGCAACTCCCAGCAGGCTGTAGACCTGCGGGCAACCAGCGCTGGCACGCTCCGCCGCAATCGCCAGGGCTCTCTGTGTTGCGCCCCTCTCGCACGCGTTGGGGTCGGCTCATGAAGGGCCTGGGCCTGGGACGCCTGAGAACCTTGACCCCAAACGTCTTGTTCGTCGCTACGCGAGTGGAGCGCCCCGGGGACATGAATCCATGTCGACATCAACAGCTGCCCAGGTTTGGAGCGGGTCGGCCAACCGCAATCACCGGGCGAACCGGTCGTCAAAGGCTCCCCTCCGCGAGGTGCCGGCTACGAGAAGGTACATGCGCGATCGACGACCGCCACCCGCCTGGCCTTACGTCGAGGTGCTCGCAGACGACGAGGCGACAACCGTTGCTTCTGGCGCCCGTGCCGTCGGATGGTTTTCTGAACAGGGGATCACCTGTCGCCGGATGCCTCTCGGACAACGCCCTCCTATCGCTTCGATGACCTGCGAAAAAGCCTGTGCGGGCTCTGATCTGAAACCCATTCCGCACCAAAGCCCCTACACCGGCGCAGAACCAACGGCAAGGTTCCGAACGGTTTTCATCAAAAACCTATCTTGTCGAATGGCCCTATGTGAATCGCCCATACCAAACATCGGATGAACGCAACCCGTGGCTACCCGCTAAATCCTGGGGATCTATAACGGCAGCAGGTTGGCCACAATGGCTCTCGGTGGGCCTCACCCTCAGCAAATGCCTCCAGCGGCTGCTGATCGCTGATGCCTGGTGAGAAAGCAACAGCTAGCTGAATCGCAGCTGCCGCAAAGATTCTCGACGGCGTAGCGATAGCGCTGGTCGCGCGTGTCCGGATCATCACGGCGCCAGACGGATCGCTCGCGGCAAGCTTGACGGGCCAGGTCTTGGCTGGAAGCGGCTGGCCCACATCGGGAAATTGGAAACGCGCACCACCTGCATCACCCCATCAGGGCGAGTTGGCGAAGAAATTCAGACACGGATCACCAGCCACCCGCGATTCATTGGATCTGCCCACTTGTGTGGGCCATTGCCTGTCATAAAGGCTGCGGGTGGCAAGGAGAGACGTAGCTTCAGCGATTTCAGCAGCAATTGTGTCAACGCAAGGGCTTTGCTTCCCAAGCCGGCAAGAACAACGCCCTTTGGAACTTCAAGTCTTCCTCTAACCATTATTGTTGTTGATCTTCGCAAACGCTGTCGAATCTTGGCCAGAACTCAAGCTTTGTTTGTTTGTCGTCGTTTGGAATTGTAGACAATCCAGGTTTCCGCCAGGGCCATAATCAGCTGCATCGAAGAAACGGGTCTTCAGCTTCAACAAACTAGGGAGACCAGCTTTTCCGTCCAGCGCCCTGCCAGGCCTTGTTGGCCCACCACTACAACACGCCGCATCGTCCGGCGATGGTCGCGCCACGAGTGCCTATGTTGGCCGCCCGCAGGGCGCCGAGGCCGGCCCAGCCATCGAACTTCGGCAGATCCAGCAGCAAGCCTTGCGCCATCGACCATCCTGAAGTTCAGCGGTCGTAGGTTTGGCTTCCATCTGTTGATAGGAACTGGCTTTCGCATCGTGCCGATCAGCCGGAACCTGCGATCACATCGCCGTGCCGCTCCAGGCGCATTGTGCCCAGTGATTCCCGTAACCAACGGCGAGCATCCTCCAAGGTCTGCGTCCGGCGACACCCGCACCGGGCAGGGCATGGGCCAGGCTGAAAGGCCGCCGCCGCCGTGCGCACCCAGGCCACATCGCTCACCAGTGCCAATCGCTCGAATCCATCCCAGTGCCCGCAAGGCTTCACGACCATCGGCCCAAGGCGGCGGCCAGGTCGTAACCCTCAAAAGGACGGCCCCCAAGCTTGGGCATCAGCTTGAGGTGGTCGGTGCTGCTCAAGGCACGATCAAGCGCTGGTGTCAGCACGTGGTCATAAATCGTCCCGGCCGTTGTGTATCTGCCCTGGGGAAAGGAAAAACCGAGGTGCCATCCGGGTAGCCCGCTCATGCATTCGATCATGGGAAATCTCCTTGGAATGGCCTACTGAAACCGTAGCCATCCGAGGGCCAGAGCGCCCAAAAACTCTGCTTGGCTTGCCCGGGAACCCTGATGCCGTTCACGCTCGCAAACATCTGCCAAAAGCTGCCACTTCGCCCCGAAGGTCTGCTTGCAGGCGGCTGACGAAATCGGCTCGTGATTCTCCATGCCCCTGCCAGTCGTCGATTACGCAGGCCAGCTGGTTCGCAGCTGCGCAGGTGCTCGGCGGCGTAAGCGGTACGCTTGGCTCCGGCCCATCGACAGGGGCGAAAGGCCACCAATGGCCCCGCAACAGCAAAGCGTGGCGCCAGCGGATGGCCGGCGCTGAGGCGTTCGGCGCCGGTCCGTAGATGTCGAAGGCTTCCCCCGTCCCACTCCTCCAGTGCGTGGATACGTAACGGGGCGGCGCGGGTAGGGCGGGCCAGTTCACCAGGAACTGCAGGCCAGCAGGGCATCGGGTGCCTCCGCCCACGCACCTGGAAGGCCCGCTCCTCAGCCTCCATCCTCCGAAGGCTGCGAGCCGTTTGAGGTGATCGCGCAAAGGGTGTGTGATCGACAGGTTGAAGAGAAGGACTGCCAGCGCAAGTTCCTGGGCTTTCGTCGCTTCGGCCAAGCGCTTCGAGGAACGCGCGAATGCGGGTTTCGTTCCAGTCGGGGGAATGCCAAGCTTGGCCGCGCCCTTGGCAGCGCCATCGAGCACCACCAAGCGCTTGTTCCGCTCGGCCTGCGGTCAGCAGGTGCTGGGCCACATCGCGGCGGTGCTGGGCCAGCTTGAGCTGGCTGGCGTCGAACTGGCCCAGGTAGGGCGTCGCACAATCGACCGCGGCATTCGGCGCATCTGCAGGCAGGCGGGGGTGGCCATCGCGGGCGCCGCGGTTCATCGGCAGTGCGCTCGCAGCAGCCGCAGCCCCTGCTTCGCCCAGTGCGTCTTTCAGCGCCGGGATCAGCCATCGAACTTGGCCATAGCCGTTGGTCCGCCGAGCAAATCGAACCACCTGCTCCGCCAAGGCGTCTGGTTTTTCAGCTGGCGGCGCTGGGCGATTGGCCCGCAGCTTCGGTCCCACCGCTTGCTGAAACACGCCCGATCACAGCGCCCCGGTGCTGTCGAGCAGCGATCCATCACGTCCAATCACCCAGCTCCAGGAAGCGCACCACAACGCGAAGGCTGGGCCGGATCGGCCTCGCGTCGCTTCGGAAATGGCTTGCGCTGGGCTTCCCAGCTCGCAGATCAGACTTTGCGTTTGCGGGCGAATTCCACGTAGGTGCTGGAGCGGGCGATTCGCCGCCAGGCGCTTGCCGCACCTCCTGGGCGGCTTCGCTGGCCCCCTCCGCAGCAGCCAGGGCTAAGCGCAGGCGCGCGCTTGCAATCACGGCATGGCCGCTGCTCAGCTCGATCAAAGCAGTTCGGCGAGCACAGGCGGCTCGCCAGGGCTTCACAGGTTGCGGGGCGTTGGAGGGTGCGCTTGCCGGCCATAACGGTCCACGACGATGCCCTGCGATCAAATCGCCCTTGATCCAGCCGGCCAAGCAAAACGGGGCCGGATGCGCAATGGCTTTTTCAGAAGATTGGCCGCGCGGTTTTGAACGGATCAATGCTTGCCGCTCACGGACACCTGATGGGTTTCCGTTCTTGTTTCTCCCTGGGACTAAAGCTCCAGGTGAAGAAACAAACGCAGGAGAAACAGATCACTGACCTTGGCAATCGTCAGAAAGGCGATGGACTTGATCTGATCAAGCCTGCCACATCACAGCCAGTCCACCCGCCTGCCATCCGCCATATTGGGGGCAGCTGAATTGAAAGGACTTTGTGGACTATGGCGTGGCTGGAGATAGCGCTGCCGATCGGGTGACTTCACACAATCCCACGGGATCGACGGTCCCTCCTGAGCGATAAGAGATCAAACACGATCGGAATCGATAAACAATCGGATCGATAACCGGAAGTGAATAGGCAGGGCAATTGTCAGAAGGAAGCATTTAACAAAATATCGCGTACGGAGGCGTACGGTGGATCCCTTAAAGGAGTGGTGGGCTTAGAATACTTAAATCGGATCAAAGGCCCAGAACTTATGCCAACGCCATAGAAGTTTCCGCTCAGGCTGGTTGTTTTGGTGATGACACCCCATCGAATTCGCGTTCCCAGTCAGCCCAACAGAGAGGCCACCATCTTGCGCCGGTTTTTGGCTGAGGGTCTGATTGATGCAGAGGTGGGCCCCACCGCAGAACAGCATCGGGTCCTTCCTCTGCCGTGCCAGCCATCTGCTCGCCCTCGAAGACAGCCAGTTTGCAAAGAACTTGAACCGCTGGCCCTGGGGGCCTTGGGCCGCGTGTTGCCTGAGCGCTGCTGGCGGCTGCCTGTTCGCTGCAGAATGGGCTTGATCCTTGACCTTTTGCCCGCCATCCCAAGAGCGAAAGCCCAGCTGCAGCGCCTGGAGGCCTTGCCCGCGCCCTGGAGATCGATCCGCCCCACTCCAGATCGGTCCGGGATTTTTGGCCCATTGTTCGGCGGCTGAGGCGACGGCGCGATTGTTTCGCGCGTTGACGCTCTTACATCCCCGAACTCTCCGAGCGGCAAGGCCGGGGTGCCGGGCCCCTGGCGAGGCCCAGGGCGACGATGCGTTCTTCGCGCCCTGGACCAGCTGCCATCGCTGGCCTAACGGCAGGCTTGGGCTGGGCATTCGTTCAGCTCTACGAGCGCAGGCAATGGCCATGCCCAGCAGGGAAACGCCCAATGCCCCGCATATACGTGGTGGGTCATGACATGACGCACGTGATCCACGGGCTATGAACCGACAGGGCCCGGTGAGATTGCCGCTGGGTGGCGTTCAAGTTGGCCGCTGAAATCAACAGCGACGCCAATTGGATGGCGTCATTGACGACGTTCTGATCCATGAAGTGGGTCTGTTCAAGCACGGCACCAATCATCAATCGTTGCCTATGGCGGAGGCGTGAAAGCCCTAATCACGGCGTGAAGGTCCGCCTCGGAAGCCCTCGATCTTGCCTGGTTCCACGCGCTGTTCGGCGAGGCGCTCGTGCGCGGACGGCCTGCCGAGGCGATTTCAAGCCAGCTCGACCCATCTGGCCATGGCCGCGCAGAACCGTTGCGGGAGATCCGCCGCCGCTTCAACGTGCCTGCCGCTGCGCAAGCCCATGATCGATCAAAACCCGATCTCTGGCCGGAGCTCGCGTGATGCCCCCTCCTGGTTCAGGCACCGCCAAGGGGAATCAAGTAACCGGGATTGCCAGATCAGCACCTACGCCTGCCTGGCAGTGCCCTGGGGCAATCGGGCTGTTCAATCGCCCTGCCCTCGCGCCTTGCGCATGGCCAGTGATTTTCAGGTGAGTGGCTCAGCACTGCTGAGGAATCGATCACTGCCTACGCCTCGGCTACGGCTTCTCCCAGTTTGGTTGTTGGGGCCCTCTGGCCGATCGCTTCGGGGCGCGCGGCGATCGCCCTTTGCGCGCGTGACGCCTGTTCACCTCGCGAAGCCCTGGGGCTGGCCTTGGTGCCTGATTTGGGGCGTTTCTGCTGCTGCGGCTACTGCAGGGGGTGGCCGCCGCTGTGGCACAGCGTGTCGCGGGCCCTGGGCCTCCGGGAATGTGTTCAGGACCAG
>Ga0163217_1077658_pt1 | contig 15376 bp, 8 predicted proteins | sample SynspAceP_FD_185933 | JGI IMG/M metagenome (GOLD analysis project Ga0163217, IMG submission 185933) | Saline lake microbial communities from Ace Lake in Antarctica - Synechococcus sp. Ace-P (PacBio error correction) | ecosystem: Environmental > Aquatic > Non-marine Saline and Alkaline > Saline ...
TTCGAGTGAAAAATCAATCTGTCGAACCAGACGAAAGCCACCTTTCAATATTTAAGGTAGAAAGGGATAATTCAATACCCCTATTTTGGTCCCTCTCAATAATTTGTGATAAAGCCACCAAAACCAGTAGACATTAAGTAAGGCCTGAGTGCTAGTAGATCTGAAGTTATTGTAATGTAATATCCAAAGCAACCCAAGACTCTACCTTGCCAAATAAGAGAAGTCACACCTGTATTAAAGGTGGCAAGAAACTTTCATCTCAATTGGATTTCCCGATTGAATTTGGGCGGATATCCGAAGGCTGCGGTAATTATCAAAACTAGGTTGTTTCCAAGAAGTGCTTGAGTTTTGATAGGATCAATAGCTTGATTTCCTATCTGACCATAGGACACTCTCAATTTCAAAAGATCAATCTGGTGGAGTTCTTCAGGAAATTCTTCAATCCTTGATGTTCCAAGCTGCTGCAACTGAGGGAAGAACTCCAAATTTATTATTCGCACCAAATCTGGAACTACCATCCGGGCTCTTACTGTCGCTGTAAGAGAATAATTTGCTTTTGAAAGAGTAGTTTACTCTTCCCATGAAAGACATAATGACCATTGCACCAGATCCGTAAATTGCCCAGTAAATCAGCGATGCATCACCCAGTCTATTGAATAATTGCCAGAAGGACTGGAATGCCCTGTACACTCACATTCGTCTTTCCAGGTATTCCCGCTGAATAGATTGAAGTGCCGTAAGATTGATGTTTGTGATTGGTTTTTAAAGGTTTTATATACGTCAGATATTCAACTGTGGTAGTTGAAATCGGAATTCCTTCTGCCAACGCTTCCCGTAGCATCTCACCTCTCTTTGAATTTAGTTGAGAACCTGTTGATCGACCATTTCTCTCAATATTAAAATCAGGACCCCAAATCAAACGGTAGGTCCAAGCCCTTTAGCGATTTCCCAATTGGGCATAAAGCTTGGTGAAGATTCGATATATCTTTTTGTTAACATCTGCTGTGCTCCAGGGACAATCCTCTGCAAATGGATTGGTACGGAGACCATCAGCGGTTTGGAAGGAAAATTTAGATTTCCTTCGTCATCGAATGGCTTTCCAGGGATTCTCCTGTAAGCGCCGCATTGGATTGAAATATTTTCACCCATTTTCGCTCACTGTAAGAAACCAGTGTGGAGGTACCGATTTTCACTTTGCTATTGACTTGAATGATCCCAAGTTGATTCTGAAGAGTATCTCCGAAAAAATCCTGATTGAATATGACTACACACCTTTGTCGCTTGGAACAAGTTTCCTCGAGACAAAGAAGTGTTTTCTCGCTTCCGCCACTTAAGCTATACTTGATGACTTTGGATAGCGCCCAAAGTTCGAAGTAAATTCCGCCAATCATAATCGGTGGACTTCCAAGTCCTATTCCAATCAAGTTTCTACCGGCTCAAAAAACCAGCATCCGCTGCTGCGGTGGAAGGTCCAATTAGGATAGGTCTCCTGTAGCTTCTGCGTGATTCACGCTTGTACTCCGCGAATCCGGTCCATCGAAAACGTCAATTTGTCCAATTCTTTTGTTTGATGCCGCTAATAAGAGTCAATAGATTACTCTTCGTTTACCTACAGTTCCTCGCTTTCGTGGTAAATTCAATAACCGCTTCCGTTAGCAACCTCTGGACCCATAAATTGCAGTCGCGAGGCATCTTCAACACTTCCATAGATGTAATTATCTTGAGGGTTTTGATATCATCTAGCCCACCTACTAGTGTATTCCATCTAACCACAATACAAGTGGCTCATTGGAAGCATTGGAAATGATCCTTCGACCTCGAATACGCACCTGAGGGGCCCCTGCACCAGGCTTAGAACCAGACTGGAGTCACAATCCACGCCAGCTTGCTCTACCTTGTAAAGCCTTCTGCATCATAATTGGCATTCTGTTTTCTTTACTACCCACAGAGGAAATTGCTCCGTAAGCTGGCTTTTCTTGCTGTACCGTATCCAACAACGAATCACCTCATCCAAAATCTAATAGTTCTGCTGGAGGGTAACATCGATTTTAGAATTGGTTTTCCAACTTCGCTCTATCGGAACTATATTCTATAACAAGAGAAGACCAAAAACCACCATTTTGATAGGAGTAACTAATTGAAAAACCTGCACCATCATGTCAGTATGGTTCCAGTGGTAAGTCCCTTTCACAAGATTGGTTGCTCCCTGGAAGGGGAGCTCCTGTCATCAAGATAGCAGTACTTCGTACTGAACATTCTGATTTACCAAAAGCGCTTACTGCACGAAGATCAGAAAGACCACCACAAAAAGTGTGTTGGTAAATTTTTGACGCATAATGATTAGGTTTTAATTGAAAATATTAATTCGTTATCCCAAGTAGCCTTCGGATTACTTTTGAATAGTGGAGTAATACTTTCACTACTTGATTCATTCCAAGTTAAATGTTCTAAAATCAATCTCAAAGACTTTCCGGTTAGGACTTACGGAATCGATTGCCGAAGCTTAAAAAAGGCCATTTTATATAAATTAGACCCATAGTTTTGCCACGCCCTAGTAAATAAAACTTGGTTTGGAGTGGAATCTCTTGAAAATAAAAAAAAATGTAAATATGGGTATCCTCATGATGCCAGTAGCCTTATTTCCTTTGTTTATTAGACCGAAAAAGAAACCGCCATAGCGAGGCAGGCCGAAAACGCCCCAATTATTAATCATACGCCAAAACTAACTAATCTCTTCTGCTAAGGGGTAAAAGGTGTGAATAAATCATAATTAAATAAGTAGAAGTTGATGTTTAAAAAATACCCGCTTTTAACAATGATAAGTCCAAAGCGTAAAGAAGAATTTAAATTTTTACAACTTTCGGTGGTTTTCCCCAGCTTTTTCATATGTTCTAGTCCAGAGTGCATGGCTTTTTCTTGAATTAGTGATGTGTCATTTTTGGATCCAAACAAGGTCCCCTCCTCCAGTTCGTAGAAATGTTGGCCAAATGACAAAAGTAGGGTAAGAGACAGCTCCCATCTTCCGATAATTCGATTTAGCTTCTCTTTCCACGAACTGCTATTGAAGAAATTGGACTACGTGCATCGTGCTCAATCCTCCGCCTCCGAGCTGATTCCTCCTTCGAACCTCCGCCCATTTCTCTTTGATCAATTTTCCCCGCGATCGTACTGCTTATATCCACCGCGATTTACGAAGACCGCGTTCCGCGGTTCCATAAATAAGGTTTCCAACGATCTGCGCCATAGGTATTGTACGGAATTTCTGCTTTTACCAATCCCATTCGATCACGGAACCATTCTCGAATTTGAATTGCGCTTCCATCGTATCATACATGACCCCAACAATCTTCAGGGAAATGTCCGCTTTGCAGCTCTACTTCCAACCATCTTGGATAATCATTGCAGTGCCCACTGGCTACATCCCAAATTCGTGAGTCGCATTGTTTCCTGTTTCAGCTGTACCATTCCCCAAACCATAACCAATGCCAGTTGTAATCCGGTATGCATGATAATATGGCTTTTCGGTGGTGCTTGGAACCTTTGGAATAATTCCCAATCCAGCCTTCAGGAGCTGGAGCTGCTTTTGGATTTGGCACTTCACCCGTCCGTTGCTGTAGCAGCAGGTCGCTTGTATGCTTTCCGTTGCTCCGGCCCCATGAATCGCAGCAATAATTTCTCGACTTTCTGGAGCCGAGCGCTGTTGGTTTCCCCATCTGTACTACTTTTATTGTATTTCTTTTTGCAAAGCAATCAGTAATCACCTTCACAGGGATTTGTGGGAGCAAGCCCTTTTCTACATAGACGTGCTTGCCGCGATATAAGCGATAGCCAGGTTTCCGGGTGCATGCCCAGTGAAATCAGGGGTAGCGATGATCATAATATCTACCTCCTTGTCACCATCACTTTCATGACATTTTGCTCAGTTTTTGGAGTATAACTATGTGCTTTGCAAAACTCCTGTCGCTGCTTTTTGGCATTGAGATTCATGGCTCGCAGAGGTTACACTCAGATTGACATTGCTGGATTTCAAAGCAATCGGCTCAAATAAGCGCCCATCTTCTCCTATCCTGCAATCGCTAACATTGAGTCGTTTCATATGTTGCTCCAACAATGTTTTTCCTAAGAATAAAGCTGAAAAGGCCATATCGTAGCCCTAAAGCGGAAAAGCCAGTGTCGCGCCGAGAACTTTTGATAAATTGTCTTCTGGGATATCTTTCATGAATTGATTTTGGGTCTTAATTTAAAGTCTTGAATCTTGAATGTTTTTTGAAGCTCACCTCTCTCCTGATCTTGAAGTAGAATTGTGGGCCTTCTTGGCTTCGCCAAAATTCTCCCAATTTCCGCATACTTGCTGATTGCCCACCAAGTCTTTGAATTCTTGGGATCCTCGCTGATATTCAAGAACTTTTACCCCGTTGAGGTAATGCGTCACTTTTATTGGTCAGGGGTCACTACCACTCGGCCTTGTTTCCACTACCGATAGGCTTGACGAATCCTTGGTTGCTTTCCGCTTTGGTCAAAATCATAAAGCGAAGCAACGAGTTCTGTTCCTTCTATACCCATTTTAGCTCAGGATGCTTTTTCGTCATCCAAAACCCTGTATTCCATGCCGATTGCAGAGCCTTTATTCCCTTAGTCAAAGTTACAGAAATACTTCAAACCACTAATTTGCTCCCTGCAGTTAGTTTTGAAATCAAAAGCTAAATCAAAATGCCGAGAACATCTCCTTAGTAACAATATCTCCAGCCATTGGTGAGATCTCCTCCATTTGACTTGGCTATTGATAAGAACACCCACAAATTTGATACCCCAACAGATATCAGGAATGAATCTTTGTCAGCATCCCTTCCAACCTCATTCGTTTTGCCATCAAAAAGCAATCTCCAACCTATGTTTTTTTCATATTCAGTAAAGATTGTTCAGGGTGGTTGTTGACCACGAAAATATCTGACTGAATGTAATAGGATCCAGATTGCCTAGTTTTTGACTTTCACATTTTTGAAGGTTGTCTTTCTTCCCGCATCTCTGGTTTATTGATGCTATGCACCCTGAAGCCGATTAAATCCAGTCTGTCCATTTCATCCACCAACATAGGCTACTTCTGGCCATTTCAACCAAGTTTTAAGTTTCGTTGCCCAATGGCTCGATTCGAATAATGATTGAATTCGCCCATTTTGAAAGCCTGTTCTGGCTGCAGGATTCAAATCTAATGGATTACACACCAGCCTCCTTCTTGCCCCGTCATCATAAATTACGGCTGACCATCGCACCCGCTTGATCTGCTCAACTTGGTATCCAAAACTAATCCTTTTCCTCTTACCATTTGGTCAAATTGACCTCGAGCCTTACGCCCGGAATTACTGGATAGGTTGCTCAAACCTTAGGTCCAATCAAAGGATAAAGTCTTCCAAAATCTCCTCCGTAATCAAAAATGTATTTGGGGAACCAGCCACTGCGTAGCCTACTATTTTCAGCCATCGACTACTTCCAAAATGTGCAGTTCCTGCTTACTGTTTCCAACCGGTAAGTCTTTTCCGTTGAATAAATCAGTCCAGCACTCATGGTTTTTTTGCTCTGCAGCACAACTAAGAAGTGCCTAAAGATGTGAGTATGAACCAAGAGTAATGTTTCGAGTGTAATTCTAGTTTATTATTTTAATGGACATATTGGAATCTCGCAGGTTATAATGATCATCATTGCATGTTGATTTTTTTAGTGATGCTTCCGATTTCAAAAGTTGAAGGGATTATTGTTGACCATAAAAATCAAGATTTAGGTTGCATTTCAACCAAAAGGGAATGTTTTTAGTTACGCAATCGTTTGCGATTATACTTGATTAATTGTGAATCATCGAAGATGGAGGGAGGGCGGAAAAGAATCCGTTGATCTTTCTTACGTTTTGCGCATGCCTTGATTTTAACTCAAAGGAAAGTCTTTATCACCTGCAAAAGAACCGCTCTGTTCTTACCTAGAAAAAGAAGTTCGTGACTAGGAATTCGTTCCTGCTCTGTCACCCGTACTGGAAGTAGAATTACAGAGCTACACCTGGAAAGGCATGTATGATCTAAACCTCCATATACGACGCCTTCCCAAGTACTTTATGAGCCTCAAGTCTTTACTTGCAAGATTGCCGATGACATCTATCGAAATTTAAAGGCTCATTCCTGGTTGGAAGACTAACCTCGATTAGATGGGCTATTTTCTGTTGGTGCTGTCGCAGATAATGAAAGTGTGACTACGCCGCTGATTGTCATCAAGGTCAAAGATGCATTGTCGATCGATTCCGAGAATTGAAGGGAAGAAGACCCTGATTCAGGTTTCGGACTTTAATGGCCTTTGGTTTTTTCAAGTTTACCTGGAAAGAGGAAGCAAGCTTCTGTCTATATACAAATATACTGCAAACGCCCTTCGGGCAAAACATGGTACCGCAGAGATCCCTGGAAAAAGCTCCCATGACATGAATCTTTTAGCTTGCAGCTAGACTATGCACAGAATGGAACACTAAGAGTTCCTTTCATCAATTCCTAGTGCGGATTCTGTAGTTGCTACTCGTATGTCTTTTTCGGCACAGGTCGCGTCAGATCAGCTGACACTAAAAAACGCCTAAACTCAACAGAAATGTAGACAATATCAGAGAGAGTGAGATGCATCATTATTCTTTTCAGCATTTGCTTGGCTATGATGAGCAGGCTTTTTGGCGAAAAAGAAAAAACTGGAAAGGTAAGATTCGAGAAGATTCCAGAGTTGAAATCATCGCCTCTGATATTTCTCTCAGGCTATGCTTTTGCAAAAGAGAATTGCAATCACAGCAGGAGTGGGGAATCAAATATGATTGAATTTTCAAGTTTGCGATTTTTGAGAAACAGAGATTTCCTGAGCGACCTAGAGAGTGATTATTGTTCAATTCCAAATATGGAGAGCGACTTGGGGAAAATGAATGAATTGAAAGTAACCTACAAGCGAATGGGAAAATTTCATGAAGCAGCAATGGCGCCGGATATCGGGGATATATTTTTTACTGTAAATATGGAGTTGGCCAAAAAAAAAAGGTTTTAAAAGCCAGCCGAAAATCGAGTTTTGGAACGGCACGATGACGTCCGACTGCTGAATACGATATTAATGAAGGAAAAAAGGAAAGAATAAATCAGAAGGCTAAAGTGAGAAGTCCGAACATTCAAACTTCCACTTTGCTTTTATACTTTTCTGGTGTTCGTCCCGAAGCAGATCATTTTAACTGTCTTTTTACGGTTAAAAAATGATTAGCGGAACTTCCCCACGAAATGGTATTCCAGCCTGCCAATTGGCTCATTCCAAAGGCCAGGAACCTCTAACGCTTTTTAATTCTCTGCCACTGCTTTGACTTCTGCCGTGATAAAGCCTGTTTTCATGTCGCGGTATTCGCAAGTCGAAAGATTCACGCCCTTAAAATTTCTTGTACGCGCAAACCAAATCCAATGGATTGAAGTGAGTGGAAGTAAATAAACATTCATAGGGCTTGTGATTCCGGATCATTCAAATCAATTTGTGCCAGTTTCGAGAATTTTGAAGTGATTGTGAACCATCAGATTCTTTGATCTCAGAATGGGTCCTCAGCCTGGTTCGCCGTATTTTTCACCATTCCACAAAACCTGATCCGTCTGTTCAGCTTTGCTTTCAAATATCGATTTGATACTCAGCAGTAATTGGTATTAATAGTTTTCTGGTAATTTGGCGCCAAGTTCAATTCGTAAACTCCGTACTTGGCTAAACGTCAGAGTTTTCTTTAAGACGATGAAGGACTCTAATGGCGCGTAAAGCTTCAAAATACGTTGGATTGAATTTTCACACAAAACCCTCCATTGCCATTTTTATAATTCTTGTTTCCCTCCTTGAGCCGATCAGGGTAGACATTGTCAAATCGCTTGATAAAAATCAGATCTGCAGAAATTCATTTAAATTTTTCAAGTAAGAGCACCGTGAACCTGCAGTGTCGAAACAAATTGCTTCCATCTTCCTCCAAAAACGGCTTCCGTTGCTTGAAGTCTACTGCTATAGTATCTGTTTTTCTTTTCTTCTTGCGTGAATTAAGTAATTTCAAATGCTTAACCCCAGCTTCTTTAGATAGGGTCGAATGATTGCATGCGATCTTTCTGATTTGAATTTGGATTCATGTTTTCAGGAGAGTACAGTAACAGTGAATTTTCACTTTGTTCCAGCACCTAAAGCTATTGAACTCCCTCTATCAATGCTCACGCGCGGGGTTCGCGCTTGTTTGGATAGGAGTGAAAAAACGCAAAGAGTCCTTTTTGGTAATACCATACCTAAAACCATCATCTAGAAGTAGCGCGCTAAAAAATTCCTTTGTAATCTTTAGTGTCCACGCTTGATTTATACTGGCTTGTTTTGATTTTCCAGACTTCATTGAGATCATCATAGAAAGCGAACATTCTCAAGGTTTTTCATGAACTTTTGGACAAAGGTACTTTTACTCAAGATCTCATCCTTCGAGAAAACCAAACAAATCCTTAAACATTCGGATGCAGGCCCCACTTGCAGGCACAAATTTTACGACTTAACCGATGCTGCTGCTTAGGGTAAGTTGACACGTAATGTTTCCAATTCGCTTGAATCCAATACTTTTGATTCATCACCTGGGTAGCTGAGCAGTGATTAATGTAAAAAAGGGAAATCATTTTTTGAAATTATCGATCTGGGTGGCAAGCGACCTCAGGGTTCATTTCCCTGCAGACTTATTGATCAGTTAGACTTTTGTTATTTTCCTGGCTTTTTTTTTGGTTTTTTTCCCGAAATTGGTTAGCTGTAAAGATAATAGTCGAACCAGTTTTACTCAAGCAGAATAGAATTTTTTTAGAATGTTTTTTCAACAGCCAAGGAACACGAAGGTTTCGCAGAGGAATGCGGAGTTTCGGATGAGGATTAATAGATCTAAAAATGCTTTCTCTCCAAAACGGTTGTAGATATTTTTACCCCAATCAAAAAATAGTCGCATAGCTGATCAGTAGGACAAAGCCATCTTATCCGCGGTCCATATAGAGCGCTGACAGGCGTGAGATATATCAGCCATGGGCAACAGCCCATGGTTACGATAATCGAGATATTCCGGGTTTTTGGCAGGTTGGAACGCCCAAAGTCGGGGAAAAAGACGGTTTCCGCCAAACGGTGTAGTTTTTTTTCACAGAATCTGAAAAATAGTCACACAAGTTCTTGCACACTGTGCAGGCTTATTTCATTCGTCATCGTTCCACATTACTGCATTTGGTGATTTTCAATTGAAACTTTAATTTCTTGCGCCGGCTTTTTTGTGCCAAAAATGGATTGCGATGATCGTCCAATTGCCAAAATGCCGAGGATAGGCCGCCGGTGACTTGGGGCGTCCCCCGCATCAGGAATTAATAGTTTGCCACCAGATGTGAGTTGGACAGTTCCAGGAAAGACTGGAGCAGTTAATCCGTTGTCGGGGATGATTTTTGGGCCAAGAGTCTTCAATTGAAAAAGCCCATCCGATCGCCCAAAGCCGAGATCGTAATTTAGAATTGAATAATTGTTGTTTTGTTATCCGTTGGAAAATTGCCTTCGAAATCAGGTCCGGGATCAGCCTCCAAATGAATTCTTCCAACCATTCATATCTTTACTCTAAAACGAAGCGAAATAGTCTCCCAGCATGTGATTGCGTTGTAAAAAATGGGATTTTATCTCCTTTTGGAGCGCATTCCCTGTATTCGTGATTTTTAGGATAGTTGCTTCTGAAGATAAGATTGCTTCTGTCTGAAATCCTTGCGCTATTCCAGAATGACAAATGCTTCCCCAGTTAGGAATTTTCCGAATTTCTAAACTCATCTCCAGGAATCGATTTCAGCAAGGTAAGGAAGTCAATTCACCGTTTTTCCGAATCTCACTTTCCGCTCCCGACATATCCGATAGTGATATAACTATCAAAAGTCGACAACTTAAACCGGGTTGTAGAATTTCCTAAAATCGCAGTATTTGGCTTGTTGTCTTGAGCAAGTGATTCATCCACGCATAGAACGTTGGTCAATCACTCCCTAGCTATTGGGACTCCCCAGTGTCCAAGTCAATTCTTCCTTGTCTGAATATAGTCCGGATTGGTTTTCAAAATCTCTAAAAACCCGATGTCATCTAATCAATTGCTTTTTAATGGTTTTTTAATCAGTTGAAATGTGATGGAACTCCTCGCAGACTGATGGATAAAAACTTGATTTGTTCTCCAGGCTTGGCCAAACAAACAGGAGATTCTAATTTTGTCAAATAGGATAGTTGGAGTTTTCGATCAACATGCCAACCTCCTGGGCCTTCCATTGGATAGATTCCCCGTTTGAGCCCCTCCTAATAGCTACTGATCCAGGCTCTGATTTTCCGATCTGGACTACTTTTTCTTGAAAATGTAAGGCCTGATCCTAGGCCATTCAAATACATGAAAACCTGGTAAGAAGCCAAAAAAAATGAATCCGATAAGTTTGGATTGTGGTGGCAAAGTTGAAGATTTCATGCGATGCTGATGGACTTTGGATTCGAAAGCACATTCAGATCTTTTCCAGCGCTTGATCATAGCAAAACAGGTTAACTTTTCATATTTTTCAGGACGGGGAAGTACGTTGAAATGTGGATTGTAGCATGGCTTCAAATTGTCCTTGTAACTTCGGAATTTAAGGATCGCTTCTGAGCATACATGTGAGTGTTTTGGAATCCTTTTCTAAGTTTCTAAGACTTCTGTTCCCACTTGTGATGAGATAGCCAATTCCAACCTTAAGATATGCTGCCAAGAGCAAATCAGTGGGCCTTTTCATCCAATAGAGTTCAATCAGAGAGGGGCCGATCTGTCTAAACTTTGGGCTTCCATTTCAATATTTTTTCCGGAAGAGATTGGAAAGAAAAATTTATCAAGCCCCGGGATTGTCCGCCGTGGAAGCAAAAGCGTCTCCGCTTGGGGCTAGGAAATTTTTATTTCCTAAATTGTAAAGGATTTGGTGTTCTCGACGATATTACCGAACATGTTCCATTGACTTCCTCCAAGCGTCGTGAAAGCGAGTTATTTCTCAAGTTCTGGAGTCATTGGTAATAATCTTGATAGGCTCGATGCTCCAAAGACTTCCAGCCGGGTTTTACATCCCGAAACTGCTCAGCCCAAAATAGCATTTGAGGATCCTGGTGGACACAAAATTGGGATTTGCTTAAACTGAAGCGAGAAGCCATTCGGCAAAGGTTTTGGAAGCCCAAACGCTGCATTTGCCATCGCAATCAAATGTATAGCGCGCCATGAAATTTAAATTGTGATCACGTAGGCATTCTAGTTGGTCGATACAAGCTGAAGCGATCAATCTGCTCATTAATATAGCGACCAATGTTCCGAATCGAGCTCAATGGATTTTCGTCCCCCCAAAAAAAAAAAAAATTCCTCCTGATCCGAAGGAGGAGAGCGCCCTACCAATTACACCGTTAAGGTTTTTGCAGTTTATACTGAAAGCGATGCTTGCCTCATCTCCAAATGCCCTCCGCAAGCGATGCTGGCGCAGTCATCCAAGGGAAAATTCCTTGCTCATTAGGAATTCCTTTCCGAGTCACAATTTATTTTAGGGAGTTTGCTTGATCTCTTTGAATGAAAAATACGGAATTTATCAGTAAAGCTTTACTAAACTTATAGGGAAATCTGAAGGTCGCTTCAATAATAAAGGTTTTGTTTTCTTTCAAGTATCCTCCGCACACTGCAAGCTAGAAAATAGTTAACCCTGTTGTTTTACTGTCTATATCTTTTTAAGATTATTGTAATATTTTTTGATCCAATTCAATCCACTGCTTCCGCGATTTACCCTTGCTCAGCCGCAAATGAATTGCATATTTGCCAGAGATTTTTTCATCGACTTTCTGGGTTTTTAACTTTCGTGACTAGGTAGTTAGGCCCTTCTTGTGCTCCTGGATGAGGGTTGGAGAAAATTTAAGTTTGCTTCCTCATCCTGATCCAGCATCACAGTAAACTCCTCGGGGAACCTCATGTCCAAATTCGCTGTGGTAGCGTTCGATTTTAATATGGACTTGATTTCCTTCCTCGATTTCCAAATCTAGACCGGATTTGTTTGATTTGATCAAAATGTACCAACAGGTTTCGCTTTGAACAAGGCCATGTGATAGGGACCTGTTTGGTCCGCAGCCAGAATCCAAACCCGTCGTTGGTTCATCCATTAATTCAGGAAAGTAATCAGCCGGTACAGGATATGATACTGCAATGGTTGAAAATCAAAACTTGCCTCAAATCCCTTTAAAAATCTGCCATGACTAGTTTTTTTATAATCCGAATGGCTTGCTCTCCTTAGTCAGACTGACGGGCATGGAAATCTAAACGCTAATTTTGCTTGAGCTGCAATTCCGATGTTCTCCTGTATTGGGCTAGATCATGTGGATTTGAATAGCTTCCGGTTCGATTCGTCATTTTTATATTGAATTAGATTTGCCGCTTCCTACCAAATAGATTAAATACCTCCTGCACATCATGAAGAGAATGACTAAGCATTCCCCGTGAAGCCATAAATGGACTCAATTTGCAGGAGGAAGTTTTTCTCCAAATTCAGCGAATGGATCAGCTCGGATAATATTTTTAAATTGGGCTTCGAAAGGCAGTAACTTCCGCCTCCAGAGCCTCATTTAATGCCAGAGCCATCTTCCTACCTGCAAAAAAAATAATCAAGCCGTTGTCAAGTCCTCCCGCCCGAAAGCATAAATGCCAAGCTGGCGTCGATCAACCTCATCAAGGAGCCTGCAAATCCCTGATTCGTCAAGCCAATGACACGATTGACGGTGTAGGTTCCATTCGGCAATTCAGGCCACGTTTGTAATGAAAAATTTACAGATCAGAACATGTTCTGAATACGCCATATAAGTGGAGCTTGAAATTGGTGTAATTCTGTGCGATGAGATGTTTTTTCAGCAGATTTTCTCCTCATTGACGATGGTGACAGCCTATTTCCTCTTGCCAGTCCTTATGAAAAGCTGAATCTGCATAATCCACTTTTTCCATCCAATTGGGACCGATCGATTTGATATTTGTTTTGGCGATGTTTAAACGCGACCTTCCTCGATAGAACCCCAACGGTTCGTTTTGGACCTCAAAGAAAAATTATCAAAGCCAATTTCAAGCTCATTTGACTAATTCCGAACATACGCTTTTGAGTCAAGGAAGCTGCGCATTTCTTTGGTATGTCAATTTGCGATCCAAGCTGGGATTCAGCGGCCCATACGATCTTTGGGGTTTTGTGATTCATTTCCCAAATGTTCATCCGTTTATAGATGGAGGAGAAAAGAGTCACTTCAACAATGATATCCAAGCTTGCAGCGAGCTTCATGAAGTCCAGCGAGTCGCTTGAAATACTGCCAAATTAATAATTTACCTCCAATGCATACCTGGTATTTCCCGTTTTTTGACCAGAGGTATTCCAAGGCAAAATTTGCTTTTTCCTGCAGCAGGAGCAAGCGTCTTGGAATTGATCCCAAACTCGTGGGATTTTCAATTACGCTTCCTGCAAAAATTCTCGTGTATTCATTTCCTTCCCGATGGAGTGTTCTCGAGGTAGGTTTTATAATCAAAATCCTGTTATGATCACCGCTTCCATAGTGCTCAGCGGAGGTTAGTAAGAAGCTAGAGGTTTACCCTTATTTCGAAATAGTGCGGATTTTCTTTTAGAAGCTTAATGGGTTGATTTGGCTAAAACTTGCCTGTTTGAAAAAAAATGAAATAGAAGAATTTAATGAGGAAGATTTTTTTCATAAAGATGACCTTTAACGTCTTCAAATTACTCTCAAAAATAAATCGTCAGGGAAATTACTGGCAGAATTTGGATTCTGATTGATTGGGGCAGGTATGGCTTCTACAAACCTGAAAAGCAAAGGGGAAAGAATTCACTTACAGCAATTTAAGGAGATTGTTATTTTCCTGGCAAGTTTTGGCTGACTTTAAAATTTATAATGAAGTTGTCCCTTTCCTATTCACTTTTTACTCGAATAGACCCGCCCGTGCTCAAGATTATATTTTCTGAGTATTAGTAAGGCCAATCCAGTACCCAAGTTTTACTTTGTATAGTAATGGCTCCAAAACAGTCGCTCCAAATTTTCCATTTTGAGATTCCGTCCCATTATTCTTCAATTTCAATTTCGCAAAAACTCCTCCTTTTAATGGCAGTGGAAAGTTTTATTGATCCATTTCATGGCTTATAGCTTCAACACATTTACGATAAGGTTATCAAAGCATTTCTACTTGTTCGGAATCCCCCTCAATGTGCAGAGTTCAGTTTCATAATTTTAATAATTTTGATTCCTTTTCATTTCAATTCGAGCTTTTACTTTTGCCAAAGCTTCATCTAACAAGTTATAATTTGGATGAGAGGAGATATTGAAGTTAGAAAAGCGGTGCTTTCTAATAGTTGAGTTACCGAGTTGATTATACGACAAAAAGTTCGCTGGATGACTTCAATCAAGTCTCCGCTTTCCTTGAGAACTCCTCTGGAAGCTCTCATTTGAATTGGTCAGGGCGATACACTATGGTTAATCAAAGGTTTTTGAACTTCATGACCAATAGCCCAGCTAATTCTACCTGTCGCAGAAAAACTTTTTCAAGTAAGATCTTCTTCTTCTTTGGCTTTAAATAGCAGACAGATCTTTAATTTAATACATGAAATATGTCTTCATCCCTGCTTTTACGATGTTGACCAATACTTTGAATGATTTCCCAGCTTATTGATTAGTGTTGCCTTCAAAATCAATGATTTCGAATTTAAAATTTTTAAGTTTTTCTAGGAGTTTGTTTGCGAAGACCTTTCTCTTCGATTAAAGCTGGCGAAATTGGGAAGTTTTATTTGGGAGGAAATTCCCCTCTTCAAATTCAAATTTGGAGATTGAGCTAGGTTGACTTCTAAATATGACTTTCACCAAATCAATCAATAAAATGGATCTGTGGCTCGTTCAAAAATAGATCTGAACTTCTCTCCTGTGAGGTTTCAAGATTTCTTAATCCTGACTATCTCTATAAGCATATCTGAGAGTCCGGTCCCTATTGATAAGCATCAACTCACCTTTCACCAAGTAAATCCAGAGGCACCATGTTTGAGCGCTTCCCTGTCAAGATTCCAGCAAGCCATGCCTGTTAAATAAGATTACTGCTGCGTGGGGCTGTTGGGTTTAATCTCTTAATTAGCTCTAATCCGTGACTTGCCTAAGCGGTAATCCAGACATAAGTAGACATCAGAACTGTTGCTTGATTTTCTCAGAGCGAGTCTTTTCCTCATATGTAGAGGAGCACGCTCTGCCTCTACTAACTTCGGCTCCTTCGCATTCTATCAATAAGGTTGTTCTCGGTAAACCGGCAGAACGACGG
>Ga0163217_1049416_pt1 | contig 15369 bp, 21 predicted proteins | sample SynspAceP_FD_185933 | JGI IMG/M metagenome (GOLD analysis project Ga0163217, IMG submission 185933) | Saline lake microbial communities from Ace Lake in Antarctica - Synechococcus sp. Ace-P (PacBio error correction) | ecosystem: Environmental > Aquatic > Non-marine Saline and Alkaline > Saline ...
AAAAAAAAAAGGGACCAAGAGGGGAAGGGGGAATGAAAACTTTTTCCTTTTTTGGGGGGGGCGCTTCGAACGTTAACGGGAAAAGATTTCAAACATTGGCCGACCCCAGAGCTTTCGCCCGTTTCGTGGAAATTTCGGAAATTTTCTTGCCAAACGGGAAAAATGGTCGCCGGTCCGATTTGTTCGAGCGGTGGTACAAAGGTGTTTTTGAGAGCACGTTTGCTTGTCCAAATATCCGTCTCGCAACTGCTTTTAGGATAAATGCCCCGAAACACAATCTTCCGCCTGCTGTCCACCAATTCCGATAGTTTCCGCCCGCCAGCCCCTGTCAGGCCTATTAAGCGCTTGCGGCTGTTGTCGCAATCATCCACCGCACGAACCGGTCGCACAAGCGCGGCCAGCTTAGCCGCCAGCAGATTTAAAGCGCGCTCCGTGTAATAATGGGGTCGACGATTAAACGGATCGTCTGGCCAGACGTTAAATTCCGCCGAGCGCAAACCTTGCAACACCGGGAGTTTCTTTCGCGGCAAACGTCTTGAAATTTTCCCAACAATCAGGGCTTTCGACCAAAACTGCGACGGGTACATCAAGACGTCGATCCATACCGGACAGTTTTCAGCCTGTGTTCTCACATCGCAAAGATCACCAATGTGTTGGACCCGGCATCGATAAGCACGTTCGGCGCGGGCTGACCGTCCGCGCTATGCTCGGCAAAAGACCTGGTCATCATTTCGAACAGATTCCGCCCATTGGCGAGACGCAAGCGGTACAAACGCTGAAATACACCTGCGCTTGCGTGCGTGAACCTGCCAACATCCTGGTTCTGTGCAGTTGAACGCAAACGGAAAACATGTTATCCGAACATTCGCCCCCAGGAATCAAAGAGTTGGTGGCGGGTAGCGCTAACGACTTTTATAGGGTGGTGTCTGTCCGCGCTACATGCGAATCAGGGCCTTCCTGCGCATGCGACGACTGAGAGAGCTGTACCGCAATTGATCAATTTCTCGCGCCGACATTTGCTGCTCTCTCATCCGCCGTCCGCGCATCTCACGGCTTTGGCGTAGATTTCGGAAAATCGTGACAACGAGCACGCCATTTGGTTGCGTCACTTGCCGCCTGACTATGGCATCAGGGTTTTGATGCGGCGAGCGCAGCGGCGGCCAAATCAGCCTCGCGTAAGTTTTGAATATCGCCGTGCTCATCTGGCCCGACACGCCAGTTCGAGTCGTTAGCGGCGCATCTGGGCGCTGCCTTGGAGCAGCGTTAACTCTATAATTTCGCCGTGGGGTCGTGCAACCACCGTATAGCCATGCACACGCAAAACTTCCTTGAACACGCTGAAGACTTCGCGGCGTCGTTCAGCGCCTTCCTCGGCTACTGTATGGGAACTTTAGCCCTGCACCCGGTGCGGTCAACTAGGAAGTGCGGCCGGTGACAAGACACATCATCGATATAGTTCACGGAATATAAGCTCTTGCAGGCTGATCATAATGATCATCGGCGCCGACCGCCTGCCGTCAATCGGCAAATGGCGAGCGCCGCGCCCGGCAATAAGGATCGCCCCTAAGTTTGAGATGATTGAAGAACGCTCATGAGGAAGATCGATCGTGATCGTCCATGGTTGGCCATCGCGTATAAATTGTCAACGCAACGGTCGACAGACCAGCAAACGCGCCGCAAGGCGGCAATATCCCGGAAAGCCGCTGGTCAGTCGCTTTGGTCCGGCGAAGCAGCGTAAATAAATATCGCCGAGCGAACCATAAGTCGATTAGATCATGGCGGAAGGATCGTGGGCTGACGGTCCCGCACGCGTGGAGATTCGTGTCAAGATAGGGCCGAATTTCGATTGTTGATAATAGGCTTGCTGCATCAGCGCTGCGTAAAGTCCTGGAGCGTGGCCGTCTGGTTTTGGCTGGGTCTGCCCGTCCGGGCGCTGAGGTCCTCAGTCCGTGAGGCGTTGGGTCCTGACCATTCACTTCATCCAAAACGTAATGAGGAAAGACACGCGCGCAGAATCACATTTGGCAGATTCTCATCGCCGTATAATAATTATCGGTCCTGCCATCGGGCGTTTACAAGACCGCTGTGCCGTTTCGCCGATGCAAGCCTTTAATTTCAGATTGCGTGTCTCCGGCGCGTCACCTGCTTGGATGACGAACGGTGCATCAAGGCTATCGGCCATCCCAACGCAACGGATTATAGTCTGAAATCATAGGTTCGGGTCACATGGTCGCAGACGGGCCGACCGTGCAACCATGACTGGCTCCCACAGGCTCGGTGCGAAGCGAATGGGCCAAGACTAGTTTGCAGCAACCAATCGCCGAGCGCTGTAGAACACAAGCAAGAGTCCCGACGCGCCAGACAAGGCGCATCGGACGTGGGTGGTCCATCCTGTCATTGCCTGTCACTAGACTGTCATCCCCTGCTCTGTCCCTTCTGATACGTACGCCGCTCTTTGATTCGGTGCCAATCGTCATGAAAAGCGCGCCAGGCGCGCTTGGCGAATGGTTTTTAACGACAGTCACGAAGTTGCCGGGGCCAGAAAAACCCTGTGCTAGTTGCTGGTCGTGCGTGCCAAAATGGGAACAGACGTAACTGGAAGCAATCGCGGAGCGTCTTCACTTTCACCTGAAATGTGTATAGCGTTTCAGAACACGGCCTCAAGACCCTTACACGCATGGAGACTTAAATGAGGCGGCCAATACTCATGATGGCAAACAGATCGAGCCCGTTTCGCGATGAACTGGCGGTGCTGTCCAAGACCTCTCCATCACGCCCGACACTCGCTCGTGCTCGGGGCGATGACCGGCGAGCCACGTCTATGTCGCGCTAACATAGAATTAAATTCAGCCGCGGAAACCGGTATGAAGAGTGTTCGAGCGGCGTCGCCGACTCTTCAAGAAGACCGGTAGTTCGAAACGGTTGCGCGCCAATGCCACGCCGATTAAGAACGGAATTCTGGTGCCAATTACCCTATCCCGACCATATCGACAGCAACCCGGTTGATTGCCGCAATCGCCCGAACAAGGATGTCGATGGGCTGACCGAGGTCAGCGCGGGACGACTTCTGCTCGGTAAAGCGGGTCTTCGACCCTGCACGCCACGGGTTGGTGTTATTTTAGCCAAGGAACTTGGGCGACCTAACCGGCAAACATTGTTGTCGTGATCGGTCCGCTCTATCCTTGTTGGAAACCCTACGACTTCTTTTCCTAGAGCAGAATTGCAACCGTGAACCATCGCTCATTCCCGGACTGAAAATCTATCATTGTGCTGCGCGGCGCTGACATTCTGATCTGCGTTGGGCGACCCACTATGGTGAAATCCGACTGGATCAAGGCGGAGCCTGGCGTCATGATGTCGGCATCAACCGGATCGGTACGATGTCAACCGCAAATCTGGTACCGTTGGTTGGCGGATGTCGACTTTACTTGAGGCATGAATCCCCGTTGCCGGCGCGGATACGAGCCTGTGCCCGGCGGGTTGGGTCCGTGACATCGCTGCCTTTTGCGCAATAAGGTCCGTCGCCGCCTGTGCTCGGCGAGGCTTACCGTTCCGAACGTCATGGCAAATAGCGACCGAACATGAATTTTGAACGCGCAGCCCTAGACCAACGCCTTGCGGCCTTTCCCCCCTCGGGTCCGGGCACTGCCCTACACCTCGCTCCAACCCTTTGCGTACCTCTCAGCCCTCTCGGCGGACCGGTATATTTGGGTTCACAACGGGATGATCTGACCGGGCATGCCCTTGGCGGCAATTAAGCTCCGGAAAATGATGTATGTATTGAAAGCCGCATTGATGCGTGCGGACTGTATTGTGTCCGGCGGCGTGGTCAGTCACAGCCAACGACAGGTCGCCGAGTCCTGCGCCAAAATGGGTGCTGCCCTGCCATTGGCCCGTCTTTCACGGTCGCGTGGCTATCAAAGACCGTTTTTTTATATCGCCATTCGGGCAACGCCCTGCTGAAAAAAATGTTTGGCGCGCATTAAACATGAATGTTGTCGTGGGTGACGAATCCGAATGGCTGCGATGGCCCGCACGCGACGAGCTTCGTGCAGATGGACCAAGCCAGCCATTCTGCCCTACGGCATTTCAATGGCTGGGTGCATTGGCTATTCGAGCCTTTGCGCTGAATGGGCGCTCAATGTAGCAATGAATGGGTGACTCCGGACGCGATCATCTCGCCCCGGCAGTGGCGGCACTCATGCCGGACTGTGGCGCTTGGCGCGGATATGCGCCTTATCGGAAAGCCGCTGTGATCGCTTTGAATATTGTACGGAGAGCGGATCGTCGTCCGAAGGATGTTCAGCGCATTGCGCTAGAGGCTGCGGACTAGCTGGTTGGTCGTTCGATCGCGCCAAAATCGAACCTTTCGGCGGGAATCGGCAAGGATATGGCAAGCCGCACCCAGCTGCATGACGCACTACGTTTTGGCGGGCGGCTGGAAGGGCTGGATCCTCGACCCAACTTATTCGCTAAAAGTCTGGCCGACTGAATTCGACCTGAATCAAAGCAGGCGAATACGGATCGGCGACACAGTGATCTCGTCCATACGGCGGGACGCGCATCTTTTGCCTTCATGCCGGAGCAGCTTTTTCCCGGCGCTTTAGCGAATACCGTCGACTAGGCTGCGCAGATTCGCAATGGAATTCTCTGTTCGGATGGGCATCTTGGAAATACTAAAAAACCGTCGACGGGCTTCGGTCGACGGCATTGGGTCTAACCACCCTAAGCCACGTCGCAGAGTACCCTGCTCTAGCGTGTAGAAGCTACCGGCGGGTTGCCATCAGGGCGGCGAGTTGAGATGTCTTTCCTGTTTTGAGGAGCGCTGTCGCAGCGTGCCTTCGGGACCATCTGATCACGGCAACGACGACCCCCGCGTTTGTCCAAGCAATCGCGGTGCGGCTCTTGCCGCAATCATCAGTGGTGTGTAAGCCCGCAAATTCCTTGCGCACATTCCGTCGATCACCCCTTTTCGCCGCGACATGACGACACAACGTCTGAGCGAACGGAGGCTTGGCATTTATCAGAATTTCCGCTCGCCTTTTTCGCGGCTCTTCGCGCATGCACAGCTCGTTGGAGAGAAGAAGTTCACAGGTCGAGAGTTGACCGTCGGATAGCGCATGGTTTTGTCAATCCATATTGTCGACCTTTACAGTGAGATAGGTCTGCACATGGTTGCAAGTCCGCCGAAGTCGTGAAGGCTTCTAGCTGCCAACCCATCGATGAAGATCTTTCGCGCCATTTCCATGGCCGAGACATCTGCGTTTCGCCGTCTCGATGATTCAAAGTCATTGAGATAATTCGTTCAACCACGCTCCGGTGAAGTTAAACGCATAGCCCATCAGGCCGGTCGGTTTTTGCGCAAGTCGCACCAACGGCATTCTGTCCGCAAGAGCGAGTTTCGTCGAACTGCGCGATCAAATCCGCGCCGACAATACGCAAACCGGGGGCGAGGCCACATTGCGGGGCCTGAGACACTTGACGTCTCCGCAATTTTGCGCACATGGTTGGTCCGTCCGGCACAATCTTCCCCGCAGATCGAAATAGTGGATACCAGCCGCAATGAAGCGACTCGGACACCCAGGTTCCAGGATGGTAAGGCAGGCAGGACAGACACCGCGGTCAACGGTCGGCGAATAGGCGCCGAGCGAAGCGCGCGTCGTCACGTCCATGCGACGGACTTTCATGCCGTATGCTTTGCGGGGTCGGCATACATGTCGACGCCGATAACGGCGAAAACCTATCGACCACAATTGCGCAGCCAATGCTCCAACTTTGGCCTAGGCCGAACGGCTAGGCTTCTCATTCATCGTCTCGCTGAGTGAAACGGGCGCTTTGGCCAAGGTTGAATACGCCTTTGTCAAGGTAAGGATTCAGACTGTTTTACAGGATTTTGCCCTGCGGTGTAGCCGCGCGCTCAAAGCTATTCTGCCTGTTATTGCACCTCATATCTCGCTTCACGTAGGATCTGATCGGCAACAGCCGGTACGATCCGCATAAGCTCGGCATGGCGCGTCAATATCGCCATCAACCGGGTCACCCAGCCAATCCTGGCGCGATCAAGCCGCGCCCACGGCGCATCTGCGGACTTTCAGCCAACCGGAGGCGATGGCCACGACCATGCCTCTGTATCATATCGTGCGGTCCGCCTCTACATCTCATCGCAGCGGCGGATCTTCTTGTGACGGGCCGCGTAACAACGCTTTCAGCCCTCTATAGCCCGCAAGCCGGGTCGTTCATTCAGGGCGAGAGCCGCCGTCCATAGGGCGCGCACGGCTTCGTCGTGCGTCGAGCGACGCCAAGGCGGGCGCATAAAGCGTTCCATCCAAGCGGGTAATCATACTGCGCGCGGTCCGTCGCCACGACGCGCTTCGAGTTGGGCGCCGTAAAGTCCCTCTTCTTCGTATACTTGCTGCCCAGGCTTTCTGATGACGAGACCTATAGATGCTGCGCCGCGCCCAGCAGGCCACAGCAGCATCGCCGCCAGATACCGTCGCGCCGACGGACTCAGCTTCCTCCGCTTCAAATTTGTCGTCCAAGCGCGAGCTAGCCGCGCTTTCGTCTTCTGAACTCAAGATTCACCGCGCGTACCCAACGCATCAATCTGCGCGACAAAATCAGCGCGGTTCAATTGCGCTATCGTTTTCGACGGTCGACGACAGCAGGGGCAGAGGGTGAGCAGCGTTGCCAGAGCGGCAATGAAAACACGATTCCAGATCATGAACTGCCGTGCAAGGCCTCCCAGCCGTTCACGCTCCCCTCGGTCAGCAAGCTTCAAAACCGAACCGATGACGCTTCGTTTCAACGAGAATGAACCAGAATCAGACCAGAAAAATGCGATCGCAGAGGGGCAATCCACAGCACCAGCGTAATTGCCCTCTGCAACGGGCGTTTTAGCAGCACATAGTCGCCGGTAGCGGTTCCCGCATCAGCGCGGTCACTTCGGTTCGGTAGATTCGCTCTTGATAGTTCTTCGCGGACTAAGGTCCCGCAATCCCGCCGCCGCAATTGCGTCCGATTCTCAATCGACTGGTTCTGTTCTGGCAACCACACAGCGAGCGTGCGCTCAGCCGCGCGCAGCGCTGGGCCTCAATTTAGCGATATCGTCACCGATATACAAATGAAGTCGGATCGACTGAGCAAAGGCGGCTGACGTCCCAATCATCAAGGAATGGCAGCAAGAGATGAAGCGGAGCGGTGCCTCATTCGGCTGGGAAACCTGTGTCGATAGGACGGAATCGCTCGCGTTCGGTAGGGCGTAGCCTTTTGGTCCGCCATGCTGAGAACCTGGCGGAAGAGACATGACACGCCTCCAAATCCAATCCACAACACGCCCGTTGGTAAAGGCGCGATGGATGAAGCCCTCATCATTGCCACCTTCACAATCGCCGCGAACAGCCATCGCACCCTGGCGAGAGTTGAACCGCCTCGACGTGAACATTTCACGCCAGGTAATAACGGCGCTGCGTCACAAGACTGGGCGACCTTACGTCCCTCCTTCGTCACGTCGACGTATCCGGCGAGATATTGGAAATTCTCGCGCGCGCCTGCTCTGTCCCGCGCAGGCGTGGGTGTTAGCCTCACCTCAGGCCTGGTCGCCCCGTTGCCAGTCGCGCCACGGTCATCCTTCGCCCCAAGCTCAGCGGTGACCTCCCAATGGTGAATAATCGCGACGCTGAGATGGCGAGCACGAAACCCCCACGTTCCGCAGGCTGCGCCCCGTAAAGCGGCCCCTGTAAACCCGGTGCGCGCGAGTGAACGGACGAATCGTGCCGCCGTCAGCCCAAGCGGCAAACCCAAAAGACAGCGGCACCCAACACTGGACTTACCCAGAAATAAGTCAGCACATGGACACGGCGAGAAATGGGCCACTTTTGATCAGGACGGATCGATAGCGCGCCAGACTGTCCTCACGCCATTTCAACCAGTGGGGCAATGGCCATGACGGCGATCAGCGCCGATCATCAATGGGGGCAAAGACGGCCATCAAATAAGGGGGGGCCCGACACTGATTTTTCTCGCCCTCGTCGCTTCAAACGAAAAGCGGATAGAACGTGCCGAGAAAAGACGGTGCTGTGCGATCACTAGACGAGGTTATTGACGACTAATTCCACCTTCGCGGCCACCAGATTGATTTGCGCGCGGCCGTTGCGCGTATTTGGCGTCCGGTAGAGCGCGAGCGCCGCGCCGTATAGAATAGCAGCAAAGCCAGAATGACCTACGCGGACGCGCCTGGAGTCGACGAAACGGCCGCACGCTGACCAGACGCTGAGCGAGAACGTAACTCCCGATCAATGAGAGCGAGAAGGTTCGAAATAAGCGAGCAGAGACGGTCCAGTGGCGAGGCTATAGTGCTGTTGCAGGCTTAAGATTGAAGGAGTAGCGCTTGTGCCCCCGCAAAGCCACGGGCAATGAAGACACGTTTCGACCGGATCCCACATCCACCAATCCGCCCCAACCGAGTTCAAATAGGCCCAACAGAGCCGATCTGTGATACCCAGCGTCAGGAACTCCCAAGCACAGCAAACAACCCAAGGCCGCAGCCACCGCGCCCAACAGCGTCACACGGCTTCAATGAGGGCCGCAACGGCAAATGAGAAGCCAAGTCTGAACCCCGACATAGCCAATGTAAAGCAGCGGTGGATGGATCGGAGGCCGGGTCTTGCGCAAAGGGGTTGCAGCCCCATAGCGTCAGCGGAATAGGGTCGAGCCGCTCAAACGGGTTTGAACGTAACAGAAAGCCGATAAACCACCGCGCCGAGCAACCTTGCACGCTAGGGCGCGTTGAGCGCCAGAGGAAGCGCTTGCCGACAGCGGCACCATTGCACCATACACGCCAAGATGACGACCCAGAGCAGCATCGAGACCCTCATGGTTGGCCCAGACACCGCTGATTTTATAGAGTAGCGGCTTCATTCGTGTTGGCTGTGCTGGCGGCTAGCAGGACGGAGAAGTCCGAGCGCAGAACACGGTCGTCAGGAGCCAATAGCTTCACTAAGAGCAAAGCTGCGTTGGCCGCCCAGTGCTGCGCGCTCAGCCAGCGCATAGCGCGGGCATGATTCAATCTGCGCACCGTCAGCGGATCGTACACTGGCAACAGGGTCAGAACAAAAGCGAGATCAGGGCAAACTGCGTCCCGCTTCGGCATCACACCTGCCGCCTTAGCGGGCGGGAGCGAGCGCGCAATGACGGCGTCACGTTAGAGCGTCCGGCTATTGTCCCAATCAATCGCTGATTGGCATCACTGGCTAATGAGCTACCAGCGCGAATTCTCCATATCGGTCCAAGGGCTTAGGCGGCAGAGCCTCCCTTTTTGCAACAGCTCGTTGAGATCGCCGTCGGGGGACCGGACAAACGCATGCACATCGGCGGCGGGGGTTGATGATTACGCCTTTGGCCTGCAATAACGCTCGCACGGACCGCCGTAGATGTCGCGACACGGTAAGCGAGATTGACCGAAATTAACGGCGCCCGTATAGGTCCAGCGTCGCACTCAACTGGCCAATTATAAGTCAGCTCGACCATTGCGGGGCTTTGGTTTTCTCTGGCACGCGCCATAGTCACCGGGCGCGCTAGAAAACCAAAGTGAAGCGTCCCACCTGCTTGCGTAACGGCTCATCTCTTCTCCAGTCCGAGCCGCGCCGAATAGAAGTCAGAGCCGTATCGATGTCCGCCAGCGACCATTGTGGTGCAAATTATTCCATGCCCGGTGACTTACCCTTTGGCAGAGCGGTCTTCCAGCACATCAAGAATCAGAATCCGTACGGCGCTGCTGAGCAGGGTTCTGCCTGTGATCAAGTTTGTGTCGCGAACGGCAAACGAGCCCAGTCGGTCGAATACATAATCCGCACCGGTGACTTAGAGACGGTCTTCAATAAGAACGGCACAGTTTCGCTGAGGCCCGACGCCGTCTCTTCGGAATTTGTAAAACCGCAAACGACGATCTTAAGACGACTGAACCGTTTGCTCCGTGGCCGGACATCTGGCGGCCCGTGACAGACGCCGCAGATCTTGTCCGCGGCATGTGTGCGTTCGACATCGATCTTAGCGTCGCGCTTTTCGGATGTCGAAATAGTGCGTTCCGCCGGTAAAAAGACGACGTCTATATTTGGCAATCCACCGCTGTCGACGCGATGGCGTATGTGGAGACAGCGCCTGTACGGCGTCTATCATCCCGGTAGCGGTTTAACGCGCGCCGGTTCATCATCGCCGCCAAGTACCTTGCGGGATCAACAGGCACTTTCGCGCGGCAATCGTGAAAACGGTGACGTTCAAACCGCGTCGGTCAGTGCATAGTTAATGGCGGTCGTCAGGCTCTTCCAGCCAGACCTCCGAGTCGGGTCGGTATCAGGACCACCCATTTGCCTTGCGAACGTGACATAATAGCTACTTTTTGCTGAAGACATGGGCATTTCCTTTAAATGTCGAGCTTTAATACGCGGCGACTGAGGAATAAGAGCCCGCAAATTCGGTCTGTTTTTCTCTTCGCGCCTGAAGCAGCCATTCTGTATCGCGTTTCCCGCAATGCCTCATGAATCGAGATTTCACGTCCGCGCATCAGTGAAGGAACCTTGATCACAATCCTCGAAACTCCCTCGGATCATCCGCCTGATATTCAGAAATCCTCGAAAAAGAAAGTGACCATACCGGTCTGCCTTGTCGCACATGCAAGATAGCTGATGAGAGTTGATCAATCGCCTCTGCAATTGTGTCCGCCCATACGGAAGTGCCCGGATCAGCGCACAACCCATAATCCAGTTCTAGTCTGCGTCCGCTTTTTGCAATGCATGAAGCCGGATATTCGATCCGGTAAACAGATCTTTCGTTCCCCAGCAATGGACGCTCTTTTGCTATGCCATACGCGAAATACATCGGTAATTTTCAAGCGCGATACCTGTGTTTCTCGCAGGCTCTTCTCTCAGATAGAAACCCTTCGGCGAGGGGCCGCGCAACATTTATCACTGTTTTGATGCCCTCATGCCCCTCAAGACTTGAATGCGTCGTGGCACGCTGATTCGCGGTACATGCCGACCGCAATATCGTTGCCGATTGGCGAATCGTTTTGCGCAGAAAGCCGCGTGATCGCCCCAAGGTCAGATCATAGCGGGGCTCGCTTACGATCTTGGGTGTTGAGATCGAGTGGTTTGTCGCCTTAATTCCGCCATATTCCGCTCATCTAATTGGTAGGATGGCCGTTAACAGGGAGGGCTATTGTGTTCAAACGCTTGATGCGCTTCCGCGGTCCATGCAAGCCATACTCGGCCGGTCTCGTCTGCGCTGTGGAGACATCCGTCAAATATAACGACGCGCCTGGACCCTTTACCGAGCGAGTGAAGCCAGTATCGAAGGCGGTAAGGGCGTTATCCGCTCTGACTTTCATTCCACGCTTTCTATGCGGACCAGCGCAATGGAAACGGCAGGTATCCAGCATCCGCATGTGCTGATCTCCCGGTCTCGCGACGGCGGTGGTTGCGTGGACGTGTTCGTTGGCTTGGTCTCTCGAGCTGTGCGCGGTCTGCGAAAGGAAGCCGCCAAAACAAAGTCAAAGGTGGCGGAAAAGGCGGGACGCGAAATCCTAGTATGCTATGAGAATGGCGGCTGTATGTGATAGGCCGATGGACCCGTGGGCCCGCCAACGCGTCCCCATACGGAACCGTTTCGGCTCGCCCGCCTATCGGGGGCTCCAGTCCCAACCCTGCTACATTCCGTCGCCAATCGCCTCAGTTTTAAGTAAGTTGGGGACCGGCTTCATCCTACCTCTACCCTTTGCGGGGTAGCTGTTGGGGCAAACTTCCTGTGTGGATTAAAGTGAAGACGCCAGTGATGACGGACATCGAAGTCGTGCGTGCGTGCGTCGAATGCTGAGAGCACGACCTGATGGCCGACCGCTGACGAAGGCTCGTCATGCGACCGGTGCTGGCCGCATTGAACCCGTTCAAATCCTCGTTTGGGGTATCGGCTCATCACCTCGCTGATCGCGCCGTTTCTGGCCTTTTTCTGATTCGTAACGGACAAAGCGGGCAAGGAAGACCGCCCGGTGAAAGGAAACATAGGACGCAGTCAAAATCGACCATCGCGGTGAGCTTATCTGCTCACGGCGTCGAGTGTTGGCGAAACCCTAAATGCTGCCCCCGCTCATCGACCGTTTTGCTAGAAAAGCCTGATCGACTACGTGGCTGGTGACAAGCGGCACAAGGACCGTCGGTCGACTGCTCGCTGAGCAATTGCCTGACGGCCCATCCATCAATATTTGCCCGCTCGACACGCAGACCGCGGGCACGCGCGCTTTGGTCCCTTACTGGACTTCCCAAAATCTTCGCCGTTGTCGCTGAAAGCGAATATGGCCAAACTGATTTGGACCAGCCGGAGCGGTGCAGGCATTCCACTTGCTTCTGTCAATGCCCGCAATGAAGTGACGCCTCTTATCGGGGTGGCAAAGCGGCTCCCGTTCGGCGGCACTTCCATATTTGGCGCATTCGACCCACAATTCTGGCGGCAGATCGCCGAACGCTGACGGATTTCTGAATCTCGCACATTTCGACCAGTGCCAGAACATGTGGCACCTGAATTCGATGCAGAAAGCCCTCGGCGTCGATATGGACGAACGTGACCGATTGCGCGAACAGATTGGCCACCGCCCTGTCTGTGCTCGCGCCATCGACCCATGAAGCTGAAGAGGCTGTCTTCCGTCGGATGCGGGATGAGTTTTCTGAGCCTTTATGATTTGGCTGCCGCCATCGGCGCCGTGGACTGCCATCGCAAACGCCACAAGGGCACCGCTTCGGTCCGCTGGAGAGCGCCGACTGCGCAATTGCCTATGTCAGGACTACAAGGCGAGGATGGGTCTTGGCGCTGGCTTTTTGGCTGACATATGCGTTTTTGGGCGGGGTCTTCGATCATCCCTAACAGGTCCATAACTCCCTAGAGGCCGCGCGCGCGGCGTGCCCTGTGGAAGCGGCCCCATCAATGCAGCTTTGTCGATCTATTATCGCATGGTCGAGTACCGGACGCCTGTCCGCATGCCAATGAGGATGTAACCATCAGCCTGAATCCGAGACGCCTGTCAGGAAGCTGGACAGATTGGCGTCAATGCGACAGCAGTTTCGCGCAAATAGTTCCGGCGCACTCGACGGACCGTCATGGGATTTGGAGCAATTGCTGTGAGGTCCCCGAGTTCTGGAATATTCGTGAGGGTCGCGCGAGAAGCGCGCCGATGAATCCGCACGCTGTTGCGTCCGCTCGGCGCTTTTTAGCTGGTTGGACGTGCGCAGACGTCGCCAGCTGGTCCCGCCTCGACCCGCGTGCCAGTCATCTGCCGTCGGGCAATGCCGACGTTGGGCGGAACCGGGAAACCCCTGTCGCGATCTATTGCCAATGAGCCTGCGACGCAATGGTGTCAATCGCCAATGCTTCGCGCGGTTATGGTGGCAACTTAAAGGGGCCGATCCGGACGCGCCATAACATCTGAGGACCCGTTGGCGATGAACCATGTGTTGATCGCACGGCGGGCCGGATTTGGGTGGCAAGCGGCCCGTGATAAGGGGCCGTGGCTTGCGTCCTCCGAAGGCGCAGCACGCCATCATCATGGCATGACGGCACCAAACCCGCTCTTGAATGAAACCCTGGTTCCACTGCTCGTTGTCCGACGGAGCGAAGTGGGGTTTGTAATGGGCTGCGGTTTCCCCCTGCGGCCCGCTACGAAACCTCTATGGATGCGCTGAACCTGAACCGCGCCGTATTTTGAGAAACCCGATCCAGTTACGAAAGATCGACCCTCATCGGCGATCAACGTCTGGACAGGTCGTTATCCAGCTATCTGGCGCCGAATCCACCGCCAAGGCGGGCGGCTCTATGCTTTTGTGCGGACGGAGGCCACTAAATTTCTCGATCAACTCCGCGATTAGGCGCAACTTGGGTCGAGAAACCCCTTTGCCCGACACACCGGATTCTCAGACACAGAAATGAAGGCCTGTTCGTTCGGCACTGAATATGGAACGCGACACTCGATCACGACCGAGAGGACCATGTCGTCTGCCATCGGGGCATCGACGGCGGCCATCACTGCTTCCGGTCGACGGTGCGCTTCGAGGACGAGTTGACCTCCGCGGCTTTTACATCCCATCATCAACCGCGCCGCAACCATCGCGACGCTCGACTGCTGAGCGACCCCGTCACCTTACTCAACGGGGTCGAGGCGTTCGGCTATGATGTTTTGACGGAATTGCGATTGTTACCTTTGCCTTCGTCATCGTGGCCTCGGTGGCGCGATTTTTTAACGCGGAATCGGACCTGACATGAACATAGATCGCGCGGACCAATCTGAAGATCGCTTTTCCAAGCGAATGGCAGATGATTAATAACGTCTGCTGTCCGAACAGTGGACAATACGGGACGCACTTCGCTGATTTTTCGCGCTCACAGACCAGAATCGCAGCGTTCGAAAGAATCAACCCGTGTCACGGTCGAAGGCTCGATTCTTTCTAGCAATCGCCAGCCATTACGCCACTGCATTTTTGCAATTGGCGAAGTCATGGCGACTGTGCGACCCAACCTCCAGCCGTGCGCATCACTTACCGCAAGATCAATACCTCGCATTGACAGACGCGTGCGCAAACAACGCGAAGCTAAGGCACGAAATTTTTTAGTGCAAAAAATCGACCCATCGCGTGAACGGGAGTTTCGAGCCCTCACAATGGCGAGCTCATATCGCCATATGAACGACCACACAACAACTACACGTCCAAAATTCCGTTCTTCGGAGTCGAGCGATGACAGCGCAAGGCGCTCGGTGCGACTGGCGATCAAAACCGACGTTCCCAGTTTGACCATGGCGTGGGTTGAAATAAACCGAGCTTTCACGTCCGTTCCTAATCCACCTTGGACTGGATCGACCGGCAAACGCAACACTGATGTGCAGCAGGCGTACGGCCGCACTCATTTAATCGTAGCCGGATTCGCGAACACCCGGCGCAATGTTCTGGTCATCGGCTCCGCTGGCCAAACCAATTTTTACAGGAAGGCCCATGAAAATCTGACGTTTCTAGCTTTTATCATTGGAGCGACCTATTCAGCGCGTGCCACAGCCAGGCCCTGAACCTATCCCGTCATCGTCCGCGCCATGTGATGCGTTCAAAAGCGCGCTAGAAATTTTGACGCGAATGAGCCGCGTCGAGCATCCAGAAAATCGAGTGGATTCCGCTTCTAAGGATCTGCGTCAGTAGTCGATTCAGGGTCGTGAACGCCTCGCAAAAATCCTGCAAGACTATACCCGCGTCAACGCCCGATTGTTGCAGGCGCGTTGCGAGACTGGAGCGTTAATTGGCGCTATGTAGCGTGCCTAACGGCCACTGGACGGCGGTGACCGAGAAC
>Ga0163217_1109043_pt1 | contig 15365 bp, 14 predicted proteins | sample SynspAceP_FD_185933 | JGI IMG/M metagenome (GOLD analysis project Ga0163217, IMG submission 185933) | Saline lake microbial communities from Ace Lake in Antarctica - Synechococcus sp. Ace-P (PacBio error correction) | ecosystem: Environmental > Aquatic > Non-marine Saline and Alkaline > Saline ...
AGGAGAGAGTTGGTCTTTGCCTCTGTGGATTGGTGAAGGGCCATACGTTGTAGTATAAACGGTGGAAAGATAAGGAGTTATGCGGCAATGGAGTGCCGGGAGAGATTCTTGGGTGAAGGCGCGAGGTATGGATGTTTTTTTCGCAAAGTTGTGCCGCGAGGTAAGAAAGGCGCGAGAAGTCTATGGTGGCACAAGATTTTCCTTATTTTCTATTATTGGTGAGTAAGATTTTTTCTATTAATGAAAAGAAAGAAAAGCCTCTTTATGGAAGAAAAACATGGAAAATAAAGGGGGAATTCAAAGCAAAAACTGGTGAGGAACTTGCCAGAAATCCCAACTAACAGTACTCCCTAATCCAAAGAATTTTGGCCAAAAAGGATAAAAGCCTCCGTAAAGACTTTTTGGTTTTTTTGATCGCCGGCAGTTGGGGTTAAATTTTAGGAGAAGAAAGTGACCGTATGGAAATTCCAGATATTTATAAGTTGGGTTGATAACAAGGAGCCCGAAGCAACTAGGTTGGGAATTTGCCAATGGATTGGTAAAGTGAGGGTAGAAACCCGCTTTCCGCGCGGTGTTGTAAGAGTCCGTTTTTTTTGGAGCAAAATCTTTTGGGAAGGGGTTTTTAAGTGGAAAATCCCTATGAGGGAATTTGGTTTTCAACAGGGTGAAAAACCCAAAGTCCATCCGGAGTTGTTTGGACTGTGGGAATGGCAGTAAAAATTAATGAAGAATACAAGTGGAGTAACCGTTTTTACGGGAAATTAAGTTTCTTTTCGGCGACCTATCAACAATCCCCCTCGAATTGCAAATCACGAGAAATGAGGAAGAGATGGGGACCCCAATAATATTGGCTTCTACAGGGGTCCCGTTATATCGGTCGGCGGTACGAGGTTATTCGCGATGGGAAATTTTGATGGTGAGGCGTCTTGCTCTTCTGATATTATATATACGATGCGGCTGGCCCTAGTGTAAGAGCGTACGGATGTAGAGAAGATTTGGTGGGTGGAAATAACCCTTGCGAGGAGTGGTGAAGGGAGATGATGCCAATGTTTAAATAAGGCGTGTCGTTTGTAATACCTTTTTGGAACGGGTGAACCCACCTATGAAATAATGATCGTATTCGATAGCCCGGATAGTCTAGTTGTGGTTTTTCAAGTAGGGGTGTTTGACGAATACACCCCTTCGTGCCCCTAGTTTGGCTTAATGATAAAACCTTCTTTGAAGCATCAGGCAATTATTGGCAAAACAGAAATGTTTGAAAGCGGATAATCAGCTGGGGAAATCAATAAAATTTTCTGGCTATTTTAAAGTGATGGGCAAAACTCGAGGAAAATTGATGCAATTGACACAGTTGTAGTGATACATGTTCTATATATATTTTTGCATTTGTAAACAGATAAGTGAGATAGTTCTGAGTTTGCCTGTAGGTGCGTTAGAATATTTCCAGGTAAAAATAAACTCTAAGATGGCGGCCTATTTGATCTATGTTGTGGGCCAATGTATGGTCCTAAATCTGGATGATTATTGTAAAAGGATTAGGATGTAATTTTTATGCATTGAATATTTGTAAACGAGCACAATGATCCGCTGAAAAGTGAATATAATACCCGTAGGCTTTATAAGAATTTTGCATTTGTGGTAATGGGGGCTTAACACTAGGTTTTCTATGTTAAGGCAGGGGATGTTTGTTTGCCAACAAGTTCGGCGTGCAGTTAACGCGGCGTGGGGGAAGTCCTTACATTTTTTGACCTAAAGTTAAGCATGTTGATTTATTTGGCACATGGCAGGATGACCTTCGCAATTAGAACTTTTTGGTTTATTAAACGGTGCCTTGAAGTACCTTGATGACAAGATTTCCCCGCCGTTACCTTATTTGGGAAGGCTAAGCGCTTTGCCCTTTTTATAGGGAATCTCTATTAAATGTTGGGCTCGGGCAAGCCGACGTTTTATAACAGTACGGAGAATCTCGCACTTGGATTTTTCCAATTATTTTTGGCCATATTTTTTGCCAGCGTAGTTTGATGAAGTTAGTTTTTCTGAGGGCAGTTTCCACGGAAGAATTTAAACCAACGCACGGCGCTCCGCACAGTTTTCTTAATACAAACGGGATCACCCAGGGCAAGGGCGACTTCATTAGGAAGTTGGGCAACGAGTGGGCTGGGTTCGTCCAATGAAAACTTGCCGGGCTTATTGTTTTTGCTTGTCAGGAGGGGTAGTTTCCGGGAGGAAACGCCTTTGGGGAAGTGGACTTTTTTACCTACCGTTTACCAAAGGAAGTCCAATGCCAATCCAAAGGTCCTCGCAGTTAGGAATTTACAAAACCGCGAAAGGCGTAGATGGAAGTTTTGAGAAAGCAACTGGTAGATGCCATATAATAGAAATAAATGAATTGGAATACTCAAAGATCCATGATCCACGAAAATTCTACACGAGAATGGTCTCATATGAGTTTAGCGTTTATAAATGGCAAACTTCGGTGCGGGGTTGTTAATGGAGTTATGATGATGATCACGAAATATATTAAAAAGCTATATGGAGTAAGAATACGCCAGGGAGAGGGTGTCCTTTGCGAATAATTGTTCCTTTTTGGGCAAGAAGGTGTATTGGAAAAATGGAGTAACGTTTTGTTCATGGCTTATGAGACGGTTTTTGGGATACACATGGGGTTGGAGCTGGCAATTGGTGTAAGATGGTTGGTTTAAAAATTCGAAATGTAGTCCGGTGATTGTGTATGTAGCCACTATTACCGATTTAAAAACAAAGAAGGCTTTTTAGAGGAAACCCTAAATAGTTTTTGGGGAGGAGAGTTTGGCAGAACTCCCTATGATGGAGGCAAAGATCAGGGAAAGGTTTCTATGGGCGGGACCATACTGGATGAGGCCTTTACAATGTGGATGGCCGGAGGAGGAATTAAAAAAGGATTTACTTTTGGCGGAAAACGGATGAGATACGGCTATTCGGCGGCAATAAAAGTAAGGTTCATGTTCATGACGTACAAGCAACAATTCTTAACCATTAGGTTTGGATCATGAAAGACTTACATTATCAGTTTTCAAGGGAGAGATTTTAGACTTACAGATGTAAGATACGTGTCAAAGATATTTTTACCATACGCAGTAGTACATATGATATTTGAATTATTTCTGGGGAGGATTTCCACCTTTAGTGGTACATTGCCCATTGGGGTTTATGTATTGGCCGTAATTTTGAAAGTATTGGTCCTTGTTTAAGAATGATAAGCAAATCTACAACCGTATATGTTTTCAATACGTCTCTTATAGCAGTTTTATTGTTGTCCAGTCTTCACACACTCGCCACAGGAACTGCTACTGTCCCAAGGAGGAAGAATCACAATGTAGAAACCCTTAATCAAACACAAGTGGCCTGGGGATGGAGTGGCCGTATTTTCAGCTTTGATCTTCGTCCCTTAAAAATAATAAAATACGGAAGTATATATCGCAAAACAATTTATCATAGTATTCGCTCAATATTTATAATTCTTGTTTGGTCTTACCGGGCATCAAAGGTCGGTGCTTACCCATGGGGAAGAATAGCCTTTCTTACCGCCTATGGCCGCCTGATGCCATAAAGATATGGCCGGAATTTGAAAATAGGAGTTCAAAAAAGGAATCCAACAGAAGAATCCATAGCTTTCGATGTAAATTTACAGGGATGTTATTGACCTATGTTTGGAAACAAAAATGTACTCGTGCCATAATAATGGATAAACCAAAAACGGAGATCTTTAATCTATGGGGTATAAAGACTGTATTCGCTAAGGCAGAAAGTGGATTATCTCAATTGTACAGAAGCGTTTTAGAAGGAAAAAGTGAACTATTTAAGCGCAATTAGCTTCCCTTGAAACAATAAAAACTTTATGCCTCCAAAAGGGGAAGCCATTAAGCTATAAAGTGGAAATATAAATTCTGGAATATTGGATAAAATATTGGAGCAGATAGTTTAGCGGTGTTCGACCGATGTAAATATGACACCCGGAATTATTGCAACTAATGATCCGGGATTATAGTTTGGACTTTAAATCCCGCGAAGCCCTATATAGAAACGAATTGTAGTTGAAAGGATGTTGAGGCCACAAAAAAGTAGATGGTGTTTGATCGAAATGATTTCAGTCAATAGGTTGGGGAAGATAATTTCTTGGCTGGATGGTTAAGTTACGACGGGGTGGATAGGTGAGGGAACAAATTAGTCTATTGAAGCAAATAGGCGATAACATTACATTTTTTGAACCTATCCAATTGGTGGATTAACAGCATGAAATGATGGCAAGTTACCCGAAATTAACAATTTGAACTAAATTTGATTTACATTCAAATTCAATCAACTGGACAATGCCCATCGAACAATTCACAAAATATAGGCATTTGAAAGTGGATAATCTTTATGATAGGGAAGATCTCCGGCCAAGGGTTTAAATGTTATTGGATAATCTGATTCGTTGAGAAGATTGTATTTGTGGAAAACCAATGTTAACCCAACAGATGGTAGAGGAAATAGCAGTAATAGTACAAATGTTTTTAATTGATCTTGGAGGTGCCATCATGAACCCTTTTATTCAATGGTAGTAATTATGGCAATTATTCCTTCGTTTTAAACGTAGTTTGGTTTGGGTCTAGAATGGAAATCATTGAAGGCAATAAATTTGAATGGTTCCCGTATTTTCCCTGCATCTGGTTACTTTTATCTCCGGAAGAGGACCTTATGCAAGGTTTGGTAACTAGAAAAATCCTGAATTTTGTTTGTTAGTTTTTATTATTGATTGCGGGTAATACCGTTCCGCTGCATGTGTTTAATAAATATTTAAGTGTTATTTCCAATCTATAGCTTCACTTCTGAATCTTCTACTATACGAATAGAATATTTTATCTAACTGAATATCAATTGATAATTGTAAGGTGGCCGACTCCATAAGTACGATCGAGTTTAAAAATGAGCAAAGCCTCACTTGGCTTTTTCAGACTCGTACAAGGAATTTGTCATTACTGCTGAAGGGTCTGTTGTTTTTATAATTCCTAAGAAATTCAGCTGCGCGTACCCTATTTATTAGCTTCTTTGTCCTGAGAGGCCATTCCCTAATTTTTGAAGACTCCATTGCACCTGGCTTTGGTTGCCCCAAAAGTATACAGGCGAGTAATTGCCCAGTATCGTTTTCCCAATATGTTATCGGAAGAATTAAGGCCAGTGGTAAGGACTTCCCTTGGCATCCTCAAAAGTCAATAGGGTTAATATCGGTAATAGCGATATATTTTTTGAAATGTCCTCTCCTTGTGAATTATTCCCAAAATGCAACCGATTTTGTGAACGTTTTCTCGAGTCAGGAAGTGTTTTCGGGATTAGAAAGAAAGTAGATCGGGGCATTTCTTTTCCCATGAACAGTTTTTCTCGCAGTATTAAAATAGGGTAGTAGTATACGCTGGGTCATCTGCCTAAGTTCTTTGTTTCATAGGGGTCGGCATCACCATCAAAAGCATTTCCGGGGCCCGTTTTATTAAAAAAGGCGGATTTGGTAGCTCGTTGAGTTAAACAATCGGGCGTATAAGGGACTGCCACTCTTTGTAAGCAATTGGCTTGTAACGATAGTTGTTCATTAATCCATCATAAATTAAAGGGCTGATACGCTCTATGTATTATGTTACTTTTCCTTTGTCGGACAGCCCCTGTACTCATGATCAAATTTTTCATCAAATCTATCGGCATAACTATAAACAGTCTCAATCTACGGGAATTTAATTCTTCACGCTCTATAGTCCTTGCCTAAAAAATGCGGCTTCCGTCTACTTTTCCCTTGGGGAAATAACTAATTGCCAGCAAGATTTAATAGCTGTTGGTGCCAAATCTAATAAAGCTTTACAAACGTTTATGGTATCTAACCGATCCTCATTTTTTTTACCAGATGTCTATATTTTTTTTGGAAATATGGACCCCACCATAGGCACATGGAGTCCGGTTTCATAAGTATCGCTTTTGCTCGCCTGGCATAATACACACCATGACTCCCCGAGTAAAAAATGAGGTGTCATCCAAGCGACCATCATTCTTTATTCAATAATGATTTTCACCCACCTTGACGGTCCATCTCCCTAATTTTTATCACGGTAGAGGGCATTGGTGTATTTATAATAAGTCTGTGTTGGGATGATTGGGTTGAATTTCGAAGGAAGTTATATCTTGTTTCGTACGGTGGTGTCCTTACCCTGTGCAGTAAAGTTGCATGCTTGGACTTCATCGGAAACCCCAATGTTAAAACATGGAAAAAAGGGTTGATTTTCACCCCTGTTTTTCCAGCTTGCTTTTTTGAAGATGCATCCAAACCTTCCACTTTTGATTATATTTAATAATCCTCTTTGAGGCTATTGTTGGTGGTGTAATACCAGCCCTCTCTTAAGTAAGTAGGAAAACATTTGAGAGAAATCGGGCATGAACAGCAGGTGATGAATTGGGCCGCCGGATAACGAGGTCCGTAGCAACCAGATATTAATGGCCGACCGGGCAACACTGCAGACCGGGGGCAATTTGGAAATGCGCGATTAAATATCAATCCTCAGTTGCTAGTGATTTCTATTTCGGGGTAGGAATGCCATTGTCTATCAAAAAAGTTTTTTTGGTAGTGCTTTAGGAATTGTCCTCGGAGGTGATCCACAAACAATATTTGGGGGCAGCTCGAACTTTCTGTTTAAGTTTGGCAACTAAATAACATTGGTGCAAATAAGGATTGCGATGAACATTAAAATATTTCCTAGGTTTATTTTAAACATTGGAACGTTTAGAGGGTATATGGCAGGCCTATTTTTTTGAAATATGATTGTGTTATTAAAGTTCCCAAATATAGCGAACGTCTTCTATATCCCATGGGTATTTTTTAATTATGTTTATGGGCCCTTAGAAAGATGTTACCTTTATCTTTAGAAATTTAAGACATAATATATTGGATATTAACATTTTATTGGGTGTTAAGTATTTGATGTATTTTTCTCAGGTTTATAAAACCTAATTCTAGGTCGAGCTACACATCTAGAAAGTTTTGACTTCTTAAATTATGCCTTTAAAACCCGTTTATTGAAACAGAGGTTAGTAATATGCTTAACTAGAAGGAATTAGGAATTACCAAATTTAATGAAAAGCGAAAAAACAATATTGTTGTAACCATCTTTTTATCGTTTAATCTTTTTATCACCCCTTGCCATTTAATTGGCGCAGAGCATCTTGATGTTAATCATCAAAAGAAAATGCATGAAGCGCAATGCATGGGGAATGAGCTAACATTGAAGGTTTTGCTTCTTTTCCGGTACAAGGTTGGTTCCGCCATCCAGACATCCCCATTGTTAAAAACGGATGGATTTTGTGCGACTAGTGGCCAACACAATATGCAGAATAGATGTAAGTGAAACTGGGGATGATAATCGAAGGAAAAATTGAGTTATTATGATGTCGTTGCTGTTCAACATGCAAATGTAAGCTCGATAAAGTTTTCCAACTGAAATCCAGCGGAATGCCCATTGAAGAATGGTATAAGCTTGGGGGCCGCCATTTGTTGGTTTACCATGCATTTGTGGTGCATCAGAAAACTGGCCCCTGGATTAAATGGAATTGGGAGGTTGTGATTTCATAGTGATCTGAGTTTTCTTAGGCCAAAAATTGGTGGTTGGATTCCAAGGCCATCGGGATCATCCTGCGTTAAGGAATGGGTAAAGAGTTTTGGCCGAGGCAGATTGACCAAACCACACAAGTTGTTTACTGGTTTTGCCGGGTGTACAGGTTTTTAACTCACGGGTGGACGAATCGACATACCGAACGGCAGTTAAGAGAATATTTTAAGACCAAGAGGAGGCGTAGCAATGGGGAAAGATCATCCTATAGCGTGGACTAGGATTTTGGGGAGGAAGGAAGGTTTTTCTATAACAGAAAATTGGGTCATGAAATACCGCTCGTTAGATAGCGGATTTTGGGACGAACAACAATCTAATAGAAGGCATAAAATGGTAGCGAAAAAGAATGATAAGCTGTTGTATACCCATATTTTTTGTGCTTTAAGGGACTCTGCAATTGCCAACATTTCGCTTTATTAGGGCTTTTCCTATTTTGGGGGTATGCGTATAAATATTTTGCCTTCTCAGATTATCAGAAAGAACATAAGGCAAAAATATTTGATGTTTGTCCCTAAACCATTTATATTTAGTGATTCTCTTTAGAAGAGTTTTATCCATACAAACCTAAACCATATGAAAGGTACTACTACCAATTATTTTTCCTTGTTAGCACTTGCTTTTTTTGTCATTGCAACAGTTGTGCTGAGAAAGAGGATAATGAAGCCCCAAAAACCCAACATCCTCTTTCATCATGTCCGAATGATCATTGGCTCTATCAGGCTATTAGTGCCTATATGACGCATTTGATCAAAACCCCCAAAACATAGATCGATTGGCAAAAGGAGGAATTTTCTGTTTAGAAATGCTAGTGTTACCAATTCTAATCTGGTGCAACCGTCCAGGGCAAACGAATACTTACCGGGAAGCATACCTATCATTAAATGGAAAAATAGATAAATCACAATCCATTTGAGAATACTACTCAGTTACCTTTCCCGCAACTGTTTTCAAAAGGCGGGTATACCAAACTGCCATGTTCGGAACGTTGCATTTGGAAACAATCCCAAGGTGATGGACGAAATTTATATCTTAGCCAAGGAACAGGGCCATTACTATTATCCGGATTTCATCAAACCAAAAAGGAGTATACCACTATTTCGTGATATGTTTTACCAGATATTATTACGGACATGAGCCTTGAATGGTTGGAATAAAAACGGGACCCCAATAAACCGTTTCTTTTAATGTACCTGCATAAAGCGCCCCATAGACCTTGGTGGCCAAGAGCAGATATTTAAGGAGTATACTCAAGAACCTTTCCTTGCCAGAGACCTTTTCGAAACGATTATAAGAATAGGGCACTGCGGCCAAAAACGGCCGAATGAATTTGGTGTTAACCATATGCAGTATAAGCCCATGATAGCATAGATTTGGACCAGAAACTTGGGAAAGCTATGGGGGGCGTGGAGCATTTTGTTAAGGTTCACAGGCAGATGTTTTACAAGCGATTCAATCGTGGAATGAAGAAACAACGTCAAGAAATAGCAAGCCTATTCTTGATGCTATTAACCAGGATTTTATGGAAAAAATGGCCTTCCATGACCGGAGGAAAAAATGATCTGGAAAATACCAGCGGTATATGCAGGATTATTGGGGCAGTATCCTGCTTCTGTGGATGACAATGTAGGACGGGTGCTGGTTATTTGATGACCACGGCCTGGCCGAAAATACCAATAGTAGTTTATACTTCGGACCAAAGGGTTTTACTTATGGGGAACATGGTTGGTTCGACAAAGCGTTTTATTTTATGATGAATGTTTAAAAGCGCCATTGTTGATCCGTTGGCCCAATGAAATTAAGCCCGGGGAACCACTGAGGAGGAAATGGTACAGAACTGTATGCCCAGACGTTTTTGGAGGCGCACAAATAGAGGCTCTGCTGATATGCAAGGGGAAGTCTCAGCCATTGTATAAAAAGGTCAAAAGACAAAATGGAACAGGGAGGCCGTTTATTTACCATTATTATGAATATCCCAGTGTTGGCATATGGTAAAAAACGTCCCTACGGGATTGTTACAAGGAATACAAACTTGGCCCATTTTTCTTATGATGTGGATGAATGGGAAATTTATATGACCGTAAAAAAGATCCCCAACGGAAATGAACAATGTATATGATGATCCAGACTAATGCGAGGTCGTAGGGGAGCTAAAGGAAAAACTTACCCAAATGCCGGACAAAAATATAAGGATTTCAAGGAACTGGATGATAAGTACATTGGCAATCCAAGAAGATTAAACTATCTGATTAAGAGGTGTTAGAAAAAAAAGCGGGTAAATATACGCCCCCCCGTTTTTTTGTCAAATTTTTAATAAGTGGCGAGGGAAGAAGAAGTATTTATTTCTTCTGGAATAAGCCTAAAGAGAAACCCCAGAACAATCAGATTTTTTTTTAATTGTAAAAGGATAATGAATCCTAAGTTTAATTATTTTTGAATTTTTCATAGAGATTAAAAGGTTGGGGAGTCCCACTTCAGGACAGAGTCCCCTTTTTCGGGACTCCGATACCTATCGGAGAGAAAGTCGCACAAGTTGGGTTTTGGCGAAGGCTATTTACGTTCCGGGTTTTTCGAGAAATTTGTGTACGTCAATTCATGTTTTGGTTGCGCCTACCTTGTGTGATTTCTCCCTCCGGTCGAAATGACTGAGGAGGGTCACTTCGAAATGAGTTGTTTTTTTTACAACGTCCCGAAAAGCTTTTCGGGAGAAAATCGCAATAAAGCTTGGTGCTGCTGCCTAGGTGATTTCTCACATCTACCATTGCCGGTATTTTATTCAACCTCAACCAGATTTGGCACATTTAAAATAAATGTAAAGCCTCCCTAAAGACTAAAAAATAAAAGCTCCTTCCCATGGTAAGGAAGGTGATTCCTCCGCCAATTACGGAGGAGAACGGAAGGGATTGAAAGCGCAGGCCTTGGGGGATGGTAGATTCCAAAGAATCATAGGGGGAATGATTCTTCGCAGCCCGGGATTTCAATCTCCCCTTCTTTCCCTACCTTTAAGGGCAGGGCAATTCATTTCCCTCTTTCGTTCCAAAGAGGGGGCCCTTAGCTCTTGTGGCTCAAAAGAGTTCTCTCCGAATAAGGAAATTAATTTCAACATCGTTTCATTTATGTTATTTTGGATAATATTAGGGTCGCAATCGACCTCTGTATCTTATTTTTTTTATTGTGTTATGCGAATATACGAATCTAGGTTTTTATGCATTCAAACCTTCTCTGGGGTGTAATCGGCAGTCATGCACGTCCGTTTTCCGCAAGCCTTATAGATGGCATTGGCAATTCCGCAGCGGTTGGGAGGTATACGGGACTTCTCCGCACACCCTTGCATCCTCTTCCGGGCGATTGAATAATGGCGACCTCCACTTCAAGGTTATTTCTGAAAAACGGTAGAATGGGGTATTTCAGTGCCATCTGTGCTGGTGACTTCCCGAGGATTGAAAGTTACTTGCTCCTTCAGTGTCCAGCTGGCCCGCCTGGATTAAGCCTCCTCAAATTTGATTGGTAATGCCATCCAATAATATTACCTCGCCTACATCTACCGCGCCCCATTTTAATGAGCTTTATATCCCGTTAATAGTGTCCACGGGCAACCTTAGCGGCACTGCTATATAAGCGTCCGTATTTTATATCTCATGAAGGCATAGCCAATACCTTGATTGTCTCCCGTATTTTGTGCAGCGGTTATTTCTTTCAACTTTCCAGAAAATAACCGCAATGGCCTTTCGTCCCTCCAAATGAATTTAAGAACGGAAATCCAAGGGGTCTTGCTCCGTTTCTCAGCCAAAAGTATCCTAAAGGATTCTACGGCAAAAGATATTGGGTAAAGGATCCAGGCCTGCGTAAGAGGGAGACTCGGAACGGTTCCGCTTGTACGTAACGGGCAATTCAGTTTTCATATTGGGATGTTGAAGTAAGGATCAGCGTTTCTTGTCGCCTCCCAAAATACCCTCTCGACTTCATTTGAAAGGCGTTTCCAACTAATCGTAGACTGCAATAACCGGTCCCAGCATTCTTAATTGGGGGCGAGTGCTATGGAGTCCGTCCACACCTCGCCCTCCATGCAATTTATTTTATTTTTTTCATCAAGGCTCGCCTCCAACGCCGGTGATCATAGCAGGACCATAAGGGTCCCAAGAATGTTCATCTGTCCGCTGGGGAACCATTGTAACGCGCAACGTGTTTTTTTGGGATATCCCAAATGCCAAAAAAGTGCGGCATCGGCGGCAGCATCCATCAGCTGTACTATAGACCAAAACAACCTGCTCCCGAGAACCGACATGAATGTTGTATTTTAAATCAGCGTCCATTGTCAGCAATCCGTACGCCAATGCTTTCCTCAAAGGATATTCCTCTTGACTATGGGACCAGAATTGTGCAATACTTCCCCAATCAAACACAGTAGCCAACCACATGCCGGGGCCTAAAGAAGCGTGGTTTTAAATAAGGTTTGGTATAACGCCTTAATGGTTTCCACACCTTTAAAAGCTCTCAATATTGCCTTCATTCCTTAACCGTTTCGGATTCCGTCGGCAATCTTTTGATATACGTAAACAGATTTTCCTAGTTCGGGAAGGGTGACGAGTAGTCCCATTCTGAATGCTTTTAAGGTATAGGTTCTGGCTTTAAAATTGCTTGATGTTCTCTTTCGGTAATTAATCCCACCAAACTTCCTTTTTTACTACTGTTTTTAATGATACCTGGACTTCCGAATTTTAAACCAGTTTCATCCTAGGTGATAAGCTGGATTCATATCCCTTGGGGCGAAGGACCCTGGCGTGCACCATATCGGGAAACGCAAATCCTGAATATATCCCGCTTCCGCGAACCATTTCCCGCTATATCGGCCCTAGGTATAACTTTTCCAACATAACGATTGTTCGTTTTTATTTTTTTTAATGGGGACCGCGGAATGTTCACTTCCTTCTCTATCTTGTTCACCATCTAGGATTGCAGAAAAGTGAAGGATTTATGTCCTGTTTCGATTTAACATACCATGAATAATAGTAGGTCCATCAACGGGAGTGTTAAGTTTTTTTGCTTGCAGTTTAAGTATTCCTGCCGTGCTGTGGCGGCTGCATAACGCACGACATGGCACTGTTTGAATGGGAAGCACTGGCGCCCGTATAACCTTCGTTTAGGGGTGAGCCCGGTCTCTGCAAGAAAATGCACTTGAACGCTTGTCCAAATCCATAATCCAGTTCTTCTGCGGCAACTTGCTGGATGCGGTGCGGTAATCCCTGTCAATTCTACTTTTCCAGATAAAACCCTAATACTTCCATCTTCCAATATTTCCAACCAGGCGTTTACGTTTTAGCTCGTTCCTATACTGCCGGGAAGTTTTCCGTTATATAACACGTGAACGCTATGCGTAGGGTCTTCCTCAAACAATGCAGGCTCCAAAAAAGTGAAAATTCCCTATACTTTATAACCCATATTCTTTATGAATTTCCTTCTGGATTGAAAGTGGCAATGTGGGTCATAGGGTGTGTTGGTTTAGAGACTATTGGCTTGCGGGTTTGAATGGCACGGATTATCCTAGTATGGCTTTTCCGCAACGGCAAAGGTTACCATTTGCAGGGTATTTTTGATTTCCTCCATTTCATTTGGATTGTGGTTTTGTTCAGCAGGCTAACAGGCGGCCATTACCATTCCCATTTAGACAATAACCACATTGGGCAGCTTGCTCCTTTACAAATGCTTCCTGAACAGCTGCAAGTTTTCCGGAGTCACTTGCAAGTCCTCCAGGTGAATGATTTTAGAAGTTCCAATAGACGATATTGCCAGCATACAACTGGTTTACAGCGCTTGCATTTATTAGCACTGTACAGCTTCCAACATTGCGACAGACCACACCCAAACTTAGGTCGTTCAGTTCCAAATAATCCCTTAAACATAAAGTTAAAGGGTATCTGCTTCTGTTTGTACTTTTTTTGGAAGGCCATTGAATGTTGAGGTGGTAAGGTTTGGCAATGCTAACAAGTTTAGCTCTAAGATAAGAAATGCTTTTTCCCAAAACAAATGATGCCCACAATTTTGGTAAAATGGCAATATTGGCTTGCATCAATAGGCTTATTAATCCTATAGTAAATGCCTGTATAAAAAGTATTTCCTCGGTTGGTATCAAGCCCATTAAGATGTCAAAGGCAATAATAGCCTTATTTCCCCTAGTTTAGTTTGTATCTTGATATACAAACCAAAACATAATTTTAATGTCGAAAGAATATTGGAAATTATTGGGATTTATGGCCTTTACCGTTTAATTTTTTTCAGCTTGTTCAACCCCTGAAAAAAAAGTAAGCCTGATATGGACAAATTTAAGCGAAATTCAAGCTATGGACGAGCCTATGCGGCCGCCGAAAAGCAAAGGAGCCGATGGTGTGGGCCGCTTATTACAGTGACGAATGCCATGATTACAGTCGTAACAGGCAACGCTATTTCAGGCAAGCGGGCGATCAGGGAAAATATTGCCAAGAATATTGCGAAAGGATAACAACTGGAAATTATAACGTTTATAAATTGTTTGACCTTTTGCGCAGGAGATAATGCAGTTGAGAATTGGTAGTTGGAGTCGAATTGATGGCTTCCGGTAAACCAATTGAGAATGAAATTATATGTCTTATTTGAGAAACGCGACGGAAAATATGTGTGTGTTTCGGGTATGACGACCACTAACTGCGCCTGTTAAGTCCGGTATTAGCTAGGATACAGGACTTTTGGTCAATTTGCTGCCTAAATATTGGGCGGAATAATTGACCCTATTAGTGATGTTGTTAGTTGTTAAATTTTAAAAACGGGTCTCTTTTATTGAAATGGGCCACCACTTTTTTTACTATGTCTAATTACACTGGGCGGCTTGTCCTTTATAAATGCCTTCCCCGAACGGTAATTTAGTCCAATTCCTCAAATTAACTATTAATACTTGCAAAACACTTGTCGGGGGGAGTAATGTGGAAAGTTTTGCACAGCTTTCGCTCGCTAAAATCTTGAAGGAACTATAATGCCATGAAAATTGGACTGTTGCATGCTTTTTAATAAGTGTTGGTTCATGGTCTTATTGTCCCTGCTTCCAGCCGATTAAGCCAGATTAAAGGGATTTCTAAACAGGTAAATTTTCTTTTACCTCAAAAAACTTCTGGTGTGTGTTCCATTTATTTTTCCAAAGTTCAAAAAGGTCAGGTCGATCAAATGATAGCCCAATAAGGAAGAGGGATGGGCAACACGGCCCAATTTTCCCAATACATACATCAGGTTCTTTTAACCATGTACTTTTTATTTCTATATAAGGCGCCATATATTCTAGAGCAAGGGGATATAGATTTCCCTCGGAGTTGAATATTTCATAAATTGGACGCTTGTCAGACAGGATTAAGCATTCATTACCATAGCATCAAGGTTAAAAAGAGAATATCCGTAAGGGGGGGGGGGGGGGGGGGGGGGGGGGGGGGGGGGGGGGGGGGGGGGGTATGGTTTTGTTCTTTTAAGCTCGAAGGAAAACTACAAATCTAATGCCATTTGATTTGGTAGATATGATATTTTAAAAATTATCCCTACAGAACGCGAGGATACTATCATTATTTTTGTATAATCGCATCAAAGCTACCTGCCATATCCAACAGGTTCCATGGTTTATTGGATGCTTCAATTTTTCCATTCTTACCATAACTTGTGGGTTGTTAACCATACAACAAAATCTACACT
>Ga0163217_1068857_pt1 | contig 15363 bp, 12 predicted proteins | sample SynspAceP_FD_185933 | JGI IMG/M metagenome (GOLD analysis project Ga0163217, IMG submission 185933) | Saline lake microbial communities from Ace Lake in Antarctica - Synechococcus sp. Ace-P (PacBio error correction) | ecosystem: Environmental > Aquatic > Non-marine Saline and Alkaline > Saline ...
CAAAAACAGAAGGGAAAGGAAAGGGACTCCCCCCTTGGGGCCCCCCCAAACGAAAAACGGGTTTTTTTAACTCCCCCCCCCCCCGCCCCAAAAAATTCGTTCTGTTGGTTTTCCAATCAAATAATGAACAATCTGCGGTTTGAGAAGTGGGGCGAAAAAAGAATTTTTTCCCTAACATCAACTTTAACGCTTAATCCGATTGGGTTTGGTGGAAATCGATCTTCCGGAAACGTTTCAGTCCTGTTTTATCCTTTTTTTAAAAGAGCAAATGAAGGTGATTCCTTGGTTTAAGGTGCTTTTTGCCCTGCCAATGGCCCGTCCCTAAAACCCCGAACAATGGGTTTTTGGTTTTATTGTTGGTATGGATTATTCCCCTCTTTTGATCCGTTAAATTTGGCTGTGGTTTATGAGCAGGCGTTAAATACGCGGTCTTCTAGCGCAAACCCGTTTTTCAAGAATATGAACAGGCCCTCTACTTGGTGGCAAGCGTTTAACGATCCAACGAAAGGGTCTTGCACTTGCCTAAGAGTCAGTTCTCTAAAGGCGCAAGATGTTGCTAAATTTTGCCTGCCGCTGGTGTACCCGGCAAATCGGTGTGGTAAAGCAGGCCTGCGAAAGAATGAAGGTAAATTGCCATTGGGTGTTTTGATTCAAACCAAACCATATTCAACAGGCACGAAATGCCTAAACGTCTATGGTTAAGCGTGTAGATCAAGCCGCTTTATAAAAACATACAAAGACGCGGCAGCAGGTACTTGGAAGCCAGGTAATGGTGGTTTTCTAGTTTGGCTGAGGGCGTGTTGAATTGGGCGCTTGAGATAACAATGCAAAGCCTCCGTCTGCAGCGGGACATGAAAGCGAAGCTAAAAGACATTCGGAGGCCAAGATGTTAGCGTGACATAAAAGTCCATGACTACATGTCAGACAATACTTTGTACTATTAAGTTACATAGAAAAACAGTTTGCCCGTTTATTAGCGGGCAGCTGTTTTTTTTTGGCTTCTAGTAATTCTTACTTAATGATGCAGCGATGAATTTTGGATTGGCAGATCATTGATTTACTATGTAAAAGAAAGTAAGTACACAAAAAACATACTGAGTGTTTTTTGCCTGAGGTACAATGAAGTGTGTTCATTTTTAAGCAGATGAATTTACTTTTAGATATGACAAATAAAACAATGGCCTTAACGCAATTGAAATTGCGCGATATCAGCAAACGCTTTGGGTGCCGTTCAGGCCAACAAAGATATTTGGCGTTACAAGTTCCTGCAGGTCGATTCACGGCATTATTGGTGAAAACGGCCCCGCGGGAAAGTTCAGCCTTGAATGGAGTATCATCCCTATGGCTTTTTATGAAGCCGATACTGGGCACATAGAAAGTGGAATGGTAAGCGTGTCCGATATACCAGTTCCCAAGATGCATCAATGCGGGTTAGGTATGGTGCATCAGCATTTCATGCTGGTTGAGAATTTTAAGGTGTGCTTGAGAAATGTGATCTTGGGTGCAGAAGGCGGGCCTTGTTGAAAAACGGCAATAGACACGGCTTCGTGTGGAAATTGGCAGCGCCTTCGCAAAACGAATACAGTTTGGACATTAATGTAGACGCAAATCGTTGAAGAACTCCGTTGGTTTGCAACAGCGAGTTTGAAAATATTAAAGCGCTTTATCGTGTGCTCCGTATCCTCATATTTGGATGAGCCAAGGTGTGTTAACCCAGCAAGAAAGCGGATGCATCTTTTCCGTATCTTAAAGCGCTAATAAGAGCAGGCGTTTACCCCGTAATGTTAATGCACGCATGAATTGCCGTGAAATTGATGGCGTCTAACGGACAATATTTTCCGTGATGGCCAGGTCAGATGTCGCACAATCGTGAAACCTCCGCAGACTAATAAGAAGAATTGGCTGAGTTAATGGTAAAGTAAGAAAGTGCGCCTAACCGTAGACAAAGGCGACGCCAAGCGCAAGTGATGTTTTCCTTCTGCTCGAAACTTGTCTTTGTTTGATAGCCAAGGCGTGAAGGCGCTTGAAGATGTAAGTTTAGAGCTTCGTGGCTGGTGAAATTCCTTGGGGTATTTGCGGGGGTTTCTGGTAAGGGTCAATAGTGAGTTTATTGAATGTACTTTCTGGCATTGAGCGATGAGCGAAGGTGAATATTCACGTTCTGGTCAGGTTATCAACGGCGAAAGCGCCAAAAGATGCTGCTGAATGCGTGAAGGCTTAAAATGGCACATGTTCCAGAAGATTCGCATAAGATGGCTAGTACCCGGTTTTGAAGCTTATGAAGCCGCTGTACTCGGTTATCAACAATTCTTGAAACCTATAACGGTAAAATTCTCATGCCAACCGCAAGGTCATGATTGATGAAATGCAGCGAGCGAAATGCTGCTGGGGAGTGTACGGCGCACCGAATCCGCATTGAAAACGCGCGAATTTTTCTGGCCGGTAAATCAGCAAAAGATCGTTATGCTCGTGAAGTCGAGCGAAACCCAGATATTCCTTTTGGATCGGCCAACCCGACAGCGGTGTCGAATATTGGGGCGCAATTGAAAATATACACGAACAATTGTGAAAGCTAAGGGACTCAGGCAAAGCTATTTTGTTGGTTTCTGTTGAATTGATGAAATATGGCAACTGAGTGAATCGCAATTTAAGTGATGTTTGATGGTTGCGATTGTGGGCGAACTTGATGCAAAAGACGCTGACGAACCGAAACTTTGGTCTAATGATGGCGAATGCTCACAAACGAAGAAGAAGGTGTCCGCATGAGTCAGGCGAAAGTCCTGCTTGGGTCACATGGCTCTTATCCCCTATCCTTAATATTCAGCTCGCCTTTTTGGGTTTCTGGTTTGGTGAAGTCTAGCCATCGGTGGAAACCGCTCGAAAGCCGCAGGATATTTGATATCGGGCTTTTGGTTACGAATGAAGGGGTTGGTTTATACTCTGTATATGCGACACAACCTTATTTTACCGGTTTTGGCTGTATCGGTAGCTTTTAAAGGCGGCTTATTCAAATCCGTGGTGAAGGGCCAAGCGTATATTGGGGGTTTGGGTGTTGTTTTAGTGTGTTTGTCCCTAGACAAAACCCATCCTTTTTATGTTATTGCACCTTTGGCGAATTAATTGGTGGCGGGTGTCTTGTGCGGCTTTGGGCCGATATCCTGCGTAATTTACAAGCGCGTCGGTGGCAGCCACAGCGTTACCAAACTACTATCATGTTTAAACTTCATAGCCTCCTCTTTGATGGTTTTATCTCATCGTAAAATGGTTAAAAGAAGACGGCCGATGGCCTCCGAATAGCCGCACGTTTGATGAAGAATGCGTGGCTACCTTACCTGCATGATTTTTTATCGCCATTGGTATTGAAATAGGTGATTCACCGCTTAACTTTGGCTTTTGTGATGCTTTGATCTGTTGTGTGCTGTTTGGGCATTACTCTGGGCATACGCGCTGGGTTAATCAGTTTGCGTAACGTTGGGAACCAACGCCGACAGCGGCACGCTACGCAGGCATCGTCCGCCTAAAAGTGACCATTTGGGGGCGATGCTCATGTTTGTGTTAGCGGGTTTTTTGTTGGGCAATCAACGAAAATTTGGTGTAAACCACAGTTTGTTTGCTTACTTCACTGCGGGTTATGGCTTTGCGGGCATTGCGTTTCTTGATGGGACGTAACACCGGTTGGTAAATCATGTCTGGCCGCCATACTGTTTGGTTGCCTTGTATAAGCGGGGCTGGAGTTTGGCGTTTGAATTCCGACGATCACACGCCTGAACATCGTAGTCGTTATTCAAGGTTTGGTTATTTTATTCTCTGTGCGCTTGAACACATGTTTAAAAGATGTATCGAAGGCTTTTTGTATCGCAGAGCGGTAGGCGTAGGGAAAAAATAGTTTTTTGAAACATTGATACTTATGTTAGACGCAACGATGACGGGTGTCTACCCTTTGATTTTTGCTGCGTTAGCGGGTTTGTATTCCGAGCGAGCTGGCATTGTTGATATTGGCTTAGAAGGTAAAATTCTAGCATGGCTTTGCTGCAGCGCGGGAGCGCGTTATTTGGATCCGCTTTGGGTCGGTTTTGTGTTTTGGTATTATGCCGTCTGTTTCTTGGCGATGGTTTCAACGGCTTTGCCAATGTTATTACACAACCGAGGCGATCATATTCGTCTCAGGTGTAGCGATTAATACAATAGTGGAGGGCTAACGTACCTTATGCGATGGGATTGGGTTTTCGGTATGGTGGTCAAACACCGCCGTTGTTCTGGAGACTCGCGCTTCTTATCCATTACTTACCTTTTGGCCGATGCTTTGGCTGATGTGCCTGTGATTGGTCTGATCTATTCCGAACTACTCCGCGGTCATAATATTTTGGTTATCTGGCTTTTTGCGATGGTGCCTGTGACCTATTGGCATTTCAAACCGTTTTGGTTACGATCCTTCGCGCTGTGGTGAAACCCACAATGCGGTTGGAATACCTGCGGGTATTTCGGTGGCCTTCATGTCGTTATCGTGCCTTGATTATTTGTGGCAGTCTTGTGTGGTATCTGCTGGAGCGTATTTTAATCGACGGCTCAATAATGCCGGTTTCTTGAAAGAATGAGCGCCAGGTAAGTTAATATGGCGCTGGCGGCGCTGATTTTCGGTAATGGCGTCCTGTTCCCGTGTTGCTTTGCCGTGTTTCTGTTGGCTTCTTAACGCCGTTGGCTATTCGTAATGCAAGGGGTTGTGATTTCCTTGCATTGGCGATTACCCGTTCAGCAATCGAAGTATTACCGTATTATTGACGGTATTTATTGGCGGGTTTCATCGGCAAGCGTTGGGCCAAAAAGCCATGCGGCGCCTGATGTGAAAGAGCGAGCCCTAATTATGTCTAATGTAAAGCAAAGTGAAAAATCTGATCGAGCTTTGCAAAAATGCGATGAGTAAGGCGTGATGTTCCTTACTCTCATTTCAGGTTGGTGCGCCATTTTAACCAAGAGTGGTAAGTTTTTAACTCTGTTGTAATGTTGAAAATAGCGGCGTATCCAGAGGGATTGGGTGCGTGAAAGCCGGTGCGATTGGCGTCTATGGTTATTGATGGCGAAACCAAATCAAAGATATTTAGTGATTGGTCATGGCGATGCTTTTGGGTCACACCTGTGGTGGCTGCCCGTCAGAAGATCCGTGAATTTTCTTAGCTGAGCGTTACCATGATTCAATATTTGTGTTGCCGCAAGGCGTACGCAAAACCTCTCAATGGAAGCATTGTTACCGTTTCGTTTGGGCCTGAAACTTAAACAGTAAAAAAGAGACCAACGAAAACAGAGAAAGCAGCCAGCTAAGGTTTGATGTGAGTATCAAAAAACCACGTTTAAACGTGGTTTTTTTTGTGTTTTTTGTGTACTTTTTTTATCGACCAGAAACAAGCAGAGATGGGGTCGATAAGTAAATATGTAATCGAGTAATATGAACCCTTTGTAATTAAGACGACTAAAGGAAAAGAAATACGATGCGTAAAAATGCAGTATCTTGTGTGGGTTATGTTGTCGCTGTTTTGACGGCCTGTGCGAGTGGTCCTATTAGTCGATCTGCTCAAGGGCTTTGAAGAAAAGTGGCGAAGCCAGTTATTACGCAATGAAAAATATCAAGGCCGAAAAACCGCCAGGTGGGTGAATTGTTTCGATCAAAAGCCCATGAAACGGCCGCCCATAAACGTTTGCCATTTGGTTTTTTTTTTTTTTTTTTTTTTTTTTTTTTTTTTTTTTTTTTTTTTTTTTTTTTTTTTTTTTTTTTTCTACTAAAGTCAAAGTGACGAAACATGCGAATGGCCAGAGCGTCGTGGTGCGGGTTAATGACCGTGGGCCGTTCCGTAAGAGGTCCGTATTATCGATCTTGAGTAAATCGGCATTTCCAGCGTAATTCGGCAATACGCCGTTCTGGGTTATTAAGGTTTGAAATCGAATTTTACGTTTGAGACCTTTGTACAACGACTTCGCTCGTGACATTGTGAAAAAGGTCTCGGGTTCTATTATTAGGAAGTGCTCGGCATTTTTTCAAGCCAAAGGTTGGCGTGAGTTTGATGTGACGATATTTGTCCGAAGTCCATCTTCATCACGTTTGATGCTGAATCCAAGATGACGAACAAAAATGAGCCATGTGTTTGTTTCCGCAAGACGATGCCTTACATGACCCTAATGCCTTTGTCAGCGGCGACTTGGAAACACTTGTCGCATTAAGGTAAGAAGCCAATCCTAGACTTGAATTCATCCCCCAAATACCACGGCAAAACTCACACTTCTGGTCACTCAAAAATTATCGATATACGCGCCGTGCCAATCAGCAAATCTTGCCCATCTCGATGAATGACCGCCAGTAGCGCCATTTCACGGTCGTAAATCCGATGTGCGAACAGGCTGGAGAGCAGCGCGTGTCAGTTCTTCGATATTTGATATAAAGCGAAAAATAACGTGTTTTTCATGGACATGCTGCGAAAACGAAGTCCTGCGAGGATTCCTGAATCCCGAGGTAAACACGGTCTCACGGTTGCGACGTCATTATTTTTTCAGTAGACGTTCCTGGACACCCATTGCCTTGGGTAAGGGGTGAATCGCAAGGTGGTTCATAACGTCGCCAATTCTTACAAGAGCGCAGATTTGGCGGTGACATTCGCAATACACACTGCCACGTAGTGAATCCTCACATCGGCCAATTTCCTAGAATGTTCAAATTTCCTGGTAACTCACACACAATGGTCGAATAAGTTGGCGCAGCAAGCTTTTCCTGTTCAAAACGACGCTTCGTCGGGAAAAGCTTGCTGGATTAAGTCTTTGGCCAAGATAGTATTAAGCGGGCAAGGCGACGGCCTTCGGCTTGTTTGTGTTGTTGAGCGCCTTATAACGACAGGCCTAATGGCAAGGACCAAAGACGGCGTCTTGGAATATCCCGGTAAATGAACGGTGCAGAACAAGCTGATGAGAAGCCTGACTGGCGAGAAATAAGCGGTGGAATAAAAAAAATTCAAAAAGTCTCACGCAGTTCATCCGGCGTGGTGGCGTGTGTTGGCCGCTTTTTGAGTAATCTGATTCAGCGGTTTTGAGTTTGCTTCCAAGACCATCAATTTTTTAAAACGAAACGCATGCTGTCCTGGGGTTTGTTTGGCGAGTAACTGAATTGCGTTTTGGAATTGCACTAAAAATTGAAAAACCTTCGATGGCCGTTTTCTGGGGTTCGAAAATGTTGAATGCCCGCTTCAATTGATGGCGCGTACGCAATTTTGGTCATGTTACTGCCCGCCAAGCAAACACACCATCACAGTTTCTTCGGTTGCGGTGCGTTTGGGTAATCAAATCGTATAAAGGAATCTAATATCAATCAAAGCGGTTGGGCTCAAGGTAAGCAGCACCGCGCCGCTTCTTGGCTACTAAGGGCATCCGCGCGAGGTCATAAACAAGTCCGTTGCGCACTGCCCAGACGTGGTGAAGGGCCAAGTACCACCGCGTCCGGCCCATGGTAGATTCCAGTTTATCGCGTAATCGCCTTGTGGACTGAGTAAGTCGATATCGAGCTACTATCGCATCGTTGTGGGCCAGTCAACCTGGACCAGCGCCCAGTTGCCGATAATTAATAGTGATCCGGTCTTTAACGCGACGGGCGTTGGTCATGACGGACGCGGTCAGCAATCAATGTCATTTAAAGCGAACGACACACGCACAGCACCCCCGTTCGGCTCAGGGCCGCAATTCTAATACTCGTTCATGCGGCGCCGATAGAGTGTTCTGTCACCACGGCACTGGCTTACTTCGCCCCGTGGCTCGTAGGCTACTAAAGGAGCGCGTGGTCGACCTATTTTTTGGTAAATACATCAAAGATGCTTGGCTGTCGAAATCGGTGGATAAATAATCCAAAACTTGCGATGGCACACGTCGACAGGTGTGCCCTTTCTCTATTTTTTTGTTTTTTTTCGTTTTTGAAGCGACACCACTTGAGAGAGCCAATGCCTTGCCATGTCCGCCCAATCGACTTAAGCACTGGCATACGGTGCCCAGATTGGGACATCAGCGCCAACCTTCCACGGCCATGGCTGCGTTAACCCCAACCAAGCGAATAACGCCTTTGCTGGGTCCGACAAACACCGAAGCTGTTGGGCCGAGTAAGCGCACATTGTGCTGGCGTTGAACACTTCGAACTAAACGTGTCTTCTGGCTCGCTGGGTCCAAGACAGCATTAATAAAGAAGCAATGCCAGCCTGACCACACGACGCTAATAATGTCCTTTCCAATTGAGGGTGTTGAATAGGTGCCGACGAGCACCGCTTAGATCAGGGCCTTTTTGGTAAATGCTCCAATGTTGAGAATATAGAGGAAAAGAGAAGGGTATTTGCGGTTCGATGCCACTAAGCCTAATAGGGCATTTTTTGCCAAGTACTGATTTTTCAGCCTAGACAGACTGCAACAGGCCAGCATCAGGGGTCCTTGACGTCTCCCATGTCAAAATTACCCATCGACGTTGGGGCGTAGCGGTTGCAAGGCAATGTTGGCTCACGTCGATTATTCTCCTGTATGCGTGAATAATATTTGATGACGTAGCACAAGTCTGCTTTAAAGCACGCATTGTAGACCATGGTAGGGTAGACTGTCTTTTGTGGCTTTTATGGCTTTATACTGGACGATTAAAGACAAATAATAAGACCCATTTTGGATATGACATGACGACCGCCTAATATAAACACACACGTGATGCGACAGGCAAACCAACATGGGAGACGAACCATCCCGATCTCCCGCAACGGCTTGGGCGATTCAGAACGCGTTTGAATCACGGGGCAGTTGACTGACTTTCCTACGTCGTCTTGAAGCGATCGAGCCCGCTTACTTCGCCGAGCAGCTATTGCAAAACGCATGATCCAAGCGTATGTAAGACTCTATCTTTGCCCGAGGCGCCCAAGAAAGAAGGGCATTTAGAAATTGAGCCGGAAACACTTGATGAATCGCCGCAACACATTAAAAAAAAAACAAAAAAAGAAAAAAAAAAAAAAAACGCCGCGTTGTTTCCGGCAGCAAGGGTCGGTGTTCAAGCAGTGGATTTTGGTGATGGCGGCGAAGATGGAATAACGCTTTTTGCCGATGTCGTCCAACCGGGCAATCATGGGCCGAATACGAAAGGCCATGGGCTTCTTGTTTTTCTTCATAAGATCGCAGTGGGGCTCGCCATGCAGTGCGGTCCATCATGGACTGAGGAGTCGCCACGTAGATTTTGATGTCCATCATGTAATGTACGGAAGACATTTTTAAAGATGATCCCAACGTGCTTTAAATGCGTCTAGCTACCAACACCCGTTTTTATCCTTACAGGCGATCCGGGCGCCTTCCCACACAATAATTTAAGCCACATGCGCTTGAAGCAGGTTCTTGGTATGCGCTTTCAAGCCATCATCAACAGAGCAACTATTACAGGCCTTGATGCGTTCAAACCTCAGCTTGTGATGATTTCAGCAAGGTTTGAATGCGCACAAAGAAGACCAATGGCGACAACTTAGATTGAGTGAATCAAGACTTTAACTTGATCACAGACCGTTTGATGGACGTGGAGAGCTCATAAGCGAAGGAAAAGTCGTATCTGTGCTAGAAAGGCGGTACAACATCGATGCATTAGCCGCGCCGCGGTTTTTGCCATATTAAAAAGCTTGATGAAACTTTGATGCTCATTTTTGAGGTAACAACGCTTTCCCCATAAGACTGATTAAATTCTGTCAGGCTTCCGTAGCTTGAGTGCTGCAAGTCCAAATTTTGTATGGTTTTGGAACTCGTCAGTATGAGGATGCGATTGGCTGAATGCCTGCCGCTAATGCGGCCTTTTAATAGCGCCGAGTGAATCCTCAAAGGCTCTGCATTGTCCTGCGTTGAATGTTGAGTTTTTGCCTAATGTGAGCTGATAAACTCTGGGGCCGGTTTCCTTGCTTCACTTCTTGTGCTGAATGTGTAGTCATAAATAGTCAGCAATATCTAACGCTTGTAGTACGCTTGGAATGATGCTTTGGGTTGAATTAGTTGCCAGTCCCATCTTTATATCGGCTTGCTGTAGTGAATCAAGCAAAATCATGACGTCCGCTCCATCGCCTTGCCTTTGAGTCTCGATCAAATATTGGACTCGTTCAACTAACGCGATTTTCTTTGCCTTAGAGAAACGCCTTTCCCAACGGTTTGTTTTGCATCCAATAATTCAAGTGACTTCTTTTGGTTGTCATTGCAGCGTGAGTCCCGCTAAAATTCGGTGAAACATTCACATCCAACCGACGTAAATACATCGTAACTCTGCCTGTTTCCAGCAACGGCTCTGAATTATCAGTAAATGCCATTCCATATCCAAAATGGACGGCTTGCATTGTTACCACTTTTTTGGCTATTTAAATAAGGTGTGCTGACGAGACTTTTAATTTTGGGCTAGCTTGAGAGGTGCCGGCGTGTATCAAGTTGGAGACTTAAACCAAAAAAACGATGGTAAGTGCGACTGAAGTGGCCGAACTTAACGAACCACAGGCAACAGAGACTTCAAATATACTTAAGTTGACTGTTTTGTATCAGCTGGCGAGCATACGCGTTTAGGGCGATGTTCCATGAATAATAAGCGGCAAGGGGTTACTCCTACATGCTCTTAACTAGCCTCTCGATTGTCCGTCGAGAAATACCGACGAGCCTGCGCCAGTTCATCGACTGCTTAATGGGTCTTCAATATTGCTTTCCATGCAAACAAAATGGCTTCTTTAAATACAAATTTGGAATGTGTGGCCTCGGACATTAAAAAAATGGTTAGTGACTTTAGTATGTACTAGTGGATCGATCCGAACCAATCACTTCTGCGACAGCCTGAGAATAGTCTGTTCCCATAAGAGGTGGTAATGAAATGAAAGATCATATCTCAGAGCGCTGTTGGGACCTGAGCTTGGTTAACAAAGGTGCCTTCTTTCTGTGAAACGGATGTTGATAGACTCAAGGCAGGAAAGCGTTCTTACCATTAATGGCTTTGTTGTCTGATGAAATGGAAAGTAGTATTTTCCTGTCTGTATTCTGCTATCAGCAATATAAAACTACCGTTCCAGGTCCGCATGATGGTTGCGTTTATTGTGCTGCTTTGGCTATTTTTTTATTCAGCAATGGTTCGGAATTTAAAAGCGCGCTACGAAAACCTCCGCAAATCAACCAAAAATGGAATCTTTACTTATTTCTATGTATTTGTATGTTACCGTCGGTAGCTAACGAGATAGAGACATCCGACAGTGCTTTTTGATCGTGTAAACTGTAGGTTTTTTCCCATCATAAATCGGATGTCATGAAACCATGTTAAGGGTGACTAGGTGTTAAATGCAACAGAAAAAACACGACATGGAAAAATGATCAAGAAGGACAAAGTTTGCTCTCTTGTGGTGGTAGATGAATTTTGTAGCGTTGAGTTTAGTGAAGGCCAAGATTTGTGCGTTTAGGTGGCTTTGAAAGTTGATTGTGTCTAGCTTATTACTTGCTTCTAACAATGGCCTTAATCCCGCCTAATTTTATGACACAAATAATCGCATATAATCTAAGGCAAAATAAAATGCCGGGGTATGCCACGAGTTGTTTGTTAGAGGTATTTTGGGTGAACGAATAAAAATGGAGATGCGTTTTTTGTTTAGATAAAAAAATTTAGGAAGCAACATCGACTCGGTGTCGCTTCCCTTGTATGCGAGTTGAATTAGGCCTTTTCTGTTGTAATGTTTTTTTTCGCTTTCCAATTCAATAACACCGTTTTTTGCGTCTTTCGGCGAAAAAATAGCCTGCTTTGGGTGACATAAACGGTTTGGCCTTTTCGAGCAGTTTCTTGTCGAAGGCTTTAATGAGGTAAATCAATTTTCCATATTTCTTGCTGTGCCAATCAAATTGGTGTTAGCTTCAAGCGAACTTCGGCACCAAATTGGTTATAGCAATCAACGCGCAATGGCAAGTTCGCCTGAAAGCTGTTGGCTCTTTTTGAAACGAAAATCATGCGAGCGAAATGTACAGCTGACCACTTTTCTTTTTCAGCGCATGTTTTGTCCGACACTTTATTTTGCCCGATAGAGTCAGGGCCAAAACAATTGTTTCGCTTGCTGTTTATCGCCACTTACCGTTTTCAATCTTGCCCTTCAAAAAACATTGGCATTGCCAAGAAAATCAAACACAAAGCCGGCTTTCGGTTGACGCGTAAAGTGCGCCCGTTTGATCGACTGTTCGATGTGTCGTTATCATCACCACAACCGCGAATCAGACACTCCGCGCCTCTCTTGATCGTGGGTGAACGAACAACTTGTGAACCTTAACTCTTCGTGTTAATCCGCGTAAACCAGCCGACGTAGTTCTTTGCGGACTTTTGCGTCTAAGGCGCCAAAAAGGTTCATCTGTACTCAGTACTTCTGGTGTGTTGCCCAAAGCTCTTGCCAAAGGCAATACGCCTTTTTTGACCACCAGAAAGCTGGCGATGGGAATACGGTTAGCAAGGTGAAGGCAAGCTGCACCAGATGTCCAATAAATGCATGACAAGCCTAATTTGTATTTCAGAAACGCTTGGGCGTTCTTTACGAGGCAAAGACTTCCACCAAAAGCCCACGTTATCGCACCGTCATATGAACGAAAAAGTGCGTAGTTTTTGGAATACAAAAACCGACGCGAAACCGATCAGCACGTGGCACAGTTGGTGAACATCTCGTCGCCAAATTGAATACGCCCCTGTGTCTGCGCCTTCTAATCCGCATAATAACGCAGACAGCGTGGTTTTCCCGACCCAGACCGGGCCAAGCCAACCGATCATTTTCGCCTTCGTTGATAATTCCAATGACAGAAGGTGACAAGCTTGAAATGCCCGAATTTTTGGAAATGTTTTCCATCAAAATACTCATTGTTGGTCCCTGTCTTTTCTTTTTTCTGCTTCAAATTTTTAAACTGCGTTTCCTGGACGCGCATTCGATAACGGCTTTCAGTAGCAATGTGAGTAAGGCAATCAATCGCCAATGCGAAGGCCTGGCAAAGCCGCAGCGGGCTTGGTAATCCTCGTATTGCAATTGAACGTGCAGCGGCAAGGTGTTTGGTTTCGCCCACGAATATTGCACGATATCACGGACACCCGCGCCGAACTCTCCTGACGGCACGGGCGTTGTCAGAAAATTCCCCGTAGCTCATGTGCCCATTTTGATATTGGGTAAGGTGACGCGGCGGAATTAATTGCCAGCCAGAAGCGCCCAAAATGACGCGCCGCTCCTTCGCTTCTCCTACTGCTGTTGTTGCGCAATTAAAGAGGGAATCATTCACGCGCCACAGAACGGACAAGTGGACAAACCACGGTGACCAATAACAATCGCCCGCCACGCGACATTAACTGGATGTTCTTGGTCCCATAAAGGCCACGAGCCAATCCACCGTTGTTTGCCGTACAGCAAACAAGAATACAGTAAACCCGCCACGACGGCGAGACGGCAAAAGGAATGGTCCATCAGGTCAATTTAAACATTTTACGACCGGGGAACTTCAAGCGTTGTCACTGACCACGCCAACATGACGCCGAAATACCAGATTGATGGTACTGTGAGGGCTGCTACTAAAGGGTTAGAGCCGATGGCGTGCAGCGTATCGGCCTCCAACAGACTATTGAATAAATGCGCAGTCGCCTTCTTCCACAAAGGCTTGCTGGAAAATAGCGATAAGCCGGCAACAACCAGCATATCACGGTAAAAATAAGGTAAAGCCAATTAACAGGCCTTTGACCCAGGGGCTGTCCGACTCTGAGCTGGTGGCGTTGTCCGGGTGCTTTTGGTGAGAAGACAAATTAATTCCTGCAGCTGCGTCCCGTAAGGCGACGGTAAAATAACGCGCTTGCCAGATGTTGATGATGGCGACAAGAGGAATAAGCGACGCCATCAACACACCGAACGGCAATGGCGCTGGCCCGCAGGGAAGTCGGAAACTCTTGTAAGCTACGAAAATCCATCAAAGAGGTTATCTCCCACACTGACGTAATGGCAATGGTTGCCAGCGATTAAAATGACCGGCCAAAATTCTCCCGCAAAATGCGTGAATGACAAAGGGCAGATGCTGTCATAAAGCGCTGGCCACAGCCGGAAAAATCACGCGCACGCGACGTAAAATACAGACCAATCGGAAAAGCACCAGCGTCATGCCGGCTTCCTTCCTCTTCGGGTGACAGTTCTTTTCCAAACGGGTGACGGAATTCTGAATAACAAACGGAATACCTGGTAAACGCCTTACGAGAACAATGCCCCCCACGGTGTGTAGCGCTACATTTAATTAATGCCGATGCTTTCACGTTTATTCTGTCCGTACCAGCCATTTTGAGCGTACAAGGTTGCCAAGGTGATACCGGCAACTTGGCGGGTTGGCAAGGCAAAAGGGCAAATCCAACAAAGGCGTCCTAGAAATAAACGACGGCCAGGAAATTCATAGCGTACTAAACACCAAGCGAGCAAGGGCCCAAAAAAGCCATTGAAGAAGAGACGCTATCAACGCGGCCCGATAAGGTACTTTATAACTGCGACCACACGTTATACGCTGATACTTGTCCAGTATCGATTCCCAGCCCATATCGAGGACTGTATAACCAGAACCAGTCATGGGTAAGGCAGAAATCAAAAACTGAAAAACAGGGAAGTCCCTAAGCTTAAACTCAGAACCGGGAAGTTACTCGTTTATGAACGAGGTCCGCGTGTCAAAGCCACGAGTTAGTCCTCTAAAAGTTGAGTTGCCATTTAATTCGCCTATGTTTTTAGCAATGAAAGTGTTTGCGGTGAACGCCAAGATCAATAAAAAAGAGTGACTTTAAAAAAGACTTTCTTTAAAAAAGTTCCTTTTAAAAAGGCACTCCTGTAAAAGACCAAGAAAGGCCGAATACGCAAGCGTAAATCCGGCTTATTCGATCCCGTCCTACTGTTTAGCGACGTTGAAAGTTGGTCTAAGTTTTTTAGCCACCATTCTTTGAAGATTTCTTTAGTGGCTTTTGGCACAGCCCACGCGGCAAAATTCTCCTTCGACGGTTTAATAAAGTTACTTCCCGGGAACTCGGTCACAAATTCCCTCCTGCTTTTACGACATCGTTTTATGAACGAGCGGTAGTTAATGAGCTATAAGCAGAAGAACGGCTGTGAGTGCTTCGCTGTACAAGTAAGTTTTAGTACTTTCATGAACACCTTTTCTGTACCGATTCCTTTTTTTCGCAAATCTTTTTTTTGCGACAACCGGCCACTGGGGAATCGGGCCAAAATAGACGTTTTTTAAAGGAACCTCACTACCTCATACTTGTCTGCACCGTATTGATTTACGGATGGTTGTTGATTCCGATTCGAAGGTAATCAATACAGACATCAACCCCATACC
>Ga0163217_1018487_pt1 | contig 15359 bp, 15 predicted proteins | sample SynspAceP_FD_185933 | JGI IMG/M metagenome (GOLD analysis project Ga0163217, IMG submission 185933) | Saline lake microbial communities from Ace Lake in Antarctica - Synechococcus sp. Ace-P (PacBio error correction) | ecosystem: Environmental > Aquatic > Non-marine Saline and Alkaline > Saline ...
GATTCCAACGGCCCACTTTGCTCGAATAGTCGAGTGGCCGCGTCGAGTGCGGGTAAAATCCTCCCGGGGCTGGTACACGCTGGGTATCGTAACCTCTCTTAACGGCGCACTTCTTCGTGTTCTAACTGCCACTGCTTGACCGTCGTTTTGCCGGAGCGATGACAGCCTTCCCCGTTCACTCGGGCAGTCTGGGCATCCTAGCCGGCCGCGGCAGCCGGTATTTTCCGGGCCAACGCCACAATGGCAAGACCTCGGTGCATCGTTGCGCAATTGGTAGTCTACCGCCACACTAGGACCCTTTCATTGTTCCGTTTATGGTTCTTAACAAGAGACATGTGGGAGCCTAAAGCTCGACCCGATACGCACGAAATTGGGTTCAAGATTTGTCTCAGTTCGCATGATCACCGTTCTCTGACGCTGTTGGGGTTTATTATTTTCTGTCCCAGGCCGGTGGCGTGCGGGGCTGGTTTGCCGGGTTCAGCGCGCGTGCTCATCCACGCATTAGGTGGTCTGAGGTACAGCTGGCCTGGCTTGATGATTGATGGCGTGGGAGCTAGGCGGATCTGACGAGATAGCGGTAATGGCGGTCGCGAAGCGTTATCATCAGTCAGCGCCGTCCACGCGTCGTGAAGCGCTCGAATAGCCTGAGGTTTCGGCGCCAAGCCGGTGCGAGAGAGGACACCGCATAAATGTGTTGATATGTCCGGCTTTGAGGCGCCTCGCCTCTGAGCGGTTTTAAACGGTGATTTTAATGGTGTTTGTAGAGGCCAGTGTATGGTTCTTCCGTTTTGGCGCTGTGCTGAGTGTTTGTGGTGGTGCTCTGGCCAGCGGCCTGGGTTCTTGGCGGTTGGGTAGGCCTAACCCCGCCAAGGTAGAGCAGGAAAAGGCCTGGTGGAATCGCGTTACTACGCCAGTTAGTGGCCCATGAGCTTCAACCGTTACCTGCCCATTCCCCGAAATTGATGGCCGAGCATCCGCTGCTGGCGACCGGCGTGAGTCCGCGCCAGACCATTATGGATGTTATTCTGCAAGGCCAATGAGGAAATGCACACGCGAAATTGGCCACCATTGTAGGCGGCTCAGATGTGTATCTGATGGATATGTCTGGGGTTGACCTATCGCGCCGAGAGAATTTAATGAAGCCCCAAGCTCGGCAGCTTTTTGTCGGTCCAACTTTTCAGTTTCCGGCCGTATTGTTTCGAAGGCGATCGAAAGAGGCGGTTCTGCTATTTATTTCGGGCCTTGGGCTCACGACCTCAGGGGTGAGACGCCTGTATTTTTACCATCCGGTTTTCGTGAGACGGCACACAGGCGCGTGCTGGAGTAGTGCGTGGGCGGTAAAAGTAGGCCTGGTGGATGAACTGGATCCTCAGTGGTAACGGCCTGCTCCTTTATAAGGCCGCGAATGCAGAAATGCTGGTGTTGGAACACCCGCTTGGAGTCAAGTTTTGCCTGTTCGAAAAAAGAATTAAAGAAAAAAAAAAGAACAAAAAAAAAACAAAGAAAAAAAAAACGAAAAAAAAAAAAAAACACACAAAAAAAAAAAAGAAAAAAAGAAAAAAAACGACAGGGACAGGCCAGCCCCCGTTGGTTTTTGGTGTCCGTGACTTTGACTGGCAGCGATAGCCTGCACGCCGGCGAGGCCTCGCGCCGGACGCTATCCCAGAAGGCGGGACCTGGAACCGGACTCAACGCTCGGATTATCTGGATAAAACCTTGGGGCTTGGTCAGGTCAGTCTGGCAGCGCGGTGTCGCGTTCGTGCAGAAAATGGCGGTGGCCGATGAATACCTCAGTTTGGTTCCGCACGCGCGCTGACCTGACGAATGGACTGGAGGCCGCTCACCAGAATAATGGTGAGTACCCAGTGCCGTTATCTGGATACGCCTGGGTTTGTGTGCTTGCAGTGTAGTGGCGCTTACTTCTGGGGTGTTTGCTGACTTGGCTGTACATGCGTGAAACGCTATCGCCGCGAAGCGAAGCTGGCGCCTTGGCGAGGCCAGCAGTTTGGAGTTGAAACGTGGCTGGCGCACCGGCGGGACTCTTGAAAGGCGTGCTAAGCCAGCATGTTTGTTGACCGAGAGATAGCAGCACGCGAGAGCAAGCCCAGAGACTGACTCTGCCGGGATAACCCAGCAAGAGCTTGATACAGGCCGCAAAGTCTCGGTATTGGGGGCAGATTTGTCCGGCTGGCTTGAAACCATGAAAGCACGAGTCCAGTCCGCTGAGACCTCGCTGATGTCAGCAACCTCACGCTCGCAATAGCCGGCGCTTTCCGGCAAAAGGTGCTGGCGACGTATGGTAGACCCAACTTTGGACAGAGATCGTGCTTGCTGGTGTGACAAAAATGAGCAAAGAACTGACCTCGCCAGTTCAAAGTTGTTCGCGCCGCAAATCCGAAGGGCCCACCGCGATATTAGTCGCGATTTAACGCCCGGCGGTGACGCTACTTTGAAAATCATCATCGCGCGCAGAAAAGCAGCGGCAATAATCTGACAATGTCAGATGCAGCGGCCGGATGCAGCCAGTGTGGTGGCATGGTGACCAAATCCGCATGAGCAGATCGCATTAGGTATCGCGTTGCCTAGTGAATCTCAAGCCAACGCAGTGCATGCAAGTAGAAGGGGGTTGCGCGCAGCCGGCTATCCACCGATAGACGTGGTGGGGCATAAAAGGGTGTAATTGGCTGTGCCCGGGGCGCGACAATGGCGGGGCCTGCCAGCTAATCACCCCGAACAGCTCTTGAACCGTTTTTACACCACTAAAAAACCGGTTTAAAGCAGGGCCTTGGTCTGGGGCTATCCATGCTCGCGCCAAGATTGTTGAAGCGCTGGCGGGTCCCGCATTCAAGCGGGCCGACAATCGAGCAGCGATGGCGCTTGAGGCAATGGGCACTCGCGGAGATTTGAATTCACACTGACAGAAGAGAAGCGAGAGCAGGACACCCGTAATGAAGGTCAACCTGACGAGTGAGCATCTTTCGTGGATGAATCGGTAGCCGCGGATAGGTATACGCAAAAGCCCAATTGCCCAGGCCCTGACACTGGAGATTTGAGCGGTGAGTCCTGCTTTTGATAATGCCACCGAGATGCACTTGGCGCAAATTGATCGCGATTATGGAGCCGGGCGTTGTTTTGTTGCGACGTTGACAATTAGGCTGACCGGAAAAATGGATGGCCATGCAGCCTGGCTTTCAGCCAACGACTTTTGCCAGCAGCTTGGGATCGGACAACCATACGCTCGTCACTGCAAATCTTCTCACGCACGGGCAGGGGGCGAAAATCTAGCACGTGCGCCGGTATGATCTGCGATGCCAGCAAGGTGCCTATGACTTCATCGCGAAGGAGGGCCGTTCAATCAGGACACAGCTGGTGGACTGCTGGCGCCAGGACGCTTTGGAAAAAGCGTCAGTTGGCGTCTCGGAAAACCGAGCGCCTATGAGAGGCTTCAGATTAAATGCGAGCTGGAAAATCCGGCCGCGCGAAATTGCTGGGGGATCGTTCGGCCCACTAATGCAGAACAGTGATGGCACAATTAGGATCCCGATACTGGACATTTTCTGCGAACATTTCTGCTTGTATGGCTGAAACCGGTTTCCGGGAATAGCACGCAACGCCACTGAGTCTGAGCGACTACATTCACGAAAACAGCCGAGGCGCCAGCAGCCATAACTTTTGGGATCGCGATTCAACTCGTCCGCGTGCGAAGGTGCGCGAGGAAAAGATGTAAGAAAAGCAGAAAACTGTTCTCGGTCACGATAGCGGGGCATTATCACGCCCTGCGACAATCGTCGAGAGAAACGCACTCTGCACTGCGTAAAGATATGAGCACCCGAGCCCAGCCAAGGCCCGCAGTGCGTTTCTGGCAGATAGTAGGAACGATATGCTCGACTTGCCGTATTGCCGGCAGATTAAATTTGCTGCGGGTGCTTGGGAGAGGAAAATAAGAGTGAGCGTTGTTCGAGGGTAGCACTCGGAGAGTGCGCAGGTCGGACGAAACGCAGTTATAGCCCGCACCTGGAATCAATCGAAACCCTCAGCGAGACCAGGTGTGTCCGTGCGGACTTCATATCACCTACACCGGCCGATCTGAATGGTGGAGAAGTATAGGAGAGTAATATCAACCGCCAATTGCGCGACTCACGGGAAGCGGAAGAGCTATGTTCCCCACGGACGCTGTTTTCACCACTTTGTGCTGATTGCAGCGGCCCGCTATGACCCGCCGAAGCATCCCGCTGACAGGCGAGCACAAGCCACACTGCAACTGAACCGCACTCCAGCGAGACTGGTCTCGGCCAGAGCGTAGCGCTGAAGGCGCTGAAAATCCCAACGCTGGCCGAAAGCGCGTATGCTTTTGCCGCTCAGACGGCGGCACTGCTGGACGAGACCCCGACCGCGCAACGCTCCAAAGCAATCCGAGGTAACAACGTGAACGTGTGCGCCGCACAACTGGCAGACTAAAACTGGAACGGCTTTGAGACGCCCTGGCATTAATGCCAGTGCTTTGAAATGCCTGCCATGGCAAAAAAAGTCACCGCATGGGTTGACCACCGCCGGTGGAACATTGCACAACGGCGCATATAACCGACATTACACAGAAGTTAGATGCAAAGAAACACGGTCCTGGACAAGGCCGAATCAAAGAGTGAAGTATTCAGCACTGTCCACTTTGCGAGCTCAACAGGCTTTTATCAGAGCGCTATGGTCCTGCCCGAGGCGCCGCGGCTAAGATACGTATAGGTACGTCGCCTGGAAATATCCAGCCAAAAACTAGCCACTTTCGCCTAGATACGCTGTGTGGCAAATCACCACGCGTTCGCAGCTGCGAAGATCGCTAGGGCGCAGACAGTTTTCCTCGACGGGGAGAGTATTCGGGAACGTAGCCGTTTCGCACATACCTACGGCGTACGGCCGCTTTTCAGTCACACGGATATAATGGTTGTCTTATCGCGCGGCTGGCCTGTTTCGACGTCACTACGCCGTTGTTTAAAGCAGTTTTTTTCAGGAGTAGGTGACCGGTGTGGTCTGTCTTCCGACATTGACGACCAAGCAGGATGTCGGCGGATTTTTGTGCGCGATCGCGGTGGTTCACGCTGTGCAGCACCAGCACGTTTTCTAGTTGGCTTAAGTCCATGCACAGCCCGGCTGCATTCCATAACCAGCGAGCACATCCAGCGATTAAAAAAGGGCATTTGCGGCCACAACTAAGGCGAAACTCCAACTCTGAAAGCTCCACCAACTGCAATGCGGCAGAGGCCAGGTGGGCAGAGGACACACCGATGGGCCCCCCCAACATTGCGCGGCGTGCTTTTGGCGCGTCGCGCTGCGCCAGAGCCGTTCGCCGAATTTTTTGTTTTCAATAAACGTGTAATGTCACCGGTTGTTTAACAATCATGATAAGCAGTGCTGTGTTGTCTTATTGCCCACATATTGGGCTGCGGCAGATACGTTGACGAATGGCAAGGAACAGCGAGTTTAATTGAGTACGGCGGGCAACTGAGCGCTCACGAATACCGCAGGAATAGTAGGGGTGCATATAGCGCACACGGCAATCGCGCAAAATATTGTCCCCGGTCAGGCCCTGAATCACGAAACGAGCTATATGAAGCCAAGCCGCGACGGCGTAAGATCTGGCCTCATTTCCTACGGCGACGATGACTTCAACCAGATAAGGATGCACGGAAACCACGTGTGTGCACAATGCTAGAGGACTTTCCACATTCCGAGAATCATCAGCGACGGTCGTGGAATACCACTGATCGTGTCACACGGAAATACCAAACCAGAAAAGGCAAGCCAGCATAAATAGAGCACACAGAGTAATGTCTTATCAGCAGCCATTATTGGCGTGGGAAAAGGTCTCAGGGTGTTGATCCCCGAGGTAGCCAGTTCACGAGGGAATACCGGAAAGGCCATTGAAGGGTGGTCAGAAAATGTCGCGACCCATCAGTATCGAAGGCAATCATGGACCGAGTCAGCGTTATTTTTTACCGTTAGCCCATGGCAGCGAGCGCTGGTAACGAGTATCAAGCGGGTTCAGGTGTGGGCGCCTTTCTTTCCATTGGTCACAACAGGGTGAGCCCAGTGCTAGGCGCGCCAACGTGGCAGCGGAATATGGCGGCGTGGGCGAGCCAGGCCGCCATAATAGAGCGCCCGATCACACCCAACTATCAGGCAGCATACACCGAAAGGCGCAATCAGCGGGCGGCTTTACGACGAAAGTTTTAGGCGCGAAAAGAACAGGTGCGTAGGCTTCTGACCCGATCGATGATCCACTCTCCGGTTTCAGAGCAGGCGAACAGAATCATGAACATACGGCCGCAACAGCGAAGAAGCAGAATGCGCCATGATGCGGCAGAATAACCTGGCCACAAACCACAACGAGCAATGCTTGCGGCCGAGGGAGCAGTAGCCACGGCCCGGCCGTAACACAATCAGTGAACATCAATCGATGCGAGGTTGCACGAGGTTCTAATGATGGGATGAGCCGGACTCGAAGGTGAGTATCAGAAGACCTTGAGGGCAGAGAGTCGGCCGGCTGAGGTGAGGTATGAGGTTCTTGTAAAAGAGAGAGTACGTCCGTGAGGCACATAGCAACATGTTATCTCCGATGTGGTCGCAGCTGTATGCGCGGAGCGAGCCCCGGTATTGAGCCTGTCGCGGGTCACACGAAGAGTGCCACAGCACTCTAACACGGCAGAATGTTGGCCGGTGGAGGTAAATTCATGCCCGGGACTCAGCGCGGCTCTTTGTCCCACAACCGACACGGGGCGAACAATGCGCTGAACATTTCTTCGACGGCGCGAGACGGAAAATAGCAACATCACATCGCGGGGCGGGACCACATAAACATCCGGTGAGAGAGTCAGAGGCGAGCCACTATCCCATAGAAAACCGCATAGGGTATGGGTCAGCTTTCGGTTTTTAGGGTGCGCCGGGAGCGCGGCGAGCTGGGGCCGTGTCTTTGTAAGAAAGGACAGGATGCGACAGGACTGTCACAGCTTCATAACTAGTACCGTTAAAATGTATCTGCGGCGAATGAGGAGGGACGGCCGAGAGGTTAGACTCACCGCCGAGTAACTGTTGTGCAAAGTGGAGAAAGAAAATTACAGCGATAATAGCAACCCGATGGCCGTTTGAATGAGAAGCGTCCACCATACGATAAACCCGCACGTATGCAATGCAGCAGCAAACACCGGAGAAGCAGTAGGCTGCGATCCAAGTTCATTCACGGGTTACTAACCTGGGGTGAGTCCGTGCGTTCGTGAAGTGTGGGCTACTGCGGCGTGCGCCGCTGAGCAGCGAGCCAAGGCGTCTAACAGGGCTGATTAAATAACTCATAAATAGGCCCATTGATCATCGGCCGCTGTGGAAGTACAGCGGCTAACCCGGCACCATGCCACATGGGTGGAGCAGAGATCGCCGGGGAATGTAGCTGTCCCACACGGTGGCGAGCCGAAAGCGCGTGTGCCAGGCGTGCAGAATGCTAGAGTAAATTGGGCATGCAGCGGATAGGCAGAGCCCAGAAGATGTGCCCATGACGCGGTGGGCAGGTATGAGGCAGACGTTGTAAACAGCAGAGTTCACGCGAATGTGTCCGCGCCTGCGAGAAGGTGTAGGCCAAGCCAAAAAGAATGTGTGCGGCGCCCATGCCAAGCATATAAACGCCGCCAGCTCAGCCAGCCCCTGGCAAAGCTTCAGGAGTCCCCAGCGGGCCAATACCTCAGCCAGGCCAAAGATGAATTCGCTGCAGTACCAGCGGGCCTGAGTGTGAACTGTACACTCCCAGAATGCATGAGCTGCAGAGCGTGGGGTGAATGTGCAGTCAGTCAGGTTGAATTATCTGTCGGAAGGGCGCCCCCGTCAACCGAATAGATCGCGTCCAGACCCCTGTCGCATGGTGATGTTCCTTTGTGTTTTTGCCCACACGTGGCTGCACATATGCTTGCTGCACGGGCCCCGGCATGAATAGAGATCTGATGTGGGTCGACGAGAAGCAGTCCATATGCCACATCAGCGGGTGGGCGATTGAGCCCGAGACAGGTGGCGGTAAGGGCCCATGGGCTGGCACACCCCGGGAGGTGTCGTCGCGCAACCACCCCATTTAATGTATAAAAAAGCGCACAAGTGGAGGGGTGGCCCGACCCGCTGGTGGCCGTCGCCTACCGGCGACGCTTCAAGCATTCCTTCGGTTCATGGTTTCGCCGATTTTTTGGGCAGGTGGTGTGGTATCTATCAGCTGCGCACGGGCAGCTGGCTCTACACTATACGGATGCCGTTACTCACGGTTCGCATGATCGCGTCCTCCATGTGCGTATAGTAGAGTTTTCTTCTTTGCTGGAGTCGCGTCCGAGGCCTAAGCGTTCTTTCAGTCGCCGTGCTGCGGCGTTCTTCCACGCGAATTTCTTGGGTCTGTCTTCTAGGCAAGGCTGCGCGGAAAGCTTGCGGCGTCTACCACAAACTGGTCAATTGGTGGTGGCAGCCCAATAGCTGGCGGCCGTGGTAAAGTGGCTGAGCGATATCGCACCAGGGGGCGGCGAGGGTGTTGGCTGCTTCCGACGCGTCGACGGCGACGGTTAATCGATGGGCGTCCAACGACGGCCGTGGGCGAACGCGGTGGGGGAATGTCCCGGCACTTCTACTTGGGTAGGGATCGGCACCCGCAGCAAGTGGCGGCCAGCCTGCTTCGCTGGACTTGTTATAGGGCGCGCAGTTCTTCACACCTATTTCAGTTTCTTCGCCGTATTTCAAATTTGCAAAAACTGGGTATCAAATGCCCTGTGGGTGCGCAAAGGGCCGCAAAAAGCAGCCGAGGTGAGAACCGGCACTTGTACCAAAGCGCTCCGCCAGCGGACGGTCTTCAGAGGCTAGCCATTAACTCCTCCAGGCTTGGCCGTAATCTCGACTGGTTCGAGATTATGGCGCGGCAACGAATCTCTGACTCAAACAGCGTTCTTCGTTGTGTCTGGCCAGGCGCGACATAGCAGCCGAGCTGATCCAACTGCGAGCACATACGGCGCACGCTAGCCCGGCGGCGTATGAGTGTCTTGATTGTCAAGGGTGTATGATCAGCTGCAGCCCACTGCGCTGCTACTATCGCGATGATGTTCAGTTCCCCGTTGGTTGTGCGGTCGCGCACATCATCAGGCAAGACTGGCGATGCTAGTCGCGTGCGGAGAGATCGAACTATGCCATAGGGCGTGGCATGTCCCAATTTCGGTGCTTGTACTTCGCCGCTAACTTACGAGCAAGTCTAAAGCAGTGGCGGCTGCCACGGAGTGCACTCAACGGCTTTTAAGCGTAAAGCCTTATTATTGAACGGGTTAAGTGAACGTTTGTGGTGGCGTGTTGCATAGGTGTGCGTCCCGGAGCTGACGCTGGGCCGACAGCCGATGTTGTTGTTTTGCAGTGAGTCGTAAAGCGCGGCGCATAAAGCCCCGCGTCTAATTGATGGCCTAGTCAGCTAAAATTGCTTTGGCTTCGCGTTCGTCTAAGACGTATTTATCAAAATAGGCATATACGCTAAATTCAGTCGTATATCCATCTTGATAATTGTTAGTGCTAATAGACAATACGAGTATCAGCGAAAGTGTGAGAAAGAGATTGAAATCTTGTTACCCGCGCTGTCCACACCTTACGGACATCGCTAGCCACTCGCTACAGTCACAATTTATAACAACTTAGCAGCTCGGGTAGGCTCTACAATGGCCTTATATGAAACTGGCAGATTACTCGGTGGAAGAGCTACGGCCCTGACCATGGCGTCCTGGGAGAGATCAAGCGTCAATGCCGTTTATTGACCCAGGCAACTCGCCTGCGGGTTCACGCTGGCGACCCGCGAGTCATGTTTGCGAGAGTCATCTAGCCGTCGCGGCACTGGCGTTGCATAAAGCGCACGCGGGGTCACCTGGGGGCGCATCCGGCGTATCCAGGAATCATTCAGGGGTTTGGTCGTCGGTCTATGGTGTGGGTGCAGCAGATGAAATTCACTGCCATGGTGTTGTATCAGTGGGCGCTCTGGCCCAGATCGGCCGCGACCCAGGGTGGCGAGTTGATCTATTGTAAACGACCGGCAGCGGCGTCCGGCTGTCATAAGCGGAATATGTGCGCACGACGGTCATACTGAGGCCCGCAATTCTCGAAGCAGCTGGCGCAAATCAGCCGCAAACCATTGGCGTTGATGGCGAAAATGAACCACGAGCGGACCAACCAGCGCCTAGAACAGCTATGCGCGAGGGAATATCGAGCGTAAACGTTCTGACTGCTTGGAAGCTTCGCCGATCGCGCACTATGACAGCGCCGGATATCTTAAGGTTTCGACGCAGACCAGAACCGTGCGGATGACGCAACGACACTCGCAGGCATACATAGTTGGCAGCAGGCACTGGCCTTTGGCCCGCGTGGTCAGAGCATGTCAGTCGATAGGAAAGCGCAAAAGCCTGCACTGGAAGCGGACACGCTGTGTGTGCACGGTGACAACGCCTGAGTCTGTTGGCCGCGGGGCGGGCGATTCGTGACGGCGTTCAGGAAGCTGGTGTGATGCAGTGGCGCCTGATGCCATCAGCGGTATAAGTACAAACGTTTACGACCTCGGCGCGAGTGGAGCCTGGCATTTTTGCCAGCCGTAATCGGATAGCGGCTCCTGGTGCCCGATTCTAGCCGCATGGCTGGAATTCGCGTGTTAAAATCAAGGCCTCACGGCGTGCTCTTGAAGCTGGATGTCGAGCTGGACCGCGGCTGCCGGTCTGCACGAACGCCATGCTGATTGCGTATGAGATGTGTTTGCATGGCGACTTGGCCAGGTTTGATGGGAGGGCAGGTAAGTGAGGTGCGAACCAAGCCTGACTCCGATGCCATCGGGGAGAGATTGACGGAATACAGCAGATTATGTTGAACGATTTCCCGGTGTTTCTTACTCTACCCCCCCTCAGCCAGCGTCGGGCCGGGAGTCTGAAGCGCTTTGGCGCAGCGCCGCCGGTTTCCAGTGTAGAAGAGTTATTCGCCGCCACCAGCGAGACGCCGTTTTTATCAGGTATTCGGGCCACTTGAGCCCCGTTTTTGCCTACCTGGGCGAAGGTGGCCGAAGAGTTGAGTGTATGCCTCGGCTTGCCAATCCGCGGACAAAAGTGGGCGGGCGGTACTCTGGGTAATTGCCGACACCCAAACCGGCCGCTTTATCCATAGTGTCGCCTGGGCGGTTGGAAATCCTGAATTGGCCGTAACTCCTTGCCTGCCCCCCGCCGTCCCGCTGGTTATGAAGTCCAGTCCGGGCACAGCCAGCCTGCTGGAACACCGGCCAGACAGTGGCGCTTCCGCCCCAATAGCAACAGGATTGACGAATAGTCTTGAGCTTGGAACGCGCCCTAGACGAATTGTGCCCTGGGGCGTGGACCGGGTTTTGGACATACAGCAAGCGCGCGCCCTGAAAAGCAGGGGGAAAGTTATGACGCACTCCAAGCTCGGTTTTGTTTGATTGAAAAAGACCCAGTTTCTTACTGTTCTGAGTGATCATACACAGGACGCCCGCGGGCGGCCGTGTGAGATGGAGACACTTTGGGCTGGCCACGGGCGGCGCTATGATCGCCGATGCCTGGCTTGGGCAAACTACTATCGTAGCGTAATTCTGTGTCTTCGGGGCCGGCGGCGTGTAGAAATCACGCTTTAGATCAAGTATGCAGTTTGGTGAGTCAGGTGTTGTTGAGCGCCAGTATTAAGCCATGTACGGGAGCAGAGGTTGAGGGTCACGGTGAAAACGGAGGCCTCGCAGCGTTGTGCGGCCACGCTGATCGCTTGAAGGAGCCGGGGGACCGGGCACATTGGGTGCGCCCCGATGCCCGGACTGCGCGCAGCTGATATTGGTGCACGCGTTGCGGTGGTTTTTAGGCGTTGCCGCAAAGTTCTGGGTAACAGCTGCCGCCACCACTGTTAACAGGGAAAAAAACCGGAAGGACTTGCATCGCGATGGCCAACACGTTAAAAAGCCGGCGACCTGCTGCCTTGTGTGGAGGCCTCAGTCCAAATCCCGCCACTGCAACGCGTCAAGTGCGCCGTTTTGACTGGAGATTCCGATTACCGCGGAGGCCACTCATTCTGGATGTATTATGGGGCACAGATAGGAAACGCGTTTTTCCCCTCCCGTTCTCTGGAGAGCTTTTTCACCCAGCCTTATACCTTTGAGCCGCAGAGCGATCGTAATGGGCGGCAGATTGAAGAACGGCCCCGGCTTTAGGAGGGTGTTTGCGCGGAGCGCCTGATTTCGAGGCATCACGTTGGGTGGCGGTCCCAAGTGCCCGGGTCCCATATGGTTTTATGCCAATCATACTATCTGAACGATCGCAGAGCATGCGGCGGCTACCCGCAGCATTGGGGCCGTATAACGGCCCCCGCAGTCCTGGAGTGCGCTGGCCCGCGCCAGAGCCGGGCAGTCACTTCAAGTTCCGCCCAGTAGCCCTGCATGGGCCCATGAGGCGTGAAAAAAGCCTTTCTGATTTTTTTTAACAAGACCGCTTTGAGTTCATTGTTTTTTTTAAAATTGGTAGAGGGAAATTCAACTGGCTCTTTTACCAGTTCTTTGGTTACCCACATGAGATCGTCCGTGGATCCTCATAGCCGGCGGTAAGGATCATCCGTCGCCGATGGTCGTACTTTCGGTGCGCTCGTCAATACACACACGGCCTGGTGCGTCCCGGTTCCTGGGAGTTTGCGTGCCTAAACGTCTCCTCGCCGACAATCTCTGTATTCGCCACTGACGCAAGAAATTGCAGTCCGGCCGCGTGCCAGCTGGTCGAACCGATATAGGTCGTCCACATACATTTCTTCCATGTTTTCTTGTCGTGAACAAATTGGTAGAGGATTCGCCGTGGGCTGCGGTTCATCCGGTATTGGTCCCACTAATTGGCTGCGGATTGGGCCTGTAATGGCCTTTTTTTGGCCTCGGCCTGGTGCTGTTGAGATTCAAGCTGACAGGTCAGCGCTCGGGTCTTATTTCTTCCGTGCTTGTTGTACTTCGCTGTCGGCGACTTCATTTACCTGGCACTGGCGCCTTTGTGCGCATGGCTGTGGTTGCGGCCTGATTGTGCTTTTCCATTACGAATCGCTTTTGGCTTTTTTTTCGTATGCGGCACAGGCCGGCTTTCAGTAACGGTCCCTGCAGGGACGCCAATGGGTAATCCGTTAATGTAAGATATATCTGCTATTATTGAACTAAACTTCAGTATACGCCCTCGGCGTTTTAGCCCTTTCTAACAGCAACTGCTGATTCCAGGGATTTTGATTGTATGCCATGCGCTTCATAAAGAGCTTTTGAACTGTCTGCCGCCATGCAGGCCATCCTTGTGCGCATCGGGAGTCCGCAGTCTGTTGCTGTTGTGTTCGACTGTGGTTTACCGAACCGCACCGACATTCAGACGCGGGCGCTTTGCCCTTGCCTGGGGGTCAGAGCGTTATCGCCTTCGGCGCATTGCCCGGCGAAGCGGCCAAAACCGCAGCCATTCGGCATTGGTCTGATTGAAACATGTCAAACCCAAGCAGTTCTCGGTGCAGAAGGCTTGGGTACCTAGTGCCCCAACCGGAGTTGCTATCAGTCGCCAAGGCTTTTTTGCGGAATTGGCCCGTTGCCGCGGCGACATATATAAGAAAAACTCACCCTGTGCGGTGGTGTGGTGCGATGGCCTCCAGATCGCTCGCTGTGCTCAGCAGGTGCTTCATATCGTTGGGGTACGTAGCACGCCAGGGCGGTATAGCGGAATCACCTGCAAAAGAGGCACACTGGAAACTGGACGGGTGGAGCACGCACCGTGGCGTGCTGGACGAAGCCGACCTGCATGTTGCGATATGGGGTTTCAAGGAAGCAGTGGAAAACATTCTTTCACACGCCCGGCACAGCCGCGCCAGACTCTAGCTGTCTTCAGCCACTTGGGCCCGAATCCAATTCGTAAACTCAGCGCTTGGTTTTCAGCGCGAAGCCGTGAGAAGTGTGCGGGCGCAAACGAGAAAAATGAACAGTGATATTGCCGGAGTGTTCTATTGAGATTGGTCTGGCAAACCCAGCGACTCGCGCCATCGTGGCCCTGCTTGTCGCAGCAGTCAACCACATCCTGCCGTATGTGTTCTGCGCGCTTATGGAAACATCAGTGTGAGCGAGCTGGCGGCCGAGCTCTCGCAAGCAGGGCTTTTCGCGCTGGCCCGGTGCAACGGCGACCGTAGGAACACAGCGCGACCGGCGATAGCCGTCTGGTGGCGCATTTGTGCAATCGAAGAGTTGCGCAGGTATTGGTGGCCACCGACGGGTGGCGGCCCGAGGGCTGGACATAAAATCATTGCCACTGGGTTGTTACGGCCGAGCCGGCGGGCGATCCGGAGAATACACACCACCGCAATCGGGTCGCCATACCCGGCCGCGCTGGAGAGCAGGGCTGGCATCACTCTGTGCAGCCCAATACCCAGGGCATAAATTCAATTCGCCTGGAAAGTGAAGCGCGGTGCAACGGTTATCGGGGTGATAGCGCCCATTGCTGCGCACTGTAACCAAAAGCGCGATGATCCGCTGATGAAGAACCGGCTGGTGCATAGCGTTCCGGTCGCCAAGAAAAACTGCGCGCCAGGTGTGTTGAGGGACTCTGACCAGTGCGATGGCGGCTTGGCCTTGGTAGCGGTCTGTTGGTAAAATAGATGTGTTTGAGTTTCATGGTTTTGGTAAGCCGTGGGACAGCGCCATGCCGGACGTGCGTTTGGAACAGTTGGAGCGGCGGCAAGGGTAAAAAGGTCGCAAATTTGCGGGCGCGCTTAGTCTAGATCTGCTTAAGTGTGGATGTTCGGCGGGGAGATGGGTGGAAAAACACCCAAAAATATTCCGGAAAGTCCGTATAGCATTTGCGATTCTGGTTGCCGATCGCGTCATTAAACCGTTAAATTACGCAGGATTTGGTATCCCGGTTTCCTTGGAATAAAGCGCCGAACCTATGGCTTGTTGGTAAAGGATTCCTTGGGGAACACGTCACTAACCAAAGGACAGGTAGCTCATTCGCATGAATGAGCTGATGACCCAAGCTGTTGATTTGATGACTGCCGGTACTGGGTTTTGCATTTTGCGTTTTCTGATCGTGCGGACTCGTAACGATAATCCAGTGTCCTACACTGAGCTGAAATCGGTTTTTCTGCGCTGAGCCGGGAGACTCGGCCAGAACGTCCCGCGCCAAAACCCCAAGGCGCAATCGTCATTGATCCTGACAGGACCGCCAGATGCGATCAAACAGGGGTTGCCCCATTCCGGTTTGCGTCAACAAAAGTTGACGCCGGAAAGGATTTTAAAACCTTTAAAAACGAGACAGGCTGACCAGATGACAGACATTAAAAAAACCGCT